>Ga0075471_10003464_pt1 | contig 10252 bp, 7 predicted proteins | sample DEB19_08_DNA_2_FD_74787 | JGI IMG/M metagenome (GOLD analysis project Ga0075471, IMG submission 74787) | Aqueous microbial communities from the Delaware River and Bay under freshwater to marine salinity gradient to study organic matter... | ecosystem: Environmental > Aquatic > Marine > Coastal ... | reverse complement strand
ATAAAACGAAGGCGGGCGAAAGCAAACAAAGACATGGAAAGTCCTGCATTAGCGATCACTCCACGGCTCGCAACCAGCGATTTTATGTTCACTAGCAGCCGGTTCGGAACAACCGTATAGGTGTTACGTCGCGATGATTTCCTGCGCCACGGAACCGTAAACGTCCGTCAGGCGGAAATCGCGGCCGGCATAGCGGTAGGTAAGGCGCTCGTGATCGAGCCCGAGGATGGCCAACACGGTGGCATGCCAGTCGTGGATATGCATTTTATTGTGCACGGCCTCGTAGCCGTAGTCGTCTGTCATACCGTAGTTTATTCCACCCTTTACACCGCCACCGGCCATCCACATGGTAAAGCCCTTGTTGTTGTGATCGCGACCGTCATCACCCTGCGAGTGAGGGGTGCGTCCAAACTCGCCCCCCCAGATGACCAGCGTGTCTTTCAGGAGGCCACGGGCCTTCAAATCGGCCAGCAGTCCCGCAATGGGCTTATCGACCTGACTGCAGTTGCGCTGCAGGGTAGCTTTAAGGTTGAAATGCTGGTCCCAGTTGCCATGCGTCAACTCAATGAAGCGCACACCGGCCTCCACTAGCTTCCTTGCCATGAGGCACTGCTTGCCAAACGTGTCCGTTTCATTGTCGCCGATGCCATAAAGAGATCGGGTAGCTTCTGTCTCCTTCGAGACGTCAAGCACTTTCGGCACCTCCGACTGCATCCGGAAGGCCAGTTCGTAGCTCTCGATCACACCTTCGACTTCGGCGCTCACCCCTCCATTCTGCTGCATGTTGGATTGGTTCAGCGCCTGCACGAGGTCGAGCTGCGTGCGCTGTGCCTCGGGTGTGAGTCGGCTGTTTTTGATGTTGGCCACAGTTGCCTGCTCGTTGCCAGCGCCAAAGCGCCGCGCCAGCGCTGCCGGCAGACCTGGGATGCCCGAGCTACCCACCTTCGTGCCTTGGTAGATTGCGGGGAGGAAGGCGCTGCCAAAGCTGCGTGTGGCGTTACCGGGTGGATTGATCGTGACAAAACCTGGCAGGTTTTGGTTCATCGTGCCCAGCCCGTAAAGCGTCCAAGAACCCAGCGAAGGTCGCACAAACTGCGTCGTGCCAGTATGAAGCTGAGTGAATGCCTGCGGATGCGCGGGCAGATCCGTGGCCATTGAGTTCAGAAGGCACAACTGATCTGCGTATTTAGCAACATTCGGCCACAACTCGGAAATCCACAATCCACTCTTGCCATGCCGGGAAAATTTCCACTGGGGAGGCATCAGGTTCGCCCGACCGTAACGACCCGCTGCGGATGGCGCCTGCTTGCCAGCATCGCTGATCAGTTTTGGCTTGTAATCGAACGTGTCCACATGGGATGGAGCGCCCTGCATGCAAAGGAAAATCACATGCTTCGCCCGGGGTGCGAAGTGCGGTTGCTTTGGCGAAAGAGGTCCGGTAGCCGCCTTTTCTGCTCGAAGAGCCTGTTCATGAGCCAAAGCGGCAAAAGCCATGTAGCCAAAACCACTGCTGGTTGTCTTCAAAAAACTGCGTCGGGACGGAATTGGCATGCTCATGGGAATTCAGGGGTGTCTGACCTGTTTAACCCACGATTGTATGGATAGTTTCGCGATGATGAGGCTTACACACAGTGTAGAATGCCCATGCTACATACCGCTTCGCCATGATCCGGTTGATCTGCCTTCAACGCCTCTTACCCTCTTCGCATGAAGTTTGTGCGAACACGCTGGTTTCTAGCGGTGCTGTCTCTCGCAGCCAGCGTCTGGTTGATGAAGGCCGCGCTAAAGATCCCGGGCATCGGAGCCGCAGGACCGGTGATCCTGAGCATGGTGGCGTTTGTGAGCGCTGTGCTGCTGATCGCCCCGGAAACCGCGTTTTGGCTGGCCGAGCAGATCGCGAAACCATTCGCGAATCTCTTTTTTCCTTCGGAGAGCTTCAAAAGCCCCCCCGTTTCCTACTTGCTGGCCCATCGCTATCGCTCGGAGCGCCGTTTCGATGAAGCTATTGCACAATACGAGAACATCATTGAGTTCCACCCACGGGAGCGAGATGCGTATTTGGAGTTGATCGAAGTGGCACGGCAACTTGGTGATGAAGAACGAGCCGAAAAATATACCGCACTGATGCAGCGGCGTTTTCCAGAGGTTCGAGGCGAGTGGCCACAAGCACCAATCGAGTAGCATAGCTTTTCTAGACTGTGCATCGTGTAATCGCGCATGCTAGAAAGACCATGCTACTTCCTTCCCTTTTTGCCCTTCTTCGGCTCCTCGGGTGGCAGGAGACCTTTCTGCCTTGCCTCCCATTCGGCGTAGCCTTTGCCGCTGCGTTTGCCAAGGTATTGGTAGGTGTCGAAGATGGCGGCGTTGCCGGTTTCGCGGGGATCTTTCTCCTCTTTCAGCATCGCGTCGAGCTTTGTGCGCAGTTCTTGTTTTTTCGCGGCATGCTGCGGCTCTTTGGCGAGGTTTTTGAGGCACTGCGGATCGTTCACGATGTCGTAGAGTTCCTCTTCGGGACGAAAGTTGAAGGCGAGATCGTAGAAAAGGCCCTTGTGATCGATGATCCATGATTTCGTGGGGCCATCATCGCAGTTGCCGTAACCGGTCTCCGGATTGCAAGCAGGCCAGCGCTCGGGGTGATAGTTATGGCTGTAGAAGAACTCCGGCGTGCGGATGGCACGCACGGGATAGCCCCAGTCGTTCGGGCGCCCCAGATCGTGCCGTTCCTTGCCTGCGAGCATGATTTTGCGGTCTTCGATAAAACCGATCTTCTCGCTACGCAGGATGTTGATGAGGCTTTTGCCGGTCATCTGCTCATGCAATGGCACACCAGCGAGTTCGAGGTAGGTCGGTGCGAGATCGCGCACGTTGATGAAATCCTCAACGACACGGCCTGGCTGAATACCTTTACCCCAGCGCATCGCCAGCGGTAGATGGTAACCGTCTTCATAGATTTGGCCTTTCACGCGGGGAAAAGGCATACCGTGGTCGGAGGTGACCACAATGAGCGTGTCATCGAGCTGCCCACACTTTTGGAGCACGTCGAGTAATCGACCGACTTGTGCATCTGCCCACTCGACCTCGATCGCGTAGTCCGCGAGGTCGCCGCGCACAATTTCATTGTCGGGAAGGTAACCAGGCACAGAAACATCGCCAAGTTTTTTACCCAAACGCGCGCCACTACCCGGCTCATAGGCACGATGCGGCTCCTTGAAACCCACCCAGAAGCAGAATGGCTGCCCACTCTTCTGCGTGGCAAGGAAAGCGCTGAAGTTGGCCGCGTAATCGCTCGGCGTAATACCCTTGGCGGGCACCTGCATCTTATGTCCATCAAACGATGGCCCGGCAGGATTCCGTGTCCGGCCTTCCAGATCGAATTTCCCCGGCCCCCACCCCTTGCCGGTCAAACCAACGACATAGCCGCTCTTCTCCAGCAGATCTGGGTAAACCGCGAACTTCGGTGGGAAGATGCCGCCATGGCAGACGGCCTCTTCAAGCTGCCACGAGTTGCGACCTGTGAGAATCGAAGCACGACAAGGGCTGCACTTCGGATTTGACGTGAAAGCGCTCTTAAACAGCACACCCTCGCGGGCTACTCGGTCAAAATGGGGTGTTTTCACCCATTTGCAGCCATAAGCCCCCGCATGCTGCCAGCCCCAGTCATCAAAAATAATGAACAAGATGTTCGGACGTGATGCGTGGGTTGTGGCAAAGCCCGAAGAAAGAGCCAAACATCCTACGAGCAGCAAAAGACATGTTTTCATGCCCGGCGAGAACGCTCACGTTTCGCCGCCTTTTCACCCATCTTCGGTTTCACTGCTCTGATGATTTTTTGACTGGCTGATCCATCTCCCCAATCTCGATTCCAAAAATAGCGCTCAAGTCCGCTTCAGCCAGTTCACCGCCCATGGCAGACAATTCCGAGACTGCTGCGTCTTTAGCTTTTGAAAGCAAATCTGCGCCATTGACATCTCGCAGCGTAAAAATCAGCTCCGGGCTTGCATCTAGCAGAACTCCGACGCCATGTAATACGGCAGAAACATGTTTACACATGTCAGCATGATCTGGGCACGAGCAATCAAAGCGGATCTCTTTTGTTTTCGGGAATAAACCGTTTTCCAAATCGCAGAACACGCTCATCACACCATTGCCGAGTTTTCCAGCGAGCACATCCAGCATTGAGTCGACCTGTCCCTCGCACTTTTCGACAATGTCTTGCCACTTTGACACCTTGAGGGAATGAATGAATATCTGCGTATGATACAACTCCGCCCCAGCCACCATCGCTGTGATTTTGCCGGGCTCGATGTTAAGATTGTACACACTACCCTGTCGAAGGTAGCTGCGACCACGAGGCAGACGAGATTCAAACTCTTGGTAGCTCTCAAGATGGTTGCACCATGCCTTTCCCCAGAAGGTCGTGCATAGATGTTTCTTGCCCGCCACCGGCATGAGCGCCTCAAACCGCTCGCCGCGCTTCACACGCTTCTCGATTTCGCGCTGCACTCGCTCTTTGGCTTCTGCTGCTTCTTCGTATGACCACCACATGCAGGACATTCGAGCATACGAAAGCCTATTTTCCAATTCTCAGTTCCCGAAACTTATTTTTTCGGAGCCGCATCAAAACACTTCACAGGTTTCTAAGTAAAAGACAGTTCTCTTACTTTCGCTCGGATGCGCTCTTCATGCGCATATGTTAACCGACCAATGACACTCTGCTGAAAAAGCATTTTGGAACACTAGCCAGCTACCGGATCTGGGTTCGCATAAAACTCTTAACGGAACGCGCAGCACACCATGGGACGAATGTTTGACTGGCGTGAATCCTGCACAGGCGCTAATCAGGACCTCATGAAGTTGCAACAAGGCCAGCTATGGAAGAAAGATGATGACTATTTGCGAATCATTCACTGGGAACGCCTGAGCATCGAATACAAGCTCATGCACGGCTCGACCAACCGAAAGGGCACCCTTCATCGGGTCTCAAAAAAAGAATTTTGTCGATTGCTGAAAGGCGCGGAACTCATCCCGAACACTCATGCTTTTAATGAAGAGCAAGTCGGTGATGCGCAGTAAACCGGGTTACTTGCCGAAAGCCACCAGCTCTTTTCCATTTATACCGTCCCAGACACGAAGAAAGCTGTCCTCTCCTCCTCCGATCAGCATGTCTCCATTGGGCGTGCTGGCTGCAGCCTGCATGTAGTCGGGTAAATTGGCAATGCTGCGAATCTCACCGCCATCGTCAGATACAATACGAACCTTGTTGTCACCAGCGGCGGTGACAATCTGGTTCGTGGCACCAATGAATTGCAGCGAAGTCACCTCCTTTGTCCAGCCCTCGATCTTTTTCTTTCGCTCGCCGATGATCATATCCCAAGTGTTTACGACACTTTCTGCGCCTGCGGTGGCGAGCACGCGACCATCCGCTCGAAAAGCAAGGCTCATCACATGATGTGTGTGCCCTTCAAACAAGTTCACCTGCTTGCCGGTAGCGATGTCTGTAACACGAGTGATCTTGTCCGCTGCACCTGAGGCCAGCAGTTTGCCGTCCGGTGAGAAGTCGAGGCATAGGATGGTGTCGCTGTGCTTTTCCCTCCAGCTGCGCACGACTTTTCCGGTAACCACATCGAAGAAGAAGATGTCGCCTGTGCGTGATAGCTCTCCCCCACCTGTCACAAGCGTTTTGCCATCAGGACTGAAGCGCACCGCATTCACGCGGTCAGCGAACAAGCCTTTCTCATTTAGGGTGCGTTCTAGTGTCCAAGCAGGTGAACCGCCCACGCTGAGCGTGAGCGATTTCACTGCCGTAAAGGAACCGTCAGGGCCGGCGGCGATCGTCGCTACACCGGAGGCACTGCCAGCGACTTCCTCGATGACCCATCCGGTAGCGGTGGCCCAAACACGAAGCACACCGTCCTCAAACAAAGCCGCTACACGTGCCGCGTCTGCGGAGAAACCCAATGCAAGGACCTTAGCCGAAGGCTTGGAGATCTGCTGCTTCAAGGCAGCAAGCTCGGCGATGGCTTTGTCATGAGCTGTCTTGGCTGCGTTTGCGGCAGCAGTTGAATCAGCTATAGCTTTACCGTTTTTAGCCTTGGAATCAGTGATGCGTTTCACATCATCCTCAGCATCCTTGATGTTGCTTTCAGTAGCAGAAACGGCTGCCAAGGCCGAAACCTCGCCCATCCTTGCTGTGATAAGCTTCTCCTGCGCGGCCTTTAAATCACGATCCATCGTCGCATCTGCTTTGCCGTTAGGTGCGGCCTTGATCTTCATATTGACCTCATCCACAGCTTTTTGTGCATCGTTTTTGGCAGCAGTCGCCGGAGGCACGGCTTTCTGTTTCTCAGGAAGGACTTTCTTCATGGAGGTAATGGCATCGTTGGCTTTTTTGAGCAGCTCATCCAAAGCGGTATTCTGTTTGGTAAAGCGATCGCTTTCGCTTTTTTGAAAGCCCTGTTCCAGGGCGTTTCGTGCGATGGCCCATTCGAGCTCGGCGCACTTTTTGGCTGCAGGCAAATGCCCCCGCAGTTCGATCACCTGCTTGTTGGTGACTGTATCCCAAAGGCGCACTGAGCCATCCGAGCAGGCGATTGCTAACGTTTTACCATCTGCGGATGCCGCGCTGGACAATACGGCAAGCTTGGTGCTATCGAGGATTTTTTTAATCAGATTTGCTTCGGCGCGTCTAGAGACCACGGAAGATGTGGAAGTCACTGAAGATCCCATATGCCAGATTTTCACCTCGCGAAAACTGCCACTGGCTAATCTTTTGCCATCTGGGCTGAAGGCCAGCGATTGCACAAGGGCCGGATGCGCATTCGGAATTCGTGCAGACACACGACGAGTGGCCAGATCGTAAATGAAGATGTCGTTTGAGCGACCACATGCGGCATAGCGGCCATCCTTCGTGATCGCTACGGTGTAGATGGGATCGACACTGGCTGCGAATGCTTTTAAGGCCACTGTGCGTTCGATCTGAGTGGAACTTTTTGCCCCAAGATCGATCCATTGTTTCAAAATAGACACCTCAGCTGCCGTCAGTTTCACCGCGCCCGATTTATTATTGGGTGGCGGCATCTCCAAGTCGTCCTGGTGCAGCGATGCAGTTACGATGAGGCTCTGGGCGCTTTTGCCAGGAATGATGGAAGGACCCGAATCACCGCCTTGGATCATGAGCTGAGGTGATTCCATGTTTAGACCGGCCTTGGTAGTGGTCTTGTTGTGGCAGGAAACGCAATTCGCTTTTAGAAAAGGGAATACATCGCGGTAAAAGTCCGGCTCCGCAAAGACGGCACCGGGCAAAGCGAAAAGACCAAGAAGACTCAGGAAGAGCGATTTCATGCACCAAATCGTACGCTTCTAAATGGACACAGCATGCAAGGCTTTCCTGAGAAGGAACAAAATTCGCACAAAGGCGTGCATCCCGCGGAGTTGTCCATTATGTTTATTCTATCCACTACCCTACCCTGACATGCTTCGCCACACTTTGAACGCCTTCACGGTCCTCTTCATCGCTCTGAGTAGCCACGCCGCTGAGCCGAAGCCCGAGCCCATTCCGCAGCCCGAGCCCATTCCGCAGCCCAAGCCTGCACCCTCCAAACCTGAACCCAAGCCTGATCCAGCAAAGCCAGAACCTAAACCTGAACCCAAACCAGAGCCGCCGAAGCCTGAACCCAAGCCGCAGCCAGCACCAGCACCAGCCAATCCTCTGGCACAAACCACTCAATCCGTCCCCGCCACTGCTCCACAGAACACATCGAAGCCCACAGAAGAAAACAAGCCCAAGAAAAAGTCCGTAGCGGACTTCACCAAAGACTTCAAACGCATCGAAGGCCTCTTCCGCATGTACCTGGACATGGAAAAGGGAACCCCGTGGCTTTATATTACGAAGTCGCAGCTCGGGCCCGAGTTCATCTATTTCAATCATAGCGTTGATGGCCCTGTTGGCGTTGGTCACAACCGAGGACGCTACGGCGAAGAGGTGATCATTGTGCTGCGAAAGATCTTTGACCGTGTTGAATTCGTCGAGAGCAATACCTCAATCTATTTTGATCCCCAGAACCCTCTGGCTCGCGCCCGCAACGCAAACATCAGCCACGCCATACTTGCCAGTGAGAACATCGCAGCAGAAGACCAAGATGGCGTGCTTATTCCTGCCACCAACCTCTTCCTCCGTGAGTCACTCACAATGGTTAAGCATGGGGAACGATCCATGCTTGGCCGCCTTTCCGAGTCGAAGACCAAAGTTATGCGTATCAATGGATACCCAAAAAATACTGCGGTGGTTGCGGAATACGTATACGAAAACCCGAACCCGCCTCACGAATATGAGGCAGACATTGCCGACGCGCGTTATATCACCGTGCAGGTGCAGCACACACTGCTGGCCATGCCGGAGACCGATTTTAAACCACGTCTGGATGACCCACGCATCGGTTACTTTACCCACCAGATTACCGACATGACCAGCCTCGATGCCGCGCCGTATCGAGACGTCATCCATCGTTGGAACCTTGTGAAACAAAAACCCGGCACGTCACTCAGCGAGCCCGTGGAGCCAATCGTTTTCTGGATTGAAAACACAACACCCATTGAATTTCGCGACACAATTCGTGCTGCTGTGCTCAAATGGAACGAAGCTTTTGAAACAGCTGGATTCAAAGACGCTGTTGTCGTCAAACAACAGCCAGATGATGCGAAGTGGGACGCCGGCGATATTGAGCACAACGTTCTGCGCTGGACCAGTAGCATAAATCCCCCCTTCGGTGGCTACGGGCCTAGCTTTGCCAATCCTCGCACAGGCCAGATCCTCGGCGCTGACATCATGTTGGAGTATAGCTACATCACCAAGCGTCTGCTCACCAAAAAGCTTTATCAAGACCTCGGTCTTGCCAGCGAACCTAGCGATGCAAGAGCGCCCCATCTTGACCCTCAAGCCTGCCTCGCCTGCAATTGTGCTCGTCATGGCATTCAGTTTGGTCAGACCATGCTGCGTCTCCAAAAGAGCGACCGCATCGAGATTGATCGCCTCGTCAAAGAGTCGCTCTACTACCTTGCTCTACATGAGGTGGGCCATACGCTTGGATTGAACCACAACTTCCGATCCAGCCACCTCCACAACCCTGATGCTATCCATAAATCTGAGATTACGGAGAAGATCGGCCTAACCGGTTCGGTGATGGACTATCCGCCGGTAAACTTGGCCCCGAAAGGCATCAAGCAAGGCCAGTATTTCACCACAAAACCAGGCCCGTACGACCATTGGGCGATCAATTTCGGCTACAGCGAAGCCTTGGAAGATCCAGTCGAGGAAGCGAAGCGTCTAGAGGGCATCGCAAGCCTGTCTCACAAACCGGAGTTAGCCTTTGCAAATGACGCAGATGACATGCGCTCCACCGGAAAAGCCATCGACCCGCGCGCCATGCTCTTTGACATGAGCAGTGACCCCATTCTCTATGGTGAACAGCGCTGCGAATTGGCCAAAGGCGAAATCAAAAATGTGCTCAAAGACCTCGCCGAGCCAGGCAAGAGCTGGCAAGAGATCGCGCAGGGCTACATGTCGATCACCAAGGAGATCGGCAATGCCCTCACTGCGATCTCGCGCTATATCGGTGGCGTGTATGTCGAACGTGCCGTGCAGGGCCAAGCGGAAGGCGTGAAGCCCTTCAAGCCTGTTGAAGCTGAAAAACAGCGTCGCGCACTCGTGGTGCTCGGGAAACATGCCTTTGCCCCAGATGCCCTTGCCGCCCCGGCGGAGCTCTACGCGCACCTGCAGCAGCAGCGACGCGGCTTTGACCATGGCGACGAAACAGAAGACCCGAAGCTCCACGACATTGTTTTCCGTCTTCAAACCTCCCTTCTCGCTCACCTCATGCATCCCGCCACGCTCCAGCGCCTCCAAGACAGTGCGCTTTATGGTAACGAGGTGACCGTCGATGAGGTCCTGACTACCCTCACTGCTACCATTTGCTCTGGCGATGATCCCTTGAAGCCGATCAGCGTCATGCGGCAAAACCTTCAGCTCGACTATATCAATCGCCTGCTAAGCCTGGCTCACTCAGGTAACTATTCCCACGCCAGCCAGAGCAGCGCTCTGCTCCAAATCGAAAGCATCAAAGCCATCAACTTCGCCAATACCCCAGCCCATCAGCTCGCCATCAAATACCGCATTCGCCGGGCGTTGGATGAGAACTAAGTACAACAGATCAATCAACGCGCTGAGACCTGAAGAAATTTGAAAGAGTCGTCCCGT
>Ga0075471_10003463_pt1 | contig 10252 bp, 10 predicted proteins | sample DEB19_08_DNA_2_FD_74787 | JGI IMG/M metagenome (GOLD analysis project Ga0075471, IMG submission 74787) | Aqueous microbial communities from the Delaware River and Bay under freshwater to marine salinity gradient to study organic matter... | ecosystem: Environmental > Aquatic > Marine > Coastal ... | reverse complement strand
AGGGCCGCTTCCAGCGCATGGGCGGCACGCGGTCCGTTCTGATCCGGTACATCCTCGCAGTCGGGACTGTGGATGAAGACGTCGCGGACACGCTGCTGGGCAAGCTGCCTCCTGTCGTTGACATCGTGAACGATGAGGAACTGGATGGCATGGAGCAGACGTTCAGACCCAGAGAGGTCGGGGGTCTGCTTGCACGGATGCAGGCTATCGCGGACGCCCGTGACAAAGACGAGCGTGAGGAAGAAAACCTATTGACTGTTGCCAAGGTTGAGCATACCATGGCAGAAGAGATCGACCTATGACCAAGCCCGAACTGATCAACGCTTCACGGTCGCGCCGTGGATTCAGCCGTGTCGGCAACGCTTTCAAGTGTCTGCGCCGCTTTGCGATTACCCAAGAGGAAGCTCGCAATCCAGTACAGAAGAAGGAAGAGACAGCGGACGCCCTCATCCGGGGCTCGCTGTTCCACATCGGCATGGCGCACCACTACGCCCATACGTCCATCACCAATCAGGGCAAGGCTCTGGCAAACGGGATGGAGTACACCAGCCATGATCAACTGTTGTCCGCGAAGGAAGCCGTAGCCGAACTCGCGTATCAGTCCGGACCCGAATGGGAAGAGCGTGTGCAGTCCATCCTGTCCGCTCTGGATTCGTACAAGGAACAGTATGGGCTTGACCGGCAGTGGGAGATCATCGGCATCGAGCATGAATACACCATGCGCTTGCCGAAGTCCGCGGCCCTCCGTGGGCCCAAGGGGGAGGTGATTCAGAACAACTTTCCCGAACTGACCGACGAGCAGCGTGTGTACACGCAGCGCGCCGACTTTGTGTACCGGGAGAAGGCGACTGGAAAGGTCATCATCGGGGACCACAAGACCGCTTACGCCATGCTCTCCAAGACTGCGCGGCAGTACATCCTGCACGGCCAGTTTCTTGGCTATGTAGCCATCGGCCGATTCGTCTACAAAGACGAGTTTGCAGGCGTGCTTCTGAACCGTGTCAAGCTGTCGCCCTATGCCGCCGACCGCATGATGGTCGAGCCAGCCCCGAACGCCGCCGCGAACTACGTCACCAATCTGGTACTGATGGAGCAGCAGATCGCTCTGTACGAATCCATGGGCCTGCCTCCAGACCAATGGCCTGCGAGCTACCACGAAGAAGTCTGTATGTCGAAGTACGGACAGTGCCCCGCCATGGCTCGGTGCCAGTGGGGACCTCAACCCACGGGAGAATGAATGAACATCTTTGCCACCAACCCAGACCCTGAGATCTCTGCCCGCGAGCTTGCCGATCGGCACGTTGTCAAGATGGTGCTTGAGACTGCCCAGATGCTGTCCGCCGCAGTGCTGCACTACGACAGCACGGTTGACGGTCTGTACCGTGCGACTCATATCAACCACCCGTGTACGCAGTGGGTGCGCGCCAGCCGCAGCGCATTCATGTGGGCAGTTTCCCATGGGCTTTCTCTGGCAGACGAGTACGAATCTCGTTATGGGAAGCCGCATAAGACCAAGACCGTTATCGACCTCTGCGCTTCCTACGCCCACCTGATTCCAGATACCCCGATGCCTCCCTTCGCTATGGCCATGCCAGACGAGTACAAGTGTGCCGCTGACCCGCACGCTGCGTACCGAAACTACCTGCGTTCCAAGTACGCAACTTGGGGACATATGGCTCGGTGGACGAAATCCAGCCCGCCTCTTTGGATTGTGCCGTCCGCCGCTGACGTCACCAAAAGTGCATCAACGCCTTGACGTAGGCGCGGGCATACAATACTCCCCACAAGCAAGGTGTACCAATGAAACGTGACGGACTATTCATCGCCATCTATGGCCCCCCGAAAGCTGGAAAGACCGTGTGCGCGGCGGCTGCTGCCAGCGGTGGTGTCGTGGCTGCGCTGCCCGGTGCCATGCTTTCCGTGAGCGCCCTTCTGGGCTTCGACTTTGGCGAGCGCGAGAAGCGCGTCTACGACGTCAACGACAGCATCGCCGTCGTCCGCCAGAACGCGGGCAAGGTGCCGACCATCCTTGTCGATGATCTCACCATTCAGGTGGAGAACCTGCGCCGCAGTCTGGAGAAGAAGAATACCACGTTCGGTGAGCTTTGGCGCATGGTGTGCGGCAGCATCATCGATCTGCGGGATGCTTCCCGCCACGCCACCACCATGGGCACCACGGTCATCGTGACTTGCCATGAAGCCCCGCCGAAGCTCTCCGGTGGCAAGCCCGTGAAGGGTGGGCCCGGATTGCCCGGCCAGCTTCCGCAAGACTTCAGCGGGATGCTGGACATCGTGGCCCGTGCCATGTTCAACAGTAGCGCCGCCCCGTGGAAATACGAGCTACAGACCGGACCGATCGCTGACTTCAGCACGGGCGACCGCCTGAACATCTTCCCTTCCCCCGCGCCCATGAATCTGGCAGAGGGGCTTCGCGCTGCTGGCTACGACGTCCCCCGCCCTGCTGGCATGGAGTGGATGGAAGGCGCAGTGAAGGGCTGCTCTGAAGCCATCCTCAAGGGCGGATTGGAGAACTGGAGAGAGACAAGCATGAAGCTTGTGGAGAAGCTGAACAACGGCACCCGACAGCCGAAGCACATCCGGTGGGTCATCACCGATGCACTGCACCGCGCCATCATCCAGAACAATCAGACCGACACTACGTCGTGGCTGAAAGACTCTGACTCGATCACTATCTGACTTTCAACCCGGCCATCTGGCCATTCACCACCAAGGACAACAACATGGACGATCTGTTTATCGAACTCGACTTCAGCAAGGTCAACAGCCCCGCTCTGGGAATGGGCATCAGCATCCTCAAGCGTGGACTGCACACTGCGGTCGTGACGGAGTTCAAGCACTTCCCGGCTGAGAACGGCGGCAAGGAGCGCCTGTACATGCACATGGACACGGAGGGTCTGCGCCACCGCGACAGCTTCGGTCTGGACCCGGCGAACCTGCCCTTCCTCGCGGGCGCGATCACCAGCGCCGGTATCGCCCCCAACCAGTACGCGGGCAAGAAGGTCAAGTTCCCGTTCCACAAGGTCACTGGCCGCACCGTGTACTTCTTCTACACGCCGCCCCAGACCGACGAGAACGGCAACCCGGTCAAGGGTAGCTGGCCCAAGTACAACTACTTCACCAAGGAAATGTACGCGGAAGAGGTGAAGAAGGCGAACGCCGCGCCCGCCCCGGGCACCGACTTCGAAGAGGCCCCCGCCGCCCCTGCCGCCGCTCCCGCTGCGGCCCCTGCCCCCGCCGCTGCTGCTCCCGCTGCCGCGCCCGCGCCCGCCGCTGCCCCCGCCAAGGCCGCAAAGTCTGACGACTTCGGCTTCCTCGCTGACGACTAACTCTCCGGAGTCTACGTCGGGCCCATCCAGATTCGCATCTGGGTGGGCTTCTTCTTTTAGTGAGAGAGGTGCTGAATGGAGTCCTTCTGCTCTGCCGAATGCAGCCGGTGCATTCTGTCGAGATCCCCTTCAACCTTTGTCCCTGTCCCGACTGAATCGCACGGACCAGACGATCTCGTTGGCATCGTGTCTGACCACCCGGATCTGACGGACGTAGACAACGGGCGTCCCCTGTGTGGAAACCTTGGAAGCGTACTGCAAACCGCACTGGACAACATCGGTGTACCGCGCACACGGCTGCGCTTGATCAACGCTGTCGCCTGTCGTCCTTCTGCTGGCGATCTGAAAGGCGCTGTCCGGTACACCAACATGAGCAACCGCAAGCACGCGAAGGAGGAGGGGCGCGAAGCTCTGCTTACGCCGATGGTGGCGTGCAGACCGCGCCTTCTGGAAGACCTGAGCGGACTGAAGTACATCATCGCCATGGGCGACCACGCCATGAAAGAGGTGCGCGGATACACCCATTCCATCGACGCTATCCGGGGAACGTGTGAAACCCTGCACCCGCCATGGGCCCAAGGGCCGGTGAAGGTGGCCTACACAATCCACCCGTCCAGAGTCATCGCTGACGGGATCTTCAAGAGCGTCTTCGAACGGGACATCGCTAAGGCGTTCCGCTTCTTTCGCGGCAAGCTGGATTGGAAGGACCCGGAGATCCTGATCTGCGCGTCCGTGGAAGACGCGGAGTACGGATTCAAGCGGCTACGCGACGAGGCGGCGACGGAGCCGGTCGTTGCCTACGACGTCGAGACTGAAGGCAAATGGGCGCTGTACTCCAGACTGCGCTGCATATCGTTCGGGAACCGGACGTTCAGCATGGTCATCCCGTTCCTGTCCATCGACGGGATCTCCCGGCCCATGGACAGGGCGAGCCTGAATCACTGCGCCCGCCTTGTCCGCGACCATCTGAAGAACCCGCCATGGAAACTGATCGGCCACAATGCTGGAGTGTACGACCGCCTGTGCATCGAGCAGCACTTCCACATAACTCCAAGGCTACACTACGATACCATCCTTCTGGACTTGCTCGCCAGCAACGATGGACTTCCGCACCGGCTCGGCTTCTTGGGAAGCTACCGTACAGACATGCCCGAAGCATGGAAGGCGGACAGCCCGGCGGACGAGGCGAAGACCGACGAAGAACTGCATGTGTACAACGCCAAGGATTCGTGCGTCACGGTTCATGTGTTCAACGCTCTGATGCCAGAAGTGGAGCGCCGTAATCAGGAACATCTGATTCCACGCGAGCGCCTGCTACAGAACATGGGCGTCAACATGCAGCGCATCGGAATGAAGATCGATGTGAGCATCATCCAGCAACTGATTGACGAAGCGAAGAAGAAGGCAGACACGCAGTTTGCCATCATCAAGAACGTCGCAGGCCCCACGTTCAACCCGCGCAGCACTGGACAGATGGCAAAGATCCTGTTCAAAGATTGGGGACTTCTGCCCGCGGAGTACAGCGAGATCACCGGAGAGCCCAGTACGGGCGACAACTCCCTGCGGACGATGCTGATCAACTACGGACTGCCAGTGGAGCAGCGCACGTTCATTCAGGCGATTCGGATGTTCCGGAAGCACTCTCGCCGGATCGATACGCTTCTGCCCCTGACATGCCGGATTGACCAGACGTACCGGGCCCAAGGGGGGGAGGAACGTGAAGGCTCAATCGGGCTGGACGGACGGGCCCATCCCGGGTACAGCCGACTGCCTGCGTCTGGCCGGTTCTCTTCTTCGGACCCGTTCAACGCGCAGAACATCGAGGAAGCGATCCGCGCCGCATTCGTTCCGGAGCCGGGGCATGTGTTCATCGGATGCGACTCCGACCAGCTTGAGGCGCGCTACATCGCGGAGGAGGCGAATGCCTCCCGAATGATCTCCATCTTCAACAGCGGGCTGGATCTGCACAACGAAACGATGGAGCTTGTGTACGGACCGGGTGTGTGGAAGATGCAAGGTGCCCCCGTGGGCACACGGCTGGGCAAGGGCGACAAGGCGTCTGCCTTCTTCAACACCAGAGGCGTCACCAAGAACACCCGCTACGCATGGCAGTACGCCGCAGAGATCGAATCCATCTGGCTTCAAGTTACGTCTGCGGAGGATAAGGATGGTAAACTTCTTTATCCTCACATTACCCGCCAAGACATCCAGATGATCCGCGACGGACTGAACACCGCGGACCCGGAGATCCCCGGGTGGTGGAAGATGATCCGGCAGAGCTACAAGCGGAAGGGTTTCGTGGCCGACACACTCTGGGGGCGGTGCCGCGAGTTCAAGGGCAAGACCACGCTGAACGAATGGGTGAACCACCCGATTCAGGCAGGCGGTTTCAACATGGTGGCAGAGGCGCTTCTGGAGCTTCTGATGGGGAAGCAGAAGTGGTTTGCTACTACCAGCGTTGACCCTGTGGACATCGACCCTGCGATCATGCAGTGGGACTTTGAGCAGCGCACCGGGCTGATCACGCAGACGCATGACTCGTCCCTTTGGGAAGTGCCAGAGGATCGAGCCGAAGAGATCAAGGCCGCGCTCCAGCGTTCGATGACCCGCCGCCGCAAGGTCAACGCGATGCTGACGTACACTGCGGAGGCCAAGAAGGGCGCTTCGTGGATCGAGGTCTGACATGAACATCAACGTGTTCTATGCGCATTCATCCAGTTCCACCGAAGAGGAAGTCCGTGCTGGCATGAACGCCGTCCGGATGGCGATGGCGCAGAAGTTCAAACGGAACGGAAACACTGTGACTGTGCGCATCACCAGTGGAAAGGTGGCATGGACCGAAGGGTTCAACCCGTCGCTGGTCGGGGACTACTCCACACGCATGAACAACGGGTGGGCCCAGTGGGCGGGTGGTGTGGCCAAAGAGAAGGATCGCGTCACCGGCAAACCACGGTACGACATCTTCGTTTGTCCAGATCAGCGATGTGGCTCTGCCACGCACACCATACTGGACTCCGCTCTGCGCTTGGGGCGTCCTGTGTTCATGTGGGATGGCAGCAAGTTCCACGTTGTAACTGCCGTTCTTTGTTATGATTCGGATGATTGGAAGTCTGGATTCATGCTCCACCTTTCTTCTCCGAATGATGGGATCGCCCTTGACACCAACGACAAGCAACTATAGCTTACTTATGCCAACGGAGACAACATGGCCGAACCTCTCTACGTCAAGCGACTCACCACGAACCTGAAGACGCCCGGTGGCGTCACCGTCGATATGGGCCCCCGCGTCCTGATCGTAGGCCCGAACGAATCGGGCAAGTCCGCGATCGCGCAGTCCCTCCTACTCGCCACCAACGGCGCTGCGTCCGGCCTCCTTCTGCGGAAGGGCTCCGTAAAGTCTGGCGACCAGATCTCCACCATGCTCCCGAAGGGCGAGCAGCAGATCGAGATCCGTGCCGAGCTTTCCAATGGCGACGTCGCGGTGTACGAATGCCAGCCCGGCTCCCGTCCGAAGCACGGAAAGCCGTCGTCCATCGGCATCGGCGTCGATGATGTGCGTGACGCCTTCAGCGGAAGCCCGTCCACTGCCGAGCAGTTCCTCGTCCAGAACCTGATCGTCGTGAACACGAACATGGCCGACGTTCGCAACGACCTGAAGACCGATGACGTCAAGGCGCTGTTCGATGAAGTCATCGGGGACCGCAAGTCTCTGGACGGCAAGGGCTTCATCGCCTTGATGGACAGTGTGGAGAAGAGCCGCAAAGCGCACAAGGCCCGCGCCGCCGCGTCGGCCGCAGTCATCGCCGCCCTTGGCACCTCTGCCGCGCATGTGAACGAAGAGCAGTCCGGTGCAGCGTGGGATGCCTACAACGCCGCCGTGTTCGCTCAGTGGTTCAAAGACCAAGGCAAGGCTCTCCAGACCATGCCGGAAGAAGACCGCCCCGCCGCCCTTGGGCCCCTGCGGTGGTTGAGCAAGACCCTTGGTGGCAAGGACGCGCTCGCTGCCGCGAAGCCGCACGCCGACGCCCGCAAGGACCTTGAGTTCATGATCGCTTCCCGTGCGATTCTGGACTTTGCCAAGGTGTCGAAGGCGGCTGCGGCGGCTGACGAGATCAAGGAAGAGCAGTACAAGAAGCTGTCCGAAGGGCTGGCCCAGTACTTCCACGACTACCTCTGTGCCGTCGCCATCGACACGTTCATCGACCGGACGAACAACTACCTGCCCGCTGGCGAGAAGTTCATTCTGGATCGTGAAACGATGTACTTTGGCCTGTCCCGCAACGGCGTTGACCACTACGCCCTGTCTGGAAGCACCGAAGCCCGCGTCCTCGCCGCGATGTGCTGCGCCATGAACGGCCCCGGCCGACTCTCGATCGTCGTTGTGGACGACCGCATGTGGGACGGAATGACCCTCGCCAAGACCCTCAAGGCTCTGGAGAAGGCTCCCTGCATGATTGTGATGATGTCCACCATGCTCCCCCGTGGCCGCGCCCGCGCTTCGTGGACCTTCATCGAACTGCAAGGCGACGAGGACAACGAAACTCCCAGTGTGCCCAAGGGGGCGACTGAGCCTCCCCCCGTGGAAACGACCGAGCCCGTGTCGTCGGCCGATGCTGATGGAGTTACCGACTCCGAAGACTTCGATCTGGATCTACTGTGAGCCCGGATCGGGGAGTGTTTCTGTTCCTTCTTGGTATGCCCCCCGCCTACTTCGCTGCCGCCGCCACTGGGCATACTGGCGCGGTTCTCTGTCTCCTGACACTATCCTCATGGGTCTACGTGACCCTCACCGCAATCTGGAGTTGAACAATGTCCGACACGAATCGTGAAGCCTTTGAGAAGGCGTTCCCTGACAAGCCCTACCTTGACGAGATCCTGTACAGCGAGTCTGGCCGCAAGGCGATCCCGCTGTTCTGCGGCAAGGGCAAGGGCAAGGATGGATCGCCCACCGCGTTCGTCGCCGTCGTTGCAACCTTCGACAGCATCATCCAGTTCGTGGAGTACGACGACCTTCTGACGAAGTTCGCCCCGAAGGGCCAGACCCCGAATCCCGCGCCCGTCAAGGTGAAGGGAAAGCCGGGCCGGAAGCCCAAGGCCGCGGTACAGGTTCAGGAGCCCGCCGCTGAGATCGAGGCTCCGGACATGGAGTCCGCCCCCGCTGAAGACGTCACGATCGAGTAGGAACAGACATGATCCAGTACCTTGTAGGTGATGCACGCGAGCAACTGAACAAGCTCCCTGCGAACTCCGTTCACTGCATCGTGACCTCACCTCCGTACTGGGGATGTCGAAACTACGGCGCTCCCGCTGCGAAGTGGGAAGACGGACAGGAAGTCCCGTTGGGGCTGGAACCGAACGCGAAAGACTACATCAATCATCTTGTCGAGATCGTTGAGTGCTGTCGCCGCGTCCTCCACCCCACCGGGCTTCTCTTTCTGAACCTTGGAGATTCATGGTGTGGGAAACGTAGCTCGTACCATGAGTCTGGAATCGGACGAGACTACTACGAAGACATGGGATTCAAGAAGTACTCCGATGTCGAGTACACTCAGGAATGGGGACTGAAGCCGCGCCACCTTGCGGGCATCCCCCACCGCACCGCCTTCACGCTTCAGCAGCACGGGTGGTGGCTTCGATCCGCATTCCCGTGGGTGAAGCGGAACGTGCCGCCCATGCAGTCGGAACTGAAGAGGCCCCCGACTGGGCTTGAGTACATATTCATGCTGGCCAAAGACATGCCCCATTACTGGGACAAGGACGGCATTCTTGTTGAGGGCAGCAAGACTTGGCCTGCCGGGCGCATGTACAGGGACAGCGATTGGTACGTGCAGTCCCTGCGCGGCATGGTCATCGACAACTACGAAGATCCGGAATCCGGATTCATGTCGCCTGTCGGTCTGGTCCTCCCGACGATGAGCGGCGGAAGCGAGCATCTGGCACGCTACCCCAAGGGGATTGTCGAGCCATGCGTCAAGCTCGCCACCTCTGATCGTGGTGCCTGCCCGACATGCCTGTGTCAGTACAAGCGCATTGTCCAGAAGTTCAGGGAACCATACCCGTACCGGAAGACCATCGGGTGGGCCCCGACCTGCGAGTGCCTGCCGCTTCCTCCGGTCCCCTGCACGATCCTTGACCCGTTCAGCGGAACAGGGACAACGCAAGAAGTGGCGGTTTCTCTGGGAAGAAACGCCATCTACATGGACCAGAGCCAGAAATATGCCGACGAGGCACGGGCCCGGATGGGGGGGTTTGATAGACCAGAACAACAGTTTGCTCCGTTCGCGGATCCTGAACTGCCTCCGATCAACCTGATTGAATCCTTCCTCAAGGAGCGTCCATGACTCTGAAATCTCTTCTCTCCCTGTGGGCCCACATTCGCGCTGCGGGGCACATGTACCAGACGATGCACTGGCAGAGCCGTGGCCCGGTCGCGTATGCCGATCATCTTCTGTTCGAACGTCTGTACTCTGCCCGTGCGGAAGAGCTTGATGGACTCGCGGAACTGATCGCTGGCGAGTACGGAAGCGACAAGCTGGACCCGGTGTCGGCGTGGGCCTCTGCCGCCCCCATCATCGGGAAGATGTTGCACGCTGGAAGCCCGATCGCAGTGGCGGACGCTGTGCTTCGTGCAGTCGAAGAGTGCAACGCTGAGTGTGCCAACGCTCCGCACCCGGCGAGCGTTCAGAACTTCGTGTCTGGCGTTGGGACCAGCAACCTGACTGCCATGTACCTTCTTCAGCAGAGGTTCGGAAAACAATGACCGACATCGACAGTTTGGCGCGAAAACTTGAAAACGAGAACATCGCTCAGGCATACGACATGGGCCGGGACAACGAGCGCGCCGCCGTGGTGGCGTGGCTGCGCGAGTGGCAGAACACGATGGATGACCGCATCACGCACGACGA
>Ga0075471_10003460_pt1 | contig 10254 bp, 8 predicted proteins | sample DEB19_08_DNA_2_FD_74787 | JGI IMG/M metagenome (GOLD analysis project Ga0075471, IMG submission 74787) | Aqueous microbial communities from the Delaware River and Bay under freshwater to marine salinity gradient to study organic matter... | ecosystem: Environmental > Aquatic > Marine > Coastal ... | reverse complement strand
CGACAGCGCGACTTGCGCGGTGACCAGGGAGTTGCGCAGGCGGAAGCGCCGGCGATCGGGTGTGGCGTTGGCGCCGTGCAGCATTGGCGCGAGATCCGCACCAAGCGCGTGTTTCGCGGGTGCGAGACCGAACACCACGCCGGTGAGCAGGGCAATGCCGAAGGCAAACGCCATCACGCGAATGTTCAAAGCCAGTTGCAGGTTGATCGTGAACGGCAGCGCCGGCAGCGACCCTTGGAGCAGCGAGATCAGCCAGTAGGTGAGCGGCAACGAGATGACGGCGGCCGCGACAAACAGCACCACGGTTTCGGTGAGCAGTTGTGCGATCAGGCGGCCGCGCCCGGCGCCGACGGCAAGGCGCGTGGCCATTTCACGCCGACGCACGGCGGCGCGGGCCAGCAACATTCCCGCGACGTTGCTGCAGGCAATGGCCAGCAGCGCACCGGTGAGCGCAAACAGGAATCCGATGAATGCCAGGAACGGCGTGCGGACGGGGCCTGGGATGCGACCCATTGGTGCAACGTTGATGGTGTGGCGCGGATTTGCGCGCGGCTCTGACTTCTTGAACGCCTCGATCAGGGTGTTGAGTTCGGCGTGCGCCTGCTCGATCGTGGCGCCCGGCCGCAATCGTCCGATCGCGACATGCCAGGCGCCGCCAGGCTCCGTGAGACGCGCGGAACTCGATTCGCCACGCACCACCTGCACCATGGCGAAGGGCGCCCACAGATCCGTGCCGACCATGGAGGATCCCTGGAAGCCGGGCTCCGCCACTCCGATCACCGCGAACTCGTGATTGTTCAAGCGCAACGGCTTGTTCAGGATGTCGGGGTCGCTGTTGAAGCGCCGTGTCCACAGGTGATGGCTCAACACCACGACCGGCCGCTCACCCGGGACCTGATCTTCATCGGGCCGGAAGAAGCGTCCCATTGCGGCCCGTGTCCCAAGCACGTCGAAATAGTTCGCCGACACCATTGTGCCGATGACGCGCTCGCTCGTGCCGTTCGCCCCCAGGCTCATCGGGCCACCGCCGAATTCAATCGCCGCGACGTCCGTAGTCTGGCTGTGCTCGCGCAGATACTTGTAGACGGGGTGGGACATGTTGTCGAACCCGCTGCCTTCGTTGGCGCGGCCGATATCGATGACTTCCGAGCCGTTCCTGACCCCGACCGTAGGCTCGAACAGCAACGCATCCGTCAGGCTGAAAATCGCGGACGCGGCGGCAATGCCTAGCGCCAGGGACACGATCGATGTCAGCGTGAAGATCGGGCTTCGTCCCAGCAAACGCACGGAATGACGCAGGTCGGAGGTCAGGGCCATGGGGCACTAGACTGCCGGCGCGGGGGTTTTGTTTCACGGCGATAATTGAGGGGTGCGCCTGACGTCTTTTCAACGGCTCGCCCTTTGGACGACCGCCACCACCTACTTCCTGATTCTCGTTGGCGGCCTCGTCCGGGCCTCCGGCGCGGGCCTGGGCTGCCCTGACTGGCCACGCTGCTTTGGGTCGTGGATTCCCCCGGCCTCTGCCGCCAGCCTGCCGCCACAGTTCGATCCGTCCCAGTTCAATCCCGTCCTGATGTGGACCGAGTATGTGAATCGGCTGCTCGGCGCGTCGGTCGGCATCCTGATTTTCGCGACGGCGATTTCAGCCTGGCGTCACCACCGCCGCGACCCACACATCCTGTGGACGACCATTGCCGCGTTCCTGTTGGTTGGTTTCGAGGGATGGCTGGGCGGGCGCGTCGTCGCGCATGAACTTGCGGCGTGGATCGTCACGGCGCACCTGATCGTCGCCATTATCATCGTGCAGTTGTTGCTCTATGCCACCTACGCATCTGGCGTGACGGGTGCGAATAGTGCGAATAGTGCGACCGGGGCGAAGGGTGCGACTGGTGCAATTGCCGTCTTGATTGCGCTCACGCTCTTGCAGGCAGGCGTTGGCACGCAGGTGCGTGGTGCCGTGGATCACGCCCTGGACTCGGGGATCGCCCGCGAGTTGGCAATCGGCACCGTGGGGCGGCTGGATTTCATCCATCGCGATCTGGCGTTCGTGGTCCTGATGGCAGCAACTGTGGTCACACTGTGGCTGCTCTCGAAGCGTTCTCCGCTCGTGTCCTGGGCGTTCGTGGTCCTTGCGCTCGCAGGATTGCAGATCGCCGTTGGCCTCTACATGGCGTACGGTTACCTGCTGCCGGCCGCGCAGGTCGCGCACCTGACGGTGTCGAGCCTGCTCCTCGGTGCGGAAACTGTGTTGTGGCTGAACAGCCGGAGTCGAACCGTATGAACCCCAAAGCTCCTTTTGTCGCGTTGACCCTGAGCCTGGCGATCGCGTGTTCGCGTGAGCCGGCCCCAGCACCGGCCACGAATCAGTCCGCGCATGACGCGCATGGCGCCGCGGCACCTGCCGCGCGCACGGCGTTGATTGGCAACCTCGGGGCCTACCATCGCGCCATCAAGACCGACAACGCAGAGGCACAACAGTTTTTTGACGAGGGGCTGACGCTGCTCTACGGCTTCAATCACGAAGAGTCGTTCAGGTCGTTCGAGCTTGCTGCCGCCCGCGATGCGGCATCGCCCATGCCGCATTGGGGCATGTCGCTCGCCTTAGGCACCAATATCAACGACACGGCGCCCGCCGATCGCTTGAAGCAGGGCTACGCGCACCTCGCAGAAGCGCAGAAGCGGCGCGCTGCCGGCAGCGAGGTTGAGCAGGGCCTTGTCGATGCTCTCGCCAGGCGCTACGTTGCCGACGCGGCCGGCGATCAGGCCGTTCGCGAACAGGCCTATTCCTCGGCAATGGGTGAGTTGGCCAGGAGGTTCCCGGCGGATCTCGACGTGGCAACGCTCTACGCCGAGAGCTTGATGAACCTCCGCCCGTGGCGTCTCTACAAGCCGGATGGCACGCCTGAACCGGGCACAGCAGACATTGTCTCCGCGCTCGAACGTGTGATGGCCGCGAACCCGAATCACCCTGGTGCGAATCACTATTACATCCACGCGGTCGAAGCCTCGGCCACGCCAGATCGTGCGATGCCGCAAGCGGGCCGCCTCGAGACGCTCGTGCCTGGCGCCGGTCATCTGGTCCATATGCCGGCACACATCTACATCCGCACCGGCCAGTACGCGAAGTCGGCAAAGAGCAACGCTGATGCGGCGGCGGTCGACGAGCGCTACTTCAAGGCGACCGGCGCGACCGGCGGACTGTATGCCGCGATGTACTACAGCCATAACCTGCAGTTCGAATCGGCGGCGGCGATGTACGCCGGCCACCTTGCGCAGGCCAGGGCGGCGGCACAGCACACCGTGAAGATCGCCGACCCGATTGCAGATCAAATGGTGATGATCGAGCCGTTCGTCGCCCAGGAACTGAACGTCCTGGTGCGGTTTGGCCAATGGGCCGACATCCTCGAGACGAAACCGCCGGCGTCGTCGCGCGTCGTTCAGAGCGCGTTCTACTACTTCGCGCATGGCGCGGCGCTCGCAGCGAGCGGCAAGATTGGCGAAGCCGAGGCTGATCTCGCGTCGCTCAAGGCCGCTGCGGCCAGGATTCCCGGCGATGCCATGGTTGGCGCGTCCAACACCGCTGCCGCGGTTGTGGCGGTTGCCGTCGCGGATCTCACCGCGCGCATTGCCGACGCGAAGGGTGATACTGCCGGCGCCATCAGCGGCTTCACCGCGGCCGTGGCCGCCGAAGACAAGCTTGGCTACAACGAGCCGCCTGACTGGCTCAATCCGGAGCGCGAACGTCTCGGTGCCGTCCTGCTGAAGGCCGGACGATTCGCCGACGCCGAACGCGTGTTTCGAGCCGATTTGACGAAGAACACCGGCAATCCCCGGTCGCTCTACGGCCTGTTCCGGGCGATCGACGGCCAGAAGAAGGCGTCGGCGGCGGCGAAGGCGTCGTTCGACACGGCGTGGAGCGGTGCAGATGTGTCACTTGGTGACGACCTGTACGGCACGCGTCGCTGATAGAATTCGCCGGATCGCTATTCTCGAGGGGAACCCATGAAACGACTCAGCCTGCTGGCGTTGACACTGGTCGCGACGGTCGCGTCCGCGCAAGGCACCTACGACACTGCCGGTCTCAACGCATTCCGAGCCGAGCGCGAGAAGATTCTGCTCGCCAACGATGGCTGGTTCACCGTCGCCGGGCTGCACTTCCTGAATCCTGGTGAAAACAAGTTCGGGTCGGATCCGCTGAACGACATCGTGCTCGAGTTCGGCGACGTGCCGAAGCAGGCCGGCGTGATCACGATGAACGGCAGGGACGTCACGATCCAGGCCGCCGATGGCCAGACGCTGACCTACAACGGCAAGCCCGCCAAGGATGGCCCGCTGCGCCTTGCGGGGCAGGGCCGCCCGGCCGATCTCATCACCTACAAGTCGACGTCGTTCTTCCTGCATTTCAGCGGACCGCGCCTCGCGATTCGGGTGCGCGACCAGAATGCGCCGCTGCGCAAGAACTTCTCGAGCTTGAAGTGGTACGCCGCCAACCCGGCCTACAAGGTCGTTGGTCAGTTCACCCCGCTCGACAAGCCGAAAGTTGTACAGGCGCCGACGATCCTCGGCGACCTCGAACCGTTTACGGTCCCGGGCAACGTGCAGGTCACGATCGGCGGCAAGACCGCGAACATGGAAGCGTGGCGTTCGGGCGAGCGCTTGTGGTTCGTGTTCCGCGATCTGACCAGCGCGGACTCCACGTATCCCTCTGCCCGCTTCCTGTACACCGATGCGCCGGGTCCTGACGGCAAGGTGGTGATGGACTTCAACCGCGCGCAGAATCCGCCGTGCGCCTACAACCCGTGGACGACCTGCCCGCTGCCGCCGGCATCAAACAAGCTCGCCGTGCGCATTGAAGCGGGTGAGAAGCGGTATCACGCCGAAGCGACGTCGAACGCCGCAGTGAAGAAGTAACGCTCGATAGGGACGCTGCAGTGGGCGAGAGCGGCTTCAATTCGAGCTATCTCGCCTTCGTCACGTTCACGATCGTGCTCGTCGCCACTCCAGGGTCGACGACCGCGGTCGTGGTCCGCAATACGCTCATCGGCGGGCGCCGTGCCGGTTACCTCACCGCGCTCGGCGCCGCGCTCGCCAACACCTCCATTGCCATCGCGTGCGGACTGGGATTGTCGATCCTGGTCGCGGTCTGGCCAGGCGCATTGGCCGCCATCAAGGTCGCCGGTGCAGTGTTTCTCGCGTGGCTCGGTGTGACATGTCTCTATCGCGCGACGCGCTACCCGGACGGCGGCATTCAACTGTCGCTCAACGCCGGCGACGCCAGCGCGCCTTCCCATGCCGGGGCCTATCTGGGTGACGGGTTGGCCATCAACTTGCTGAGCCCGGTCATCATCAGCTACTACCTGTCGGTGGTGCCGACGTTCATTCCTCCGTTAGCGTCGCGCTTCTATTACTCCGGCCTCGCAGCCACGCACGTGAGCCTTGCCCTGGCGTGTCACTCGATGTGGGCCACGGGCCTTGATGCGATGCGTCGCTGGTTTGTTCCGCCGTGGACGCGACGAACGCTGCAGGCGGCGACCGGATTTGCACTGCTCGCGCTTGCCGCCAGGATTCTGGTCGGTGGATCACCGCCGGTGGAGGCGCATGCGCAGGAGCCACGGGTTCCGGTGCTGGCGGAACTCTTCACCTCCGAAGGCTGCAATAGTTGCCCGCCGGCCGACGGATGGCTCGAGGTGCTGCTGACGGAACAACCGATCGACGGCGTCCTGGTGATTCCGATGAGTCAGCACGTGACCTACTGGGATCATCAAGGCTGGAAGGATCCCTTTGGATCGCCGCAGTTCACATCCCGCCAGCAGCAGTACGGCGGGCGCTTCAATCTCGACAGCATCTACACGCCACAACTTGTCGTCGATGGCGCACGCGAAATGATCGGCAGCGATAAACGTGCGATCGAGCGCGCACTTCGCGACGCGGCCAAGGCCAGGAAACCGGAGTTAGCGATCGACGTCAGGTCCGCCGGCGACCAGGTGTCAGTGTCGGCTTCAGGTCCAGGCCTGCAAGTCGAGAAGGATGCCGAGCTCTGGTTCGCGATCACCGAGCACCGCCTCGTCGTCGATGTCAAACGTGGCGAGAACGCAAACCGAACCCTCCGTCATTCGGGAGTTGTGCGTCATTTGCAGAAGGCCGGCAACGGCCAGGCCGTCGCACGAGTGTCCGTCCGCATTCCGCACGACTGGCGGCGCGACAACCTCCACGTCGTTGGGTTCGTGCAATCGACGAAGGATCGTCGCATTCTCAGCGTGGCGAGTCGGGATCTGCCTAACTAGCGCGACCGCTGCCGCCGTCACGCGCGTGATCGCGCCAGGCACAGTCGCTCCGCATCAGCGCCTCCCGGTTGCCGGATCGGCACGTCGGGAGGCTAGTCGTTCCTCAATGCGGTGATCGGATCGATACGCGATGCGCGCCTCGCCGGGACCAGGCTGGCGCATGCGGCCATGGTGATCAGGATCGCGGCGGCGCCTGCCAGCGTGATCACCGTGTTGCCGGCGACGCCGAACAGCAATCCGCCAAATGTGCGGGTCAGCAACCATGCGGCCAGCGCACCTACCGTCACCGAAGCGACGGCGATCACGAGGCCCTCGGACACAATCCCGGCGATCAACCGTCGCGGATCCGCGCCGAGCGCCGCGCGAATGCCGAGTTCGCGGCTTCGGCTGACCACGGCCGCAGCGAGCACACCGTAGACGCCGATGGCCGCGAGCACCAGGGCGAGCCCGCCATAGAGATTCAGCAGCACCGCGGCGAACGCCAGTGGCGCCTCCTCGGTGCGCAGCCGGCTATCGAGCGACGCCACATCAAAGGCTGGTCGCGACGTCGCTGAACGAAGAGGGCATAACCCCCACCACCGAAAACACGCGGTTTTGAAGGCGCACGTCCTTGCCCACGATCGACGGGTCGCTGCCGAAGTCCTGCCGCCACGTGGCTTCGCTCAGCATGACGACCAATAGCGTGTCGCTGCCGACGGCATGGTCTTCAGCGGTGAAGACCCGGCCCAGTAGTGGTGAGGCGCCGAGAATCGAGAAATAGTCGCGTCCGACAAAGTTCGACTCGAGGCGACGGGCGCCGTCGACGCCCTCAAGCGCCAGTCCCCATCCGGTGTTCCACGGCGTGATGGCTGCGATGGATCGTGCCTGCTGTCGCACCGTCTCGATATCTGCGTACGAGATTTGGAAATCGGTGTTGCCGTCAGGCCGTGCCAGCAAGCTGTCGACGAACAACAACTGTCCGGGGTCCATGTAGGGTAACGGCCGTAGCAGCAGGCCGTCCACGACGCTGAAGATCGCGGTGTTGGCGCCGATGCCAAGCGATAGCGTCAGCACCGCAACGATGGTGAAGGTTCGCGATGCGGCCAGCAGGTGGATCGCGTAGCGAACATCTCGAACGGCGTCACTCAGCATGAGCGGTATTCTGCGCGTGAACCGGCCGCCGCAGGCGGCGCGCGGCGGCTTTTGCTGTGACGAGTGTTGGGCTCACTTAGAATGACGTGTGCCCACCCGCATCCTCGCGATGCCGCCAGCATCGGCGGCGTCGCCAACGCCGGAACTCGAATCGGTGGAGTCGTTTCTGGAGGACGCCGCTCACTACCCGGGCGGCAAGGCCGAAGGCGTCGTCCGGCCTGCGTCGATCGACGATGTGTCGGCCTGTCTTCGAGACGCGCGCGCCATTCTTCCAGTCGGCGCTCAGTCCTCGCTCACTGGCGGCGCCACGCCGTTTGGCGGGCTGGTGCTGAGCACGGCGCGCCTGACCGCCGTCTCCGTGGAGCCCGACCGCGTTCACGTTGGTGCCGGGGTGCCGCTGCAAGTTCTTCAGGACGAGCTGTTGAAGACTGGCCGATGGTTCCCGCCGGTGCCCACGTATCTGGGAGCGTTCGCTGGCGGCGCTGTCGCCACCTGTGCGGCCGGAGCGGCGACGTTCAAGTACGGCACCGTCCGCGATTGGGTGGACGGGCTGACGATCGTGCTTGCCGGTGGCGACGTACTGAAGCTGTCGAGAGGCGAACACATCGCTGGTCCAGATGGCGTATTCGAGATCGAGACCGCCACCGGCGTTCGGCGAGTTCAGATTCCCGATCTCCGCATGCCAGACGTGCCGAAACGATCAGCTGGCTACTTCCTCGCCCCTGGAATGGATCTGATTGATCTCTTCATCGGCTCGGAAGGCACCCTCGGCGTCATTGTCCAGGCGACGTTTCGCACTGCGCCGGTCCCGGGCGGAATCTGTCGCGCGCTCGTGCCCGTTCCGACCGAAGAGGCCGCCATTGCCCTGACGGGCGAACTGCGAGCCGCGGCAAAGCAGACGTGGCGGTCCGGCGACCCCAACGGAATCGATCTTGCCGCGATCGAACACATCGACGCGCGATCGATCCAGGTGGTGCGCGAAGACGGCGTCGATCGCAAACTGGACATCGAGTTACCCATCGGCACCGGGGTGGTGCTGATGATTGACCTCGAGCTGCCTGGCCGATCGAGCGACGCGGATCTATGGGCGCAACTCGAGGGCGCCCGCGACTCGGCGACGACTGATGCGCCATTGGTCCGGTTCTGCCGCGTGCTCGATTCGAGAGGCGTGCTCGACGACACCGAGATTGCGTTGCCGAAAGATCGTGCGCGAGCGGCCGCGTTTGCCGAGCTACGAGAAGCGGTGCCGGCCGGCGTGAATCGGCGCGTGGCCCTTGCGAAGCAGCGTGACACCGCCATTTCGAAAACAGCCGCGGACATGATCGTGCCGTTCGATCACTTTGCCGACATGATGCTTGAATGCCGTCGCCTGTTTGGTGAGCGTGGACTGGACCTCGCCGTGTGGGGACACATCTCCGACGGCAACGTGCATCCGAACGTGATTCCTCGTGATGCCGCGGACGTCCAGAAGGGCAGGGACGCAATTTTGCAACTCGGCCGTGCCGTGATTGCCATGGGCGGTTGTCCCCTTGCTGAGCATGGTGTGGGCCGCAACCCCATCAAACAGGAGTTGCTGCGTCAGCTATACAGTGAAGACGGTATACGCGCGTTGCGCGCGCTCAAGCTGAGCCTTGATCCGCACGACTCTCTCGCCAGCGGAGTGATTTTCCCGACACAATAGCGGTAGATGCTGGCGGAAGTTCAAGCCGAGGTGGCTCGCCGCCCGACCGACACTGCATTTGTCCTGCTCCTTGATTTTGATGGCACGCTCGCGGAGTTCAACCCCGACCCCGCCGCTCCCGAGCTGACACCAGAGCGATGGAACGTGCTCAACCACATTGCCGGCGATCCGACGGTCTCGCTTGGCATCGTGAGTGGGCGTCGTCTCGACGACCTGCGCCTCCGCACGCGGTTGCCCGACCACGTCTATCACGCCGGCCTGCATGGGCTTGAAATCGAGGTCAACGGCGATCGCACCACCCACCCCGATCTTGCCGCTGCCGAGCGGCGGATGGATGGTCTCGCGGACTGTTTGCGACGGCTGTCGGTCGAATTCCCCGGTGTGCTGATCGAAGACAAAGGCGTCAGCGTCGCCGTGCACACGCGGCCCCTGTCGTATGCCTCGCACGAAAAGGTGTTCGCACGCGCCGACATTCTCGCCGTGCCATGGCTGGCCGAAGGGCACGCGCGGCGGCTGGAAGGCAACGAGGTCGTCGAGTATTTGCCGAACATCAACGGCCATAAGGGCGAGGCCACGCGCTGGATCACCGCGCATGTTGAGTCGAAATTTGCAAGGAGCGCCTGGGTGGCATACATCGGCGACGACATTACGGATGAGGATGCGTTTCGCGCAATCGACGTCGGTATAGGCGTGCTCGTTGGGCTGCGTCCCACATCAGCCACGCACAAGCTCGACGGTATTGCCGACGTGGATCGTTTATTGAGGTGGCTGGCCGCAGAGGGTAAGGTCGGACCAATCACATGAACGCCGCTCAGCAGGATCGCGTGACGACGCCGATTCCCCTGCACCACGGGGCGATCGGCAACGGACGGGTAATCGCCCTGGTTGGGCCCGACACCAGCATCGACTGGCTGTGCTTGCCGCGTTTCGACAGCCCCTCGTTGTTTGCGCGCCTGCTCGACCAGGAGCGCGGCGGGTCGTGGTCGTTCAAGCCTCTCGACGACTGGCGCACCTCCTGCGCCTACGTGCGCAACACCAATGTCCTGCGCACGGAGATCGAGACCGCCGACGGCCGGCTCGAGATCTTCGACTTTGCTCCTCGGCGGTTGCAGGGATTGAAGGTCGATGCGCCGATCGAAGTGTGCCGGCTGGTGCGGC
>Ga0075471_10003458_pt1 | contig 10257 bp, 16 predicted proteins | sample DEB19_08_DNA_2_FD_74787 | JGI IMG/M metagenome (GOLD analysis project Ga0075471, IMG submission 74787) | Aqueous microbial communities from the Delaware River and Bay under freshwater to marine salinity gradient to study organic matter... | ecosystem: Environmental > Aquatic > Marine > Coastal ... | reverse complement strand
CTCGTTATAGACTGTAAAAGAACTACCATCAACCAAAACATTTCTATCATTGTAAATCTGAACTAATGGTGAGGTTCTGATGTATTTGATTCCGTTCAGTTGCTCTAATGTAAGATTTTGAGACCTTACCAAAATCGCATTCCTGCTGTTCCTTTGGATTTCATATTTTATCCTATCTGCATTCCAAGAGTCAGGCCAGTTTAGAAAAATGTTTCTTTCGGCAGTTTTAGTTCCTTCAATGTCAATAAAATAATCTTTTTCGGCCGTGAACAACCAATAGTCCATTCCGCCTAAGTAGTTCTTCCACGTTAAGTAAAGTTCCTGGTTATTACATTCGTGGTTTACGATAATGTCTTTAACCTCCGAAACAGAGGATCCGTTGTATAAGTCAACCTTCAGAGCATCTTCATCTCCTACTGTAATTTCAACCCTGTAAACGCCTTCGTCATTATCATCTACCGTAATAGTATCAGTTGCCGTGAGCACTCCGTTAGTGTATCTTCTAACTCTTAAATCAGCCGTGTCGGTTTCCTTTCTAAGAAACCATAAGTCGTAGTAATTACTCCCAAAAATCACCGGAATATCGAATAACGTCAGGAACTTTTGAGACGTTCCGTAGTATTCGCTCATCACTCCTCCGTTTCCGTTTCTAAATGGAAGTTTTGAGTTTACCGCTATGGCGTAGTTCGCTGAGTCGTCTGTATAAGAGCCTACGTAAGTGTTTAACGTATATCCGTCCAATGAATAATCGTAAGCCTCTGCGTACTCTAAATAAAACTCACAAAATGAATCAATGTCATTCGGAAGAGTAGAAAGAGTAAGGTCGTTATTTAAAATCTCAATCTGCGACTTTAAAATCTCGTTAATGTTTAACTTAATCTCACCGGTCTGGTCCGGAACAGATTTGATCTCCGTGATAAGTTCATAAGGCTTTAACGGATTATAAATATCAGAATTAGCGTAGTGTCCGCTCTTTAATCCTGCGTAAATTTTAAATCTTCCGTGATAATTCGCATAGTAATACTGAATGTCTCCTATCATATTTCCAGCGTCGTATTCTAAATCAATCGTGATTAAAGTATCAGAATACCAAGTAAAGAATTGGTAAATTCCTTCTTCTCCGTTGACTTCGACTTTAACGTATTCTAACTCGTTTGCACTTCCGGTCGCTTTAATGTCTCCGCTTAACGATAGTTTAGTGTAACCCGAGTCATCAGACTGTGTCGCAGTCCTTATCGTGTCTACGGAGTTAACAGGCCATTTATCCGAAGTGAATTTATACACTATCGGTAAATGGACTGAATTAAAGTTACTCGGCCGTGTTGTTAGATTCATTTCTCGTCAGTTCAGCGATTTTTTTGTTAACCTCTGCCAATTGCCTTTGGTAGTGTTCGATAGCCGCCAACAAATCGTAGGCTTGCGCTTTCAGTTCTTTAATTTCCATTTAGCGTAAGGTTTAATTTGGTTGCAATATAATTATAAGCGTCTTCGTTTGAGAACCAGGATTCATAGTCACTTCCTGAGATGCTCACGTTTCCTTCTGCTACCTGTGCGTTTTCTTCCGTTAGAAGTCGGTAGTAAAACACCGCTGAGTCTACAAGATTATCAGAGATAATCGTTGCGGAAAGTTGTGAAGCAACCTTGGCCTCACCGTCTTTCCAGATTGTTATAGGTTGTATGTTCATTTATATGCGTTTTCTAATTCTTCATCGGTAAAGAAACTTTCATATCCTTCTAATACCGGAACAAGCCATTTCTGAAGTTCTTCGTTCCATTCAGGATTGCAGTAGTTATTAGTAATTCCGTCTGTCCATTTAGAGGAAGTAATACAGTCGTTAGTCACTCTTCCGTTGAGTGATTTGGCTTCGGATAAAGTGGAAAATTTAATAGATGGCATATTTTGAATTAATATTAGTTGATAGATTAGCCATTTGTAAATCAGTCATTAATCTATTAAATATAATAATTTCTGCAATTTTAGCCTGTGTAGCAGTATTGTTGGTTGAACCCTGAGAACCTAATTGATTAAATCCATAAATGAATTGACTTGAACCAGTTGCTTCCTGTACTCCATTTACATAAACATATCTATCGGATAATATTCCTATATGAGGATTCGTATCTTCTGTTGTTCCTGATATTGTTGATGTTGATGTTCCAGTGTATAAACCTAAACCATTCATACCGGCATTTGCCCCATTACTTGCAATTCCAATAGCATTATTTGCAGTTGTACTATCACTTACAAGTCTATTGCCATTCGTAGATGTTGATTGAATTTGATAAACAATTGCTATTGTAACATTTCCTAATCCTACATAACTATTTGGACTGCTAAGCATAAATCGAGTATTACCAGCAGTAAAATTTATTGTAGGTAAATTATTAAAACTGGCATCTGATAGTACAAGTGTTGGCTGATTTGCAGCAGTTGATTGTGTAAATGCCACCCCTCCTATTCTTGTTTGCCAACTACTTACTGCTGCTAAATCTGTTTGAGTATTCAATCCATATGCAGCATCAAGCCAAAAAGAACACCCACTAAATCCATAAGCCTGATTGTTCATCCGGAAGTTCAAAGCCGGGAATCCGTTGAACCCGTTTGTCCTACTTGTATTTTGAAAACCTTTAAACATATTAAGAGAAATCTCCGATTGATGCAGTAACGTGAATGTCTGTATTGTATACAGTCGCTCCTACTTGTATCTTCTGTCCGCTTTTTAACTGAAGGTCGTTAAATGTAATTGTTCCTTCTGCGGTGGTTACGGTAGTGCTTGATGTTATAGCAGTATAAGTTTGCTCGTAGAAAAGCGTAGGATTGGCTCCTGCGGTGTCGGTAATCCATATAAGGAATATTCCTGCCGTGGAGTTTCCAACGTGCTTGAATTTAATCCAAGTCACTTTAGTGCCGTCTGTGCTTGCGGTTACCAGGTCTTTGATGTTTGCCGTAGTCGCTCCTGATTTATCCGTAGTCGCTGCGGTGATCTTTACGTTAACCTTTGTCTCAGGTTTAAGAGCGAAAATGGGGGATGTATTAGCTGCTATGGTTATTAAAGGCACTTACTTTACTCGTGCCAGTCCTCCGGTTTGTGTATTTATTGTTTAAAATTCTTGATATATTGGAACAATCGCAATTTAATTGTTTGGCTATTTCTTTTTGCTTAAAGCCCAATCGATTTAGTTCAAATACTTTTTGAAAATCAATTTGACTTTTGCCTTTGTTGTGTACAACAATTTTACCTTCTGATATTTTTCTTTTACGTACTTCAGATAGTTTTTGTCTATGTTCCGTTGTGAGTTTATTTCCTTTATTCCATACGGGCCTACCTTTAAGTTTACTCTTTATTTTTTCCCATGTTTCCTTGCTATGATTTTTTCCATAAAATGGATTTCCTTCTCCTTTGTACATTTTACGAAGCATCTGCTTGTGTGCTTCTGAATGTCTTTGTTCTTTCATTGGAGCCGCACCGCCAATTGTTCCATTTACAAGTAATGCACCAAATGATTTAAATAGTTTTATATAATGTATCTCAAGTTTATTACATTCTTCAAAAGTATCTGCCGTGTCTATAAGCTCTATTGATGGTATTATTTTTTTTGATTTTAAAGATAAAATCCAAGCCGTTTTCTTACAATTATGTTTATTATTTAAATGCTCTTTAAATCTTTTCTCAATGTCAAATTTAGTTTGACCGATGTATTTATACTCATCTCCATTCTTTAAAGCATATATGTTGTAATTAGCCATTATTAGTATGAGTTAAAAAGATATAATTTACCTCCGACATCCGGAGTTGTTGAAATCGAACTCGAAGCCAAAAGACCTAAAGAAGAAAGCGCATCTGCTATTCCTTGAGAAGTAGTAACCGCTGAAGGTTGTACTACCGGAGTAGCGTTAAAGAAACCTATTTTCTGTGAGGTAGAGGTTCCTATTTTAGTTCCTGTGGTGATATCTAATATGATATTTTTAGCATCAACAATTGTCAAGTTTCCGCCTATTTTAACAGTACCATTTACTTGTAATTTCTCACCAGTAGAAGCAGCCCATCCTCCAATTACAACATCCCCTGTACTGCCAACAAAATGCATGGCTTGATTTGACGGATTGCCAGTTCCGCTTGAACATATAAATGTAGAAACATCTGTATTTACATAATTTTGAAGAATACTAAATCTTCCGGCAGATGGTGTTCTTAGATTTATGCCAGGAATACTTGCACTTAAAATAATTCCTAAATCAGATGTATTGCTGTATGCTTTAGTAAAAGTGGCACTATCTGTAAGTTTAGCAGTACCAGTAACTTGTAGTTTTTCTCCACTATCTGTCGTTGTTCCGATGAGAAGATTTCCAGATGTGCTAATACGCATCCGTTCTCCATTAACGTACCATGTTTGAAAGTAAGTATTTGGAACTACGTATTGAAACTCACCAGTTCCTGTATTTGCATTAATATAAGCAACTCCACTATTAAAAAATGCTAATCTATAATCTCCGTTGTCACCTGCACTTCCAAGAAATCCACGTTTTATATGTAAAACACCCTGAGTACTTGAGGTTGAATAAAACTCAAGTGAGTGATTTTTTGATCCTATTAGTGCGCCTAATTCTCTAACACCAGTAAATGCTCCTGATGTAAATGAAGGACGTATGTCTAATCCAATTAGTACATCGTTATTAGCAGCAGCCGTAAGCGATGGAGTAAAGTTTATCCCCCTTGCTATCGCTCCTGAAGCCGTGACTGCGTTATTAACTAATAGTTGAGAAGTAGGAGTGTAAACAAACGTAGCACTTCCAGATACCGAATTAGTCCCCGTCCAGTAAGTTACATATCCTGAAGTTCCAGTACCTGTGACAGGATTTGTTAAAGCGTTTTGTTTTCCGTTAAATGTGTTCCAATCAGTCACAGATAGATACCCATCTGTACTGGTTGTGGCTTGAGTTATTCCTATCGTTCCACTTGTAGTAATCGTGCCTCCGGTAATTGGAGAACTGGTAGCAATTGAGGTAACTGTCCCCGATCCACCACCGCCTCCGGTTCCCCACTCTACATCATAGTTCGTTCCGGTCTTCTTTTTTAAGACCTCACCCGTTGAGCCTCCAGGAGGAATACCTATGGTTGTTAACTTTCCCATTTAATCTCTTTCAAGAAATCCTGAAGAATCTTTTGCCCTATCTCGTCAACTAATTTTCCCAAATCATCGGAGTAAACTTGCCTTCCGCCTTTCCTGTGAATTGAATCCCCTCTTTTATTGATCATGTAAGCAAGACTCTTTCCTGAGTACCAGTTATCACCGATTTTAAAATACCTCACGCCTGACTTAGAAGTCTTAGAAGAAAACCCCCTTGCTTGCATCCACTCTTCTAATCTTACGTCAAATTCGCCATATTCTGAACTCTGCCTCGGCCCTCTTCCTGTTTCCAAAGCCTTAAAATATCCCCTTCCGTAGATCCTTAAAATCGCATTCCCGTCTTTTTCTTCTACCTCATACCTTATGCTATCTTCAGTCTTTCCGGTGGCGTTTAACGGCCTTACCTTGGCCTTTAGAAGTTCAACTCCTACCTTTCCGTAGGAATCAAGAATGTCAATCACACGCAACATTCTGGACGGTTAAATCAAACGACAAAATCACACCTGTTAAAATATCAGCGTGCTTTTTAATAAACGGAGTCCGTGAAATGTTTGAAATCGTTACAAGGTCGTAAGTATTTAAAACATCATTATACCTCCTTGTGAGTTTCTGCGCTAATAGGTCGGCATCGTCAATCAAAGCCTCGTACTCGTCTGTATCTGAATCTAAGGCGTCTTTAGAAGCGATATGTAAATTAATCGCCCACGTATCACTCTGCACTGAGTTAATCAAATCAGTTGAAACCGTAATAGTCTCCAAAAAGATAAAAGGATACGTATTCGACCGGTGAGAGTTAAATTCAGTAATCCTTCCGGTGTCGAAAGGTATGTTATACAATTCCGCACCGCTTTGAATAAAGTCTTTAACCTCTTTGCGTGTCATGCTAAAGTGAATAATCCTGAAGTGCTGAAGTCTATCGTATAAGTCGAGCCATTAGTCATCGTCACGTTAGAGCCGTGATCAAACCAACAGATTAAAAGGTCGTTCGTTGACGTGTCGTTATAAATCCCAACGTATCTAAACGGCCCCACCGTTCCGGAAGAGGTGAGAGTCAAATCATCAATCTTTAACGAATAGGTTCCTGAAGTTTGCGAAGAAGAAGAAATAGTCAACGTCCTGGAAGAACAATCGGTGTAATCTATCTCGGTGATGTTCGACAGTTGTGTATTCGTGGCACTCGGAGATGAATTAGTCAGAAATACTTTTAAAGTATCCGCAGAGAAGTCGTGCTTCTTCTCGTTCACGGCCTCTACGAAGGATTGGAATTTATTATACGTTGCCACGTTTCAACTTTAGGTCTAATATCTCTTGATACTTTTTAATCGTGTTGTTATAGTGGCTCAAATATACCAAGTTATAATTGAACTCTGCCACCGACCACTTTAGTAACTCCTTTCTGGTAAACGGAGTTTCCTTTTCCAAATATAAAAGCGTACCGTAAAAACCAAACTTCTGACCCAGACGGTCAAAACCCGCCTGAATTTCGTCATTGGTGTATTCCGACTTGACGATTTGGCTTTGATGCCGCTGGTCAATTCGACTAACTTCAGCAATGTAAAATTTCCGATGGCCATGACCTCCTCACATGGCGCATTCATGAATGTCTCTTTTAATTCCTCGGCTTTCTTATAATCGTAAGGATCAGATGCGTAAATACCACAGAATAGAGCATACTTATCAAAGTCCTTTAAATCCTGCGCTTCTAACTTTAAATCCTCAAACTGGCCTATCGTTTCTAATTCTAAATTCTTCGGAATCTTATAGCCCATGCAATTATCCGGTACCTGAAGATCCATTTCCTCCTTTAAGAAAGATAGAAGCGAAAGGATTGTTTCAAGGTTGTGAATCTTGGCTTTCTTTAACGTCTCTTCTTCAATTCCTAAGAACATCGACAGAATCTCCGATGTCTCTTTCATTTTATAGAGTTTTAAAAATTGAGCAAAGGTTACTTCCTTCCATTTGATAGGAACTTCCTTTTCGACTTTAACTCCGTTGAGTTCGATTGTTACTTTCATCTGTATCCGATTAAGACTGGTGATGTATACTGATTTTTAAATGATATAGCCCCATACCTTGAGGAATCGCAGAGATCGTCAAACATCTTGACCGGCTCATCAAGAATCTCTCCGTTAGGCTTTTGCTTCCACTTATAAGACCTGAACTCTTTCTGCAAATCTACCGACTCTCTGTGGATGTGAATTTTATGACTTCGGATAAAATCTATTCCTTCTTTAACGCTCTTGTCTGCCGGATAGGCATTCACTCCGTTTAGGATTAAGTCCTGGATTATCTCAGGTCGTGCGGTGTCACAATAAACCAGTGAATTAGTGACAATCTCTTTGACTTGTTTAATCAGGTCGCTGGTGGTTAAGTGAGACTGATAGAGTTTCTGCTCAAAGTAAAGATTGTTTTCTACCCGTGTGACTTTAACTAAAGCATTCGGATGGTTAAATCCAAAGTCCAGTCCGTATACGTAGTCTCCGTCTATTTTATCGTAAAGGTCGAATTTGTGATAGATAGTATTCTGAGTGGTTCCTCTTTCTCCCAGTCCGTAGACCTTCCATAGATTAGGATCGGCATCTTTTAAACTTTCGATTTGCTTTCTTTGGACTTCAGGTAAAAATGGATTATCTAAATAGGTCGTTTGAATGAATTGAGTGTCTTGTAAAGGAATTATCCTATCATAAATCCAATGGTTCTCATCTGCTGGATTGTAATCAATGAAGACCGCTTTCTTAGTCCTCATGTTTAACTGCTCAAAGGTTTCCTTTTGGATTAAGTTAGCCTCGTTTATAAAAAGTATATCTCTTCCAGGTCCTCTGACTTTCAAAGAATTATCAACCGAAAAAAATTCAATGTAGGAGCCGTTCGGAAAGCGATATAAAGACTCCGTAAGCGAATGTGATAACGGGTCATATATCGGTTCAATAATCTCCATAAAGTCCCTTATAACGCCTTTACGGAGGTGTGGAAAGGCTATCGAAGTAACAGAGATTGAAACTCTTTCTTTTAACGCTAAACCGACAAGTAGTTGAATTAAAGAATACGATTTTCCACTTCGTGAGCCGCCTTGATTGACAATAAATCTCTTTCCTTCTTTATATGCCTTATAAGAAGATAAGGATACTTTAGTCTTTGCGATGTTATAGTGGATCTGTCCAGTTGATTGCGATGCCACCGGAGTGTTCTGTTTTCTGGTCTACTTCACGTTTGTCAGACCATCCCATGTTCTTTAATGCGAAGATTAAACCTGTTGGATTGTTGCCGTAGATAAGCCTTTGTTCATATTGGCTTTCGATGTAATCTGTAGCCTTTTTTAATATGTCTAAAAACTCCGGCCTTTCTTTATAATTATAAAGTGTTTGACGATTGATTCCAAGTTCATATGCCAGTCCTGCGAGTGTTGGCTTCTCTTCCTTCTTGATGTATTTATCAATCGCCTTCTGAAGTTCTTCAGGAGTTTTAAAGATTAGAGGTCGTGCCATATCACTCATTTCCTGAACTTAGATATTACTTTCCACTTTTAAGGAACTCCTTTACTTTGCTTTCGGATTCTTTAACGAACTCCTGCGCTTTCTGTTGAGCGTTTCCTTGCTCTTGACGGTAGGTGTTAAAGCATATGGCGAGTGCTTGTTGTTGGTCGTACTCGTTTCCGATTTCGTGCATACAACGATTTACAAATTCGGTTTCGTTTTCTGATGGTGTTGGCTTAGGTACAGGCATAATTAAATTTTAAAGATTGCTATTATCCAGTTTTTATTTTCCAAAGTTATTACTTCTTTTAATACTATATCAATGTTAAAGTCTTGAGAGTTTAAATTAACTCCATCCTTTCCTGATATTTTTAAATGGTCATCTAATGTCATGTTCCACTGGTGGAAGCCTTGCCAGTTCTCGTAGATGGCTTCGTTTTCAAATCCTTGAACGATTACGTATTCTTTTGATGCTTGAATCATTTTCTCAAATGCTTTCCTTGGATTTTGCGAATGGTCAAGAGCGTTTGAAATATGCACTACGTCAAACTCGTTTTTAAAGTTCAAGTCCTCCGCAGGAATTGGTAAAGGTGGTGGTAGTTTGTATTTGTTATAATCAAAGATGCACTCATATAATTCGCCAAGTGGATCGCACGGAGTTAAATCTGTTACTGTTCCGTTTAAAATAGAAACCACTCCGCTTCCAAGGTCTAATACTTTTTTTCCTTTAACGTATTTAACAACCGGTTCGTGAAGTTCAGGAGTTTTGATATTCTTAACCCATCCGTTTAAGAAACGTGGAGTCTTTACAAACTCTTTCCAGAATTTTAACTCATGCGCTATGGCCTGAATCATAGTTTAGCGATGAAATGTTCGATTACTCCTTGTCCTGCGTTTACGTTCAGGATTTCAATTCCGTAAACTCTTTTTACTGTTTCGCTTGCGTCTCTTGGACAGAACTTTCTCTTTGCTTTTACGAGCATTGGGATGTCGAAGGTTGAGTCTCCGATTGCGTACGTGGCTTCAATATCTTTGTCACGGGTGTAAAGATACTCGCATTTTCTTCTTCTTGCGTATTCTTTAATAATCGGATCGTCGTTGGCCGTTACTATTATTACCTTATAATTTAGATTTATAAGTTCGGCAATCGCTGAGTTGTCTCTTGAATGCACTGCGTAAAACTTCTTTCCGTCTGAGTCTATGTAATGTTTTCCGTCTGTTAAAACTCCGTCAAAGTCTATAAGTATCGTTTCCATTCCGGATATAGTTCGTTTAATTTATTCTCAGTTTGAGTATCCGATGCTAATCTTAATGTTTTTCTTTTTTTCGTTACTTCTTCTTCTTTGGAGTCCCAGATATAAGAATGACCAATTTTAACCGTGTGATCGATGGCTAACTTATATCCTCTTTTGTGACATTCAATCCCGAAAGCAATGTCATGGCCCCAGTACGGCATTTCTTCGTTTAATCTTATCTCTCGGTAGACTTCTGACTTTATAAGTGGAGCGGTGAACTCTATGAACTTTGCTTCTTTAACTCCTGAGCCTTGTTTTATGAATCTATGATGACTATCAAACTGCGGATGGATTCCGTCAAATCCGTTCATGTGAGATATTAACCTCATCGGTACTTCTTTATCGAAAGTGATATTTGA
>Ga0075471_10003457_pt1 | contig 10258 bp, 8 predicted proteins | sample DEB19_08_DNA_2_FD_74787 | JGI IMG/M metagenome (GOLD analysis project Ga0075471, IMG submission 74787) | Aqueous microbial communities from the Delaware River and Bay under freshwater to marine salinity gradient to study organic matter... | ecosystem: Environmental > Aquatic > Marine > Coastal ... | reverse complement strand
GGCCATCGCCGAAAAAGTGGACGCGCGTGAGCGCCTGACGTTCGACGACGGCGTCGCCCTGTTCGTGGCGCAGGACCTGCTGGCGCTCGGCTGGATCGCCAACCGCGAGCGCGAGCGCCGCCATGGCGCGCGCACGTTCTTCAATCACAACCTGCGTCTCGAAGCCACCAACGTCTGTGAAGCCTCGTGCCTGTTCTGTTCGTTTGCCCGTCTCAAAGAGGGCATGCCGGGCTCGCACACCATGTCGGTCGAGCAGATCATCAACAAGCTGCGGGCCCGCGCCGGCGAGCCCGTCACCGAGGTGCACATCGTCAACGGCCTGCACCCGGGACTGCCGTTCAGTTACTACACCGACATCCTGACCGGCCTCAAAAAAGTGCGCCCGGGCATTCACCTGAAATGCTTCACGGCGGTGGAGATCGCGTTCTTCGCGGATCACTACGGCAAGAGCGATCGCCAGGTGCTCGAGGAGTTGAAGGCGGCGGGCCTCGATTCGCTGCCCGGCGGCGGTGCGGAGATTTTCGCGCCGCGGGTGCGCAAGAAGATCAGCCACGACAAGTGTGACGGCGATCGCTACCTGTCGATTCATCGCATTGCGCACAGCCTGAACATGCGTACCAACGTCACGATGCTCTACGGCCACATCGAGACCATGGAAGAGCGCGTCGACCACTTGCTGCAGACGCGCGCCTTGCAGGACGAGACCGGCGGGCTGCAGGCGTTCATTCCGCTGGCGTTTCATCCCGACAACAACCAGATGCGGAAGCTGCCGCCGCCCTCGACGACCGACACGTTGCGCGTGCACGCGGTGGCGCGGTTGATGCTCGACAACGTCGACCACATCAAGGCCTACTGGATTTCCTGCGGCGTCGAAGTCGCCCAGACCGCGCTGTGGTTTGGCGCCGACGACCTCGACGGCACCGTGCAGGAAGAAACGATCTATCACATGGCCGGCTCCAAAACGCCGACCGCGCTGTCGACCGGCGACATCGAGCAGTTGATCTGGGATGCGGGTCGAGAGCCCATCGAACGAGACACGCTCTACAACGTCGTTCGCGTGCCGGTTCCAGCACTTCAGTAAGGCGCCAAGTATCGCCAGGCGCTGGCAGACATCGAACCTGTAGAAGTAGACTGGGATCAGGCTAGGCGACACCTCAGCAGCATGAGGTTCGCGTGGCCTTTTAATCGTCCGGAGATTGAGAAAAGTTTCACAATGTCCACCTTCTTGCCGGTCTTGAACGAGGTCGAAAAGAAATCGCTTCACGAGCGGCAGCCGCTGCCCGAGGCGTATCTCGGTTTGTCCGACGAGGAGATGTCGGTGCGCATCGCGGCCGCGCGCGCGGCGCTCGGCGAGCGGCTCGTCATCCTAGGACATCACTATCAGCGGGACGAAGTGATCCAATTCGCCGACTACACCGGCGACTCCTACAAGCTCGCCAACGCGATCGCGACGCATCCCAACGCCGACTACATCGTGTTCTGCGGCGTGCACTTCATGGCCGAGAGCGCGGACATCCTGGCGAGGCCGCACCAGCGCATCATTCTGCCGGACCTGGCTGCGGGTTGCTCGATGGCCGACATGGCGCCCGCCGATCAGCTCGAGATTTGCTGGTCTGAACTGCGTCAACTCGGCATTGCCGATCGGGTGACACCGGTCACGTACATCAATTCGGCTGCGTCCATCAAAGCACTGGTCGGCGAAAACGGCGGCACGGTCTGCACGTCGTCGAACGCCGCGGCCACATTGAAGTGGGCGTGGCAGCAGAAGGAGAAGGTGCTCTTCTTGCCCGACCAGCATCTTGGCCGCAACACCGCGTTCGCGATGGGCGTGCCGTTGTCAGACATGGTCGTGTGGGATCCGAACGAGGCGTTTGGCGGCCTGACGCGCCAGCAGCTCGACGCCGCGAAACTGATCCTGTGGAAGGGGCACTGCTCCGTGCATGTGCGTTTCACCGCCAAGCAGATCGAGAAGGTACGCGCCGAGCACCCGGGCATCCGCGTGATCGTTCACCCGGAAGTGCCGTTTGACGTCGTGCAGGCGGCTGATGACAGTGGCTCGACCGAATACATCCTCAAGCAGGTGCGCGACAGCGCCCCGGGCTCGAAGTGGGCCGTTGGCACCGAGGTCCATCTTGTCCATCGCCTCGCTGAAGAGGTGGCGCCCGGCAAGACGGTGGTCTCGCTCGATCAGTTCGGCTGCCTGTGCTCGACGATGTTCCGCGTCTCGCCCAACCATCTGCTGTGGGTGCTGGATTCGCTCGTGGACGGCGAGGTGGTCAACGAAATCGTCGTGCCGGACGAGCAGAAGAAGTGGGCTAAGATCGCATTGGACCGAATGCTGATGATTCGGTAGAGGAGAGAGGGTAGAGATGGCTCATTCACTTCCAGCGCTGCCGTACGATGCCGCGGCGCTCGAACCGCATATCGACAGCCAGACGATGCAGATTCATCACGGCAAGCATCATCAGGCGTATGTCACCAACCTGAACGCGGCGCTGGACAAGCACCCGGAGCTCCACAACAAGAGCCTGGATGACCTGGTCAGGAACATCAACAGCGTGCCGGACGACATCAAGGCGGCGGTCCGCAACAACGGCGGCGGCCACTGGAACCACTCGCTGTTCTGGACGTTGATGGCGCCCAACGGCGGCGGCGCGCCGACCGGCGCGGTGGCCGATGCGATCAACAGCGCGTTTGGTGACTTCGAGAAATTCAAGACGGCGGTGAACCAGGCCGGCACGACGCGCTTCGGCAGCGGCTGGGCCTGGGTGATCGACAATGGCGGCAAGCTCGAAGTGATGAGCACGCCGAACCAGGACAACCCGCTGATGGAAGGGAAGAAGGCGATCCTCGGCATCGATGTCTGGGAACACGCCTACTACCTGAAGTACCAGAACCGTCGTCCGGACTACCTTGGCGCGTGGTGGAACGTCGTCAACTGGAACGAAGTCAACCGCCTGCTGAAGGGCTAGCGCTCTTCTTCGTGCTGGCGCTTTCGGTGTCGGCATCCGCACAGGCTGTCGAGCCGAAAGTGACCGGCACTGTGTCGAACGTCACGCGCGTTGAATCGTGGTCGTACTTCCAACCCGCGATCGATCCGGTCGCGTCGACGCCGTCGCCGATCGGCGATCCTGACTACACATTCATCGGCGATCGCGCCGAGCTTGGCGTGCGCGTCGACAACCCTCGCTTCGACGTCAGCGGCGCCTTTAACTACGTGCGCCTCGAGAACCTGCCGACGCGGGCGATCGGCCCGGGCGGCCTGGGAACCGGCGCGTTTTACTTTGCCGCCACCGGTGTTCGCTACAGCTACCAGCTCTACATGAGCGAGCTCACCGTGCGCGTCAAGCACAACGGCGCGTCGGTCACGCTTGGGCGCATGCCGTTCGCGTCTGGCGGCGAAGTCACATCTGGCAGCTTCACGATGCAGCGGGTTCGCTCCGAACGCCTGCAATCGCGACTGATCGGCAACTTCGAGTGGTCGTACTATCAGCGCCGCTTTGATGGCATTCGTGTTGACGTCGACCGGCCGCATTGGCATCTCAATGCGTCGGCGTTCGTGCCAACGCAGGGCGGGTTCGAGGAATCGACCAACCTGTCGATGCCGAAGATCCAGGTGGCGGCCTCGTCGTTTACGCTCAAGAGCAGCAACGTCGACTGGCAGGGGTTTGCGTATCTGTATCGCGACCGTCGCAGCGAAGCGGCCGTGGCCGATAACACATTGTCGACGGACCGGCCGGTGGACGTGACCGTGGCGACCCTCGGGGGTTCGTACGTCCGGATCCTGCCTCGACAGAGTGGCGACTTCGATATGGTTGGATGGGTGGCGGCGCAGGCCGGAGATTGGTATGGCCGTCGCCACCAGGCGGCAAGCATCGCGGTCGAAGCGGGCCACCGATGGCGCCGTGCGGCGTTGTCGCCGTGGCTGCGAGCCGGCTACCTGTGGGCCTCAGGCGACGGCAATGCCGGCGACGACCGGCACGGCACCTTCTTCCAGATGCTGCCGTCATCCAGGAAGTACGCGCTGTCATCTGTCTACGCGCAGATGAACGTGCGCGATGCCTTCGCGCAGTTGTGGATTGAACCTCGCCGGTTCAAAGCGCGTATCGAAGTACATGCGGTGCACCTCGCCAGCGGCTCGGACCTCTGGTACCACGGCAGCGGCGCTACTGCGTCGAAGGGACGCTTCTTTGGCTTCTCCGGCCGAAGCGCAGGTGGGCGCTCCGCGCTCGGGTCCGTGGTCGAAGGAACCGTAGAGGTTCCACTCCTGAAATTCTGGTCGATCAGCGGCTACGCCGGCGTGATGTCGGCGGGTGATGCCGTCAGGTCGATGTTCACGGCAAAGCGGCTAGCGTCCTGGTCGATCGAAAACGCGATCAGGTTTTGACGGGACATCAGCCTCGCCGGAAAGTGATCCTCGTCTGGAGATCAAGATGACAGAAGCACAGGTCGTTCGCGAACCAGATCCGTCCCTCATCACCACGCTGCACGTGACCTACGCGCTGCACACGCTTGGTCTTGCGATCGGTGCGTTCGGCGCCGCGTCGGTGCTCGGCTCGTTCTTGTTTGGTTGGCCGTCGATCATTGCCGTGATCGTCAATTACGTGCAGCGCGGACAGGCGCAGGGCACGTGGCTCGAGTCGCACTTCTCGTGGCAGATCCGCACCTTCTGGATCGCCGTGGCGTGGGCGTCGGTGGTGTTTCTTGTCGGCTTGCCGCTGACGCTGGTCTTCGTCGGCTTCCTGGTGTGGGGCGTTGGCTTCTTCGCGCTTGGCGTGTGGGCGATCTATCGCATCGTGAAGGGCTGGATGCGGCTTCGCGACCGCCAGGCGGTCGGCTAGGCCGCTAGAACAACTTCACGCTGACGACCTCGCCCTTTTCGACGATGTCGGTCTGCGCTGGAATTTCGATGTAGCCGTCGGCCTGCGACATCGACGTGATATCGCCTGAGGCCTTGAAGGCCGGCATCGCCTGGCCGTCGACGATCCGGACGGTGTAGAACTGGTGCCGGCCCGTTGTCGACACAATCCGCTGGCCGACCGGTAGCGTCACCGTTGCGGTTTGGCGCGGCGCGAGCCGCGCCATCGCGCGCAGCGCCGGCACGAGCAGCAGGTAGGCCTGCGACAGGCACGAGGTTGGATAGCCTGGCATCCCGAACATCGGCTTGCCGCCAACCGTGCCGAACACCGTTGGCTTGCCTGGCTTGACGGCGATCCCGTGAAAGACGATGTCGCCCTTCTTCTTGATCACGTCGAGGATCAGGTCGCGCTCGCCGACTGAACTCCCACCAGAAAACACCAGCACATCGCACGACGCGCACGCCTCGATCGCCTGCTCGAGGGCGTCGAGCGTGTCTTGCGCGGTTGAAAACGGAACCGGCACGCCGCCGTGTTCCTGGATGATCGTGCTCAGGGTGAACTTATTGATGTCGTAGATCTGTCCGGGTTGCAGCTCCTGGCCTGGGTCGGCGATCTCATTGCCGGTCGAAAGGATTGCGACGGTCGGCTTGGCGAACACCTCGACCTCACCGATACCGAGCGCGGCGATGGCGCCGATCCGGCTCGGATTGAGCTGCTCTCCTCGAGCAATGACGGTCTGTCCAACGACAATGTCCGCGCCCTGGCGGCCGACATTCTGACGGGGGTAGACGGGCGTCAGCACCCGGACATCGGCACCCGCCAGTTCCGTCTCCTCAACCATCACGACGGCGTCGGCGCCCTGGGGCATCGGCGCGCCGGTGGCGATCTCGATCGCGGTGCCGGGTTCGACGGACTTCGTCGGCACCTGGCCGGTGAACACCTTGTCGATGACGCGCAGCACTTTGGCGTCGTAGCGACTCGCGCCGAACGTGTCTTCAGCGCGGACCGCAAAGCCGTCCATGCCCGCGCGCGAGAATGGCGGCACGTCCCTGGTTGAGCGCAGGTCGGCTGCTGCCACGCGCCCGTTGGCGTCGAGCAGCCGCACGAGTTCGGTGCGCGTCAGAGGGTCGCAGGCTTCGGCGATGAGCTGCCGCGCCTCTTCGAGCGGGATCGTCTCGCGGATCGGCTTCATCTCGGATTTCATTTCGTGGCCTGCTGAACAAGATGGGTGAGTTCGGGGACAACGAGCTTCGTCATCGCCAGTCGAACCGCCTTTGCTGCGCCCGGAAGTGAAATGACCACGACGCGCCCGATGGTGCCCGCGCAGGCGCGGCTCATGATCGCCGATGGGCCGATGTCCTGGTAGCTGAGCATGCGGAAGATCTCGCCGAAGCCTGGCAGTCGCTTGGTCAACAACGCGTCGATGGCTTCATAGGTGCTGTCGCGGCTGGTGAGTCCCGTTCCGCCGGTGGTGATGACGGCGTCGACATCGCCGATCGCCGCCTGCTGGCGCACCAGTTCGGCGACTCGCGCGGCGTCGTCCTTCTCGATGGTCTTGCCGGTGACGTGATGTCCGGCCGAGGTCAGCAAATCAACAATGGCGTCGCCCGACACGTCGTTGGCGTCGGTGCGCGTATCAGACACGGTCAGCACAAAGACTCGCACCCGGGCCGGGGCCGCCGCCTTATGCTCCTGACTGCTCATCACTCGATTATAGTGGTGCCGATGAAGCGATTCCTGCCCGTGATTGCGGCGGCGTTGCTGGCCACGGCAACGGTCGATGGCCAGCCGGCGACCGACAAAGCCGGTCGCGCCTGGGTCGATGCGACGTTGAAGAAGCTGTCGCTCGAACAGATCGTCGGCCAGATGATCTTTGCGCCGTTCCAGTCCACCTACATGAGCAGCGACAGCGACCAGTACGAGCAGCTGGTGAAGCTGGTGCACGAAGCGCACATTGGCGGCGTGATCGCGTTCGGCGGCAGCGAGCCGATCCCGCAGGTCATGCTCAACAACACCTACGGGGCGGTGATCCTTGGCCAGCCAATGGAGCTGGCGTCGATTCTCAATCGCCTCCAGTCAGTCTCGAACCTGCCGTTACTGACCTCATCCGATTTCGAGTGGGGCGTGCAGATGCGCATTGCCGGCGCGACCAAGTTTCCGCGCGCGATGGCGTTTGGGGCGACCGGCGATCCACAACTGGCCTACGAGGCCGGCAAGGTGGTGGGCGCAGAGTCGCGGGCGCTGGGCGTGCACGTGAACTACGGTCCGGTCGCCGACGTGAACAACAACCCGCGCAACCCGGTGATCAATATCCGGTCCTTCGGCGAAGACCCGGCCAAGGCGGGCGAGATGGTGGCGGGGTGGGTCCGCGGCATGCAGGACGCCGGCATGCTGGCGACGCTCAAGCACTTCCCGGGTCATGGCGATACCGACGTTGACTCGCACCTGGGCTTGCCGCTGGTGGCGCATCCGCGCGAGCGGCTCGATGCCATCGAGTTGCCGCCATTTAGGGCCGGCATCGCGGCCGGCGCCGCCGGCGTGATGGTGGCGCACATCGAATTGCCGGCGATCGACGCAGAGAAGATCCCCGCAACCTTCAGCCCCAAGGTCATCTCAACGCTGTTGCGGCCTGGCTTCGAAGGCTTGATCTATTCGGACTCGATGAAGATGCAGGCGATTACCGAAATGGCGTCACCCGGCGAGGCAGCGGTGCGCGCGGTCAAGGCCGGCATCGACGTGATCCTGGATTCGCCGGATTCGGCCGCCGCTGCGGCCGCGATCGTCGCCGCGGTGAGAAGCGGCGACATCCCACGGGAGCGGGTGGAGCAGTCGGCCCGGCGGGTGCTCGACGCAAAGGCTCGACTTGGCCTGCATCGCACGCGCACGGTCAATCTGGATTCGGTGCCGTTGACGGTCGGCGGCCGCAAGCACGATGCCGTCGCCCGCACGATCAGCGAACGCTCGATCACCCTGATCAAGGACACGCGCAACAGCGTGCCGTTGCCGACGCCCAGGACCGGCAGTGTGCTGTACTTGTCGGTGCTCGACTATCCATCGGGTTGGCGGATCGCAGCGCCCAGTCGTTCGGTGATCCCCGCCTTGCGGTCTCGCTGGGCTAACCTCGAGGCCGTCGAGATCTCCGATCGTGCCACACCATCAGAACTCGACCTCGTCCGTGCCATGTCCGACAACTACGACGCGATCGTGGCCGGTGTGTTCGTGCGCGCCTCGTCGGGCAGTGGCCGGCTCGATCTCGCGCCGGCGGTCGTGCGCCTGCTCCAGGATCTCTCGCGCGGCAGCGAACGCCGCAAGCAGCCGTTCGTCACGATGTTCTTCGGCAATCCGTATACGCCGATGTTCGTGCCAGAAGTGCCGGCGATGATGCTGACCTATGACTTCTCGGATTACGCAGAGGTGTCAGCGGTGAAGGCGCTGGCGGGAGAGATCCCGATCACCGGCAAGCTGCCGATCGCCTTGCCCGGCCTGTTCCCGATCGGCCACGGCATTTCGAGAGGGAAGTAGTCAGGCCGGCTTGAGGTGGTAGTGCCGCGAGCTATCCTCGACGCGGTATTGCTCGCCGCTGTCAGCATCGGTGGCGACATCGCCGTCGAGTGACAATCCCTTCACCGTCATCTTGCGGTCGCACATGACCGTCAGGGTGATGCCATCGTGCTCCTGCGAGCCGAGGCGACGCACCACGCCGCACAGCCGTTCCGACGCTGCGCCGATCCCGCGCTTCAAGAACCACATGCGCCACGCTTGCGGACCCTCGGGATGGACGTGCTTCCGGTCGTCGTCCTCCAGCTCGGTGGGCGGGCGATCGCGGTGAGCCAGGCGGATGGTTGCGCTTTCGCCGGTCGCAAGTGGGCGATCGGGCTCGGTGGAGTCGTGCCACAGCGCGGTCTTGGCGATGGCCGCACTGGCGGTGCCGCGGCCGGGCTGCACGATCGCAGAGAAGCTTTCGGATGGCCCTTGATTGGTGACGTCGACGCAGAGAAATCGGCCGTCGGTTCTGACGGTGAGCAGGACGCGCTTCATTTCCCGGCGCGGGACTTCGCTTCGCTGTCGACGTCCTTCTCCCAGGCGAGGAGTTGTTCGTTCAGTCGGCGGACGATGTCGGTTCGCGATGCGGCAAGGTCCGTGCGCTCCGAAATGTCGTTCGACAGATCAAACAGCGAGAGTCGAACGCCGCCCTCGTGCAACAGCTTCCAGTTGCCGCTGCGCACCGCGCGCTGCTCGATCCCTGACACCCGCACGCGCCAGAACAGCGTGCGATCCGTCACGGCCGCCTTGCCCTCGATGATCGGCAGCAGGTTGATGCCTTCGAGCCGGGCGTCCGGCGGAACCGTCGCGCCTGCCACGGCCAGGATCGTGGCGCTCAGATCCATGGTGATCGCCACCTGTGCAGTCACGCGGCCCTCGGGCAGGCGCCCGGGCCACGACACGATCGCGGGCACGCGAATGCCGCCTTCCCAGAGCGTGTACTTACGGTTAAAGAGCGGCGTATTGCGGGACAGCCACTCGCCACCGTTGTCGTTGGTGAAAATGATCAGCGTGTTGGCGGCGACGCCGGCCTTTTCAATGGCGGCGACGATCTGGCCGACGCCGGCGTCGGCACGTTCCATCATCTTCACGTAATCCTGGCGCGTGCCACTGTTCTCGTCGGTGGCCAGCATGTGGACGGCGTTGCGCTCGGCGACCGATGGCTGATCGGGAACCTGGTACGGCCAGTGCGCCGCGCCGTACGCGACCTCGAGGAAGAACGGCGAACGCGCATGAGCGGTGATGTAGTTCACCGACCGCTCAGTAATCAGGTCGGTCATGTAACCATCGGCCCGCGTCGGGGTCTCGCCGTCGAACAGATCGTGCTGCCCGGCGCCGTCGGTGTGCCGGTAGTAATCGACATAGCCGCTCTTGTAGCCCCAGAACGTGTCGAAGCCGTGCATCTTCGGCGAAAACTGCGGCAGGTAACCGAGATGCCACTTGCCGATCAAGGCGGTCGCGTAGCCGTGATTTTTCAGCAATTGCGGCAATGATCGACCGGTGACCGGAAGGCCGAGACCGCCGTCGTTGGTGGTGGCGTTGCTCAGCGGGCGTTCCAGTTCAAATCGCTGCTGGTATCGACCGCTGATCAAGCCGGCTCGCGTCGGCGTGCACGTTGAACCGTTGGCGTAGAAATCAGTGAAGCGAGTGCCGCGCGCGGCCAGCCGATCGATGTTGGGTGTGCGAATGTCCGGCGCGCCGTAGCTGCCAATGTCACCGTAGCCGACGTCGTCGGTGATGATCAAAATGACATTCGGGCGTGCATTCGGCGCCTGCGCCGACGGCGCCGCGGAGGCGATGCAGATGAGGAGGGCGACAAGAAGCCGGCGCACGACCGCCGATTCTATAACTATTGC
>Ga0075471_10003456_pt1 | contig 10261 bp, 6 predicted proteins | sample DEB19_08_DNA_2_FD_74787 | JGI IMG/M metagenome (GOLD analysis project Ga0075471, IMG submission 74787) | Aqueous microbial communities from the Delaware River and Bay under freshwater to marine salinity gradient to study organic matter... | ecosystem: Environmental > Aquatic > Marine > Coastal ... | reverse complement strand
GCGCGGGACTTTTTCCACTCGGGGGCGCTGCACGGCGTGAACCCGCTGGATCCTGCCACCACCACGCCCGCGCTTTTCCTCACGCGTTGGATCACCCATTTCTGCGCGCCGGTTTTCGTACTGCTGGCGGGAGCGGGGGCGTATCTCTCCATGGCGCGCGGACGGACGAAGAAGGAGTTGTCGCGCTTTCTGCTGACGCGCGGAGCTTGGTTGATCGTGCTCGAGATGACCTTCGTGCAGTGGGCCGGCTGGGCCTGGCGCATCGATCTGAAGGTGCACTTCGCGCTCGTTCTGTGGGCGATCGGCTGGTCGATGATCGGGATGGCGGGGTTGATTCATCTGCCGCTGCGGTGGGTGACGGTGATCGGCGCGATCTTGTGCGCGGGGCACAACGCTTTGGACGGTGTCAAGGCGGCGGACCTTGGCGCGTTCGGCCCGCTGTGGGTCGTGCTGCATGAAGGCGGCGAGGTGGACCTGGGCGGCGGGCATCGACTGCTGGCCGGCTATCCGCTCGTGCCGTGGGTAGGCGTGATGGCGATCGGATACGCGCTCGGGTCGTGGCTGGTACTGCCTCCGGCCGAGCGGCGCCGACGCCTGGTGTTCGCAGGGACAGGTATGATTGTGGCGTTTTTGGCGCTCCGTGCGTTCGGAGCCTACGGTGATCCGAACCCGTGGAGACCGGACGAAAGCGCTCTGGGGACAGGTTATAATTTCCTGTCCTGCGCGAAGTATCCTCCCTCCCTCTGCTACCTGCTGATGACGCTGGGGCCGGCGCTGCTCCTGGTTGCGTGGTGGGACATCCGCCGGCCCGCGTGGACGGCTCCCTTGGTCACATTCGGCCGCGAGCCGATGTTCTTCTATCTACTCCACCTTCCGCTGATCCATAGCTTGTCCCTCGTTGTCTCGATCACTCTGTGGGGACAGGCTGCGTGGCTGTTCGGGTTCCCGGGCGGAAATGCACCGCCACACGTCGGCACTGGACTAACAGGAGTATATTTCGCCTGGCTCGTATCGCTGGCGCTCCTTCTCTCAATTTGCAGGTCGTTTCACAAACTGAAGCAACGCCTCCAGTCACCTCTGCTGAACTACCTCTGAACAAGGGACAGGCTTTTTGGATAAGTGGCTCCCAGCCCATTTCACAAACCCACTCGGGGGCGCGCTGCGGCAGTTTGGCGACTCAATTGGAATCCGACCGACGGGAATCACCTCCACGTACGATCAGGCCATCGGGAGACTAGAGAATCATTCGTCAACCGCGGCTAGCTCCATTTCTGAGCGCCCCCATCGCATTAGGTCGGAACCATATCGCGAAAGGCTGGTTCCTGCCCTACGAACCACTCACGGCCTTACGGCAATCATGGTAGTGAGCCCGCCCCAGTCAGTGACTGGCGGCAAAGGTATGGCGCTCCGCTCGTAAGAGCCGGGATTTATCCTCCGCATCGCGGAAAGCCTTTCTTCAACAAAAACCTGTCCTCCCAAGACGGCTCCGTAGGTAAAGTAACGCACGCGGCAGAGCAGAACCTGAACCAGCGGAAGTCTGCCGCCATCGGCCACGACTTTTCTGAGCTCTTCCGGAGTTATACTCCGAACACCGTCACGATCGACCGAGCCGGACACAAAGAGCCGAATTCGATACTTGTCGTGGACGGCCTTCCAATCCGCGTCGCTGAAGATCGAACAGATTCCATCCTTGGCAGCCTTAACGCCCGCAACGGCTTCAGCGTAGCCGCAAAATCTGTAGTCCTTTGGGTCGTTGGCTAGGCCAGCACGGACGGCATTGAGATCAATGTAGGCTGCCACCGTCGCGAGCACATGCTCGCTGCACTCGATGAGCACGCTCCTGAATCGCTCCGCCCAAAGCGTACCAAAGCGATTGCGGTTTTTGTTGAACCAAATGCTGAACCGCTGCTTCAGCAGCTTCATGAACTGCGAGACATCTCCCATCAGCGCCAACTGTCGGCTCCGCCATGCCGCAGCCCACGGGCCATTTTCAACCAGGTGAGCACGCACGACAGGAATAGCCGCACTCTGGTAAGAAGTAGCTTCAGGATGCAGCGCACCGTAGCGCCTGAGGAGTTCCTCATCCGAAACAGATTCTCGCAGTGGAACTCGGACCAGGACGTGAAAGTGATTCGATAAAACCGCGTAGGTTATGATTTCCACGCCGCAGAAGTCCGCGACTCGCCAGATCATGCGGCGCAACGCCTCCTTGGCAGATTCGTCGAAAAGAAACTCCCCGTTCACCGTGCGAGTTACGCAGTGGTAACATGCCTCCGCTTCACTGGGGTCGATCTTGATCCGGTTCTGCCTCACACCGAGAGCCTCGGACGAATATCTTGGTACTACGAACCAACCGGATACCCGAATCGCAGCAGAACAATCTGTCCCTTAAATCAACTGCACCTCAGTAGCCTGTCCCGTACGGTAGGTAACCGCGGTTTGTCACCGCGTCATCCAACTGCTCAGGTCCCGAAACCCCGTTGAAACCTCAAATCCTACCCTGCCTCATTCTTCTTTCCCTGCTGCATGTCCACGCTGCCGACTGGGGCATGGTGCCTGTCCCTGGGAAGCGCGAGGCTGCGGAAGTCCATGCGACCTCCCTTGCCGGCGGGAATGCATGGTACCGCACCTGGGTGAAGGTAGATCCTTCGTTTTTCACCCGCCACGAACGTAACCTGTTCGAGGAGTCCGTGGGCATTCATATCCGCGATCTCGCCGGAGCGCACGAGGTCTGGGTGAACGGTACGCAGCTGGGGACCGGCGGCGTGTTTCCTCCGAACTACCGCAGCGGCCGCGCCGTGTTCCACCGCCACAAGGTTCCGGTGGGCACGCTGCGCAAGGGCGAGTGGAACGAGATCGCGATCCGCGTCTACACCCCGCCGCCGCCGGACGCCCACGGGTTCCTCGGCGAAGCGCCGTTCATCATGAACTATTTCGTGGAATGCGTGCTCGCCGGTACGTGGGAATTTTTCCCGGGTGCCGACTACTCCCCGGGGCCCGCGCGGCCAGAGCGCCCGGCCACATCCTCATTCGAAACTTTCCGTGAATCCAACCGCGTCCTCGCTCGCGCCGCGCAGGTTCCGGGTGCGCGGCTGTCCCCCGATGAATCCGCCGCCCGCCTCGCCGCGGCTCCCGGTCTCCGCGCGGAATTGCTGCTGCACGAACCGCAGGTCGCCCAGCCGTTCCACTTCAGCTTCGACGAACGTGGGCGGCTCTGGGTCACCCACTCTCGGCAATACCCCTACCCAGCCGGTGTTACCATGGTGAGCCGCGACAAATATTACCGCTCCCACTACAACAAGGTGCCGCCCGCGCCGCCGCATCATGACCGCGGAGCCGATGTCATCTCGATCCACGAGTCATCCCGGGGCGACGGCACTATTGACCGTCACAAGGTATTCGCCGACGGCCTCAATATGGCCAACGCCGCCCTGCGCGGCCACGGCGGCGTGTGGGTCATGCACACCCCGCACCTGCTCTTCTATCCCGACGCCGACGGCGACGACGTCCCCGACGGCCCGCCGGAAACACGGCTGACCGGCTTCGGGCTCGAGGACACCCACTCCATCGCGAACGGCCTGGTTTGGGGACCGGACGGCTGGCTCTATGGCGCGCAAGGGAGCACCACCTCGAGCCGGGTTACTCGTCCCGGTCTCGATCCCGCGGATGCGCCGGGTGTTCACTTCGAAGGCTGCATGGTTTGGCGCTACCACCCGCGCTCCCGTGCCTACGAAATCTTCGCGGAAGGCGGCGGTAACACCTTCGGCCTAGAGTTCGACGCGCACGGCCGTCTCTACTCCGGTCACAACGGCGGCGGCACCCGCGGTTGGCACTTCGTGCAGGGCGGGTTCTATCTGATGCAGGGCGTCGATCCCGGGAAATTCGGACCGCCCCGCAACCCCTACGCCTTCGGCGACCTGCCGATGATGGCGACGAAAGACCCCGTGGCGCGGTTCACGCATTTCGGGGCTTTTGCCGAGGGTACCGCTCTACCCGCACCCTGGGCCGGACGCCTCTTCGCCCTCGCCCCTCTGCACAACACCATTCTCACCAGCGAGCGGCTCCCGCGCGGCGCGACGTTCACAACGGCCGATCGCGGCGCCGCGCTCACGAGCACAGATCCGGCGTTTCGTCCGGTCTACATCGCCAACGCACCCGACGGATCACTCGTCGTGGCCGACATGTACGACTTTTACGTCGCCCACGGGCAACATTACCAAAACCAGATCGATACCTCGACCGGTCGTATCTACCGCATCCGCGGCGAGAACGCCCCGCTTGAGCGGGACGTGAATCTCGCAGCCAAGACCACCGCGGAACTCGTTGGTCTTCTGTCGCATCCAAACAAATGGCACCGGCACACCGCGGTACGCCTCCTAGGTGAACGTCCCGACCCCACCGCTGCACCACTCCTACGAGCGCTGCTAGGGACAGACTATGGAATGGGCGCCCTTCACGCACTTTGGGCGCTGCACCAATCCGCCGGACTTTCGGAAAGCGACGCCCTTTCCGGCCTCCGCCACAAAAACGCCGTCGTCCGCGCCTGGACCGCCCGCCTGCTCGGCGACGAATGGGGGCGACACCGGAACCTTGGCGCGGGACGACACTCATCCGCCGAACGCGCGTTGGTGCCTGTCCCCCTCTTCACTGCGCTGCTGACGCAGGCGTCCGTCGAGCCCGATGCCGAAACGCTCGCGCAATTTGCCAGCACCGCCCGCCGCTTGGATTCTCCGCAAGCGCTGCCTCTAGCCGCCGCCCTACTGGCGCGCCGCGAAGCGACGCAGGACCCGTTCATCCCGCTGCTGGTCTGGTGGGTATTCGAAGCCCATCTTCCCGCTTCGACGGAAAAGATCCTGGAACTTTTCCTCACTCCCGGGCTTTGGGATGAACCGATGGCCCGGGAGCACGTGTTACCGCGGCTCGCGCGCCGGCTCGCAGTCGATGGTCTCCGTTCGGAGCTCAAACTGCTTAGCCGTTTTTTCGCCCAAGCGCCTTCACCCAGCCATGCGGCCCCCCTACTCGCGGGTCTGGAGGAAGCCTACCGCGGCCGCGCGATGAACGATCTGCCAGAGGAACTCGTCGCGCGCCTGCACAGCCAGGGACAGGTTCCGCTCACGCTGCGTTTGCGTCAGGGCGAAGCCGCCGCGATCACCGAGGCGATAGCACTCCTAGCCAACCCGAAGACCCGCCCGGAGGAACAGCTGCGACTCACTCGCGCGTTGGGGGAGACACGAGCGTCATCCGCCGCCCCCGCCTTGCTGAACGTCGCCACGCAGGGTCGAACCGACGCCCTCCGCGCCGCGGCTCTCTCAGCGCTCACCGCGTTTCCGAACGACGACCTCGGCGCGAAAATCGCCGCAGCCCTCCCGATGATGAAGGGTTCGGTGCGCGAAACGGCGGTTAGTGCGCTCGCCAGCCGCCCCGCGTGGGCACGTTCCCTGCTCGACGCGTTGGAAAGCGGAACGCTGCCGGCGGGCGCGATTCCCGCCGAAGCCGCGGACCGGTTGCGCTTGAACCGAGATGCCAACATCGCCGCCCGCGCCGCACGCCTGCTTCCCGCACAAGGACCGGCGGGAAATCTTCAGGCCCGCATCGACGCAGTGACGACGGCCTTGAAGGCCGGGCCCGGCAATCCGTACGCCGGCGAGGCAACTTTCACCGCCCGCTGCGCCAGCTGCCACAAGCTGTTCTTCAAAGGCGGCAACCTCGGCCCCGATCTCACCGCCTACCAGCGCGACAACCTCGGGACGATGCTCCTCAGCATCATCAACCCCGACGCGGAAATCCGCGAAGGCTACCAATACCAGGTGGTCGAGACGAACGACGGCCGCTCGCTCGGCGGCTTCATCGTCGAACGCGACAACCAGGTGACCGTGCTGCGCGGACTCGGCGGCGAAAACATCACCCTGCGCGCCGACGAGATTCGCGAGGTGCAACCGATGGGCCGCAGCCTGATGCCTGCGGGTCTGCTCGACGGACTCAGCGACCAGGAATTGCGCGACTTCTTCGCCTACCTGCGCATTTCCCAGCCGATCACGCGTTGAACCGCTAAGCTGGCGCGGGCGCGGCTTGGAACCGCGCGACGCTTACCGTCGGATCGAACGCACGGCCGGAAACGAGATGATCGCGCCACTGCCGTGCGAGCCATGGCGACCACAGGGCTCCCCGCGCGCCCAGTCCACCAAAGATCCCGATCCGGGTGAGCCTCGGGTGAACACCCGCGACCGGACGCCGATCCGGCAAGGTAACGCGCACGCCGGAGCGGTGGACGCGGACCGTGAACTCCCGCGCGCCCAGCATTCCACGTACTCCAGCGATCAGCCGCTCACGCGCCACGGGATCGGGTCGTGAATCCGTGACGCCCGGCTCGTTGGTCGCACCGACGAGCGCAACCCCCTCGCCGGTGGGGGCCACCCACAAGCGACGGTTGAGAATCACGTCGGGATCGAGGCCCTCGACGCCGATCTCCAGCGTGTCGCCCTTCGAAAACTCCCAGGGCACAAAGTCGAACGCACCGTGCGAGGCACCCGCGGCGCCCGTGCAATCGATCACCATGCGGTGTCGTTCGGCTGCAGCGGCGAGATCGGGAACGGTGTCCTCCCGGAGCCGTCCCTGCATCCGCCAACGACGGCGTGCCGCGGCCATGGCGGCGGCGAGATCGACCCGCGCCGCGCCAACGATCCAAAACCCGTCGTCGAAAGGCCCGCCCGCATAAGGTGAAAGCTCACCGGTAGCCGCCTTCCGTTCCCACGCGTTCCGCTCCTCGTCGTCGGCGAACTCGCGCCGCACCCGCATCTCGCGCCACAGCCGCACCCCAAGCGCGTCACCCAAATCGCGCCACACCTCCGCCGCCAGCGGACGCAGCACGTCGAACCGCCAAGTCTTCACCAAGCGCCGGCCCGTGATGGCATTGATAATCCCCGCGGCTGCCGCGGTGGCCGCGCCCTCGTGGCCGGGATCCCGGATGAGAAAAGGAATCCCCGCCTGCTCGAGTTCCCAAGCCAGCAAGGTGCCCGCCAAACCCTGACCCGCGATCAGGATCTCGGGGCGCATGGGCGGAACGCGCAACGACCGCTCAGCCCGCCTGCGCGCCGCGGAGCGCGGCGCCGACGATCCCGGCCTCGTTGCGAAAACGCGCCGGCATCAGGCTCGCCCGGCACCGGATGAAGCGGAAGAACCTCGCGTGCTCCGTGCTCACGCCGCCGCCCATGATGATGCGCTCCGGCCAAAGCAGTCGCTCAAGTTCGAGAACGTAAGCGTTGAGGCGGCCACCCCACACTTTCCACGAGAGGCTTTCGCGGTCCTTCACGCTGCTCGCGACGTACTTTTCCGCACCTTCTCCGTTTTTCCAAGGGAAGTGACCGAGCTCGAGCGGGATCACGACCCCGTCCTGCGCGAGACAGGTGCCCACGCCCGTGCCGAGCGTGAGGAGCAGCGTCTTGCCGTTGAAGCCCCGTCCGGCTCCAAACTTCATCTCGGCGCGCCCGGCGGCCGCCGCGTCATTGATCAAAGCCACCGGGCAGCCGCTCGCCTTTCCGAACAGCCGCGAGCCATCGGCGTCGACGAATCCGGGATGCAAGTTGGCTGACGTGCGGATGTGCCCGCCCTCGATCGCGCCGGGGAAGCCGACCCCGATGGGGCCGCTCCAAGAGAAATGTTCCGCGATCGCGGCCACGACCTTGGCGCCCTCCTTGGGCGACAGGCCACGGTGAATGGGAATGCGGTGCGGAGGCGAGAGGAGGCGTCCGGTGCGGGTGTCAACGGGAGCGCCTTTCATGGCGGACCCGCCGATATCAATGCCGAGGGCTTTCATGGGGAGAAGCGCGCGACGCAAAGGATCGCCGCGCGCCGCGTCAAACCGCGAAAGCCGCGACGCCGGATCACCAGTACTCCTCGACGTGCACGGTGCCCGACTGCTTGCCGTGGTCGGGTATGAACCCGCGCGCCGCGAGGAACGCCTTCACCGCCGAGATCATGTCGGGATTGCCGCAGAGGAACACGTCACACTCCGCGGGATCCAGCTTCACGCCGGAGATCCGCTCGATCACGCCGTCCTCGATGAGCTTCGGGAGGCGTCCGACCTGCCCGCTGAAATGCGGGTCCTGCTCGGCCCGCGTGATTGAGGGGATGTAGGTGAAGTTCGGCCGGATCCGGGCGAGGCTCTCCAGTTCTCCGCGGTAACCGAGATCCCAGCTGTAGCGCGAACCGTGCAGCACGACGAACTTCCGAGTCGCGTCGCTAATCAGCATCGTGCGCAGCATCGAAATGTAGGGCGCGAGACCGGTGCCGGTAGCGACCAGCACCACGGATTTTCCCGGCGCGACGCGGTCGAGCGTGAAGAGCCCGCTGGCCTTCGGCCCGAGGAAGATCCGCGCGCCATGCTTGAGCGCGAAGAGCCGCGGGGTGAGTTCGCCGGAAGTGACGAGCGTGAGATAGAATTCGACGTACGCTTTCTCGAGACTCGTCGAGGAGATGCTGTACGCGCGACGGATGAGCTTCTCCGGCTCGGCCGCCTTCGTGTCGGGATCCGCCTCCGGCACGCGAGGCTCTTTGCCCTGCAATCCCAGCACTCCGAACTGGCCCGGCGTGAAGTTAAGCTCCCCCGAATCGGGCCGCACGCGCAGGATCATGAGCTGCGGATTGATGGCCTCGCGGCCGACGACGGTGGCGTTGTAAGGACTGGCGGCAGCGGTGCTCATGCGGCGAACGACGTAATGCTGCGCCATCCGCCGAACCAGGTGCAACGCCGGATCGACCGGTGTCACCGCTTGCACCGCCGCACGCGGGATGACAGTTCCTCGCGCACCCACCCCATGAACGTCACCCGCCGTTCCCTGCTGCGCGCGAGCGCCGCCGCCGCACTTTTGTCCGCCACCGGTCGCCGTTCCGCCGCCTCCAGCCTCGTCGGCCGCTCCAAGGACGAGCTGCCCACTCCGGCGCTGGTCGTCGACCTGGACCAGCTCGAGGGCAACATCACGCGCCTCGCGGCCCACGCGAAGTCCGCCGGCATCGCGCTGCGACCGCACGCCAAGACCCACAAATGCGCCGCGATTGCGCGCCTGCAGGTTTCCGCCGGCGCCCTCGGGGTCTGTGTCGCCACGCTGCGCGAGGCCGAGGCGATGGCCGCCGGAGGTGTTGGCGGCCTGCTGCTCACCTCGGAAATGGTGGGCGCCGTGAAGATCCGCCGGTTGGTCGAGCTAACCCGGCGGCAACCCGACACCATGTCGGTGGTCGACGATCCGGGGCACGCCGCGGAACTCTCCGCGGCAGCGCGCGCGGCGGGGATCACGCTCAACGTGCTCATCGATGTCGACCCGGGCAGCCGGCGCACCGGCACCGCGCCGGGAGAAAAGGCCGCGGATCTCGCACGCCTTATCACAGGGCTCCCTGGTCTGCGTCTCAGGGGCATCCACTGCTACTCCGGCTCATCGGCCCACGTCACCGGCTTCGAGCAGAGGCGCGCGCACTCCGAGAAGGCGATGGCCCCGGCGATCGCCACCTTCCGCGAACTTCGCCGCGAGGGCTTGCCGATGGAGATCCTTTCAGGCGGCAGCACCGGCACCTACAACATCGACCCCGCGTTCGGCGCCATGACCGAGCTGCAGGCCGGATCATACGTGTTCATGGACGTCGACTACCGCCGCATCGGCGGAAAAAGCGGCCCGCTCTACGAGGACTTCGCGCCGTCGCTAGCGGTGATCGCCACCGTCATCAGCCGTCCCGAGCGCAACCGCGCCACCCTCGACGCCGGCTTGAAGGCCTTCGCGACCGACAAGAAATTCGGCCCCGAGCCCAAGGACCTCGCCGGCGCCACGTTCAGCTGGGGTGGCGACGAGCACGGCATCCTCGACCTCACCAAGGCGTCGCGCGAACCGCGCCTCGGCGAACGCCTGGAGTTCATCGTGCCGCACTGCGATCCCACGGTGAATTTGCACGACCACATCCACGCCCTCCGGGGCGACCGCGTGGAGGCCGTGTGGCCGGTCGCCCGCGGCTACGGCTGAGGTGCCGCCCGCAGGTCCGCCGGCTGCGCGTCGGCGATGAAAGCGGTCTCTGCACCGCCCGTCGCGCGCACGCGCAGGGAAAACCACCAAGGCCGCGCGGCCTGCGCGAGTTTCACGCGGAAAAGATTCCAGCCGGTCGCGAGATCGGTCTCGGCGGAGGCCGTGCCCTTGCCGCCGCTCTCCACCGGATCCGCCAGCCGCACCACCTCCGTGTCGCCCACCCAAAGCTTCAGCGCCACGTCGTGCTGGAGGTCGAT
>Ga0075471_10003454_pt1 | contig 10262 bp, 12 predicted proteins | sample DEB19_08_DNA_2_FD_74787 | JGI IMG/M metagenome (GOLD analysis project Ga0075471, IMG submission 74787) | Aqueous microbial communities from the Delaware River and Bay under freshwater to marine salinity gradient to study organic matter... | ecosystem: Environmental > Aquatic > Marine > Coastal ... | reverse complement strand
ACGATCCCGGTCGCCCCGGCGTCGAGGTAGTGGTTCGTCAGCGAGGCCACCGCGTCGAGGGCCACCGAGCCGTCGGCCGCGAACGGGGTGATGAGCGGGACGTGGACGCCGCGGAGTTCGAGGGGGCTCGGCACGGCGCTCACCGTACCCGCGGGGGCCCACGGCTAGCCTGCCGAACCATGCCGGATTGGCTCATCGTCGTGGTCGGGATCGGCATCGGATTCGGTACCGGGATCCTCTCCGGGATGTTCGGCATCGGCGGCGCGGTGGTCTCCACGCCCTCCATCCAGGCCCTCGGCGCGACGCCCTACGAGGCGGTCGGCTCGACGGTGCCGGCGATCGTTCCCGGTTCGATCAGCGGCACGCTGCGGTACCTGCGCGAGGGCTACGTGCACCTCGACTCGGTGGCCTGGGTGGCGGTGCCCGGGGTGGCCGCCACCATCACCGGTGCGTTCCTCACCCGGGTCGTGCCCGGCGACGGGCACATCCTCATGATCGTCACCGCGCTGCTCGTCGGCTACAGCGGATGGCAGACCGCCCGCGGCTCGGATGCGGCGCGGAACCTCGACGCCGCGGCGGTGCGCCGCGACTCGTGGTGGCGTCTGGCCATCATCGGCCTCGCCGCCGGCACCCTCTCGGGTCTGCTCGGTGTGGGCGGCGGGATCCTCATGGTGCCGTTGTTCGTGCAGTGGCTCCACATGCCGATCAAGAACGCCATCGGCACCTCCCTGGCCTGCGTCGGGATCTTCGCGGTGCCCAGCGCCGTCGTGCACCACCTCCAGGGCAACATCAACTGGCTGTACGCGGGCCCGCTGTGCGTCGCGGTCATCCCGGGCGCCCGCCTCGGCGCGCACCTCGCGATCACGAGCGCCGAGCATCTGCTGCGCCGTGCGGTCGGCGTGTTCCTCGGGATCATCGCCGTCCTGTACGCGGCGGCCAACACGGTCGCGCTCGTCCGGGGCTGAACGCCGATGCGCATCCTGCTCATCGTCAACACCGCGGCCTCCTCGTTCACGGCGCGCAAGCGCGTCGTGATCCAGAAGGCACTCGGGTCCGACCACGAGGTCGAGGTGGTCGAGACGGTGCGCGGCGGGCACGCGTCGCGCCTGGCCCGGGCCGCGGCCCACGAGGGCGTCGAGGTGGTGGCCGTGCTCGGCGGGGACGGCACGCTCAACGAGGCGGCCAACGGACTCATCGGCACCGACACCGCGCTCGCACCCCTCCCGGGTGGATCGACGAACGTCTACGCCCGCACGATCGGCGTGACGAACGACGCGGTCGAGGCCACCGGCCAGCTGCTCGCGTCCCTCGAGCGGGAGTCGTTCCGACGGGTCGGCCTCGGCAAGGTCGAGGACCGCTTCTTCCTGTTCCACTGCGGCATCGGCTTCGACGCGGCCGTCGTCGCCCGGGTCGAGGCCCGCCGCAACATCAAGCGCCTCGCCCCGCACCCGGTGTTCGCGGCGACCGCGTTCGACTCGTGGTTGCGGACCTACGACCACCGGGCGGGACGCTTCGTGGTCGAGCTCGACGACGGCACGACGATCGCCGGGGGCACGATGGCGATCGTCGCCAAGACGAGTCCGTACACCTTCGTCGGCAACCGACCGATCGTCGTGACCCCCCGGGCCGGACTCGACTCCCCGCTGTCGGTCGCCGTGCTCAAGGCCCACCGGGCCGCCCCGATGCTCGGCCTGGCGGCCCGGGCGATCATCGGCCAGCACGGCATGGGGCGCTCGCACGCCGCCGTGGTGCGCGACGGGGTGGTCGGCCTCACCATCACCGCCGCCGATCCGATCCCCCACCAGGCCGACGGCGAGTACCTCGGCGAGACCACCCGCCTGCGCCTCGAGCACCACCCCGCCTGCCTGACGATCGTGACCCCGACGGCCTGATCCGCCGACCGCCGCCGACCCCGGTCACCGTCAGCCGTCGGCGTCTCGCATGGTCGTGAGCACCGCGTCCAGCGCTGCAGCGGTCTCGATGGTGCAACCGCCGCTGCCCCGCCAGTGCACGCGACCCGATCCGTCGACGAGACAGACGGCGATGCTCGACCGATCCGTGATGTCGAGTGGGCCGGTCACACGCCCGACGTCGCCGTAGACCGTGAGGGTGCGCCGCAGCACCACCGGGTCGCGGATGGCAGCGGCCATGCCGCCGTCGATGAGGGGCCGGAAGGGTGCCCACCACCGACCGATCGTGGGCACCTCGTAGAACCGCAACCCCGGATCGCTCGTGGCCTCGCGTTCGAACCATGGGACCCAGGAGTCGACCTCGCGCTGCTGCTCGCGGCGGAAGGCGACGGCGACGAGGTTGCGCGCGCCGGTGAACGCGTCGGGGAGATCGACGTCGAGGCCCTCGAGGTCGCGGGCCGGCACCGCGGGGAACGACCGCGGCGCGGTCACGGTCCGGTCGGTGCGCCCAAACCGGCCCCGCGGGCCGGGAGGTCGTAGCGCTCCTCCGGGAGGAGCTCGACACGCACATCCGTGTCGGCCTGACCGCGCCGATCCAGCGAGCGCCGCAGGGCCGCCGGGTCGGGCGCGGGCTCGGGGCCCACGGCCCGCACCACGACGAGTCCGTCGCGGTACTCGACCGACGCGACATCCCAGGCCGCCGTCCGGGCCCAGTCGCGCGCGATCGTCGACACCTGCTGGGTCGTGACCGCACTGGTCCGGTACCGCTGACCCGACGCGAGCAGTGGGATCGCCACGATGACGACGAGGGCGGCGATCGCGAGCACCGGGTACCGGGTACCCACCGTCGAGACCGAGGGCCCGACGGCACCGCTCAGCGCGGTGCGCCGCACGCGGTACAGGGCCATGACCACGGTGCCGGACACGAGGATGGCGGCGACGTTCGTGAGGAACAGCAGCAGCGCGCCGCGGGCCTGGTCGGGTGCGCCCGCCTCGAGCGTGAGGCCCACGACGGCGAGCGGCGGGACGAGCGAGATCGCGATGGCCACACCGGGGAGAGTGTCGCCGATGTCGTCGCGCACGAGCGCGAACGCCCCGACCGCACCGGTGGCGAGGGCGGCGATGAGGTCGACCGCCCGTGGGCTGATCCGGCCCGCCACCTGGGTGTTGGTCGGTGCGAGCGCGTCGACGGCGGAGACCTGCCCGAAGAGCCACGCCACGGTGACCACGACCACCGCGCCGGACACGACGAGGGCCACCGACCACACGAGGTTCCGGCGATCCCCGAGCGCCACCGCGAGCACGATCCCCAGGATCGGCGTCATCAGCGGTGCGACGATCATCGCTCCGATCACGGTCGCAGTGGAGTCGGCGCTCACACCGGCGGTCGCGATGATGGCGGCGAGGACGAGGAGGATCCAGAACCGGGAGAGGCGTCGCGGTTGATCCGGCCCCTCGAAGAACAAGGCCGCCCGCATGCGTTCGAGGTCCTGCGGCGCCACCGAGAGCATCACCCATCCTCCCACGCCGGACCGTCCGCTCACGGGGACCGGCGCCCCGCCGCCAGGCCTCAGAGCCAGGTGCGCAGGGTGGCGGGGATGTCGGTGATGAGCGCGTCGACGCCGGCCGCGGCGAGCGGCACGGCGACGACCTCGTCGTTCACGGTCCAGACGTTCACCGCGACCTTCGCCGCGTGGCACCGGGCGACGAAGTCGGCCCCCTCGTCCCCCGCCAACGACACCCAGTGCGGGTGGAGCGCACCGTGCCCGCCCACCGACGCGGCGAAGAACGCGTCGTCGTTCGCCATGTCGGGCGCGTAGAGGAATCCGGTCGGCACCGTCGGGTCGAGCGCCCTGACCCGGTCGATCGCGGCGAGTTCGAAGGAGGAGACGATCACCCGATCGCCGCCCCGGTCCCGCAGCAGCGCCACCACGAGGTCGGCCGTGCGCTGGGTCGGGTCGTACCCCGAGTCCCCGGGGCTGTTCTTGATCTCGACGTTCACGAGGGTGCCGGCACAGGTGTCGAGGACCGCGTCGAGCCGGGGAAGCCACGGCACCGCGGCCGCCAACTCCGCCTCGGTGAGCTCGGGGATGAGCCCCACCTCGGGGACGATCGGGTCGTGGTGGCACACGAGCACGCCGTCGGCCGTGGCATGGGTATCGAGTTCGACCCCGTCGGCCCCCTCGGCGAGCGCGGCGGCGAACGCCTCGACCGTGTTCTCCCGGGCGACCCGGGGCGAGCCCCGATGGCCGAGGACGAGGGGCACGGGGCTGGTCACCCCGGGGAGGCTAGGCCGACCCGGCCCCGGCCGGTCCCCCGAGCGCCGGGGACCCCGAATGAGAAAAAAGGGGTGTCCATTTAGCGGCAGATCCGTTCAGAGCCCGTTGCGAATCCAGTCGATGGCATGACCCAACGATGCGGCAACGCACCACGTCCCTAAGAAGGCGCCGAAGATGGCGAGGATGAAGGGCTGGAACCGTGCGCACATCCGCATCAAGTCGTCCTGCCACCACTGCGGGACGCTCTCGTTCAGGAACCAGTCGGCGATGCGGTCCTTGAAGCGCAACGACAGGAAGGCGCCGACGCAGAGAAGTACGCCCACAACGAAGAGGGCCGTGATTTCCAGCACCATCCGGGTTGCTGTCACGGTCTCACCGTACGCCAAGGCCGCGTGGCGTTCGTGACCGCGGGCCGATGCACGACACCGGGCTGGGCCGGCACCGGCGGCGGAGTTGTGCGGGCGGGACCGCCGACGGCGAGCTTCGAGTACGGAAGTGGGTCGCACCGCACGGCGTTCTCGAGCAGTCGGAGGAACAGCTGCCCGCGGTGTCCTGACCCTCGGCGGTTGAACCGGAACGTCCACTCGTCGCAGTACGACTGCAGATGGAGCTGCGGGTACGACTGGTACGAGTTGAGCAGCGACCGCTTGAACAACGACGCGACCCTGTGGACGGCCGGCAGTGCCGTGTGGGCGGCCACGCCCGACCCTGAGATCGTGAACGGCTTGTGCGTGTAGCCGCACGCGTCGAGCTTCTTGTACTCCTTGAGTCCGTCAGTGATGACAACTGAGCCTGGCTCGACGTTGTCGCACACGAACTGGCGCAACGTCGGTTCCTTGGCATCCGGAAGCACGGTGAGGCGGGCCCGTCCGAACCCCTTCGGATGACGGAGCTCAACCGCCACTCCCACAACGCTCTTGCCGGCCGCACCACGACCACGCTTGCCTGAGCGCCTCCCGCCGACGAAGGTCTCGTCTACCTCGACATCGCCTTGGAGCATGTCCCGGCCCGGTCGCACCATCGCCGTGCGCAGCTTGTGCAGCATCGTCCACGCCGTCTGGTACGAGCCGAGCTCGAGGAGACGCTGGGCGCTCTTTGCCGAGATGCCCGTCGTCTTCTCGTTCGTCATGTGCCAGGCGAGCAAGAACCAGTGCGGGAGCTCGACCCTGGTGCGTTCGAAGATGGTGCCCGCCAACGTCGACGTTCGGTTCCCGCACGCTGAACACGACCAGTCACCGCGTCCGGTGTACCACCCCGTGTCGTTGCCACACCCACGACAGACGATGCCGTCAGGCCATCGCAGCCACTCGAGATAGTCGAGGCACTCGGACTGAGTCGAGAACCACCTCGTCATCTCGAGTTGGTTGCGAGGGAAATCCTCACCGCCGACCGGGTTCGCAATCGCCATGACTGCAGCCTACTGCCGCCAAATGGACACCCCTTTGAGAAAATGCAGGTCAGACCCCTTGTCTGAACGGTTACCGCCCCGTAACCTCTCAAGAGCCCCGAGAGACCTCTCCGGGGACCGAAGCACCCGTTCCGCCACATCCGTCACAGGACCGACGCGGACCCCACCCACAACAACGAGGACCCCGTGACCCTGACCTGGATCCGCACCCACGACTGGGATGCCGCTGCGTGGCGGGACGAGGCCCTCTGCCGGAACTCGAACCCGGAGCTCTTCTTCCCCATCGGCGCCACGGGCGTCGCCGCCGACCAGATCGAGGCCGCCAAGGAGATCTGCGGGATCTGCCCGGTGGCCGAGGCCTGCCTCGAGTTCGCGATCCAGACGAACCAGGAGGCCGGCGTGTGGGGCGGACGGACCGAGGACGAGCGGCGCGCCCTGCGCCGGGAACCCTCCCGAGCGGCCGGGTGATCTAGCGCGATGGCGGCCGAGGAGACCCGGGCCCGCCTCCTTGCGGCGACCATCGACGCGATCGACGCCGGCGGGGAGTCCGCCGCGAGCGTCGACGAGGTCGCCAAAGCCGCCGGCGTCACCGCGCCGACGATCTACAACTACTTCCGGAACCGAGAGGCGCTGATCTCCGAAGCGCAGGCGGCCCGGTTCGACCGCCAGCTCGACAACGACTTCGCGCTCCTCACCGACGCCGTGCTCGCGATCTCCTCCCAGGAGGAGTTCGAGCGGATCACCGACATGGTGTTCTCGTTCATGCTCGATCCCGAGCGCAGCGCGTCGCGCCTGAACCGCCTCAGCGCGATCGGCGCCGCCACCGGCCGGCCGGAACTCGCCGACGCCATCGCGCAGAAGGCGGTCGGCGTGGCGGAACGGTTCGCGTCCCTCATGGAACCGCTGCAGTCCAAGGGCTTCATCCGGGCCGATCTGGACCTCCTCGCGTTCTCGAGTTGGTTCATCGGTACGGTGACGGGCCGGGTCCTCATCGAGATCGGCGCGAACCCGGTCGACACCGCGGCCTGGGACCGGATCTTCCGGGAGGCCGTCCTGGCGGTGACGCTCCCCCGCCCCACGGCCTGACCGTCGTCACCCGGGCGGCTCCACGCCACACCCCGTTCCGCCGCTCGCCCACGCGCGCCCGACGAACCCGGCCGCACCCGTCACCCGGGCAGCTCCACGCCACACCCCGTTCCGCCGCTCGCCCACGCGCGCCCGACGAACCCGGCGACGCCCGTCACCCGGGCGGCTCCACGGTTCTCCCGCTGACGGGGACGGGGATGCGGACCCGGACACGGGTGCCCGGGCGTTCGCCGTCGCGGGCGTTCGCCATCTCGATCGTGCCCGCGAGTTCACCGGTGACGAGCGCGTGCACGATCGAGGTGCCGAGACCGGGGGCGGACGCGACGTCGAACCCCTCCGGCAGGCCGATGCCGTCGTCGGTGACGATCACCTCGAGCACGCTGTCCTGACGTTCGAGGTGCACCCGCACGTTGCCCTCGACCGGCTCGTCGTCGTCCCGCGGGTAGGCGTGGTCGACCGCGTTCTGCAGCAACTCGTTGAGCACGACGGCCAGCGGCGTGGCGGTCTCCCCCGGCACGTACCCGGCCTCGCCCGTCACGTCGAAGCGCAGGCCGCCCTCGCGATCGGCCACGGTCTCCTCGACGACCCGCACGAGGGGCTTGACCACCGCCGTGAAGTCGACCTCCTCACGGGCCTCCTGGGAGAGCGTCTCGTGCACGATGGCGATCGAGCGGATGCGGCGCTCCGACTACTCGATGGCCGCACGCGCCTCCCCCGATGCCATACGCCGACCCTGCAGGCGGAGCAGTGCCGCGATGGTCTGCAGGTTGTTCTTCACCCGATGGTGGACCTCACGGATGGTGGCGTCCTTCGACATGAGCATGCGGTCCCGGCGGCGCAGGTCCGTGACGTCCCGCAGCAGGATGAGCGCGCCGATTGGCTCGTGTCCCTCGAGCAGCGGCACCACCCGCATGAGTACGGCGGCATCCCCGCGCTCGACCTCCTGGAGCACGGGGAGCCGACCGCGCCACGCGTGGTCGACCGCACCGTCGTCGAAGCCGAGCTGGTTGATGGCCACGCCGGTCGTGTAGGCGTGGATGCCGAGACGGTGGAGCGCGCTCACCGCGTTCGGGCTGGCGTACCGGATCCTGGCCTCGGCGTCGAGGACGACCACGCCGTCGCCGACCCGTGGCGCCCCCTCAATCTCGAGGTCCTCGCGGGCGAACGGGAACGTGCCGTCCACGACCATCTGCACGAGGTCGTCGTAGACCTCCATGTAGCAGCGTTCGAGGTCGCCGACCCGTCGGCCCGACAACGTGTCGAACTCGCGGCACAGCACCGCGATGGTGCGGTGACGGAAGGCCACCGGGATCGCCTCGATCTCGATGCGCTGGCCCTCGCCGAGGTCCTCGCCCTCGGTCTCGACGACCTCGGCCCGGTGCAGGGCCCGCAGGGCCATCGGCCGCTCGGCCTCGGTCACGACCTGCCCGACGAGGTCGGCGGCGTACAGCGTCTGGCCGGTCGTAGGCCGCACCTGCCCGCACACCACGAACCGCCGACCCTCCTCGCCCTCGATCGGCACGAGGAGCAGCAGGTCGGAGAACGACAGGTCGGCGAGCAGCCGCCACGCCACGAGCAGGCGCTGGAGGTGCTCGAGGGCCTCGCCCTCGACATCGGTGTGGAGTTGGGTCAACTCCTCGAGCGTCGACACGCCCCGGAGCGTACCGGGCGGTCCGTGAGCGCCCCGGTGGACTCAGGCGGCGCGCACTCCCGCGCAAGCCGCGACGGCCTCGCGCACGAGGCGCCGGGCGAGCGGGCGGAAGATGAACCGGTGGAACGGCGCCACGCCGTACCAGTAGGCCCGACCCCACAGCCCGCGCGGCTGGAACCGTGCCCGCTGGTCGAGGCGGGCCCCGCGCTCGGTGGGCGTGATCTCCCACTCGAGCCAGGCCTCGCCGGGCAGGCGCATCTCGGCCCGTAACCGCAGGAGCCGGTCGGCCTCCACGGCCTCGACCCGCCAGAAGTCCACGACGTCGCCGACCCGCAGTTCCGTCGGGTGCCGCCGACCGCGGCGCATGCCGACGCCACCGAAGAGCAGATCCAGTACACCGCGGATGCTCCAGAGCCAGTTGCCGACGAGCCAACCCCGCTCCCCGCCCAGTCTCGCGACCTCGGCGAAGAGTGCGGCCGGGTCGGCCTCGCCCTCGACCCACTGGTGGTCGACGAAGACCACACCACCCGACCAGGACGGGTCGTTCGGCATCGGATCGGCGGGCGTGCGCCCGAAGAGCTCGGCATCCGTCCAGCGGGTCGACACGTCGCGGTCGCGCACCCGGGTGAGGGCGCGACGGATCGACTCGCGCGCGTCGATCGGCTCGAACGGCACGATGCGACGGATGGCGTCGTCGTGGACCACCACCTCGTTCACGAGGGAGTCGATGAGCGGACGGGCCAGATCGGCCGGCACCGGCGTGACGAGCCCGACCCACAGGCTCGACAGGCGCGGGGTGAGCACCGGCACGGGGATGATGATCCGACGCCGCAGGCCGGCCTCCTCCGCGTAGAGATCCATCATGCGGTGGTAGGTCAGGACGTCGGCCCCGCCGATCTCGAGCGTGCGGCCGATCGCCGCCGGTTCGACCAGCACGCCCACGAGGTAGCGCAGGACGTCCTGCACCCCGATCGGCTGCACCCGGGTCTCGACCCAGCGCGGCGTCGTCATGATCGGGAGCACCTCGACGAGGTACCGCAGCATCTCGAAGCTCGCCGACCCCGACCCGATGATGACCGCGGCACGCAGTTCGGTGACCGGCACCGGCCCTGATCGCAGCACCGCGCCGACGTCGTGCCGGCTCGACAGGTGCGGCGAGAGGCTCGTGCCGTTGTCGTCGCCGAGCCCCCCGAGGTAGACGATCTGGCGCACGCCGGCGGCGGCGGCCGCGTCGCGCACGTTCGTGGCGGCGCGACGGTCGCGCTCCTCCCAGTCCTCGTCCGCGCCGATCGAGTGCACGAGGTAGTACACGGCGTCGATGCCCTCACAGGCCGCCGCGGTGCTCACCGGGTCGAGCACGTCGCCCAGGACGACCTCGACCCGGTCGCGCCAGGGCTCGCCGTCGAGCTTGCGCGGGGTGCGGGCGACGCAGCGGACCTCGTGCCCGGCCGCGACGAGTTCACCGACGAGCCGCCGCCCGATGTAACCGGTGGCCCCTGCCACGAGGACGCGCAGGGGACGGGAGGACGAGGGCTCGGACGACTCCATGGAGAGTGTTCGGCGCCGAGGGCCCCGCCGGATCCCCGGACCGGCGATCAGGCTCCGTCGGCGAACAGGGCCTCGGCGATCCGGGCCAGCCCGGCGAGATCGTGCACGTCGGCGTCGAGGTTCGGTACGTCGACCACCACCTCGGGTGCCCGGCCCAACTCGGTGCGCAGCTCGGCCTCCCGGCTCGCGACCACCGCGAAGTTCCGGTACGAGGCCGCGATCGTGCGCAGGACCCGGGCGTCGAGGCCCGCATCGGCGAGGGCCGGCTCGCCGGTCGCCGCGAGCTCGGCGGCGAGGGCCTCGGCGTCGTCGGTGAGCACGGTCGCCGCCCGGGCGCCCTCGGCGCTCGTGAACGAGGCGGGCAGGGTCTTGTTCAGCAC
>Ga0075471_10003452_pt1 | contig 10268 bp, 8 predicted proteins | sample DEB19_08_DNA_2_FD_74787 | JGI IMG/M metagenome (GOLD analysis project Ga0075471, IMG submission 74787) | Aqueous microbial communities from the Delaware River and Bay under freshwater to marine salinity gradient to study organic matter... | ecosystem: Environmental > Aquatic > Marine > Coastal ... | reverse complement strand
CGTCCTGTAGACCGAATGGATGACCTCTCGATCACTGAATGGGCGGCGCTCCGTGCCGACGATCTGATAATTCTCGTGTCCCTTGCCTGCCACGAGCACGACATCGCCTTCCCGAGCACCCGCCAAAGCGTGGCGGATGGCGTCTCCGCGATCGTGAATCACCGCAGCACGAATACCCTGCGGTAAGCCCGAGATGATGTCTGCAGCGATTCCTGCAGCCGACTCGCTACGCGGGTTGTCATCGGTGATCACAATGCCATCGGCCATCGCCGCGGCAACACCCGCCATCAGCGGTCGCTTACCGGCATCACGATCACCACCGCAGCCAAAGACGAGATGCAGCTTGCCTCGGCAATGCGCACGCGCAGCGCGCAGCGACTTGGCGAGCGCATCGGGCGTATGGGCGTAGTCGACGATCGCGAGCGCCTTACCCGGCGCAGTCAGCGCTTCCATTCGGCCCGGTGGAGCGTGGCACTCGCCAAGGGCGCGTAAAGCGGGCTCGAGCGCCACTCCCAAGGCGCGCAGCAGACCGAGCGCCACCAAAGCATTTTCAACATTGAACTCGCCGATGAGCGGCAGGGTCACCAAAATCTTGGTGGGCGCTTCCGACCCCTCGCGGCACTCGACTTTGAAAGAGAGCCCTTCGGAGAGCGCCTTGATGTCCGAGGCGATCAGGGATCGGACGGCCGCACCACTCGCGCGGATCTCCTCGATGACTGCGATGCCGGTCGCCGAGCGTGCGATCAAGGTCAGCGGCAACGCACTGGCGTGACGACGTGCAAGTTCGGCCCCCAAAGCATCATCGACGTTGATGACGCCCGCCTCGAGCTGCGGCATGTCGAACAGACGCGCCTTCGCCGCTCCGTAGGCTTCCATGGTGCCGTGATAATCGAGGTGGTCGCGGGTCAGGTTCGTGAACGCCGCCACGCGGAAGCGCACACCGGCCACACGATGCTGATCGAGCGCATGCGAGGACACCTCCATCGCGACACACTGCGCGCCCGCCTCTCGCATGCTCGCAAGCTGACGCTGCACGCTCACTGCATCGGCCGTCGTGTACTCACCGGGTACGACGGCATCGGGAACCCTCCCCACACCGAGCGTACCCATGTACGCAGCGCTCGAGTTGCAACGCGTCAGCGCCTGCGCCAACAACCAAGCCGTCGTGGTCTTACCGTTGGTACCCGTGATGCCTGCGACGCGCAAGTGATCGGAAGGAGAGTCAAAGAATTTCCCGGCAATCGAACTGGCGAGCCGCGAGAGCCGATCGACGGGCTGCGCATGCACGCCAGGCGGAACGATCGGTGCAGACATGCCAGACGTGGGCTCCCAAAGCACCGCTTTAGCGCCGCGCGAGATGGCCTCCGGTAGCGCAGCCAAACCGTGAGTACGCCGACCCGCACAGGCGAGAAAGAGCCCGCCATCGACAACCGTGCGACTGTCGAGACTGATTTCGGTGACGCGGATCGAAGCTGGGACGTCGGCGATACCGCTACAAAGATCGGCGAGTTGGCGCGCACGCGCGCCCATCAGCGCAGACCTCCGGTCGCCGAGCGACGCGAGGCGTCGGCCGTGGCGATGTTCTGCGGCAGATCGGCCGGCATCGGTGCCGTCTCGGGCATTTCGTCGACGGGCATATCGACCGGCGCATCCGGCGCCACCGCCAATAGACGCAGCGCGCCGCCGACGACACCGGAGAACACCGGCGCCGCAACGTCGCCACCGTAGTAGAGGCCTGCACTCGGCTCGTCGATCACGACCACCGTCGCGAGGCGCGGATTGCTCGCCGGAGCGAGGCCCGCGAATACCGCGAGGTAACGATTCGTTGAGTATCCACCCGCGCTCGCTTTCCAAGCCGTGCCGGTCTTGCCTGCCACGGTATACCCCGGAATCGAGGCGCGCTTGCCGGTGCCGACGTCGGACACCACTGTTTGCAACATTCGCACGACGTCACGACTGACCTGCTCCGACAGCACCCGCTCGCCATCGACCGGGTGATCCACTCGCGTGAACGACACAGGTCGCTGCACACCATAGGCACCGAGCGTGGCGTAGGCATGCGCGATCTGCAGCGGCGTCGCAGACAAACCATAGCCGTACGAGACCGTCGCAGTGGTGATCGGCCGCCAATGCGTGTACTGCGTCAGCAAACCCGCGGATTCGCCCGGGTAACCGCTTGTGGTCACGCGACCGAAGCCGAGCCGCGTGAGCGTGCCGTGCAATGCTTCCGGACCCAGATTGAGCGCGATACGCGTCATCGCCACGTTCGAACTTTTCGCCAAGGCCGTGGCCAAGTCGATGGCACCGAGGTTGTGCTTGTCCTCGATCATCTTGATACCGACCTTCACCATGCCCGGGTTGGTATCGATGATACTCGTCGGCGTGTACTTACCCGACGACAGCGCAGCCGCCACGACGAAAGGTTTGATGGTGGAGCCCGGCTCGACGAGATCGGTGACAGCGCGGTTCTTGTAGCCCGCCGGTTTCAGTTGCGCACGATCGTTCGGGTTGAACGTCGGCTGGTTGACCATGGCGAGCACCTCGCCCGTCGTCACGTCAATCACGACCACCGACCCCGCGCGGGCGCGGTTCGCCTGGATCGCCGCTTTCAACTCGCGATACGCGAGATACTGAATGCGCATGTCGACCGACAACTGCATGTTGCGGCCCGCACGCATCGGACGAATGCTCTCGACCGTTTGCACGGTGCGACCGAGATTGTCTTGAATCACGCGCTTCGCGCCATGCTCACCAGCGAGCCAGTGGTCGTACGCGAGCTCGAGACCTTCTTGGCCGGCATCGTCGACGTCGGTGAACCCGAGAACGTGTCCGGTCACCTCACCCGCCGGATAGTAACGACGATATTCACGCGTGAGGTGCACGCCAGGAATGTCGAGCACACGAACCTTCGCCGCATCAGCGGGCTGCAGGTGTCGAGCGACATACAGAAACTTGCGATCGAGTTTCGTGGTGACGAAACGCGTTAATTCCTCGGGCTCACGACCGAGCGCGCGCGCAAGGTTCGGGATCTGATCATTGGCGAGAGTGAGTTCGCGCGGATTCACCCATACCGAATCGACGGGCGTACTCACCGCGAGCGGCTCGCCGGCACGATCGGTGACGCTGCCACGATGCGCCACGACCGTCGCCACCCGCGTGAAGCGCTCGTCGCCCTGTCCTCGCAGGAAGGCGCTCTCGACAAACTGTAGCGTCGCCGCCTTCCATGCGAGCACGCCTGCGCCGCAGGCGACGAGCACGACGATCACCATCGCTCGCGACACGAACGAAGGATTGGGTGCGTCGGGTTTACGGGTCAGTCCACTGCGTGATGATCGAGCGCCGCCGCGTTGCCCCGCAGCGGGTCGACGGGTTTCCGATTTCCCGAAGGGCCAGCGAATCATGGCGCGACCACCTCGATTTGCTTCGGCGGCGGCGTACGCATGCCGAGATTGGCCGCGGCGACGTTCTCGACGAACGCATGCGTAGACCAAGCGCTCTGCTCGAGCTGCAGTTGGCCCCACTCGATTTCAAGACGATCACGTTCGCGATTGACGTTCTCGAGCTCGACGAAGAGCTCGCGTGCACGATGCTTCACGAAGATGGCGCCGGCGGCGGAGGCCAGCACGAGCAGCCATAGCAGCGGAATGAGCATGCCCACGGCGCGACGACTCGTCAGACTCATGCCGCACCTCCCGTCGTGAGGTCGAGTTTTTCTGCCACACGTAAAACCGCACTACGTGAGCGCGGATTGCGCTCGAGCTCCGCCTCGCCTGCGCGACGCTTGCGATCGATCTCGCGCATCACGGGGCGTGCCGACGGCGGAATCACCGGAAGGCCCGCGAACACCGGATCCACGGTGCTCTTGGCGCGGATGAATTGTTTGACCATCCGATCCTCGAGCGAATGAAAACTAATCACGGCGAGACGACCACCCGGCGCGAGGACGTTAAACGCCGCCTCCAGAGCGGTTCGCAGCTGACCGAGCTCATCGTTGATGAACATACGAATCGCCTGAAAAGTGCGCGTCGCCGGATGCTTGCCATCGCGGGTACGAACGGCGCGCTGCACGATGGCGGCCAGTTGCGCGGTACGCTCGATCGGCGCTTCGGCGCGCGCAGCGACGATCGTCGCTGCGATGCGGCGTGAGAAGCGTTCTTCGCCGAGCTCGTAGATCACCCTCGCCAACTCCCGTTCATCAACGTGCGAAAGCCAATCGGCCGCCGACTCGCCATGGCGCGGGTCCATGCGCATGTCGAGTGGTCCGTCCTTCGCAAAACTGAAACCCCGTTCCGGCTGATCGAGCTGCGGCGAGGAGACGCCGAGATCGAGCAGCACACCCATAACCTGCCGTCCTCGCGCGTGCTCACCCACGACGCGCGCGAGTTCGGCGAATTCCGCCTGGACGAGCGTGAGTCGCGACTCACCGACGAAGCGCTTCTTGCCCGCTTCGATCGCTGCAGGATCGCGATCGAGAGCGAGCACCACGCCGTCCGCACCGATGACCTCGAGAATGCGTGCCGTGTGACCACCGCGCCCGAACGTGCCGTCGACGTAAAATCCGCCAGCACGAGGGGCCAGTCCCTCCAGCACCTCTTCGACAAGGACCGGGACGTGCTCATCCACCTTCCCATCCGCCTCAAAGTGACAGCGAATCGAGTTCAGTCGAAAGATCGGTGGCGGTTTCTTCGCTCTTCACCCAGTAGTCGCGACGCTCGTTCCAGCGCGCTTCGTCCCAGAGCTCGAGTCGGTTCCCCTGACCGATCAACATCGCATGCCGCGAAAGCCCCGCGTACTCGCGCAACTCCGGCGACAGCAACAAGCGCCCTTGGGCATCGAGATCGATTTCGGTCGCATGACCCACCATCAATCGCTGCAATCGGCGCGAGCGCTCCTGCAACGTGGGCAGACTCATCAACTTGCGTTCGATCTGTTCCCAATCGGGCAGCGGATAAATGAGCAGGCAAGGATCACGATCGATCGTGACGACGAGTTGTCCCTCGCTGCGCTCGAGCGCACGTTGCCGCTGCCGGGTGGGCAGAACCATCCGGCCTTTGTCGTCCAACGTGACTTTGCTTGCGCCCCGAAACATGACCCGTCGGGCGTTAAAACGCCCACTTCGCCCCACTTTTTACCACTTGGCGCCACTATAGGAATCGGCGCGAGGGGGTGTCAACGGTTTGGCAGGAAATTTTTTCCGATATGCCAATAACTTACAGTCGACTGAGGGTTTCCGCAACAGTCGATTTCGGACAAAGTTTTAGGGGTTTCAGAGAGTTGCCCGCGAATGCTTACGCGGGCGCTCAAGAGAGGGGGAGTCGGCCGATAAGCCGGGTTCTGTCGTGGACGATCATTCCTCTGGGACATCCGTCACCGAATGCCTCAAGCAGCCTACCCGGAAGTCACGCTCGGACACCGCGCTGCAGGTTTCCCTGCGACTTCCCTATTTGGCCTTGCTCCCGGCGGGGTTTGCCGTGCCACAGGTGTTGCCACCTGCGCGGTGCGCTCTTACCGCACCATTTCACCCTTACCTGCGATCCCTCCCACGAGGGGAGTTCGCGCATCGGCGGTATCTTTCTGTTGCACTTTCCGTGGGCTCACGCCCCCCAGGTGTTACCTGGCGCCGTATCCGAAGGAGCCCGGACTTTCCTCTGCATCTCGTGAGAAATACAGCGATCGTCTGGCCGACTCCGGGAGCCACGATACCCCCCGATGATCTCAACCACAAACGCGTTGTCGCACGTTGGCGCTAAAACACTCCCCCCGCGGGGGGTCGAGTCAGCGACGTTCGGCCGCGAGCTCGATCGCCCGGGCGTAGGCCTCATCGCGGCTCGCGCCACTCACCGCGGCCGCGATGGCCGCCGCTTTCGAGGCTTGAAGATGCGGCAAGGCGGCCCGCAAGCTGCGCTCCATGAGCGTTCGTCGCTCGAGTGCGGCGCCCGGGTCGGCTTCTTCGCCACTTTTAGGCACCGTGGCACCGGCGATCACGAGCGTGATTTCTCCGAGCTTGAATTCCGCTTCTTCGGCGGCTCGACGCGCGAGCTCGACCAACGTGCCGCGGTACACACTTTCGTGAAGCTTCGTGAGCTCGCGAGCGACGGCTGCCTCCCTCGTGCCCCCGAAGGCTGCGGCGCAGTCGTTCAGCACCTCCTCGATGCGATGGGGTGCCTCGAAAAACACGAGCGTACGCGTCTCGAGCGCCAGGCTTTGCAGTCGCGCTCGCCGCTCTGCCGCTTTGGCGGGCAGAAAACCTTCAAAGCAAAAACGATCTGTCGCGATTCCCGAGACGGAGAGCGCCGCCGCGATCGCGGTGGGCCCTGGGATCGCCCGAACGTCGACACCCGCGGCCGCTGCACGACGCACGAGATCGAAACCCGGGTCAGACAACAGCGGCGTGCCGGCATCACTCACGAGAGCGATCACCTCGCCCGCCAGCAACCTCGCGAGCAACGCCTCGCCGCGCTCACGCTCGTTGTGTGCATGAAGGGAAATCAAGGGCTTTTGCAGCCCGAGAGCCGAGAGCAGTTGGCCACTGCGTCGGGTGTCCTCGGCCGCGACGACATCGGCCGCAGCCAACGCATCACGCGCCCGGGGCGATACGTCGGCCAGATTGCCGATCGGCGTTGCCACGACATCGAGACGCCCGCTCGCCGATCTCTTGTCAGCCACTATAATCTCGCTCCTTGCCGCAGTGCGCGCGAGCATCGTGCCCGGCTGCGCTCCCGTATTCAATCGGCGCTGGCCGAACGGCTCACTGGTCATAGGCCGCCACCGCACCGACTGGAACACTTCGAATGATTGCCACTCGATCTCTGCCCGCCCTCACCCTGATGACGCTCGGCCTGTTGATCGCAGGTTGCAGCACCCCTACTCGTCCACCGGCGAGCCTGGAGCGCGCCGTAGCACTCGCGTCGCGCGGCGATCATGCCGCGGCCGCCCGCGAATACGAAGCACTCTCGATCTCGGCGCGCGGCAACGCGATCAACGACACCTTGCTGCCTGCCGCCAAAGAATGGCTACGCGCCAATGATCCTGCAGCCGCTGAATCGGCCCTCGCGCGCATGGTGACCCCGCTCGAGGCAGGTCAATCCGACGCGCGCACCCTACTGCTCGCCGAAGCAGCGCTCGTCCGCGGTGATGCGACGCGCGGTTGGGAACTCATCGGCAATGTCGGCACACCGGTCGGTGCCGCTCAGATCGACGATTACCACACCTTGCGTCAACGGCTCGCTCTCGCCACGCGCCGCCCGCTGCAGGCCATACGCAGTCAAACCGATCGAGAGACTGCGGCAGCGGATGCCGTAGCGCTCCAGCGCATGCGACAAGAGTTCCTTCGTGAGCTCATCGCGGCCGTCGATCGAGGCATCTCGCTCGATCCGCGCGTAGCCGGTCGAGATGCGACGGCGCGTGGCTGGCTCGAAGCAGCCCCCGTCGCCGCACGCGCGGCGCGTGCTCCAAAAGAATCGAATACCGGCATCACGGCAGCCTGGCGTAAGCGATATCCCACGCATCCCGCCACAGCGGCGCTCGCCGCGCTTGGTCAAGCACCCCTCGTCGCCTCGTCAGGCAGCGAGCCACAAGCTTCGACCGCGGCTACCCACGATGCAGCGTCCAACGCGTCGACAGCGACGTCAGCGCTGCTGCCTCTCGGTACGCCAATGCCGAAGGTGACGCACGTTGCGGTGCTGCTGCCCTTGAGTGGTCGCCAGAGCGCACTCGGTGCGCAGATTCGCGAAGGGCTCCTCGCGGCGTACTTCTCCGAGCCACAAGCGATGCGAGCGCCGCTGCGGTTCTACGACACGGCGAGACAATCGGTCGCCGAGGCCTTCGCCGCCGCGATGCAAGGCGGGGCGGTGTCGATCATCGGCCCGCTGGCTCGAGACGAAGTCATCGCCGTCGCCACGAACGCGAACGCGAGCGGTGCCCCGACGATCATCGCGCTCAACGCGCTGCCGACAGGTCAAACCGCACCACCCAACCTCCGGCAGTTCGCGCTCTCCCCTGAAGACGAAGCACGGGCCGTCGCGCGCCGCGCCCTCGCCGAAGGTCATCGACGAGCCATCGCGCTCGTTCCGTCGGGTGATTGGGGCGCTCGGGTATTACAGGCCTTCCGAGAAGAGCTGGAGGCCGGCGGCGGCGCTCTGCTCGGCACTGAGACGATTGCGGGTCGCGACCTCGGCAACGCCGCTCAATCGCTCTTACGCCTAGACGCCAGCACCGCCCGCCATCGCCGACTGCAGTCGGTGCTCGACATGCCACTCGCGTTCCAACCTCGACGTCGGGCCGATGTCGATTTCATTTTCATGCCTGGCACCGCCGCGACACTGCGTCAGTGGCGGCCGCAACTTCGATTCCAGGGCGCGGGTGATATTCCGGCTTATGCGACCTCCGAAGCATTCGATGGTCGCGCCGGTGACGAGCTTCAGGGTCTGATCTTTCCCGACATCGACTGGATGATCGCGCCGCAGTCACCTGTCGTGACGACCCTACGCACGGCCACCACCGACGCCTTCGGCGACACCACACCGCGCGGCCGATTATTTGCGCTCGGACACGACGCTTGGCTGCTGCATGCCGCATTGCGTGCCGGTCGATCACCTTCGCCCGCCGCACCGTTGACGGGCGCGCTCGGTACGCTCTTCGTCGACGAGGAGGGGCGCGTGCATCGCAGCCTACGTTTTGCGCGCATCGATGACGGGCAAATCAAATTGCTCGACCCGCCGGATGGCGGCGGCTGACACCACACTCCCGAAACATCTTGCGCTCGGTCGCGAAGCCGAGGAACTCGCCGCGCAGCACTTGATCGCATCGGGCGCGGAAGTCTTACTCCGAAACTATCGCCGGCGTCGCGGCGAACTCGACATCGTGGCCTTGCATCGCGGTGTGTTACTGATTGTCGAGGTGCGTTTGCGCTCATCCGACAGCCACGGCGACGGCGCAGCCAGCGTCGACCGATTCAAGCAAAGAAAAATCACCGCGGCTGCGCAACAACTCCTGCAGCAACGTCGCGATCTCGCACGTTACCCGGTTCGCTTCGACGTGATCGCGCTATCGCGCAGGCACTCAGCGAACTGCGCCACCGCGACATGGCACCTCGACTGGATGAAGCACGCGTTCGAGTCGAGTCGCTGACTGGCGAGGCTGACTCGCGAGGTTTACTTCACGACCTTGAGCGTCGGACGCTTGCTGCCCGAAGCCGCTGTGGGCGGCGCGCCGCGATCCGGGACAGGCCCCTCGGGTTTCGGATCAATGGGCGATTGGGGCGGCAAGTCGGGTGGTGAGTCGTCTTCGCCCGGCGGGAACATCAGCCCCTCGCCCGTCTCGCGAGCGTAGATGCCTTGAACGGCCGAAGCAGGAAAACGCAGCAGTCGTGGCACACCCGAGAATCGCGCTTCGAAACTGACCCACTCGTCGGCGATATCGAGGTGACGCGTCGCGTCGTAGCTCACGTTGAGCACGATACGCCCCTCGCGGACATGAGCGACGGGCACCTCGACTCCGGGCGCCGTCGCATCGACCATGAGGTGAGGCGTGAGACCGCTATCGGTCATCCATTGGTGCATCGCCCGTAGAAGATACGGGCGACGGGGTTTTCGGGATCCGGTCATGTGAAGCACCTCGCGAGAAGTGGCCCGCGACGACCGGATCCGCGCCTTACTTCACGTCTTTCCAATATTCCTGCTTGAGCAGGTAGGCGAGCGCCGTGAAGACGAGCAGGAACAGGATGACCCACACGCCGAGCGACTCGCGCTTGGCTTTGACCGGCTCGCCCGCGTATTCGAGGAAATTGACGGTATCGCGAACGAACGCGTCGTAGTCCTCGGGCGACAACTGCCCCGGCGAGGCGAGTTCGAAGGATTCCCAGTGCGACTCGGTGACCGGCTGACCATCCACGACGGTTTCGACCACCTTGAACTTCGCTTCTTGCACGCCCTGCAACGCCGACAACACGTGCGGCATGGCCGTATTGGGCAACGCGAGGTTGTTGGTGCCGTTGGCTGATTTCGGATCGACGTAGAACGTCTTCAAAAATTGATAGACGTAGTCGGAGCCCTTGGCGCGCGTAATGAGCGAGAGATCGGGCGGCGCCTTGCCGAACCACGCCTCGCCATCGACCTTAGCCATGGGCGAGAGGATGTAGTCACCCTTCTTCGCGCCCGGCAGCAGCAGAAGTTTTTCCATCTGCTCTTCGGGGATGTTGAGGTCTTTGGCGACGCGCGAGTAGCGCTTGTACTTGAGCGAGTGGCAGCCCGCGCAGTAGCCCATGAAGT
>Ga0075471_10003451_pt1 | contig 10268 bp, 11 predicted proteins | sample DEB19_08_DNA_2_FD_74787 | JGI IMG/M metagenome (GOLD analysis project Ga0075471, IMG submission 74787) | Aqueous microbial communities from the Delaware River and Bay under freshwater to marine salinity gradient to study organic matter... | ecosystem: Environmental > Aquatic > Marine > Coastal ... | reverse complement strand
ACGCCGCCGAGCTCTCCGCGTTCTCGCCCACGCACGCCACCTCGAGGCCCGTGCCAGTGGCAGGCACCCACCACTTTCGCGTGGTGCTGTAGCTCGTGTCGAGCTGACCTAGCTGGTTGATGCCGCCGTTGATGGTGCACTTGAGGATCGCAGCCGTGCCAGCTGCGCCTGCCGTGATGGTGGCCACGCTGCCCAGCGTGCCGCTCGTGGCGATGGTGTACGTGCCGCTCGTCTCGTCTGTGCCGACGATGTTCCACAACACCGACGACACGCCCGTGAGCGATGTGAGCGTCGCGACAACAGAACCGCCCGCGGTGGCCTGGTACTTGTTGACGTTGCCCGTAAACGTAAACGCAGGTGACGGCATGGTGTTACCTCAGGCCCAGGAGTCCTTGATCGCCGCGAGCACCTGCAAGGTGGTCGGGCTCCACGTGATGGGCAGCCATTGCGACCCAGTCCACATGAGATGCAGATATGCCCACTTTTCGCCTCGAAACACGAGCGCAGTGCCGCCGAAGTTTAGCGTGCATGTGTGGTTGCTCGGCGCGGTGTTGGTCATGTTCACGCTCGCTCGCACGATGCGCAGCACGTGTCCGGTCTTTGGCACGGGCGACGTGCCGAGGATGGTGTAGGCGCGGTTTGCCGTCAGCGTGACAGGGATCATGAGCACGTCGCGCGTCGCGCCCTGCACGGTCTGGTCGGCATCGTTGAGCGTAAGCAAACGAAGGCCGATGCCAGCATTGTTGCCGCTGAGTACGACCTGGCCAGTGACCGTCTCCGTGCCGCTGACGTCTAACGCGCCCGCGACTGTGAGCGTGTTAGATGCGCCGATGGTGACGCCAGCGCTGCCACCAAAGGTCAGCGATGCGCTCGGAGTGTACGTGCCGCCCGCGTTACCATCGATGGCGCGCGATTGATTGAGATCAATCTGGTTGATCTGTGCAGCCGTGATGGTGTCGACGTTGTCGGTCCACCCGGTTGGCTTTGCTCTTGAGAACGTCATGGCATCACCTCACGACCACGAATCTTCGATCGCCAACGCAAGATCAACGTTGGTCGGCGACCACTCGACTGGATACCACGCCGAGCCGTCCCACATGATGGTCCAGAAGGCGAACTTGCTCTCTAGGAAGTCCGTGTTGACTGCTCCGCCAAAGTCGATTGTGGCTCTGTTCGGAGTCGCCTGCTCGCTGGCCAAGTTGCGCAAGGTTCTCACGATCTTGAGCATGTGCCCTGTAACTGGCACGGGCGAGGTTGCCAGCACGGTGTACGTGCGATTTCCGGTCAACGTGGCGGGGATTGTGAACACGTCGTATCGCGCGCCTTGAAAGCTCAGGTCGGAGTCGGGCGCAGTCAAAATGCGCTGCGACAGTTGCCCGTTGCCAGACAGGATGAGCCCGCCCGTCTGCGTCTGCGTGCCAGACATGGCCAGGGACCCTACGACGGTCAGCCTGCTCGACGTGGTCACGTTGACGCCAGCCGATCCGTCGAGCGTAATCCCTACGTTGGGCAGGTACGACCCACCAGCCGAGCCATCGAGCGCGCGGGAGATGTTCACGTCGATCTGGTTGAGCTGCGGCGCCGTGATGGCGTCCACACCATCGGCCCAGCCAGCAGGCAATGCGCGTGTGAACGTCATACGAATGTGCTCCCAACGATTCCGACGCCAGCGATAAACGAAGAGCCCACGCCGATGCGGTAGGACATCCAAGCTGGGATCATGCCGTCGATGAGCTCCGCGGCTCGGGCCTTCTGCTGCAAAAACTCGGTATCTGTCAGCGCGCCTTGTTGCACTTGCACGCCTACGATGGCGCGGTTGCTCGTCCACTCGAACCCAGGCGGCCCTGGATTGATCCCAGGCCAGTACACGACCTCGCCAGCCACTGGCACAAACACCAGCTGCACGAAACTCGCGCCTAGCAGCTCCTCAAGCGCCGCGCTCATGTCGCCTACGGTCACGCCGATAAGACCACGCAGTCGCGACGCTACGCGAGCTCTGCGCACCTGCACGCTATCGCTCGAGCTCGGACGGGTGCGGCACGCCGTCTCCCACGACGTCAGCGTCTCGAGCATGCGCGCTGGGATGAGCGAGCACCGCGCGCGCCCAGCTGCCACCCACGCCACAGTCACGCCAAGCGCCTGCGCTAGCGCCTCGGGGTAGACCTCGGAGTCGGTGGTCACGTCGAGATACGGCGTGAGCGCGTCGAGCAGCGCCTCGTGCTCGAGCTCGACGGTGTGTTTCTGCCCGCCCCAACGGCGAGGAAACGGAGAGCGGCCCCACCTAGCCATGCGTCACCAGGCCACCACGCCGACCTTGGTGCCAGCGGTGTAGTCTACCAGGGTGCCTGCCATGTCGAACGTGTAGACCGTCGCCACGGCGCCGGAAACGGTGCATTGCACCACGCCTGGCACCGTGCCGCTCTCGACAGTGCCCAGCGCCTTGAACAGCGAGAACGTTTCTGTCGTGTTGAGTCCGTCGAGGTAGCTCGTCGAGAACGTCGCCGTGTACGTTCCCGTGCCGGTGCGCAACACGACCGGTTTCGTGCTCGCTCCGAGTCCGTACTGCTGGCGACAGTTGACGTTGGCCGCCGAAACCGTGCCCGAGGCCACGCATAGGAAGTCGAACACCGCCTTGGGGCTCGTGCGCGTGCCCTGCGCGGTGTCCTCCGCGTGCCGGTTGTAGTCGTCGGCTGGCTGCTCGTTGACAGGGTTTTCAACGGGCAACGCGTCCTGATATGGCGCGCCGTACGTGGTGAGGTCTCGCGGTAGCGTCATGGCGTCACGTCGTGGGCCGCAGCGCGGCGTGGGCTAGGGTGATGATCTCGGGTGGCTGGCTCGTCGTCGCTGGCACCACGGGGCTTGTGCGCGGCGTGCTGGTGCCCTCATCTACTCGAGCAAGCCACGACACGTCCTCGATCTCGTCGAAGTTGCCGTCGAGGTCGCTGAGCACCTGCGAGCTCAAGTTGGCAGGGTTCGCCACGTCAATCGCTGGCTGCCTGCGACCACGCGGCAAGATGTCCGTACTCGTGGTTTTCTCGCCAGGCCCGAGCGCGCGGATGCTCTGCGCGATTCGCAGCCCGTAGTCGAGCATGCGAGTCGCATCGGGCGAAACGTAACTGTTGAGCGGCGATACGACAAACCCGCCGTTCACCTGGATCTGCCACGCCGATGCGCTGCCGGCCACGTTGGTGACGACGTACTGACGGAAGCCACCGAACGCGCCTGTGATGCCGTTGATCGTGACCACCTTGGTCGCATCCCAGATCGCGATGTGCTGACCCACAACTGGAGCAATCACGGTGCGCACGTAGGCCGTCGAGCCGATGAGACCGATGACCTTGCCGTCGTCACCACCCATGATGAACGTGCCTCGAGGCCACGGCGAAGCGTCGAGCCAACCTCCACCGCTACCACCTGCCGTGATGGCGTATGGAAGGCTGATGCCGATGAGTACGTCGACACGGCGAGGCGTGACGGTGGTCACGTTGACCGACTCGTGCCCAGGTAGCTGCGAGGTGATGTAGCTCGCAACGCTTGAGACGTATTGCGCGTCGACGATGCGGTTTGCTGCCGTGCTCGTAAGCGCCACGTCCACGCTAGCGGGACCTCGCACGGCAGCGTAGACGTACGCCTTCTCGACGGCTGCCGTGGTGGTCTCGGCCCACGCCTTGACCTGCGCGACGTTGCCACCGCCCTGCGGAAACGACAGCCGGTCAAAGAGGCGCTGGCGTAGTACCTCCTCAGAGTCCGCATCGCTGCCGCCAGTCAGCCCACCGCTCACCGTGCACGTCGGGAGCAGGAAGCCGATCGACGCGCTGTCCCACGTGCACGCCACGCCCGCACCAAGGTTGCTCGAGGCGCCACCCTCTTGCGCGATGACAGGCACGAGCGCGCCGTTGGCCACCGCCACGCTGGTGCCGGTGGTCTGGTACTTGATGCCGCTCGGGCTCGTGAGCACGTAGCCCGCGGGGATGGTCACGGTGCCAGACGACACCTGGATCGCCACGTTGCCCGCTGCGGGGCTCGCTGCGCGCTTGGTGACGCCGTAGACGCTCGCCAGGTCCTCGAGATACTGGCCCGTGGCCTCGGTCGGCGAGAGCTGCGCGATGGTCGCCTGCAAGTTGGCGAACGCGATGCTAGCGCGCTTCGCGAGCGCATCGTGGCGGATGTAGTGGTCGCTACCCGGCAGCACGTTGGCCGAGATGCCACGCCGCGCAAAGCCGAGCACGACGGTGCGCAGCAGCGCCGCGCGCAGCTCGGACGGTGTCGGGTAGTTTGCTTGGTCGACCTCGGGAAGCGCCATGGTCACTCACTCAGGGCCGCGAGGGCCGTCTGTTTCGTGCGGGTCTTGAGGTTGGTGAATGTCACGCGCGCCGCGAGCTGTCCAGCGCGCTCCGATACGACGTCGATCTGGTCAAGGGTGATGGAGCGCTCGACGTTGATCATGTCGCTCAGCGCCGCGATGACGGCCTCTCGGATGCTCGAGATAGCCCGCGGCGTGATCTTCGGCGGCACTCGCACGGCGCCGCTCACAAGCAACACCACGCGCTGGCCGATGTCGTCCATGCCATCGAATCCGCCCGCGCTGTTAGTCACGTAGCGCTGCGTCACGAAGTCGATGCGCCTCGAGCTGGTCAGCGTCGTCGGCGGCTTTGCGTTGGCCGCTTCGGGCACCGCGTACCCTGCCGTGACCACGCCGAACGGGCCCACGCCCATGGCCGAGTAGATGCTCATGGCAGCGCGTACACCCTCGTCGAGGGCACCGTACCAGGCCCCGACTGGATAGCGACAGGCAGCAGCGCGCCAGATGGTGCACCCGCCGTCACCTCGAACACAGGCACCCCGCCAAACGTTACGGTGACGTTGCCGCTAGGTGCGATGGTTAGCTCGGTGGCGCCCACGGCTGCAGTGATACCAGAGCTCGCGCTGACTGTCGCGGTCGAGCTGCCTGCTGTTACCGTCGTCGAGTCGCCGCTGATGCTCACGCTCGTTGCCTGAGCGTTCTCGAGCAAGATGGTGTCGTTTGGTCCGTCGAGCACGACCTGTACCGGGTTGCCCGCGTTCTCGGTGTAGAGCTCGACCACCTCGCTCTGCTTGACGATGCGGATACGCGGCGCGCCATCGGTCACGATGGCTCGGTCGCCAGGAGCAAGCGCACCAGCTCGCGTTGCGATGCGATTGTCGCGGCACGCGAACACGCGCTTCATGTTGCCGTCGACCAGGTACAGCGCGCGGCATGCCGAGCCCTGCGACGCCGCGTTGGGCACGGCGATGTACCCATCGGGGCCCCACATCGCTGCATCTGCGCCCCAGCCGTCGCCATCGATGCTGTCTCCGATCGTGACGTAGACTTCGCCGGACGATACCTGCGAGCCGAGCACATCCGAGATGTCGGTGAGATAGTCTGCGTTGCGCGGCATGTTAGGCCCCCACCTGGAGCGCCGACCAGATGTCGATCCACTGGATGGCAAAGTCAGAAGGTCGCTGAATGTAGAAGTGCAGGTATTTGCACACCGTGTCGAGCTTGGCCTGGCTGTCGATCGGGTCTTGACCGAATGGCCCCACGATGCTGCCAAACTCGGCGATGCCCGCGGCGCTGACCGAGATCTCCCACCCCCCGATGCTGGCGGGATCTTCGATGAGCGTGAACAGCGGCGACGAGCTCTCGCGGCGCTGCGACAGATAGGCTCGATACGCAGGCGGTCCCGCCACGTTGCCCGAGATATAAAACACCAGCGGAAACGAGAACGGCACGGTCGGCGCGCGCGTGGGCAGGTTGGTGAATCCTGCATCGAAACCGTTGGCTCGCACGAGACTCGACGGATAGACCTCATACCCATCGTTGCCGATGGCCTTGCTCTGCGAGAACGCGTAGCGGAAGTCGCTGTAGCTGCTCAGGATCGTCATGGCTGCCTCACTGCGGGAGCTCTCCTAGCACGAGCGCTCCGATGGGGATGAGCTTGAGACGCGTTCGCTGACCAGCTGTGCGATCCTGCGACAGCTCGCGCTCAAGAATCCACATCGGTTCGTTGATGCCAAACGCGTCGCACACTACCTGCGCCACCGTATCGACCTGCCAAACAGCGCCAGTCGCAGACACGACGCCAGGCACCTCGCACATAAACTGATAGGCGTTGATGGCCGGCAAACTAAGCGCAAGCGTCGCGAGGTTTTTGCTGCGCTGAATGTCGCGAGCGGTCTTGTCTTTGATGATGCGAGGCTTGTAGAACTGTTGCGTGGACGAGTACGCGCTGCGAGTTGGAAGCACGCTAGCCGGCACGGTAACGTCAGGCTCTGCCACGGTGTTCACGGATTGCTTTTCCGCTCGCGTCCCACGCACGCGCACCTCGGAGAACTGTCCATCATTCGTTGAGTTGTCGCTGCACGTGAGCATCACGTCCGCATCTGTCGGGTACCGCCCGTTGAAGCTTTGCGCGACCGTGTAGAGCGGAGCTTGCGCGTAGTCAGGCGCGCAAACGAGAAGCTTTGCGTCGTAGCTCTGCCGCAGCACCACGCCGAGCCGGTTGACGATGCGCGCGCAAAACGCATAGGCCGTCTCGCCCTCTTGCGCTTGGCAATCTTGATGCTTGAGCGCAGCGACTGGCACGCCAGTGCCTCGACCGGAAACAGGTTTTCCGCTGGCAGCATACACGCTCGCGCTGTTGTCGCCGATGACCGTGCTGAAGCCGAACGGTGCCATCACCTGGAGAATCAGATCGGCGACAGGCACATCGGTTTTTGCGCTAAAGGTCAAGCGAGGATTGACGCTCGCCTCATACGCGGCATGCAGCAATGTCTTCGCTGTGCATGCGAACACGGCTCCGTTTTGCCTCGTCAACGTGCGTCGCACGCCCGAGATGATGTACACGCCTTGAATGGCGCCATTGACATAGATCAACACCAGCTGACCCTTGACGAGAAGCTGGTTGATTCGAGGCAACGTGTCTCGCGTCGGGATTGTCTCAAACACCAGATCGCCCACTGGATCGGTGAACGTCTCGCGCATGGAAAACGACGTCCACGAATCGATAACGATCTGCTGATCCTCAAACGCGCGCATCTCGACGACAACGCGCTGCCCGCTGTAGGTTTGCGTGGCCATCAGCCGTAGAACGCGAGCGACGTGCCCGCCTTGATGATGGGTCCAGTGACGAGGCCCGCGTTGAGGCCAAGCGCATCCTCGAACGTATTGCCGTAGAGCTTCGCGAACGCGTCAAGCGAGATGTCGTTGGGCAAGGTGATTTGTTGGACGTTGCGGTAGTTCTGCGAGGCGCCTGTGGCAGCCTGCGCGCGCAAGCCCATCGTCAGGCACTCGGACAGCCACTCGACCGGCACGTCGCGCAACAAGTCCTTGACCGCCACCTGGAGCGAGACGGTGTCGGCGTAGCCAGCGATGCGCTCTGCCTCACGCGAGTAGTCCAGGCTCTGCGTTGGCAGCGTGCCTAGGTTGTTCACCGCAAGCTCGAACGACTCGAACCCGAGGCCTTCTGGCACCTCATAGCCCGTGAGCTGCATCGCCTGGTCGAGCGCCTTGCCGTAGACCTTGGGCGAGAGCTCGGTCCCTGGGAGTCGCACCGTCAGCTCGGTCGGGTCGAAGAAGCTCTCGGCCCATGTGACCTGGAGCGTGATGCCTCCTCGGTCCTTCGACGGGTCCACGGTGGCCGACCACGTCATGACGCGGGCGAAGATGTTGCCCAGCACCGGATGCGATAGGCCGTCAATCTTGCCGTTTTCGAGCGCGTCTAGCCACTTCTCCAGCCTTGCTGGGAGCAAGTCAGATGCGATGGTGTTGTTGAACACCAGCGTCGCGCGGATGCTGTACGGCGTGCGGCCAGTGTTGTCGTGCGCGGCGCCGTCGACGTACGGATACTTGCGCTCGGCCTGGTCGTGCCCGCCGTCGAATGACGTCTCAATGCACGGCGCCGTAAGCGCGCCCCACGTAATCTCTTGGAGATTGCCGATCCAGTCGTATGCGCCGGACATGGTCAAACGCCTCCAGGCGTGCCGGTCACGTTGGCTTTGCCAGCTGCGCCTACGGTTTGAAGGGCACTTGCCGCAGCGTTCGCGGCTTGCATGAGCTTATCGAGCGAGGCTGCGTCCAGATCTTGAGTTGGCGCAAAACCGAGCGCCTTTTGTTGTGCACCGCTGGCCATCAGGCTTCGCTCGGAGATGAGTCGATCCACTAGCGCGGAAGCTTGCTCTGTCTCTTGACCGCCTGTCATTTTTTGTCCAAGCGCTCGACCAAGCATTGTGGCTGGATTAATCGATTCACTCAGTGTGGGCGTCATGCTGCCAGTGGTTGCAATTCGCTCGAACGTGGTTCGCGCCCTTGCTTCAAGCAATGTGCGCTGCACATCGCCCATATCGGCACCGCCCATGGCCGCGGTGTACTTGGCAATGAAGTCCTTCTGCGAAAGGAACTCCTTGCCCCCACCTTTGCCAGTCGCAGCAGATGCGCCAGCCAGAGTGCCAGTCGACATCTTGCCCTGTACTTGTGCGATTTTGCCAGTTGCCTCCATGTGAGCAATCATGGCCGCAGCTTTCTCCTCTGGTGTTTTTGCCGCTGCTAGTTTGCGGCCAGCTTTTTCTTGCTCCTTCTTTGCAACCTCCAGCTGTTTATCGAGCGAAGGTCGTTTCTTCTCGAAACCGAACATCTCCGCAAGCTCGGAGACGAACTCCATGTTTTCCGCAATGACGTCTGCGGCTAACTCAAAAGCGTCGATGACAGCGTCGATTGCGCCGCTGTTTTCAAGCTTTGTAAACGCATCAGCCAATGCTGGGAGCACTCGATCCGTAACTTTTCCAGTCGCTTTTTCCCAAGCTGCTGTCATCTTGGCCGCTGTCGATTGCTGCGCCGCAGCTGCCGCCTCTTCGATGGTGTTGCGCGCGTCTGTAACGTTGGCCGCTTCTTCCAGCTGTTTCCTAACGGCTTCACCAGCCTTGTTTAGATCTTTGCTGCGTTTCATCTCCTCATTGAATACATCCGAAAGGATATTGATGATCGGGTCCGCCTGAGCTCCGAACATCTTTCCGAGTTGCGTCTTGTTGCCCTCGGTTTTTTTGAAGGATTCCACCAACACGTCGTTTGTGTTGCGCAGTTGCCTACCCTTAGAGCCTGCGACAAACACGTCCACGCCAGACTTTTTGAACACGTCGGCATGTGAGGTCATGGCGCGGAACACGTTTTCGACCGCTGTGGTGGCCTGCTCTGCGGAACCACCGCCACGTCTCGCAATCTGCGCAAGCGCTCCGACCTGAGCCACACCCTTGACGCTCTTGTCTACGTTGGCGCCTGCAGCGGCTGCGCTGATGCGGCCCATGAGTGACGCCATGTCCTTGAGCTCGAACTGACCTTGTGCGCCTTGAATGGCCAGCACCGAAAGCGCGTCGGCCATGTCCTCCGCGCCCTTAATGTCCATGTTGTTCGACAGCGCAGCCGCAGCCTCGGCCACGTCTTGAATGTTGGCGCCAGCGCCGCTAGCGACCGTGGCTAGGCTCTTTAGCGTGGACACGTCGAGCACCTGCCCTGTGGCTCCTTGGAAGGCCAACGTCGCCTGCGCCAAGCCCGCCGCCGTCTGGCCTGGCATCTCGCCCGCGGCCTCGTACATATTCTGCCTGACGGTGCGAGCGTCGAGCATCTTGCCGCCAGCTAGCCGCGAGTTGATCGCCACGCGGCGCGCCATCTCGTCGACCTCCATGCTCTGCGCGGTCATGCCGCCAATGATGCCAACGGTGCCCATGATACCAGCACCAGCAGCGCCGAGTGCTGCCATACCTACCTCGCCAGCAAACTGCCTGCGAGCTTGCGACCTGGCTTTGCGACGGGCAGCCGCTTCTTGTTCTCGGTCAAACTGCAGCTCGCGATCCAGGTCCATCATGGCTTGGTGCTCTGCAGGCGTCATCGGCCCAGCGCCACGCTCCGCGATCTTGCGCTGCAGTAGCGCCTTGCGCTTTGCTGCGTCGCTGCCTTCGCCGCCTCCACCCCCACCAGTACCACCGCCGCCGCCACCACGGCCGCCACCACCACCACCACGGCCGCCGCCACCGCCGCCAGCACCCCCGCCACCGGCGCCGCCACGAGCTCCGCGACCGCCGCCAGCACCCCCGCCACCGTCAGCACCACCGCCACCAGCTCCACCACCGGCCTCGCCCGTGATGCGTGCGATGGCTCGCGAGGTCGCTGCGGCACGTTCTCGAGCCGTGACCTCGCGAGCGCGCTGCTCGGACAGGATAACGCGAGTCTTTTCCTTCTCGGCGCGTCGAACCTG
>Ga0075471_10003450_pt1 | contig 10270 bp, 9 predicted proteins | sample DEB19_08_DNA_2_FD_74787 | JGI IMG/M metagenome (GOLD analysis project Ga0075471, IMG submission 74787) | Aqueous microbial communities from the Delaware River and Bay under freshwater to marine salinity gradient to study organic matter... | ecosystem: Environmental > Aquatic > Marine > Coastal ... | reverse complement strand
CCCCGCTGCCCGTGATGGTCTGGTTGCATGGCGGCGGGTTTCTGACGGGCGATGGCCGCATTCCCGGCGAGATTCTGGCCGCGCAGGGCGTGGTGGTCGTATCGATGAATTATCGCCTCGGTCCGCTCGGCTTCATGGCGCACGAGGCCCTGTCACGCAACGTCGCCAATTTCGGACTGCTCGACATGGTTGCCGCACTCGATTGGGTGGCCGCCAACATCCGCTCGTTCGGCGGCGATCCGGGAAACGTCACAATTTTCGGTGTGTCCGCCGGCGGACAGGCCGTCAATTTGTTGATGGTGAGTCCGCTCGCGACCGGCAAGTTTCATCGTGCGATTGCGCAGTCGGGCTATGCCACCTGGGCGCTACCGCGCTCGGCACGTGCCCCCATGCCTGCACCGCGTGCTGCAGGCATGGGGATAGCCGAAAGCGCAGAGACGTTAAGTGGCGAGGTGATTGCGCGCGTCGATCCGCGTCCGCAGTCGGCCGCCAGCCTCGTAGCGCTCGAAGGTCAGGCACTCGTCAATGCCGTTCGCGGCTTTCAGTTGCCGATCGTCGACGGCAGCAGCCTCCCCGAGGAGCCGGCAGCGCTGTTCCTTCGCGGACGACAGGCGGCGGTGCCCTTCATGACGGGTGGCAACAGTTTCGAGGGCACGGTGATGCCGCAGGCCGCGATCAGCGCCGACGCCTTCGAGGGTATGCTCGGTGGCGACTTCGAACCGTTGCAAAGGCTTTACGCAGAGGACTTCGCGATCAGTCGCGATCGTGGTGTCATGCGCATGTTCGGCGACATGCGCTACTTGCTCTCGGCGCGCGTACTCGCCAGATCGATGGCCAAAGTAAATCAGCCCTCGTGGCTTTACTACGTCGATCTTGCGGCGGAGCAGCTTCCGCCAGGATCGCCGGGCACGCCACATGCCTACGATCAGGCGCTGCTTTTCGACACCGACCCGAAAGCGAGTGCGCTCGCGCGCCAAACCGGTGAACGCCTGCGACGCTACTGGATCGGTTTCGCGAAAGATGGCCGACCCAACGCCGAGGGGCTCGCCTCATGGGTCGAGTGCTGCAACGCGACGGATCGCTGGATGGTCTTCGCCGCTCGTGATCAGGTACGCGATGGCATCATCAAAGAAAAACTCGACCTGCTGACCGCTCGTTATGAAAGGCGTTGGCCCACTAATGAGCCGAGTGTCTTCGTTGCTCCCTCTCCGGATCGACAGATACGCGAGATCGCAGAGCGTTGGGTGGGCGACTTCGACAACCACTTGCAGGTTCGCAGTAATCGCGAACGCGGCGGTGCGCGGGGACCCGAGCTGTCGCTCGAGCGTCGTGAAATGAAGGTGGTACGCCTCGATGCACCACAGCTCGGAAAGAACGTTCTTTTTTTCGAAGAGTACCGCGCAGCGAATCCGGGCAAGGCCCATTGGCAGCGAGTGGTGTCACTCGAGTGGGATGACAAACGCGCTCAGGTCCGCGCACGTCAGTTTTTCTTCAGAGGCGCGGTACGACCGTGATCCCCTCGACCCGGCGCGGGTTGCGAAGATGAGTCGCGACGATTTCAACCTCTCACGGCCTTTCTGCGATCTTTGGTTCACGTGGGAGGGCGAGCACGACCGGTACCGCGGCGCGATGCAGCCTCGCACCTGCGTTTCGGAACACGAGACCGACGGCATGGTCACCGCCGAGTTCGAGATGCTGCTCCATGGCTCCGAGCTTTGGTACCGCGACCGCAGCATCAAGGTGGATGGCACCATCCGTGGCGAAATCGACGGCTTCAGCTGGCTGCTGTTCACCCGCCGCGGCGCGCCGCACATCGCGAAACAAGCGGGAGTTTGGCGCGGGACGTTTCGTCGGGTCGAGTCTGACGGGCGTCTTGTCGAGGAGTTTCCGGCCGAGATCATCATGCGAGTCGTGCCCGGAGACGGCCAATTGCGATATCACCAAACCAACGTCTACAGGCCGGCCAGCAAGCCGGTCGAAACGCTCGAAAACTACGGCGAGATTCGCGACGGCAAGATCCATTTCGGCAACGCCCGACTCGATGCTTGGAAGATGGATGTCCCGGGCGATACCACCGGGCGCAGCGCGGTACTGCTGATGGAATACAAGGACGGTTCCGACATGTACATGCACCAGATCGTGTCGCTGAGTGACGATGGACGCTACCGTTCGCGCACCGCCCAATATTTGGTCAAAGGAAAGATCGTGCGACGCACGCTCATCGACGAAGAAAAAGTGACCGACGATTGGCGCGCGTACGACGCGTCGATCGGTCGCGTGGCATCGACGGGCTTGCCGCCCTCGCCCTAGCAACTCTCTGTGAAGGCTAAGTGCTCGAAAGGTGCCCGAGCACCCGACGTGCAATCAGTTCGCTGACGCGGACGTTGGATTCTTCAGTGACGCCTGCGATGTGTGGCGTCAGCAGCAGGTTGGGAAGCCCTGCGAAGCGCGCACCGCGCGCGGCGTCGAGGGGTTCGGTGTCGAATACGTCGAGTGCGGCCCCGCCCAAATGTCCGCTGCGTAGCGAGGCGATGACTGCATCCTCATCGAGTACGCCACCGCGAGCCGCATTGATGACGACGCCGCCGCGACGCATCATCGCCAACTGCTCGCGACCAATCATGTTTTTGGTTGAGGGTAGCAGCGGCACGTGCAGACTGACGACGTCGGACGCCGATAGCAATTCTTTGAGAGAGCAGGGCTTTGCCAGCTGCCAGGCGGGATGATCCGCCGCCAGCAGCGGATCGAAAGCCGCGACCTGCATGCCAAGCGCACGGGCGCGCGTGGCGGTTTCACGGGCAATGTTGCCGAGTCCGATCAGCCCGAGTGTTTTGCCCGAGATCTCGCGACCGATCGTCGTCATGCGCGGCCACTTGCCGGCGACGACTTCGGGTGTCGCCGTCCAGGCGCGACGCAACAAGACGAGCGCCGCGGTGATGACGTATTCGGCGACCGATAAATCGTTGGCGCCAATTGCAGGGTGAACCGCAATACCCCGCGCTTGGCAAGCCTCGACGTCGATATTGTCGAGCCCGACGCCGAGTCGACCCACCACTTCGAGTTTGGATGCTGCCTCGAGCAGGGCGCCGCGCACTTGGGTACGGTTACGCACGATCAAAGCACGCGCATCGCCGATTTGTGCAAGCAGATCGTCGGGACGATCGACGAGTTGGGGATCGTAAAGCACGTCGCGACCCGCAAGTATGTCGCGGATGGCGGCTTCGTCCATGAACTCGGTGATGACGATCTCGGGCATGTTCTTGAGTTCCAGGGTTCAGTTCCGGGCGTAGTTGCAGAGCGCAGTGATTTCGGCATGCAGCGCGGCAGGGATACGAACACCCTGCTCGCGTGCGGCCGCGCGCGCGGCAAAACGCCGCACGCCGGGCAGACGAACCCCGGGCTCTGCGGCAACGGCATCGAGCAACACAGACATGCGCCCTGCGAAGCCTTGGCCCGAAACCGGACCCGGGTCGATGGCAATGAAAAGATGTCCCATGTCCGGGGCTGCGCCCTCGGCGTCAAAGAAAGACGACGCCTCCCAGCCGAATGCGCCGGCGGTGAGCGCCGCACCCAAGATTTCGACCATCAAGGCGAGCGCACCACCTTTGGGGCCGCCAATCGGCGACAAGGTGCCGGCGAGCGCTGCACTCGGGTCCGTGGTTGGCTGGCCAGTGGCGTCAACCGCCCAGCCTTCGGGAATCGATTTGCCCGCTTTTTGTGCGGCGACGATTTTGCCGCGCGCCGCCACCGAGAGGGCGAGATCGATGACGAGCGGATCGCGTGCATCGGGCAGCGGTGCTGCGAAGGCAAGTGGATTGGTGCCGAGCATGGCGCGTCGTCCACCATGAAACGCCATCGCTTTCGGCGTGTTGCCGAAGACGAGGGCGATCAGGCCCTGCAGCGCGAGTTTCTCAGCGTGGGCGCCCACTTGACCGAAATGATGCGAGTGGTGGATCGCCGCGAGCGCGATGCCTTGCGACTTGGCGAGTGGAGCCAACTCCGCAAGTGCGAGATCAATCGCCGGATAGGCGAAGCCGAGTCCGGCATCGATGCAGAGGACAGCCGGTGCAGGTCGCGTCAGTTTGGGGACCGCTTCGCCGCGCACTTTGCCCGAGCGTGCCTGCAAGGCGTAGGAGGGCACGCGACTCAAGCCGTGTGCAGCCTGTCCGTCCGCTTCGGCGGCGGCGAGTGCAGTCGCCGTTGCGCGCGCCGCGTTTGTCGAGGCGCCGTTGGCGCGCAGCGCCGCACTCGCGAGAGACTCGGCTTCCGCCAGAGTCAGGCGGATCGTTCCTTCCACGAAAGTGACTCAGGCGCTGCGATAGAGCTTGGTCATCACGAACTCGACGTGACCGAGTGCCTCTGCCGCCGTGAGGCGACCGTTGGCGGTGTGCGCGATGCAGTCGATCAGTGAATCGCCGGCTTGATCGATGGTCATCTCGCGACGCACCACGCCTGACACGTCGACATCGATGTGCTCCGGCATCAGGCGCACGGTACGCGGATTACCGGTGACTTTGATGACCGGCATGATCGGATTGCCGATCACGTTGCCCTGACCCGTCGGAAAGATGTGGATCACGTACCCGGCCGCTGCCTGCAGCGTGCAGCACTCGGCCGCCGCCGAAGACGTGTCCATAAAATAAAGCCCCGGTCCGCGCGCCGGTGCCTCGGCGGGCTCGAGCACGTCGATGAACTTGACCTTCTTGCCGATCTTCTCGAGGTTGCCGAGCGCTTTTTCTTCGATGGTCGTCAGACCGCCGGCGATATTGCCCTTGGTGGGTTGGCTCTCGGAGAGGTCGGATGTCTTGTGGGCCTCGATGACGTCATCCTGATAGGCCTGCCAGGTCTTCATGAACTTGTCGCGAATCTCCGGCGAGACGGCGCGTGCCGCCGCGAGATGCTCGGCGCCCGTGAGTTCGGAGGTTTCGCCGAAGCAGCCGTAGAGACCGGCGGGCACCAGTTTGTCGTACATGTTGCCGACGGTGGGGCATGAGGCAAGACCCGTCGTGGTGTCGCTCTCGCCGCATTTGGCGGCCACCCACAACTCGGAGATGTCGCACTCGACGCGCACTTGACCCGAAGTCAGGTGCACGAATTCTTTGGCCTTGCGCGATGCCGCAGCGACCGTTGCGATATCGCCATTTCCTTCGATCCAGAAGCCGGCCACGGGCTTGCCGGTCTTGGCAATGCCGTCGACGATGCGCTGCGTCCAGCCGGGCTCGATACCGATGACGATGCAGGCGGCGACATTCGGGTTCGCACCGGTACCGATCATGGTGCGGAAATGCAGGTCGAGGTCGGCACCGAACTGCAAGCGCCCGTAGGCGTGAGGCAGGGCGATGGTCCCCTTGATGTTGTTGGCAACGGCTTCGCAGGCCGCGTTCGAGATGTCGTCGACCGGCAGGATGGCGACGTAGTTGCGCACGCCGACGCGGCCGTTTTCGCGGCGATAGCCCCAGATTTTGCGATTATTTTGAGTCATCGTCGGTTCCTACCAGCGCTTGGTCTTGAGATTGTGGACATGCACGTGCTCGCCGCGCGCGACCGGCGCGACGATCTTGCCGATGTCCTGCCCGTATTTGGTGACGGTGTCGCCGACCTTGAGGTCGGCGAGGGCGACCTTGTGACCGATCGGCACGTCGTGACGCACCGTGAGTCGGAAATCGGAATTATCTTCGGTGATGACACAAAGCATGTCGGTGCCAGCCTTGAGATTCTCGACCACCACGACGCCGACGTTGTCCTTGCGATCGTGCACGAGCAATTGTGGAACGCTCACTCCTCGGACTCCTTGGGGTTCGCTTGCGGACTGCAAGTCTTATATAAGATACTAAACACATGACACCTATGGCTGCAAGCGGCGCGCTACCATCGGCTTTGGCCAGCAATTCTCCACCAAAAATGGACAGCGCCCCACAGTATCGCCCGCTCTACAGCCAAGTCTACGAGGCGCTCATCAAGCGCATCGCCAACGGTGAATGGAAAGCCGGGCAATCGTTGCCCAGCGAGCAAGCACTGGCCGCGCAACTCGGCGTCAGCCAAGGCACGGTTCGCAAAGCACTCGATGCGCTCGCGCTCGACAAGGTCATCGATCGTCGTCAGGGCAAAGGCACGTTCGTCGCGGAACTCACGCAGGAGCGTTCGCTGTTCCGTTTCTTCCGGTTGACCCGAGCCGATGAGCAACGTGCCGTACCCACGAGTGGCGATGAGTCGATACGTCGCCGCAAAATCCGCTCGCCCGAGGCGCGTGCGCTGGCGCTGCCGGAAACCGCCGAAGTGTTCGAGATCGTGCGCACGCGTTTCGTCGACGAGCAGCCGATTGCCGTCGAGCGCATCGTGTTGCCAGAATCCGTTTTTCCGCGACTCGACGCACACTCGCCCTTGCCGAATGCGCTTTATGCGCTCTACCAGCGCGAGTACGGCATCAACATCGTCTCGACCCACGAAAAATTGCGTGCCGACCTTGCGCGTCGTGACGATGAACGGCGGCTCGGTGTGCCGCTGGGCACGCCCTTGTTGCAAGTCGAGCGGGTGGCCTACTCCGTCGACGGCAAGCGTGTCGAGTGGCGCCTCAGCCGTTGCGACACGAGCCATCTCGTCTACGACATCACTCTGACATGAAGCGCGTTCTGTGCGTGGGTCATGCCGTGCAGGACTTCATTTTCCGCACGCCGCAGTTGCCGCATGGCGCCGAGAAGCATCGTGCCAGCGGTTACTGCGAAGCAGGCGGCGGGCCCGCAGCCACGGCGGCGGTCACCGTCGTGCGCTTGGGTGGCGCGGCACGGTTGGTATCGCGCCTGGGTGAAGATGCGGTGGCGACGACGATCCGCGCCGAGCTCGAGCGCTATGGCGTCGATTGCCATCATCTGCGTTGCTTCGCGGGGCATCAGTCTTCGGTGTCGGCGGTGTTCGTCGACGATGCCGGCGAGCGCCTGATCGTCAACCACACCGATGCTTCGTTGCCGGTCGATCCGTCGTGGCTCGACGAGGTGTCGCTCGATGATGTTGCGGCGGTGCTCGCCGACACGCGTTGGCCTCAGGGCGCCGAACGCCTGCTGCGGCGCGCGACTGCGGCAGGGCTGCCGGCGGTGCTCGATGCCGACGTGCCTGTGCCCAAAGACGGACGGTTGTTCGAGGCCGCCACTCACATCGCCTTTTCTTTGGCTGGGCTGCGCGATTTTTCGGGTTGCAGCGAGGATACGGCAGCCACGAGCGAGGCTTTGCGCGAGCTCGCCGAGAGTCGAGCTCGTTGGTGCTGCGTCACGCAGGGTGCTGCCGGCGTACTCATCGCCGACGGCCGCGTGTCCGGCCGTTCGCCGGTGATGCGGCATTTACCGGCGTTCCGAGTGACGGCGGTGGACACGCTGGGCGCTGGTGACGTGTGGCACGGTGCCTTTGCGCTTGCACTCGCTGAGGGCTCAAGCGAGGAGGTGGCCGTACGCGCCGCGTCTGCGGCTGCCGCGATCAAGGTCACGCGCGCGGGCGGTCGCGCAGGTACGCCCACGCGCATCGAACGAGACGCATTGCTGGAGAGATCATGAAATTGTCGGCTGGGAAATTCTGGGGCATGCGCCGTATGGCCGATGCCTCCGGGCGCTTCAAGATGACCGCGGTGGACCAGCGGCCGCCCATCAAAAACCCGATCAAAGCCAAGCGTGGCACCAGCGAAGCGCCCTGGGAAGACGTGGCATCATTCAAAGAAATGCTGATCGAGGAGTTGCAGGGCGGCTCCTCGGCCATGCTGCTCGACCCGCACTACGCTTATCCGCGCGGCGTCACCAAGCTGCAGGCGTCGCGCGGTCTGATCGTCACTCTCGAAGACTCGATTTTCCGCGAGACGCCGGCTGGGCGCTTTTCCTCCGAGATCGACGACTGGTCGGTGGAGAAGATCAAGCGTATCGGTGGCGACGCCGTGAAGGTGCTCACCTGGTATCGACCCGACGCCGACCCCGCGGTTTGCCAGGCGCAACAAGATTTCACGCAGCGCATCGGCGAAGCCTGCGCTCGCTACGACATTCCTTTCGTGTTTGAACTTCTGGTTTATCCGCTCGCGGCCGATCAGGAGCAGACGCGCGATTACGTCGAGATGAAGACCAAGCATCCGCAGTTGGTGTTGGAGAGCGTACGCACCTTTGCGCACCCGAAATTCGGAGTCGATCTCTTCAAGCTCGAAAGTCCACTTGCAGCCGCCGATGTGCCCGGTGTGGGCGCACCGGGTTGGGAAGAGGCGCAACGCTGGTTCGATGCGCTGGGCTCGGCAGCGGGCAGGCCCTGGGTGATGTTGTCGGCCGGTGCCGGCATGGACGAATTCCGTCGCATTCTCACGCATGCCTATCGCGCAGGGGCATCGGGATACCTAGCCGGCAGGGCGATTTGGTCCAAAGCATTCGCGCACTTTCCCGATTGGGAGGCGATCCGCAGCGGCTTGCGTGGCGAGGCCTGCAACTACATGCGCGAACTCAACGCCCTGACCGATTCATCGGCCGGCGCGTGGTCCGCGCACCCGTGTTACGGCTCGGGTGGGGCGCGGGTAGAACCTGCCGATGCAAGCTTCCGTCATGTTTACCAAGGTTTCGGAGCCTGAAAATGTTGACCTATGGCGTTGCGGCGCTGGCGCGCCCCACTTTTGACGTTCCGTTCGCCGAAGACATGAAAAATCGCGCGTTCGCAGCGCTCGAGGCCGCGGGCATTCGTACCGTCGGTTCGCGTGCACTGCTCTTCGATCGCGATGCGGCGGAGCGCGCGATTGCAGAGATCAATGCCGCAGGGCCCATTGATCTGCTGTTGATCCTGCAGGTGACCTTTACCGATGCGACCATGACGGTGAAGCTCGCGCGCGAGGCGCGCACGCCGCTTGCGATCTGGGCGGTACCCGAGCCGCGAATCGGTGGTCGCTTGCGACTGAACGCCTATTGCGGACTCAACCTCGCGGCGCATGCGCTCGGCCGAGCGGGAGTGGCGCATGGTTCGCTCTACGCCGACCCGGCTGCGCCGCAGCTCGCCGACTCGTTGCGTGCCTTGGCGCGACCATATTCTTTGCCTGCTTCGTCGGGGCTGGCATCGTCGCTACCTTCGTCGGAGTCGGCTTTTGCAGCTCTCGACGTCGATCGCCGCCGAAGGGCGGAGCAGTCTGCCGAGCGAGTACTCGAGAGCCTCGCAGATTCACGCATCACCGTAGTTGGCAAGCATCCCGATGGTTTCGATACCTGCGAGTTCGATCCTGATCTTCTAGCTCGACTCGCGCGCATCAAGGTCGATCACGTGACGCTGGACGAGCTTTTCGAGCGCGCGCGTGCAACCGATGCCGGACGAGTGGCGGCGGTCAAAGATCGCGCGGAGGCGCAAGTGGCCGGCCTTGGCGAAGTCGATACCGAGCAGCTCGATCGTTCGTTCCGCGTATTTTGTGCGCTCGAAGATGTGCAACGCGACACCGGCGCTCGCGGCCTTGCGGTGCGCTGCTGGCCCGAGATGTTCACCGAGTACGGCTGCGCAGCTTGTGGTCCGATGGCGATGATGAACCAAAAGAAAGTGCCGTCGGCGTGCGAGGCCGACGTCAACGGCTCGGTGACGCAACTCATTTTGCAGGAACTCGCCGGAGAGCCTGCATGGATGGCCGATCTCGTCGACATCACGGCAGCCGACGATACGGCAGTGCTTTGGCACTGCGGACTCGCACCGATCTCGATGTGTGACCCCGAGTTCAAACCCGAGGCCACCATTCATACCAATCGACGGATGCCGCTGCTGTATCAGTTTCCGATCAAGCCGGGTCGTATCACGCTCGCGCGCCTGTCACGCTCGCGCAACGCACTCAAGCTCGTGATCGCTGGTGCAGAGGTGGTGCGTGCGCCGATGGCGTTCACCGGATGCTCGGGTACGGTGCGCTTCGATCGTTCGGCAGCCGACGTCAGCGCGCGCATTCTCGATGAGGCCCTTGAGCATCATTTTGCGCTCGCCTACGGCGATCATCGCGATGCGCTCCGTGCGCTGGCTTCACGCTGGAGCGTGCCGGTGCTCGAACTCGCATGAACTCGGCGCTCGATCCATACGTTCCCGATTGGGGGCGCATGGCGCCGGCGCAGCTCGCTGGCGAACCCGTGCTGCAGGACGACGTCCTGCTATTGCCGACCTCTCTCGGTACTTTGCGTCTGTCGTTGCACGAGTTTGGCATGCGACTGCGCAGTGGTGGCGACGTTCGCGACTACGGAATTCTTTGTGGCAATCTCGTACCGCTGTCGCTGACTCTCGATCACGTCGGTAGCGAAGATGC
>Ga0075471_10003447_pt1 | contig 10274 bp, 7 predicted proteins | sample DEB19_08_DNA_2_FD_74787 | JGI IMG/M metagenome (GOLD analysis project Ga0075471, IMG submission 74787) | Aqueous microbial communities from the Delaware River and Bay under freshwater to marine salinity gradient to study organic matter... | ecosystem: Environmental > Aquatic > Marine > Coastal ... | reverse complement strand
CTGGTGGTGTCCAAGGTCGCCAATTTCTCCATCGACCTTCCGGAAGCCTCAGTGGCCGTGCAGGTTTCGGGCACCTTCGGTTCACGCCAGGAAGAGGCGCAGCGGCTGGGCCGGCTGTTGCGTCCCAAGCACGACGGCGGCGGCGCGGTGTTCTACTCGGTGGTGTCGCGCGACAGCCTCGATGCCGACTACGCCGCACACCGCCAGCGATTCCTCGCCGAACAGGGCTACGGCTACATCATCACCGACGCCGACGACCTGCTCGGTCCGGCGATCTAAGCGAGAGCGGGGATGACTTCCCGCTCGAACAGTTCGATTCCGGAACGGTCATACGCCGCCTCCGGGAAATAGCAGATGACGTACTCGCAACCCAGGTCGCGCAGCTTCGTCATCCGCTCGATCACCCGCTCCGGGGTTCCGGTGGCCGAGCCGGCGTTGTCGTTCATCGCCATCATCGCGTCGGCGGCGGCGTCGCCGCACACCCCGGACAACCGGGTGTGGACCATCGAGCAGCGCTTGATGAAGTCGGCCTCCGAAGATCCGATGATCGCGTTGACGTTGGCGGAGCGCACGATCGCACCGAAGTCGGTGCCCACCTCACGGCAGTGGCCCGCCAGGATCTCCGACTTGTGGGCGAACTCCTCGGGATCGGCGCTGAAGTTGGTGTACTGGGCGTACTTCGCGGCGATCTTCAAGGTGACCTTCTCCCCGCCGCCGGCGATCCACAGCGGAATTCCGTTCGGCTGCAACGGTTTCGGTGCGACGATGGCGCCGTCGACCTGATAGTGCTTGCCGTTGAAGCTCACCCGGCCGTCGCGCCAGGCGTCGCGCATGATCTGCACACCCTCGTCGAGCCGGGCCAGCCGCTCCCCCGCCGACGGGAACCCGTATCCGTAGGCTCGCCACTCATGCTCGTACCAGCCGCCACCGATGCCCATCTGAACCCGGCCGCCGGAGATGATGTCGGTGGTGGCGGCGACCTTGGCCAGATACGCCGGATTGCGGTAGCTCATCGCGGTGCACATCTGTCCGAGCTTGATCCGTGACGTGGTGGCTGCGAACGCCGCCATCAGGGTCCACGCCTCGTGGGTGGCCTCGTCGGTCGGCACCGGGACGGTATGGAAGTGGTCGTAGACCCACAGCGAGTCCCACGGGCCGCGGTCGGCGTGCTGAGCCAGGTCGCGCATGAGCGGCCAGTGGTCTTCGACGGGGATGCCGACGAGGTCGAGTCGCCAGCCCTGCGGGATGAACAGTCCGAAGCGCATGCGGTGACTCTACGACTTCTGCAGCCATGTGAAAGGCCCCCGGGAAACGGATTCCCGGGGGCCTTTCACAAACGCGGACTCGCTACTTCAGCAGCGAGGCCGGCGGGTTGAAGCGGTCACCGTACTTGGCGGCCAGTTCCTTGGCACGTGCGACGAAGCCCGCCTTACCACCGGGGTAGCCGGTGATGAACTGGGCTGCGCCACCGGTCCACGGCGGGAAACCGATGCCCATGATCGAGCCGATGTTGGCGTCAGCCGTCGTCTCGATGACGCCCTCGTCGAAGCACTTCTGGGTCTCCAGCGCCTCGGCGAACAGCATCCGGTCGATCATGTCCTGCAGTGGCGGCTTGGAACTGCCGGAGTTGAACTCCGCGCGCAGCCCCGGCCACAGCTGGGTCCGCTTGCCGTCGACGTACTCGTAGAAGCCGGCGCCGGACAGCCGCGACGGCCGCCCCAGCCCGATCATCTTCTCCACGACGGCCTCGGCCGGGTGCCCGGTGTACTTGCCGCCGGCATCCTCGACACCCTTGCGGCTGGCGACGGCGATCTTGTGCATGAGCTCCATGTTGAGCTCGTCGGACAGCTGCAGCGGCGGGGCCGGGTAGCCGGCCTGGCTGCCGGCGTGCTCGATCGACGCGGGCTCGACGCCCTCGCCCAGCATCGCCAGCGCCTCGTTGATGAAGGTGCCGATGACCCGGGAGGTGTAGAAGCCGCGGCTGTCGTTGACCACGATCGGGGTCTTGCCGATGGCCAGCGTGTAGTCGAACACCCGAGCCAGCGCCTCGTCAGAGGTCTTCTCGCCCTTGATGATCTCGACCAGCGGCATCTTGTCCACCGGTGAGAAGAAGTGGATGCCGATGAAATCGTCCTGACGCTTCACACCCGTGGCCAGGCCGGTGATGGGCATGGTCGAGGTGTTGGAGCCCAGGATCGCGTTCGGCTCGACGATGTCCTCGATCTCCTGGAACACCTTGTGCTTGAGTTCCTGGTTCTCGAAGACGGCCTCGATGACGAAGTCCACGCCGGCGAAGTCCTTGGGGTCTGCGGTCGGGGTGATCCGGCCCAGCAGCGCGTCGGACTTCTCCTTCGTGGTGCGGCCACGCTCGAGGGCCTTGGCCTCCAGCTTCTCCGAGTAGCCCTTGCCCTTGTTCGCGGCCTCGATGGTGACGTCCTTGAGGACGACGTCGAAACCGGCCTTGGCCGAGACGTAGGCGATGCCGGCGCCCATCATGCCGGCGCCGAGGACGCCGATCTTGGTGATCGGGGTCTTGCCGATGCCTTCGGGACGCGAGCCGCCGGCGTTGATGGCCTGCATGTCGAAGAAGAACGCCTGGATCATGTTCTTGGCGACGTGACCGGTGGCCAACTCGGTGAAGTAGCGGCTCTCGATGCGGCTGGCGGTGTCGAAGTCCACCTGTGCGCCCTCGACCGCGGCGGCCAGGATGGCCCGCGGGGCCGGCATGTTCGCGCCCTTGATCTGCTTACGCAGCAGCGACGGGAACGACGGCAGGATGGCCGCCAGCGCCGGGCTGGCCGGGGTGCCGCCGGGCATCTTGTAGCCCTTGGCATCCCACGGCTGGGTGTGCGCCTCCGGATTGGCCTTGATCCACGCCTTGGCGGCGGGCACCAATTCCTCGACGCTGCCGACCAACTCGTCGACCAGCCCGTTGTCCTTGGCCTTCTTCGGGTTGAACCGGGTGCCCTGGCTCAGCACGTTGACGAAGGCGTTCTGGATGCCGAGCATCCGCACGGTGCGGGTGACCCCGCCGCCGCCGGGCAGCAGGCCCAGGCTGACCTCGGGCAGGCCGATCGCGCTGCCCTTGACGTCCGCGGCGATGCGACGGTGACAGGCCAGCGCGATCTCCAGGCCGCCGCCGAGTGCGGCGCCGTTGATGGCCGCGACGACCGGCACACCCAGGGTCTCCAGCTTGCGCAGGTCGGCCTTGATCTCCTCGACCTCGGCGAAGGCCTCGCCGGCCTGCTCCGGGGTGATCTGGATGATGCCCTTGAGGTCACCGCCGGCGAAGAAGGTCTTCTTGCCCGAGGTGATGACGACGCCGGTGATCGAATCCTTCTCGGCAACAAGGCGTTCGACGGCCTTGTGCATGGATTCCTTGTAGTGCTCGTTCATCACGTTGGCCCCGCCGGTGGGGTCGTCGAGAGTCAGCGTGACGATGCCGTCGGCATCCTTGTCCCACTTGATGGTGTTCTCTGCCATGGTTTCGCTTAGCTCCTAGATTCCGGCGCTCTTAGACGCGCTCGATGATGGTGGCGACACCCATGCCGCCGCCGATGCACAGGGTGATCAGCGCGCGCTTGGCGCCGCGGCGCTCGAGCTCGTCGACCATGGTGCCGGTGATCATGGCGCCGGTGGCGCCCAGCGGGTGGCCCATCGCGATGGCGCCACCGTTGACGTTGAGCTTCTCGCTCGGGATGTTGAGGTCCTTCTGGAACTTCAGCACCACGGAGGCGAATGCCTCGTTGATCTCCCAGAGGTCGATGTCCTCGGGCTTGAGCCCGGCCCGGTCCAGCACCTTGTGCGCCGCCGGGGTGGGACCGATCAGCATGATGGTCGGGTCGGCACCACTGGTGGCGGTCGCGACGATGCGGGCCCGCGGGGTCAGACCGTTGACCTTGCCGGCCTTCTCGCTGCCGACGACGACCAGCGCGGCGCCGTCGACGATGCCCGAGCTGTTGCCGCCGGTGTGGACGTGGTTGATCTTCTCGACCCAGTGGTACTTCTGCATCGCCACGTCGTCGAAGCCGGCCATCGCGGCCAGGCCCTCGAAGGCGGGGTTCAGCTTGCCCAGGCTCTCCATGGTGGTGCCCGGGCGCATGTGCTCGTCGTGGTCGAGGATCAGCAGACCGTTCTGGTCGCGGACCGGGACGATGGACTTGGCGAAGTAGCCGCCGGACCACGCCGCCGCGGAACGCTCCTGGGACTGCTTGGCGTAGGCGTCGACGTCCTCGCGGCTGAAGCCCTCCAGGGTGGCGATCAGATCGGCGCCGATGCCCTGCGGGACGATGAAGGCGTCATAGTTGGTCGCCGGATCGGACATCATCGCGCCGCCGTCGGAGCCCATCGGGACGCGGCTCATCGACTCCACACCACCGGCGTAGACCAGGTCGTCCCAGCCCGAGCGCACCTTCTGCGCGGCGGTGTTGACGGCCTCGAGGCCGGAGGCGCAGAACCGGTTGAGTTGGAAGCCGCCGACGGTGTCGGGCATGCCTGCGGCGATGACCGCGGTGCGGGCGATGTCGCCGCCCTGGTCGCCGACCGGCGAGACACAGCCCAGGATGACGTCGCTGACCATGTTCTCGTCGATGCCGGGGTGGCGGCGACGCAGTTCGTCGATCAGCCCGGTGACGAGATTGAGCGGCTTGACCTCGGTCAGGGCGCCGTTCTTGCCCTTCCCGCGCGGGGTGCGGATGGCCTCGTAGATGAAGGCTTCTTCGGACATAGGGGTTCCTCGGATTTCAATATGTGGATTTCCGGCACCCTGAGCCTAGCCGGGGATACCGGCGAGTAACCAGCGGCCCCGGCCAACCTGTTGGTTGGTGCCGCTGCGGACCCGCCCCGGCCGGTCGCCATCCGGCCGCCATCCGGTCGGGCGTGAAGCTATCTTCACCGTCGACGCCGGGAGTGGCGTTAGCTTCACAGCCGGCGGGATCTACGCTCACCAGCTATGACGGTCGAACGCCTGCGGCCCTTCAGCGTCAACATCTTCGCCAAGATGTCGGCGCTGGCCGCCCAGGTCGGGGCGGTGAACCTGGGCCAGGGTTTCCCCGATGAGGACGGGCCGCCGGCCATGCTGGAGGCGGCCCGGCAGGCGATCGCCGACGGCATCAACCAGTACCCGCCCGGGTTGGGCATCGCCGAACTGCGGGAGGCGATCGCCGCCCAGCGGCACCGCCGGTACGGCCAGGAGTTCGACCCGGAGAACCAGGTGCTGGTCACCGTCGGCGCCTCCGAGGCCATCGCGGCCGCGATGATCGGTCTGGTCGAACCCGGCACCGAGGTGATCGTCATCGAGCCCTACTTCGACACCTACGCGCCGAACATCGCGATGGCCGGCGCGCACCGGGTGTCGGTGCCGTTGGTGCGCGACGGACGCGGCTTCGCCCTCGATGCCGACGCGGTGCGGGCCGCGATCACCCCGCGAACCCGGGCGATGATCGTCAACTCCCCGCACAACCCGACCGGCATGGTTCTCACCGACGACGAGTGCGGCGCGCTGGCCGAGGTGGCCGTCGAGGCCGATCTGCTGGTGATCTCCGACGAGGTCTACGAACGGCTCACCTTCGACGGCCACACCCACCGGCCGCTGGCGACCTACCCGGGCATGGCGGAGCGGACGCTCACCATCTCCAGTGCCGCCAAGATGTTCAACTGCACCGGCTGGAAGATCGGCTGGGCCTGCGGGACACCTGAACTGGTCGCGGGCGTTCGGGCGGCCAAGCAGTACCTCAGCTACGTCGGCGGGGCGCCGTTCCAGCCGGCGGTGGCCTACGCGCTCAACAACGAGGACGCCTGGGTCGATTCGTTGCGAGACTCACTGCAAGCCAAACGCGACAAGCTGGCCGCCGCGCTCACCGGCCTGGGCTTCGAGGTGCAGAAGAGTTCCGGCACCTATTTCCTCTGCGTCGACCCCCGGCCGCTGGGCTTCGACGACGGCACCGCATTCTGCGAGGAACTGCCGGTGCGGGCCGGGGTGGCCGCGATCCCGATGTCGGCGTTCTGCGAGCCGGGCAACACCCCGGCGGCGTGGAAGCACCTGGTGCGCTTCGCGTTCTGCAAACGCGACGAGACGCTCGACGAGGCGATCCGGCGGTTGGGCTCGCTCAGCCCTTCTTGAGCTTGAGCACCTGCTTGCGCAGGCCGTTGGTCGCGGTGTCCATCGCACCCTTGATGGCCTGCTTGATGAGGAACCCCGGAAGCGGAATGGACGGATCGATCTCAAGGTCGAACCGCACCTTGGTCTTATCGCCCTGCGGGGTCAGGGTGTAGAGGGCCTCCTGGGACCGCATCTGGCCGGCCTTGAGCAGCGTCCAGCCGGCGGTGTTGTCGCCCCAGTGGTACTCGACGGTCTGGTCGTCGGCGATGCCGGCGGCCTTGATCCTCATCTTGACCGTCTTCGGTCGCCCGCCCTTATACGTGTCGATGACCTCGGCACTCTGGTACTGCGGAGACCAGGTGTGGGCGGACTCGACGTCGGCGATGACGTCCAGAATCTCTTCAGGCGTCGCTTCAATAACGACTTCGCGGGAATCTTTGACTGCCATGAATCGACCCTAGCGAGGCCGGAACGGTCTACGGCGAGATTTGGCGGTACGCGTCGACGACCGGTTCCAGTTCGTCCGGCGTCGCGCCGTGCATGATCACCGCGTCAGCGCCGTAGTCGAACTCCCGGCGGATCCGGGCGACGCACTGGTCCGCCGAGCCGGTGGCCGCCGGTTCCAGCCATTCATCGGGGATCAGGGTGGCGATGTGCTCAATCTGCTGCGCGGTCGCCTTGTGGTCGATACCGCCGCCGATGGACTGCACAACGGCATCGGCCCGGAAGCGTTGCAGCACAGCCGGATCCCACTCGTTGGTGCGCACCATCAGATCGCCGTAACCCTGAAGGTAGGTGGCCAGCCGGGCCACCGTCTTCTTCAGTCTCAGGTCCTCGGGCAGATGATCGCCGACGGTGGCGAAGCAGGACCAGACCCGAACGCTGTCCGGGTTCCGGCCGGCCCGCTCTGCGGCCTCCTTGACGATGCGCACGCACCGCTGCACCGTCTCCGGGGTGAAGTAGGTGTGCAGGATGACGTCGTCGAAAAGCTCGCCGCCCAACCGCAACGTATTGGGACCGAAGGCCACCAGCGCGAGCCTGATGTCCTCGTCGAAGTCCGGGTCGAGCACCATCACCGGATATTTACCGAGCGGGCCGTCGTGGCCGATGATCACCTCCCCGTGCCACAGCCGCCGCATCACCCGGGCGAAGTCGGCCATCTGCGCCGTGGTCACCGGTGGCACCCCGAACGCGGCGTAGATCGCGGCGATGCCACGGCCGATTCCCAGGGTGAACCGCCCACCGGAGAGCCGGTGCATGGTGGTGGCCCAGGATGCGGTGATCAGTGGATGCCTGGTGTTGTGATTCGTTGCCGCAGTGGCGATCTGCATCCTTGTGGTGACCGCGCACGCCGCGCCGGTGAGCGATGAGGCCTCTTTGACATTCCAGCGTTCGGAGATGAATGCGGTGCCGAACCCGAGTTCCTCGCCGCAGCGGGCCTCGTCCATCAGAGTGGCCGGTCCCTCTCCGCCGGCGCCGGCGAGGAGGTAGTAGCCGAGTTCGTCGAGCGGACCGGTCCTCATGTCCGTTCGACCTCGATGGGGACCCCGTTGAGCCAGGCCATTCCCGACAGTGGCTCGACGTCGTCGGGGTCATCGGAGGTCAGTTCGTTCACATTGACCCCACCGGCACGGTTGGCCACCTGCCAGCCGCCGCCGCGGTGCCCCCAGCCGTGCGGGATCGCCACGGCGCCCGGCACGATGTCCTCGGTGAGTGTGGCGGGTAGGGCGATCTTGCCGTACGGCGAACGCACTGCGACATCATCACCGTCGGCGATACCTCGTCGAGCCGCATCGGCGACGTGCATCAGTGCCTTCGGCCCGCGATCACCCCGCATCAACAGCGGCGAGTTGTGCATCCAGGAGTTCTCAGAGCGAGGTTCGCGCATACCGATCAGACGCAGCGGATATTCCGGCGGTGGGACGCGGCGGCTCACCTCCTTGATCGACGCGTCGATCTCGTTGTGCACCAACTGAACCCGGCGACTGCGGTAGCTGATCACCTTGGCCAGCACACCGGTGGCGACGTCCTCGCTGAGTACCTTGCCGTGCGGATACCGGGTCGGTAGGGAGTCGAACGACAGGCCGCCGCGGCGAAGCCCGCCCAGATCTCCGCCGGGGCCGAATCTGACGATCCCGTCGACCACCGGGCGCAGGCTGAAGCGCCGACCCGCCGCCCTCGCGACCGACCGCAATCCGGCCAGCATGCTGAACACCCTGGTGCGCCCGGACATCCGTTGCATGAGATCGTCGATGATGTCCCACTCGGTCCTCGACTGGCCACGGGGTTCGATCACCGCGCGGGTCGCCTGGCGGAAGGGTTTGACGAGGAACGTCTGGGACAGCAGCGGGAAATCCTCCCGCTCGTACATGGTGGTGGTCGGCAGGATGTAGTCGCACTGCGCGGTCGTCTCGGTCACGTAGAAATCAAGAGCGACGGAGAGATCCAGTTTCTTCATCGCGTCGCTCAGTGCGGGACCGTTGGGAACCGAGAGCACCGGATTGCCGGCGCTGACGAACAACGCCCTGATCTGCCCCGTACCTGGTTCCTCGATCTCCTTGGCCATCAACGTCGCCGGCTCACTGCGCACCACATTCCCGAACCCGCCGATGCGGGTGCGGTGCTTGCGGTAGCCGCGACGCAGCAGGGCACCGAAAGCCTTGACAACCCATGATTCGCCCGGGATGCCGAGACTGCCGAACACCGATCCGCCGGGGACGTCGAGGTTGCCGGCGACGAGGTTGACCGCGTCCAGCAGGTAGGTGGTCAGTGTCCCGGAACGCTGACCGGCGCACGTTCCCAGCCGGCCGTAGACGGCCGCCCTCGGCGTCCGCACCAGATCGCGGGCCAGCGCACGGACCGTCTCGGCGGGGACACCCGTCGCGGACTCGGTGCTCTCAGGGGCGAACGGCGCGCACTGCCCTGCCAGCCAGTCGATTCCGTCGGCCTGACGGCCCGCGCGCCCGGAGTCGACGAGTCCTTCGGCGAACATGACCTGCAGCAGAGACAGCAACAACAGAGCGTCGCCGTCCGGTTGGATGCCGAGCCACTCGAACTGGGCGGCGGTCTCGGTCCGGCGCGGATCGATCACCAGAACGCGGCCGCCGCGTTTGACGATCGCGTGCATACGTTCCCGCATCCGCGGCGCCGCGATCAGGCTGCCGTGCGACACGACCGGGTTGGCCCCCATCACCACGAGCAACTCGGTGCGGGAGAGATCCGGGAACGGCACCGACAGCGGGTAGCCGTACAACAGTTGGCTCGCCATCAGTCGCGGGTGTGAATCCTGGGAGGACGCGGTGTAGAGGTGGGATCGCCGGCCGAGACCGGTGAGGAAGAGTGCCACCGCAGGGATGTGGTCGTAACTGAAGGCTCCCGGGTTGCCCGCGTACCAGCCGATGGAAGCGGCACCGTGCCGCGCGTGTATCTCGCTGAGCCGCAACGCGATATCGGCCATCGCCTGGTCCCAGCCGACCTGCTCGAATCCACCGTCGGGTGTTCGCCGCAGCGGCGTGGTCACCCGGTCCGGGTCGTTGACGACCTCGCTGAACGCGATGCCCTTCTGGCAGGCGAAGCCTTCGGAGAGGGGATGGTCCTTGTCCGGTCGCAGCGCCACCAAGCGGCCGTCCTCGACGGTAGCCACCATGCCGCACACCGATTCACAGATACGGCAGTAGGTCGTCTTCTGCTCGGTCGCCATGCTCAGATCCGATAGTCCCGCAGCAACCGCTTGCTGATGATCGTCTTCTGGATCTCGCTGGTGCCCTCGCCGATCAACAGGAACGGGGCGTCCCGCATGAGTCTCTCGATCTCGTACTCCTTGGAATAGCCGTAGCCGCCGTGAATCCTGAAGCTGGCCTGGGTGACCTCGGAGCAGAACTCGCTAGCCAGGTACTTGGCCATGCCCGCCTCCAGATCGTTGCGCTGCCCGGAGTCCTTGAGACGGGCCGCATTGACCATCATCAGGTGTGCGGCCTCCACTTTGGTGGCCATTTCGGCAAGAGAGAACGCGATGCCCTGGTGCTCAGCGATCGGCTTACCGAAGGTGGACCGCTGCTGGGCGTAGCGCACCGCGAGTTCGAACGCCCGGATCGCGACGCCGCAGGCCCGCGCAGCGACATTGACCCGGCCGACCTCCACTCCGTCCATCATCTGCGCGAAACCGCGTCCCGGC
>Ga0075471_10003446_pt1 | contig 10275 bp, 9 predicted proteins | sample DEB19_08_DNA_2_FD_74787 | JGI IMG/M metagenome (GOLD analysis project Ga0075471, IMG submission 74787) | Aqueous microbial communities from the Delaware River and Bay under freshwater to marine salinity gradient to study organic matter... | ecosystem: Environmental > Aquatic > Marine > Coastal ... | reverse complement strand
CATCTCAGCGCCTTTTCCGCGAAACGCCTGATCGGGTGCGTACCACACCGCTCCGCCCGCCTTCAGCGCGCGCACCATGGCCCGAATGTCATCGCTCGCGATCATGCTGGCGGCGACCGCGCCTCGATACTTTCGGAAAAACTCGCTGAGTAGAGGGTCGCTCGACGGTTTGTACACCGCGTGGACGTCGCGTGCAGCGGTGATGAAGCGCGCACCGATCTCAAGCGTCGTGAAGTGTGCGGCAAGGAGGATCACACCTCGACCCGATGCGATCAGACGATCGAATTCGTCGAGCCCTTCGAACCGAGCGAGCGAGAGTAATTTTTCGCGCGGCAAAAACCACGCGAACGCGGTCTCGGGCAACGAGATTCCGGCCTCGCAGAAATGCTGCTCTAACAGACGCTGGCGCTCCGCCTCGGACATCTCGGGGAAACACAACTCGATATTCCGCCGCACGACTTTTTTCTGAGGCAAAGGCAATCGCCTCGCAAAATCGCCCAGTCGTCTGCCAAAACGCAGCGAAGCAGAGTAGTCGCGACGCGCGAGCGACTTGAGCATCCACAACGCAGCCCACATGGGCCAACGCTGAGGTAAGTAAAATCGCCAATTCATGTGATCGTCACTCGATCGCCGCGCCAGCCAACGCGGCGAGGCGCTCGCCCTGCTTGCGCAAAGTCGGTCCAAAGTTCTGCCGATCGAAGAACCCATTCAAAGAATCGAGATCGGGTGCTCGCGGACGCAGGGCGTTTCGATCGACCTCGATGGGCATGTCCCGAACGATCTCAGTGAGGCGACGAGCCAGAAAAGCGTCGTCGCGATGACGCTCGAGTTTCTCGGGCAATTTGGCTGCCCCTCGAATGGGCAGTTGGGCAACCGCATCGAGATTGTCATAGAGCTCTTCGAGCGAAACGAAATCTCGAAGCAGTGCGGCTGCGGTCTTCGGCCCGACTCCCGGTACACCGCGAATGTTGTCGACGGCGTCGCCCGTTAACGCAAGGTAATCGGCATAGCGTTCCGGTGCGACACCGAAATGCGCCTCGATCTGATCGTAGGTGAGCCGCTGATTCTCGGTGTAGTTCCAATAGATATCGCCTTCGCGGATGAGCTGAGCGAGATCTTTGTCGCGGGTCACCACCGTAGCAGGCATACCTTCGGCGCGAAAACGCGCATGTAAGGTGCCAATGATGTCGTCAGCCTCGTACTCGCCGCTGCCGAAATTCGCGACGCCCAGGTGCCGACAAAACTCTCTGCACCGCTCGAACTGTAACTTGAGGTCGGGTGGAGCCGGCTCACGGTTCGCTTTGTACGAGGGGTCGATGCGGTTCCGAAACGAGGTCGCGAGACTCTCATCGAAAGCCACCGCGAGGTAACGAGGTTTGGCACGCTCGACCAGATCGCCGAGGAATCGGGCGAATCCGAAGAGCGCATGTACCGGGTTACCCTCATGGTCCACCATATCGGGGGGCAGCGAGTAATACGCGCGAAAAACGTAAACCGAGGCGTCGACGAGATAAACCACGTCTCATTGTACCGACCGCGGCGCCACGATGACGCCCGCAAGAGCGGTCAAGTCATTAGATGCTTGATGCGCCCGTGCAACGGACTGCTGCGCGGGAAATGCGCAAGCAGATATTCCATCTGATCGAACAACACGCGGCGACCCTTCAAAAAAATGTATTCCGCATAAGTCGGCGAGAACGGTACCGCGAGCAACTGCATCTTGGCCTGCTCGGGCGTCCGCCAGGCTTTGAAGTTATTGCAGCGACGGCAGGCCGTCACGACGTTGGTCCAGACGTCGCGGCCGCCCTGGCTGAAGGGGCGCACGTGATCACGTGACAGATCGCGGGTCGAGAATCTCTCCCCACAATATAGGCACAGGAAGGCATCCCTCCTGAACAAGGTCTGGTTATTGAGCGGCGGTACGTAATCGTTACGCAGATGCCCCGGATTGCCGCTCTGACCCACCGTTGCGATGATGGAGTTGACCTCGAGCACGGTTCGACGACCGGTCAGGGCATTGGTACCGCCGAACAATCGGAAAAGCGGCGTGCCACAGGTGTAGGCGATCTGATCTTGGTGGTAGAGCCGCGCGGCTTCGCGGTAGTCGATCCATTCGAGGGGCATGCCGGCCACATCGGTTCGCAGCACATGCTGGTGCAACGACACCCCTTCGGCAGGACGCGCGACGATACCGAACTCTTCGTGATCCAGACTCGACATCTCGGAACTAATTTACGGTAGTTTTGTTACAACATTCAACGGGTCTCACCATGCGTCTGACACATCTGCTCACCCCCTGCTTGGTCGCGGCCCTACTCTGGCCTGCGCGCCTCGTGGCGCAATCGGAAACCCCGGGTCAGGCCCCGCTCGTCGAGGAGCCGATCGAAGAGGTCACGATCATCGGCGAAGCGGCAGGTCCCGGGCTCTGGAAGATACGTAATGGCGATAACACTCTTTACCTGCTCGGCACCCTGAGTCCGCTACCGAAGAAGATGCAATGGCGCTCCCGCGAAGTTGAAAACGTCTTGTCGCGGGCCAAGCAGGTCATTCCGGCACGCAGTGACGTCGATGCAGATATCGGACCGATCAAGGCCATCCAGCTCTACATGCAATACCGAAAGCTGCGCGGCAACGAGGAGAAGCAGTCGCTCGAGGCGGTCCTGCCTCCCGATGTCTTCGGGCGTTTCGAAACGTTGAGGCAGAAATACGCCCCGCGCGAGCGCGATATGTTGAAGCGCCGTCCGCTGATCGCGGCGGGCGAGCTGTGGCGTGAAGCGCTCTCTCGCAGCGGGCTGACCGGCCGTAACGACGTGAGTCGGCAAGTCGAAAAACTCGCCAAGTCGCGCAAAGTGCCGATCGTCGTGCCCACCATCGTCATTGATGACCCCCAGGGGACGCTGGCCGAGGTCGGGAAGATCTCTCGCGAGGCAGAACTCGCCTGCATCCGTTCGACACTCTCGCGGATGGAGAGCGATCTCGATGCCGCGCGCCGCAAGGCCGAAGCCTGGGCGGTCGGCGACATCGATCTCCTCCGCTCTCCGAATGCCTCGGAGCAGCGTGAGGCCTGCTGGTCGGCTCTACAGCAAAGCCCGAAGATCGCCGGCATCCGCCAACAATTCGAGGATGGCTGGTTTCGTCTCGCCGTTGAAGCGGTCGAGAAACACGACGTGGCGCTCGCGGTCGTGCCCATCGACGAGCTTTTCGGTCGTCAAGGCGTGATTGCGCGGATGAAGGCGCGCGGGTATTCCGTCGACGAGCCCTGACGCGGCGCCTGACGAGGTGATATCGGTCGCGGCCGCGACTAAAGCTGCATCGACTCCAGGTAGGCGCGCAGTTCGGCCAAAATCTTCCGCGTCTCGGGCGAAATGCGGACGGACTTTTCGCGACGGTCGTCCCGCTTACCCACTTCGATGACGAGAAAGTTGAGACGATGCAGGCGGTGGATCAGCTTGCGACACGCCCGATCTCCCCCGAGCCCGTTCAAGCGCAGCACCATGACTAGTTCGGAAATCGAAATGGATTCATGCTGGGCGGCGAGGACCAGAGCCGGGGTGAGATGCAGATGACGAACCAGCGGCTCGGGCTGCGATTTTTTCGCCCGATCCGAACTATTCAAAGAGTCCACTCTTGGAAGCTCCGACTGATTGTTGTTTTTTTAATGCAAACCCTTCCTAAATGGGTCAAATTTCAGACTTTTGAACCTTAACCGACTGCAAGACCCTTGTACGCCCCACTAGACCAAATTTACTGGTCGTTGTTAATCGTCTTTTTTGGGTATTTTTGTACCAAGGCGACGTGATGACGGCCGCCGTACTTTAAGATTCAGCTCAATGAAAACTCTTCAAAATCCACGTTCTCGTCGTTTTGGCACTCTTCACGCGTTACTGCTAATCGTCGCGTGGGTCGGCGCCCGCGAGGTGGCGGCTCAAAACCAAAACGCTACGGCCGTCGGGTCGGCCTGCTCCCTCGCCGTGAGGGCGGGTCGGCTGATCGATCCCGACCGAGGTACGGTACTGCGCAATCAGATCGTCCGCATCGCGGGCGATCGCATTCTGGGTGTCTACCCTGCCGCTGAAGGAGCTCTTCGCGACTGCAGTCAGGTACTCGACCTCTCGCGTTCCACGGTGCTGCCGGGGCTGATCGACACTCATACTCATCTCACTTCGGACCCGACGATCCTTCGTTACGAGAGACTCGGCCTCTCGATTCCCCGTCTCGCACTGATCGGTGCGGCTAACGCGCGTCGTACGCTGCTCGCCGGGTTCACGACGGTGCGTAATCTCGGAGCCGACGGTTATGCAGACGTCGCACTTCGCGATGCCATCAACGCCGGAGACGTGATCGGTCCGCGCCTCATCGTCTCAGGACCTGGCATCGGCATCACCGGCGGACACTGCGGCAGCAATTTGCTCGCGCCCGAGTTCCGACAAACCTCGCTCGGTACCGCCGATGGTCCCGATGAAGTGCGAAAGGCCGTGCGACAAAACGTACGTTACGGTGCCGACGTCATCAAATATTGCGGTACGGGTGGCGTATTTTCCAAAGGAACCCAGCCCGGGATGCAGCAGTTCACACCCGAGGAGGTGGCCGCACTCGTCGATGAAGCACGAATGCATGGTCGCAAAGTCGCGGTGCATGCGCACGGCGCGAACGGCATCAAGGTGGCACTGCGCGCGGGTGTCGACTCGATCGAACACGCCAGTCTCATCGATGACGAGGGTCTCGAGCTGGCGAAGAAGTACAAGGTCTACTTCTCGATGGACATCTACAACACCGACTACACCCAGAGCGAATCGAAACGTCGCGGAGAACTACCTGAATTTATCCGCAAAGACGCGATGATCGGCGAAATCCAGCGGCGCAACTTCGAGCGTGCGCTGAAGGCGGGCATCCGCATGACGCTCGGAACCGACGCAGGAATTTACCCACACGGCGACAACGCCAAGCAGCTAGCCGTGATGGTGCGTTATGGCATGACCCCTATGCAGGCCATTCAAGCCGCGACGGTCAACAGCGCCGATGCCTTGGGTCTCGCAGGTCAGACAGGAACGCTCGCGACGGGCGCTTACGCCGATTTGATTGCGGTCGATGACGATCCCCTTGCCGATATCCGCGCGCTCGAACGTGTGAGTGTCGTACTGAAAGGCGGCGAAGTGGTCAAGGGCGGAGCGACGAGCTCGATCCGATGACGACGAGTGGTCGAGGCGTCACGGCGATGTTCATCGCCGTCGCAGCGTTTTCGTTCATGGATGCGTTGCTGAAATTGTTTTCGGCTCACTATCCGCCGATGCAGGTGACGGCGATTCGTGGCGCGGCCTCGCTCCCGTTCGTGATTCTTCCGCTGTGGTACTCAGGTCGCCTGCGTGAACTCAAGCCCTCGCGCCTCGGGCTGCACCTCGTGCGCGGCATACTCGGCATCATCATGTTGGCGACCTTCGTACTCGCGCTGCGCGAGGCTCCCCTCGCCTCGGTCTACTCCATCTATATGGCCGCTCCTTTGCTGATTGCGGCGCTCGCCGCAGGGTGGCTCGGCGAGAAAGTCGATGGAGGACGCTGGCTCGCCATCGTGATCGGACTCGTCGGTGTACTTGTGATTCTCAGGCCTCGCCCCGATGGATTGCCGCTGATCGCAGGACTCGCCGCTGCAGCCTCCGCGCTGTGTTACGCGCTCGCCGCGATCACGGCGCGCGTCCTGACGCGCACCGAGCGCTCCTCGACGATGGTCTTCACTTTTCTAATGATCGTCACGCTCGTCGCCGGCGCGCTCGCGGCGCCAGGATGGATGACGATCCGCCCCTCCGACTGGTGGCTTATCGTGGCGGTCGGGGGTCTGGGCGCTGCGGGTCAGCACTACATCACCGAGGCTTTTCGTAATGCGCCTGCTGCCGTCGTGGCGCCCATCGAATATACGGCGCTACTTTGGGGGATCGCGATCGATTGGGTCGCTTGGGCGGTGTTACCAGGCGCCGTCATGTTGAGCGGAGCCTCGCTCGTGATCGCAGCGGGTCTTTATGTCGCGTGGCGAGAGCGAGTGGTGACACACTCTCCTTCGTGAACAGTCTCTACTTTCGGCTCGCGGGTGTCGCAGCGCTCTGGGGCGGTACCTTCATCGCCGGCCGCATCGCAGCGCCCGAGCTCCCGCATTTCACGGTATCCGCACTGAGATTCTGGGTGGCATTCGCCATCCTCGCCCCGTTGTTGATTGCCGTCGAAGGACGACTGCCCCGACTTCGGCCCCGTGATTTCGGCTTCACGGCACTTCTCGCGCTCTTCGGTCTGGTGTTCTACAACCTGCTTTTTCTCGGCGCGCTCGAATTGATTCCGGCGGGACGTACGGCTCTCGTCGTCGCGCTCAACCCCATCTTGACCGCGCTCACGATGGCACTCGTATTCGGAGAACGACTGCAGCGTCATCGATGGATGGGCATCCTCCTCGCGCTGACCGGCGTCTGGATCGTGCTCTCGAAGGGCGATCCCTCACTCTTGTTGCAGCGAGTGGGACGCGGCGAATGGCTGATGCTGGGTGGCGCCTGTTGCTGGGCGATCTACACAGTGGTGGGCCGCTATGCCCTCGACGGGGAGGCTGCCGCGTCGCCTCTGGCCATCACGACCGTCACCACGCTCTGGGGTGCCTTGATGCTGACGGCCGGTATGCCTTTCGAGTGGGAGGCCTGGCACGCGAGCGAGGTCTCCGTCGCCGCCTGGGCCTCGATCCTTTACCTGGGCGCCGGCGGCACCGCGCTGGGGTTCGTGTGGTACGCCGAGGGCCTGCAACGCCTCGGTGCGGCGCGCACCGCGGTATTCAATAATCTCGTCCCCGTGTTCGGCGTATCGTTTGGCACACTCCTCTTGGGCGAGCCTCTGCTGATCTCGATGTGGGTGGGAGGCCTCGTCGCGATCGCCGGAGTCATGCTCACGAATCGGAGCAGTTCACGGTAAATCAGTGACTTGCGTGAGGTCGTGAAGAAACGGTTTTACAAATTCGTCATAAGCGTGTCCGATAACGGGTACACTCGTATTTAAATTATTGATTTAATTGAGTTTTTTCTGATCTGGTCAATCTTTAACCAAGCCAACGAAAATCCGCGAAAAATGCGGCGATTTCTCGCTTGAAAAGCTCACTATCCACAACGTTATCCACATCCTCTGTGGACAAACTTCCGACGTCGAAACCGTCCATTTGCCGGGTGGCGCTCGACACGCCGTTGCGCCGAACGTTCGACTACCGGATCGAAGCCGATCGGGCGGCGCCGCCCCTCGGCAGTCGGGTTTCCGTTCCCTTCGGCCGACGCCAACTGGTCGGCGTCGCGATTTCGCTGGAGTCCGAGTCGGAGGTCGACGAGTCCAAGCTCAAGTCGATTTCGAGAACGCTCGACCCGGAGCCCACTTTCGACGCCCCTCTCCTGAAGCTGCTTCGGTGGGCGACGGAGTACTACCACCACCCGATCGGCGAGGTGATCGCTGCTGCCTTACCCAAACTCTTACGCGAGGGGGCCCCGCTCGTTTCGCAGACTGAATACTGGGCGGCCACCGATGCCGGAATCGCGGCACTCGCGGCGGGTGAACCCAAGCGAGCACCGAAACGGCGCGAACTTCTCGAGCGACTCGTCGCGGCGGGCACTCGGGGTCTCGACGTCGTAGAACTCAATGAGCAACTGCCCGGTTGGAGAGAGGCGGCAAAGGCTCTGGCCAAGCAAGAGTGGCTGATCTCCGGCTCACGCGACATTTTCTTTGAGCCGAGCAAACCCGTCATCGCGGAAAACTCGACCTCGACGGACATCCGCCCCGAACTCTCGGCGCAACAACGCCAGGTACTCGAGGCCATGCAATCGTCGGGTGTGACTCGATACCACGCGTGGCTGCTGCACGGTGTCACGGGCAGCGGCAAGACCGAGGTGTATCTGCGGCTCGCCGAACAGCAGCTGCAAGCAGGGCGGCGTGTACTCGTGCTGGTACCGGAAATCGGTCTCACGCCCCAACTGGTCGGGCGGTTCGCACGGCGGTTTCCGCAGACCCCTCTCGCTGTTCTGCATTCCGGGCTCACAGATTCGGAGCGACTCACCGCGTGGCGTGCCGCGCATCGTGGTCACGCACAACTCGTGATCGGTACCCGCTCCGCAGTCTTCGCACCCATCCCGTCGCTCGGAATCATCATCGTCGATGAAGAGCATGATTCGTCCTTCAAGCAGCAAGAAGGTGGATTCCGTTATTCAGCGCGCGATCTCGCCTTGGTGCGCGCCCATCTGCTCGATATTCCGATCGTGCTCGGATCGGCGACTCCTTCACTCGAATCGCTACATAACGCCGCTTCGGGACGACTGACCCGCCTTTCGCTTCCCGATCGCGCAGCCTCGGCATCGCCACCCACGTTGCGACTCGTCGACTTACGGCAAGAACGCGTTCACGCGGGGCTATCCACCACTGCCGTATCCGCCATCCAGCGTCATCTCGCCGCGGACGGTCAGGTGCTCGTGTACATCAATCGACGCGGCTATGCCCCGACTCTCGCCTGCACGGCCTGTGGCTGGGTGGCGCCCTGCCAGTCGTGTGATGCGCGCATGACCGTATACCGTCAGGCGGCACGACTGCGCTGCCATCACTGCGGTGCCGATCGCGACCTGCCACGCCAATGCCCCCAATGCGGCTACGCTGTGAAGACCGTCGGTCAGGGTACTGAGCGCATCGAAGAAAGTCTCGCTGAAACTTTCCCGGGGGTTGGAATCGTCCGACTCGATCGCGACGTCGTTCGACGTAGCGACGAACTCGAAGCCGTGGTGGCGCGTATGTCAGGCGGCGAGGCAAAGATTTTGGTGGGCACGCAGATGGTCGCGAAGGGTCACGATTTCCCCTCACTCACGCTCGTCGTCGTACTTAATGCCGATCAAGGCCTTTTTAGTACCGACTTTCGCGCCGCCGAGCGGCTCGCGCAAACCATCGTCCAAGTGGCCGGACGAGCAGGTCGGGCCAGTCGCCCGGGCGAAGTGCTGATCCAAACCGAATATCCAGAACACCCCCTGCTTTCGGGTTTGCTCACGGGCGGCTACGACGCCTTTGCGTCGGCCGCACTCGAAGAACGGCGTAGCGCTGCCTGGCCGCCGTTCTCTCGACTCGCGGCGCTGCGCGCATCCGCCACCGAGGCGGAGACCGCCATTCAGTTTCTCGAAGCCGCGCGACGCGCAACCCGGACGCTCAACCCCGGGGCCGTTCGACTGCTCGGGCCGGCGCCGGCGGCCATGGCTCGACGGGCGGACCGCCATCATGCTCAGCTGCTTCTGGAAAGCGCCGATCGCGGGGCGCTGCATCGGCTGCTCGATCAGTGGCTACCAGCCGTCGAGGCGCTGCCCGAAGCCAGGAGAGTTCGTTGGGCGCTCGATGTCGACCCGCTCGAATTGTTCTGACCCGGTAGAATCGCGCCCGTGAAAGAAGACCTGCACATCCTGCTGCAGCGCGCGCTGCAGTCACTCGAGGGCTCGCTGCTCTCCGGCCCAGTCGATCCGCAGATGATCGTTCTCGATCGGGCGCGCGATTCTGCGCACGGTGACTTTGCCTCGAACATCGCCATGCGTCTCGCCAAGACTGCAGGTAAACCACCGCGGGTGATCGCCGAAGCGATCATCGCCGCACTGCCCGCATCGCCCATCGTCGAACGCGTAGAGGTGGCAGGCGCAGGGTTCATCAACTTTTTTCTCGCTAAAGATCTCTACGCACGCGAACTCGTGCGCATCCACGAAGCAGGCGAGGCCTACGGACGCCATCGTCCCGAACATCCGCGAAAGGTACTGCTCGAGTTCGTCTCTGCCAATCCAACGGGGCCCATGCATGTGGGTCACGGACGTCAGGCCGCCTTCGGAGATGCCTTAGGAAATTTGCTCGCTGCTGCAGGCGATGTCGTCACTCGTGAGTACTACATCAACGATGCGGGTCGCCAAACCGAGATTCTCGCGGTATCCGTCTGGATTCGTTACCTCGAAGTCTGCGGCGAAGTTCTGAAGTTCCCGGAAAACGGTTATCGGGGTGATTACATTCGGCCCGTCGCTGTCGCGTTACACGAGCGTGAGGGCGTTGCGCTGCGACACGCTGCAGCGACAGTAATCGCCGGACTGCCTGAGGATGCGCCCGAAGGCGACAAAGAAAAGCACATCGATGCTTTGATCGCACGATGTCGTAAGTTGATCGGTGAGCCAGCGTGGGAGAGTCTGCTCGCCTCGAGCATCGCCGCGATGCTTGAAGAAATTCGCGATGATCTCGACGGTTATGGCGTTCACTTCGACAACT
>Ga0075471_10003445_pt1 | contig 10279 bp, 7 predicted proteins | sample DEB19_08_DNA_2_FD_74787 | JGI IMG/M metagenome (GOLD analysis project Ga0075471, IMG submission 74787) | Aqueous microbial communities from the Delaware River and Bay under freshwater to marine salinity gradient to study organic matter... | ecosystem: Environmental > Aquatic > Marine > Coastal ... | reverse complement strand
CCGGCGCCGCCACGACCGGTTCGGGGCGCGGCTCGGCGAACGGCAGGGTCTGCACGATCGGGGGCTGGGGCGCGACCCGGAGGTCGTGGACCTCCCAGTTGCGGGGCGGTCCGAACCGCTCGACGTGGCGTCGGCACAGGTCGCCGGCGGAGTAGGCCGCGGCCTCGGCCAGCGGTGCGATCCACACGATGCGGCGCAGCCCGTCGAACGTCAGCGTGGCCGTGGCCGGGGCACTGCATCCGAGGCGCGCGCACGAGCGGGACATAGCGTCGACGGTACCGCGCGGCGACGGGGTGACGGCGGCACGGGGACGGCGGCGCAGGGACGGCGGAGGAGGCACCGTGGATCTGGACGAGCTGGTGGCCCGCGAGGAGATCCGCGACCTGTGCGTGCGGTACGCCCACGCCGCCGACCGTGGTCGCTTCGGCGAGTTGGCCGACCTGTTCGCCGACGACGGCGTCTTCGACATGGGCACCCAGGCGCCGGTGGTCGGTCGCCCGGCGATCGTGGCCGCGCTCGGAGGTGTCGGTGCCGACCTGCGGGCCGGCACCGCGGTCCCGACGATCCGCCACCACGTGAGCAGCATCTCGATCGTGGTCGACGGTCCCGACGCCGCCCGGGCCTGGTCGTACTACCTCGCCGTCACCGAGCACGGCCCCGACCACTGGGGCCGCTACGCCGACCGGCTGGTCCGCGAGCGTGGGGTCTGGCGCTTCGCCCACCGGCGGGTCCGGACCGACGGTGCGGCCCCCGGATCGTGGGCCGAGGGGCGGCTCGGCGGACTGCGCGAAACGGACTGATCGGACCAGCCGTTTCACAACGCCGGGACAAACCTGGGGTGAGAACGGCTGAGAACGGGCGGAGACGGTCGCAGCGGTGCGCGATCCGCGTCAGAGGGCGCCGTTAGCGTCTCACCCGGAATTGCACCGGTGTCATTCCACCGATGCCGCGATTCCCTCTCCCCCGCCCTGGGTGCCGCGCGCCCGGAGCCCGTCCCGTCCCCGTCCCGTATCCGTCCCGTGTCCGATCCCCGAACCGACCAGGAGACCACCGTGCAGCGATTCCTCGAACGCCACGCCCCGGTCCTGTTCGTCGCGGTCCTGGCCGTGGCAGCCGTCGTCCCGACGTTCCTGCCCGGCACGGCCGAGGCCGACAGCGACCGGCTCGACCACCTTCATCCGGAGCGGCCGGTCGCCGCACCTGGCCCCACGGCCCCCGTCCGGCTCGACCGAGCCGGCCTGGAGGCCCGACTCGGCGACGCCTACGCCCGGCTGGCGTTCCTGAGGTCACTTCCCGGGGACCCCGGACCCGCGCCGTCCCCCAGCCCGGCCCGTCCGGTCTCCTCGACCGGAGCCACCGCCGACTCCGGCGCCGGGCCCGGCGTCTCCCCCACCGCGGGTGCCTGCCAGGGTGAGGTGGACTGCTTCCTCGCGTGCACCCGGGCCCACGAGTCCGACGGCGCCGGTGGCTACGCCGCCGTCGGCGGTGGCGGCGCCTACCGGGGCGCTTACCAGTTCTCCCAGCGCACCTGGGACGCCGCGGTCGCCGGCGCCGGCTGGGCCGAATACGTCGGCACGCCCGCCGACGCGGCACCACCCGAGATCCAGGACGCCGCCGCCGCCCACCTCTACTCGGTGTCCGGCAGCGCACCCTGGGGTGGCCGCTGCTGACCGTCCGGGCCGGCGGAGGGGCCGTCTAGCGTGGGTGCGTGACCGCACCGGCCCCTTCGCCCGACCTGGCCCTGGGCGCGTTCAGCGACCACGGCCCGTGGGTCGTCGAGCCCGAGCACCTGGTCTGGCTCCGGGGCCTGCCCCGCGTGCGGGCCCGGACCCAGGCCGAGGTGCCGCGCCTGCTCGCCCGGCGCCGGATCCCGCCGCTGGGTCGCTTCGTGCGGGTCGTCTCAGCGATCGTCACGGCGCTCGTCCCCTGGTACCTGCACGAGCGCGGCCGGCCCGGCTCGCGCGAGGGCATCGCCCGGCGCCTGCGCAATGCGTTCGAGGGACTCGGCTCGACCTTCGTCAAGCTCGGTCAGATCATCTCGGCCTTCGAAGGACTGTTCCCCGACGAACTCGTCGACGAGTTCAAGCGCCTGCGTGACCAGGTCCCGGCCGAGCCGTTCCCGGTGGTCCGCGAGGTGGTGGAGCGCGAGCTCGGGCGACCGCTCGACACCGTGTTCGCCGAATTCTCCGAGACGCCGATCGCCGCCGCCTCGATCGCCCAGGTGCACGCCGCCCGGCTGCTCACCGGCGAGGAGGTCGTCGTCAAGGTCCAGCGGCCCCGCGTCGCCGAACTCGTGCGCGCCGACCTGCGGGCGCTGTCGTGGTTGGCCCCGCTGCTCGTGGGGCGGATCCCGATCGCAGCGCTCGCCAACCCGCCGGCCCTGGTCGAGTTGTTCGCCGAGCAGATCGTCGAGGAGCTCGACTTCCGGCTCGAGGCCGAGAACATGCTCGACCTCGCCCGCGTCTTCGCCGTCACCGACCAGCGGACGATGGTCGTCCCGCGACCGCACCCCTACTGGGTCACCCGCCGCGTGCTGGTGATGGAGCGCATGCACGGCTTCGCCTTCGACGACGTGGCGTCGATGCACGACGCCGGGCTCGACACCGACGCCATCCTCCGGGCCGGCCTGATCGCGTGCCTCGAGGGTGCGTTGATCCACGGCGTGTTCCACGGCGACCTCCACGGCGGCAACCTCGTCGTGCAGGCCGACGGCCGCACCGTGCTGTTCGACTTCGGGATCACCGGGCGCCTGGTCGAGCGGCAACGCCTGGCGTTCCTGCGCCTCCTCGTCACCGGGACCGCCGGCGACACCCGCGGCCAGCTCTCGGCGTTGCGTGACCTCGGTGCGTTCCCGCCCGACACCGACCTCGACGCCGTGTACCGCGACCTCGAGCTCGATCGGCCGATCGAGGACCCGACGGGGATGTCGGCCGACGAGCTCGTCGCCGAGATGCAGGGCCTGGTCAAGAAGCTGCTGTCCTACGGCGCGCGCGCCCCGAAGGACCTCATGCTGTTCGTCAAGAACCTGATGTTCCTCAATGCCGCGACGGCCACGCTCGCCCCCGACCTCGACCTCCTCGCCGAGATCACCCACGTGCACCAGTACTTCCTCACGCAGCACGGGGAGCGCCTCGTGCGCGACCTGGGCCTCGACCCGGCGGCGGCGGAGGTCGACGTCGACGCGGTGAAGGCGTCGATGCTCGTCCCGGCCGAGGTCGAGCGCGTGACGTTCCGCGAGCTCCAGGAGCGACGGCAGACGATCCTGCGGCGGATGGGGGAGGGGCGACCGACCCCGTCCCGGCGGCGGACCCGCCGCTAGGCGACGATGGCCGCCGAGACCTTCGACGCGCCGGTCCGGACTGCGTACGCGGCGAACCTCTCGCGGCGCCGCATCGTCCTGACCATGGTCGCCGCGATGAGCGGCATGTTCCTGGCCAGCCTCGACGCCACCATCGTGTCGACGGCGATGCCCACCATCGTCGGCCAGCTCCGCGGGATCGACAGCTACGCGTGGGTGTTCTCGGGATACCTCCTCGCCGAGATCGCGACCATCCCGCTGTGGGGTCGACTCGCCGACATGTACGGCCGGAAGCGCACCTTCATGGTGGGCATGGCCGTCTTCCTGATCGGCTCGGCGTTCAGCGGGTTCGCCGGCTCGATGACGATGCTGGTGGCCTTCCGGGCCCTGCAGGGGCTCGGGGCCGGGTGCCTGCTCCCGGTCGCCCAGACCATCACCGCCGACCTGTTCACCCTCGAGCAGCGGGCGAAGGTCTCGGCGCTCTACTCGGCGATGTTCGCGGTCTCCGCCATCATCGGCCCGCTCATCGGCGGGTTCATCACCGACCACTTCTCGTGGCGGTGGGTCTTCTTCGTCAACCTCCCGGTCGGCGTCACCGCGATCGTGCTGGTCGCGGTGGCCATGGTCGAGCCGATCCGGCAACGGGTCACCCACCGCCTCGACTGGGCGGGCATCGCGCTCCTGCTGGGCTGGACCGGCAGCCTCGTGTTCGCCCTGGAGTCGGGTGGCCGGCAGTTCACGTGGGGCTCCCCCGTGGTCGTCGGCGCCTTCGTGGCGAGTGGCGTGCTGCTGGCGCTGTTCGTGCTGGTCGAGCTCAACGCGCCCGAACCGATCCTGCCGTTCTCGCTGTTCTCCATCCCGATGCTGCGGGCCGCCACGGTCCTGGTCGCGGTCGTGGGGGTCGCCATGTTCGCCATGACGACGTTCCTCCCCTTGTTCGCCCGGGTGGTCATCGGCACCTCGGCCACCGGCGCGGGTCAGGTGCTGACCCCGATGATGCTGGCGATGATGCTGGCGTCGGCCGTGGGCGTGCGGGCCCTGCTGCGCCTCGGGTACCGGACGGTCTGCGCGGCGGGCTTCGTGATCGGCGGGGTCGGGGTGTTCTCGCTGACGCGCCTCACGGTCGACGCGACCCGCTTCGACGTCAGCCTGGCGATGGTGTTCGTGGGTGCCGGGATGGGACTGGTGTTCATCGGCACGTCGCTCGCGACCCAGTCGTCGGTCGACCTGCCCCGGATGGGCTCGGCCACCGGCCTCAACAACTTCAGCCGGCAGATCGGTGGTGCGGTGGGGGTCGCGGTGGCCTCGGCGGTCATGGCCGGCGGGCTGGCGAGCCGACTCGCGGCGGCGTTCCCGGGCCAGGACATCGACACCTCGCGCCTGCTGTCGCCGGCCGCGGGTGACCGGACCGTCCCGCCCGAGGTCCGGGACGTCGTGCGGAGCGCCTTCGCCGGTGCGCTCCACTCGGTGTTCGTCATGACGCTCGTCGTGGTGATCGTGGGTGGCCTCGCGGTGGTGCTCATGCCGCGCGGGAGCGCCACGGCGTTGCGCGACGCCGCCCAGGAGGGGTTCGCCGAGGAGATCGCCGAGCACCCGGAGGAGGTGGAGGAGTACGGGCTGACCGGCACGACCGCCGACGTCGACCCCGACCCCGGGCGATCGGGTGACGCCGCAGCCCCCGCTCCGGAAGGCGGCGTGGATAGGGTCTCGCCATGACCGCAGCCGTCGCCCCCGAATCCGCCGCCCCGCCGGCCTCGCCCCCGAAGCCGGCCCGCCACCGGTTCCGGAGCGTGGTGGCCTGGATCCTGGTCGTGGTGGCGTCGCTGCTGGTGCCGCTGTCGATCGTCGCCGGGTGGGTCCACCGCGACATCGTGAGCGAGCAGGGCTACGTGAACACCGTCGCGCCGCTCGCCCGTCAGTCCGCCGTGACCGACGCCATCGCCAACCGGGTCGTCGAGGTGCTGTTCTCGAAGGCGAAGGTCGAGAACCGGGTGACCGACCTCCTCCCCGACTTCCTCGACCCCCTGGGCCGGGCCCTGACGTCGTCGGTCGAGGGCCTCGCCCAGAAGCAGGTCGGCGACATCCTGGCGTCGAGCGAGTTCGAGCAGATCTGGACCGAGGCCAACCGGGCCGCCCACACCGAGGTCGTCCGGTTGTTCACCGGTCGCGGCAAGGTCGTCAAGACCCAGGGTGACGCCGTGGTGGTCGACTTCGGCGCCTTGGCCAACGACGTGCGCCAGCGTCTCGTGAAGAAGGGCGTCACCGTCCTCAAACTGGTGAAGGTCCCGCCCGGCGTGGCCACCATCACGCTCGTCCAGTCGCCGGCGATCGAGCGGGCCCAGCCGGCCTTCGCGCTCCTCGACGACGTCTCGACGGTGCTGCCGTTCGTGACGCTCGGCCTGTTCGTGCTGGCGGTCGTCGTGTCGCCGCGCCGGCGCCGGATGGTCGTGGTCGGCGGCGTCGGGTGTGCGCTGATGTGCGCCGTCTTCCTGGTGGGCCTGAGCGTCGCCCGCGAGTTCTACCTGACCGCGACCTCCAACGCGGACCTGAACCAGCCCGCCGCCGAAGCGGTCTACGACACGCTCACCCGTGCCCTCCCCGACTACGCCTGGGCGTTCGTCGGGGTCGGGGTGGTGGCGGCGGTCGTGGCCTTCGTGTCGGACCCGGCCCGCCTGGCCCGGCTGACCCGGCTGGTGCGCGGCGACCGCGTGGCGCGCTCGACCGGGCTCGCGGCCTGGGTCGACGCCAACCGGGTGATCGTCCGGATCGCGATCGTGGCCGCCGCCGCCCTCGTGCTGGCGGTCCGGTCGACGACGACGGTGCTGGCGCTCGTCGTGATCCTCGGCGTCATGGTCGTTGCGCTCGGGATCGTGAGCGCGCTCGTGCGCATCGCCCGTGAGGCGCCACCGGCGGACGGAACCGGGGCCGATGCCGTGACCGTCGGGGCCGTCCCGGCCGCCGCCGACGCGTCCGACCCGGCCGACGCGTCCGAACCGGCGGCTCCGGCGTCCGACGCCACGACCGACCCGTCCTGAGTCCCACCCCTACGATCGGCGGCGTGCTCGCCGCCATCCCCAGCCCGTCCGACGGTGTGATCCACCTCGGGGGGCTGTCGTTGCACGTCTACGGGATCCTGCTCGCCCTCGGTGTGGTCGTGGCGATCCGGGTGACCATGGTGCGGGTCGAGCGCCGGGGGACCCCGCCCGGTGCGGTGCTCGACGGCGCCCTCGTCGTGGTGGTGGGGGGCGTGATCGGCGCCCGGCTGTACCACGTGATCACCGACTACCAGCGGTTCACCCGCGGCCGGTGGTGGGAGGCCTTCGCGATCTGGAAGGGCGGCCTGTCGATCTGGGGTGCGGTGATCGGTGGGGGCGTCGGCCTGTTCTTCGCGTGCCGGCGTCGGCACGCCAGCGCCCTGGGCGTCGCCGACTGCGTCGTGCCGGGGCTGTTCCTGGCCCAGGCGATCGGCCGGTGGGGAAACTGGTTCAACCAGGAGCTGTTCGGACGCCCGACGTCGCTGCCGTGGGGGCTCGAGATCGCCCCGGCCCACCGACCGGCGGCGTACGCGGACTTCGCCACGTTCCACCCGACGTTCCTCTACGAGTCGATCTACTGCCTGCTCGGTGCGGTGGCCCTGTTCACCCTCGACGCGCGGCTGCGGTTGCGGCGGGGTCAGCTCACGGCGCTCTACGTGATCATCTACACGTTCGGCCGGTTCTTCTTCGAGAACCTCCGGGTCGACGACGCCCACGAGATCCTGGGGCTGCGGGTCAACGCCTGGGTCAGCGTGCTGGGCTTCGGGGGTGGCCTGGTCTGGTTCTGGTGGCTGGGCCGCCACGGGGAGGACGGGCGGGCGCCCCTGATCCGGGAGCCGGGGTCGACCACCGGGGCCGACGCCGTAGGCTGACGGCCCCCGAACCCCGCAGGAGCGCCCCAGTGACCGTCACCCCGGCCCTCACGAAGGCGGCGGCCCGCGCCGTCGACGTCACCAAGGTCTACGGCTCCGGCGACACCGCCGTGCACGCCCTCGCCGGGGTCAGCGTCGAGTTCGAGCGCGGGCGCTTCGCCGCGATCATGGGGCCGTCGGGGTCGGGCAAGTCGACGCTCCTGCACTGTCTCGCCGGCCTCGACCGGGTGACGACGGGTCGGATCTGGCTGGGGGACGACCTCGTCGACAGCGACGACGGCAAGGAGCGTCCGAGCGAGAAGACGTTGACCCTGCTGCGGCGCGACAAGATCGGGTTCGTCTTCCAGTCGTTCAACCTGGTGCCCACCCTCACCGCCGCCGAGAACATGACGCTGCCGCTGTCGCTCGCCGGTCGGACCCCCGACCCGGCCTGGTTCGACGAGGTGGTGCGCACGGTCGGCCTCCAGGACCGCCTCGGTCACCGGCCCAACGAGCTCTCCGGCGGTCAGCAGCAGCGGGTGGCGGTCGCCCGGGCCCTCCTGAGCCGACCCGAGGTGATCTTCGCCGACGAGCCGACGGGCAACCTCGACTCCAAGTCCGGGACCGAGATCCTCGAGTTCATGCGCCACGCCGTGAGCACGCTCGGGCAGACGATCGTGATGGTGACCCACGATCCCGGCGCCGCGTCGTACGCCGATCGGGTGGTGTTCCTGGCCGACGGCCGCATCGTCTCCGAGCTCCTCGACCCGACCGTCGACGGGATCATGGAGCGCATGAAGCGCCTCGGCGACTGACGCGGTCCGCGACATGTGGCGCATCACCCTCCGCGGGCTGGCGGCGAAGAAGTTCCGCCTGGTCCTGACGTCGATCTCGATCGTGCTCGGCGTGGCGTTCATGGCCGGCACGTTCGTGCTCACCGACACGATCGGTGGCGTGTTCGACGGTCTGTTCGCCAACACCACCAAGGGCGTCGACGCCGTCGTCCGCGGTCGCCAGCCGTACAAGGCCGCCGGACCGGGCGCCAACCAGGAGGAGACCCGGCCGCCGGTCCCCGACTCGGTCGTCGAGGTGGTCCGCGGCGTGCGCGGCGTCGACCGGGCCGCGGGGAACCTCCTCGGATACGCCCTGGTCATCGGACGCGACGGCAAGGCGATCGGCAGTCAGGCACCCACGTTCGGCCTGGCGTGGTACCCCCCGCGCGAGGCGGTCAACGAGTCGCTCACCCTCGTGACGGGCCGACAGGCCCGGGCGCCCGACGAGGTGACGCTCGACGTCAAGACCTTCGAGGCCGGCGGCTTCCGGATCGGCGACCCGGTGCGGATCTCGTTCCTCACCGTGGAGCCGCGCGAGTTCACCGTCACCGGCACCTTCCTGTTCGGCGGCAAGAAGGAGGGGCTGGCGGGGGCCACGCTCGCCGCCTTCACCCCCACCACCGCCCAGGAGGTCATGAACCGGGTCGGTCAGTGGGACCTGATCGAGGCGCGTGAGGACACCGGCGTCACCCAGGACGAGCTGGCCGCCCGGATCCGCTCGACCCTGCGGGCCGACGGCTCGGCCGGTCGCTACGAGGTCCTGACCGGCGAGCAGCTGGCCAAGGAGCAGGCCGACCAGATCCAGCAGAACCTCTCGTTCTTCAACACGTTCCTGCTGATCTTCGCCCTGGTCGCCCTCTTCGTCGGTGCGTTCGTGATCTACAACACGTTCTCGATCACGGTCGCCCAGCGCATCCGGGAGATCGGCCTGCTGCGGGCGCTCGGCGCGACCTCGAAGCAGGTCAACCGCTCCATCGTGGCCGAGGCCGGGGTGGTCGGCCTCCTCTCGTCGGTGCTCGGCATCGGTCTCGGGATCGCGTTGGTCCCCGGTCTCATGGCGCTCTTCTCGGCGGTCGGTGCGTCGCTGCCGAAGGGGAATCTCGTCGTCGCCCCCCGAACGATCGTGGTGTCGTTCCTGGTCGGCATCGTCGTGACCCTCGTCTCGTCGATCGCGCCGGCCCGGCGGGCCGCCCGGGTCCCACCGATCGCGGCGCTGCGCGACCAGGCGCTCGACGCCGCGACGACCCGCCGCCGGTACACCTGGGGCACCGTGCTCTGGCTCGTCGGGGCCGGCCTCATCCTGATCGCGCTCTTCGGTGGGCTCTCGAGCGGGGTCGGGCAGATCGTCGGACTGGGCGCGTTCCTCGCCTTCATCGGGGTCGCGATGCTGAGCCCGCTGCTGGCCCGACCCGCGGCGACCGTCCTGACCTGGCCCATGCGTCGCCTCGGGCGCTTCACCGCGCGACTCGCCAAGGAGAACGCCGAGCGCAGTCCCCGCCGCACGGCGTCGACCGCCTCGGCCCTCATGATCGGCCTGACCCTGGTGTCGGCGGTGGCGGTGCTGGCCGCATCGTTCAAGACGACGTTCGCGTCGACCATCCAGACCCAGTCGTCGGCCGACTTCGTGTTGTCGCCCAGCAACTTCTCGCCGTTCCCGACGACCGCCGCCCAGCGGGTCCGGGCGGCGTTCCCCGACGCACTCGTCACGGAATACCGGCTGGGTTCGGTCGAGATCGACGGCGCGGGTCAGTCGGTGCTGGGGGCCTCGCCGAACCTGCCGAAGCTGATCGACATCGGACTGCGCCCGGGGGCCGACCGGGCCGGGTTCCGCGACGGTGGGCTCTACGTCCTGGCCAAGGAGGCCACGGCCCGGGGTTGGAAGGTCGGCGACCAGGTGCCGGTGACCTTCCCCGACGGGCCCGCGACCCTCACCGTGCAGGGCATCTACGACACGGAGCTCCCTCCGCCCTGGGATCTGCCGATCGTGGTGTCGCTGGCCGACTGGGACCGCTTCCCCGTGCAGCAGGACGTCCAGGTCGGGATCCGGCTCGCCCCCGGAACCGACCAGGCCGAGGCCGCTCGGGTGATCAAGCGGATCGCGCGCGACATCGGTGGGATTGAGGCCGACAACAAGGCCGATTACATCGCCAAGCGACTCCAGCAGTTCGACCAGATCCTCAACCTCGTCTACGTGCTCCTCCTGCTCGCCGTCGTGATCGCCCTGGTCGGGATCGTCAACACCCTGGCCCTGTCGGTCTACGA
>Ga0075471_10003442_pt1 | contig 10283 bp, 10 predicted proteins | sample DEB19_08_DNA_2_FD_74787 | JGI IMG/M metagenome (GOLD analysis project Ga0075471, IMG submission 74787) | Aqueous microbial communities from the Delaware River and Bay under freshwater to marine salinity gradient to study organic matter... | ecosystem: Environmental > Aquatic > Marine > Coastal ... | reverse complement strand
GCTCGACGTGGCCGCGGTCGCCGGCGGCCGGGCCCAGGCCGAGCGCTTCCCACCACTCGCTGCCCACGAACGCGGCGGCCATGATGCACAGGTTCAGGATGATGGGCGAGGCCGCGGTCGCGCCGACGCGGCCGTGCACCTGGAGCATCGCGCCGACGAGCGCCACCAGGCACACCAGCGGCATGTACGGCAGCATGATCATCACCAGCCGCAGGGCGAACGCCGAGGGCGGGTCCGACCCGACCAGCCAGTACAGCGCCAGCTCGCCGACGATCGTGAGCCCGGAGAGGAACACCGAGAGCATCGCGAGCATCAGGCCCGCGAAGCGGCGCGCGGCGTCCGGGTCGTCGCGGTCGAGCCGCGCGTAGACGGGCAGGAACGACGCCGACAGCGCCCCCTCGCCGAAGAGGCGGCGGAAGAGGTTCGGCACCTGGAAGGCGAAGTTGAACGCGTCGAGGAGCGGGCCGGCGCCGAACGCGCGCGCGAGCAGCGCGTCGCGGCCGAGGCCCGTCACGCGGCTCAGCAGCGTGAGCGAGGCGAAGGTGCGGGCTTGGCGTTCGAATCCTCGGCCCATGGCGCGTCCCTGCGCGGGCAACCTGCCGCGGCTACCTTGTATCGGACAGATGCGACGCGCGGCGACAACTCTGGCGGTCCTGGCCGCGGCGGCCCTCGCCTCGTGCGCGTCGGAGCCCGAGACCGTGCTGCGCACCGACCTGCCCCAGGTGCCGGGACTGGTGCCGCGCGACTCGTCTGGGATCGTCCAGCGCGGCGACCAGGTGACCGGCGGGCAGTTCGCCTACAAGGGGGACGTCCCGAGCCTCGCCGCGCGCGTGCAGGAGACGCGCGCCCGCTTCGATGTGGCGGGCTGGAAGCTCTACGCCGAGACGCTCTCGCCCTCGATGGCGGTGCTCGAGTTCCGCAAGGGCGACCGCAGCGCCCGCGTCGAGATCATCCGAAACGAGATCCAGCCGAAGATGTCGACGGCCGTGATGACCGTGCGCACGCGCGAGGTCAGCGGCTGACCATCCGCAGCGCGGCAGCCGCGGCGTCGCCGCCGCTGCGCCAAGCGCCGTCGATCGATCCGTCGGTGACGTGGTCGCCGGCGACCACGGTGCAGTCGTCGACGACGGGCGCTGGACGGGCCGCCAGGTCCTGTGAATGCTGCCGCGGCAGCGCGCGCAGGATGCGGTCGGTGCGCAGGAGCCGCCAGCCGGCCATCGCGCCGCGCCCGAACCAGCGGTCCATCTGCGCGGAGGTGCGCGCCACCAGCGCCGCCAGGCCGCCATCCTCGGGGCCGGCGTCGACGCAGCTGAGCGACACAAGCGCCATCCCCTCGGGCGCGTAATCCGCCGAGACGCTCGACATGCACGCGGCGTGGTTGACCGGGCCCTCCCCGGTCCCGTCGAGGAAGAGGATCGGCTCGCGCATCGGCCCCGGCAGCGTCCGCGCCTCGCACGCCCAGTGCATGGTGGTGGTGGCGCACCAGCGCCGCGCAGGGATGCGCGGGTCAAGCGCGTGCGCCGCGTCCATGTCGGCGGCGATCACCACGGCGTCCGCCGGGAGCTCATCGCCGCCGGCGGTGCGCACGGTCGCACCGTGGGCGTGGTGGGCCACCGCCGAAACGCGGGTGTTCAGCCGGATCCGGCGCGCCGGCAGCGGCGCCGCGAGGTGCCGCGGCAGCTCGCCCATGCCGTGCGCCGGCACCGAGGCGTCGCCGCGCGCGAAGTTCGAGAAGGTGAAGCGGAACTGGCTGGCATCGGTCTCCAGCGAGCGGTCCAGGAACACGCCGCCGAAGAAGCCGCGCAGGAAGCCGTCGACCGTGGCCTTGCCGATGTCCATGCGCCCAAGCAGTGCGCGCGTGCTGCCTTCCGGTGCCCCAGGCCGCTCTGCGGGCGTGCGCATGGCGGAGAGCGCCATGGGTGCCAGGCGCGCAAGGTCGAGCGCCGCTGACGGCCGAGACAGCACGCCGCGCACCGCGCCGACCGGGTCGCGCAGCGGGTGCACGATGCGCGCGAGGCCCCGGCCGTCGAAGACCATCGCACCGGAGGTGAAGTGGCGCAGGCCGAGCGACCGCTCGTCGACGAACTCGCCGACCGCCCGGTAGGCGGTGAGGTAGACCTGGAAGCCGCGGTCGAGCCGGAACCCACCGACCACGTCGGTGCGCACCCGCCCGCCGAGGGCGTCGGAGCACTCCAGGAGCTGCCAGTCGGCGCCCGCCGTCTCCAGGGCGCGTGCGCAGGAAATGCCGGCGATCCCGCCGCCGATGATCACGATCCGGTCCATGGGACGCGGAATGCTAGCCCGGGCCGATGCGCACGAACTGCTCGCCGCACTCCGGGCAGGTGCCCGTGCCGGCCCCGGCCGCGGTGGCACGCAGGTCGAATCCGCACGCCAGGCATCGCTCGCCGCCGCGATCGACCTCGGCGGCGATGCGCGCCCGGCAGCGCGAGAGGGTCCACGCGCCGATCAGCGCGACGCCCGTCGCATCGGCCACGATGCGCGCGTCCGGCGGAAGCGCGGTGAACCACGTGTCGAAGCGCAGGATGAGCTCCGAACGCAGCCGCAAGGTGGTGAGGATCGCGATCGCCGAGAAGTTGAAGACGATCACCGCCGCCACGCCGAGGAGCACCGGCATCAGGCAGAGACGAAGCTCCTCCGACCCGGGAAGCCCGATCGGGCGGAACCAGTCGCGGGCGTGTCGCGCCGCACCGCAGGTGCCGCACGGGGCGTCGGGGGCCGCATCGGGCGCGACGGCCGCACACCTGAGGCACGGGCGATCGTCGTGCGAACGACGCAGGCGCGACCGGATCCCGGCCTCGAGCACCGCATGCGCCACCACGGACGCACCCAGCACCGCGCCCACGAACCCGTACTGCCACGGCTGCGGCCCCTTGCGCACGAACCACGAATCGAGCAGCACGCCGAGCGGCGCACCCACCGCCGCACCGAGCGCCGCCGCAGTGGCGATGTTGAGCCACGCGGTCCAGTGCGCCAGCAGCGAGTCGAGCGCGCACCGACGGCGCGCCGCCGCGAGCGCCGCGATGCCCTGCCCCGCCGGACGAAGCGCGGCGATGAAGGCGATCGAGCCGGCGATCCCCGCCAGGTCCGCGAGCCAGTCGTCGAAGTCCACGGTGCGGAGAAGGCCCGGGATGCCCTGCGAGAGTTCGTCGAAGGAGCACCACGCCACCATCACCACCGGCAGGATGGCGAGCCGGCGCACCCACCCGGTCTGCCACAGGAGCGCAGTGAGCACCGCGAAGTTGAGCGCGTGCGCGAGCTTGTCGAGCGGCGCGCCGCCGGTCCCCGCCAGCTCGAGCTTCGGCCAGTGCGTGGCCACGAAGGCCAGGATCGCGACGACGACGAACACCACGCGCCGGCTGCGGCGTGCCCGGCCGGCAGGTGAATCCCGGGGAACGTCCCTGCTCGGATGCGGCGCCGCCGTCACAGGCTCAGCCCGCCGGAGCGGATGCGGCCGCGCCCGGTGCGCGCCCGGCGCGGCGCCTCCGGTGCACGCGCGGGTCTCGCGACCGGCTTCGACTTCGACGGCTTCGGCTTCGCTCTCGGCTTCGGCTTCGGCTTCCGCTTCGGCGCCCGCATCGACTTCGACGTCGACTTCGACGTCGACTTCGGCGCCGGTTTCGAACTCCGCGTCGATTTCCGACTCGACTTCCGCTGCGGCTTCGGCGTGGGCTTCGACCCCGACGTCGGCGCCGATCGCCGCGCCGCACGCACCCGCCGCACCGGCCCGCCGTCGAACGCGTCGGTCGACAGGCCCCAGCGCTCGAGCAGGCCACGGGCAAGCTCGCGGTAGTCGCGCGCTCCGGGGCATGCCGGCGCGTAGTCGAAGATGGTCTTGCCGAAGGACGGCGCCTCCGCGAGCTTGATGTTCCGGCGGATCGGCGGCTGCAGGACGCAGGCCCCGGACCACGGCACGTCGGCCGCGCGGAACTGCTCGAACTGCGCCTCCATCTCGCCGATGACCGCACGCGCATGGCTCGACGAACCGTCGTGCATGCAGAGCAGGATGCCGGTCACGCGGATCGACGGGTTCAGCCCCTGCGCCACCAGGTGCACGGTCTGCAGCAGCTTCTCCAGCCCGCGCAGCGGCAGGTAGTGCGCCTGCATGGGAACGAACACCTCGTCCGCCGCGGTGAGCGCGTTCACGCTCAGGACGCCGAGGCTCGGCGGGCAGTCGAGGAGCACCACGTCGTAGCGGCCGCGTGCGGACTCGAGCTTCCCGCGCAGCACGCCCTGCATGCCGTCCATCGCGGCCAGCTCGCCCTCGACGAGCGCCAGTTCCGTCACCGCCGGCACGAAGTCGAGGCCGGGCCGCGCCTGCTGCACCACGTCATCGATGCCGCAGGATGGGTCGAGCAGCAGGTCGCGCACGGTCCGCTGCTCGGGCGAGCCCTCGACCCCGAAGTGGAGCGACAGGTTCGACTGCGGATCCAGGTCGATGAGCAGCACGCGGTGGCCGAAGCGGGCGAGCGCCGCACCGAGGTTCACGGTGCTCGTGGTCTTCCCCACGCCGCCTTTCTGGTTGAGGAGCGCCACGACACGCGGGCGGGGCGCCGGCGCATCGGTCGCCAGCGATTCCAGCGGCGCCTCCTCGTGCTGCATCGGTGCGAGTATAGGGCTCGCGCCGCCGGCTCCCGCTCAGCGCACCTCGCCGCCCCACGCGGAGAGGTCGACGATCACCGGCGGCGGCGCGGCGCGCCATGGCGGCACCGCGAGCGCGGCGGTCTGCCGCGGCGCGGCGGCACCGGGCACGCGTTCGATCGAGATCATCATCGGCCGCGCACCCACGGCACCGACCGGAAGCCATGCCTCGGGCAGCTCGATGCGCGCACGCCAGCGGTCGTTCCAGCGCATGAAGCCCGCGCCGACGCCGTCGTCGCTGCCGGCGCGCATCTCCAGCGCACCTGCCGCGGAGACCACGAAGGCATGCGACGGCGAGGACGGATCCCCGAGCCGCACGATGACCTCGTCGAGTTCGGCTTCGGCCGCGTCGGCCGGGCGCAGTGCATCGATGAAGAGTTCCCAGCGGCCCGCGCGCCGGCGCAGGGCCGACGATGTCGCCCACTCGGCGGGCACCGGCTCGATCGACCCCGCCTGCGCATCCGCAAGCGACAGCGCCGGCAGGAACGTTCCGAATGACCGCTCCGGCGGGCGCACCGGGTACTCGCGGGCGCCGGCGGCAAGCCGCGTGCGCATCGCGCCGTCCGAGAGTTCGAGCACCTCCGGCCGCTCGCGGGCGGAGACGAGGCGCTCGGCGTCCGCCGGGAGCGACGGGCGGTCGATCCACGCGCGGGTCACGCGGCGCGGCTTCGCCAGGATCGACGACCGCGGCGACTGGCCGTCGCTCGCCACCCACTCGGCCGCCAGCACGCGCTCGCCCGCGGATGGGTTGGCGACCGCAAGCAGCACGCGGTCGCCGGCGTCTTCCTCGATCCACGCGGTGACGATCCAGCGGGTCCGCGACCACGTGAGCGCGGCCTGTGCGGCATCGGCGTCGGTGCGCTCGGTGTCCACCAGGATCCCAAGCAGCGTGCGCAGTTCGCGCGGCCGCGCCACCCACGCCGCCACGGAGCGCCGGCCCTCCAGGTCCTCGGCAAGCCCGACCAGCGCGTCGACCACCTCGGCGTGCATGCCGCGGCTCTGCGCGCGGACGCGCTCGAGGCCCGCCGCCCACAGGCTCTCGACGTGCCGCGCCCACAGCCGCTCGGCCGCGTCGCCGCGCGGATCGCCGATCCGTGCGCCGCCCCGTTCGGCAAGCAGCGACCACCGCCAGTACTCGACCGGAGTGGTCGGGTCGGGACGGTCCTCGGACGGCGTCGCGGCCACCGAGAGGATCGGCGCATCGCTGCGCAGGCGCTGCGGCGACGGCAGCCAGCGCGCGCGCACCGGACGGCCCGCCACCTCCAGGTCGCCCTCGCCCACCGACGGCAGCTCGACCATCGCGAAGAGCTGCCCGGTCGATTCCGGACGCGGATCCGCGGGAAGGTCGCACGCCATCGCGGCCTCGACCTGCTCGGGGCTTCGCGTCCAGAAGCGCGCGCCGTCGTCCGGGCGAGCACCGACCCACACCACGGGTGCCTGGCTGCGGAGCGCGCCCACCACCACCGCGACACGCGCCGCCACGGCCGCGTCCCCACGGCGCTCGAGCGGCACCGCGGCCACGCCACCCGGAACGCAGGTCACGATGTCGACGCTCGGCACCACGCCGGGTGCCGGCGGCTCGGACCGCGACACGGCCCCGGGGACGAGAAACGCCACCGCGGCCGCGCAGGTCGCGATGCGACCGGCGCATCGCGCGCGCGGCGCACGCGCATCACTTCTGTGAGGAGGGCTTCGCCGCACGGCGCATCAGTTCGTCGATCCGCGCGCGGAAGCCAGGCTGCTCCTGGCGGATGGGTGCCGACGGCGGTTCGGCCGCGGCATGGTCCTCGGGGGCGACATCGGCCGGCGGGCGCACGGGCACGCTGCGGTCGGCATGGCGCGGCTCGGCCTCGGACGCGGGCACTGCACGGCCAGTGCCGCCCACGGCACCGGGCGCGACGCGGCCATCCGTGCGGGCGTCGACGCGGACATCCGGCGCCCGTCCGTCCACCGGGTCCGACGGGACCCGCGACACGCCGGGCATCGACTGGAGCGGCTTGGCCACCGGCGCCGGCGGCGCATCGTTCTGCACGAAGCTCAGGTCGCGGATGCCGGCGCTGCGGAGGACGCTGAAGTCCGGGCGGCCGATGTAGAAGACCGTGGCGGCGGGGACGACGGCCTTCAGCGCTCCCTTCTTCTTCTGGTCACGCGTGTAGGCCGACTGCTCGAAGACCGCGTAGAGCGCACCGTTGGTGCGCATCATCAGGTCGTCGCGGCCAGGCACCTGGTAGACGCGCTCGAAGTTGTGCGGCGAGAGGTCGACGGGCATCACGCGCAGCGACTGCGAGAGCGAGTGGCGGTCGGCGGACGCCTGGTCGACCTGCTGGAGGGGCCCGGTGGCCGAGCCTGCCGGCGCGGACGACGGCGCCGGGGCGGGCGCCTGCGCGAACGCGGGCCCCGCCACGCACGTGGCGACCACGAGCGCAGGCAACCCAAGGCGTTGGTCAAGCCGTGGCATCGGCATCACCATATCGGCGCGCACCGTCCGGGGGCACCACCGAGGTCGTCGCGGCGGGAAGAAAACGCGGCCCGGACGCGGTCGAAACCTCGATTCCGCGCTCCGGGTCGACCATGACGACTCGGCCCTCCACGACGCCGTCCGGCGTCCGGAACCGGCAGGTTCGCCCGGACAGGCGGTCAAGCGACCGATACGCCGCGGCCAGCGGCCCGGGGCCGAGCGCCCACGCGTCCTCCACCGCACGCACCAGGGCAAGCGCCACGTCCAGGCGATCCGCCGTCGCGCCCGCGCGCACCAGGCTCGTCGCATGCGCGTCGAGCTCCGGGGGGAACGCGCGCTGCGCCACGTTGATCCCGATCCCGACGAACGCCAGCCCGTCGGCGCACTCGACCAGCACGCCCGCCGCCTTGCGTCCATCGATCACCACGTCGTTCGGCCACTTGATGCCGGCCGCCGGGGCGAAGCCGACGACCGCACTCGCGGCCGCCACGGCCGAGCGCATGGCAAGCACCTCGGGCGCGGCCGCGGGCAGCACGAAGGTCACCGCAATGCCGTCGTCCTTCGTGTCGGCCCACGCGCGGCCCAGCCGGCCGCGGCCCGCGGTCTGCCGCAGCGCGAAGCACGCGGTCCCCGCCTCGCGATGCACGGTGCGTGCGAGGTCCTGGGTGCTTGGCGATTGCTCGACGACGACGATCGAGCGCACCGCGCCACCCGGCACGAGACCGGCGGCGAGCGCCTGCTGCCAGCGCAATGCCCCCGGACTCATGCAGCCTCGATGTCGAGCCCGACGTCCAGGCAGGGCGCGGAGTGGGTCAGCGCGCCCACCGAGATGCGGTCGATCCCGGTCTCGGCAATGGCACGCACGGTCTCCAGGCGCACGCCGCCCGAGGCCTCGAGCTTGAGCCCCGGCGCCGAAGCATCGCGCAGCGCCACGCAGGAACGCAGCGCATCGAGGCCCATGTTGTCGAGGAGCGCGATGTCGACCGTGCCCGCCGGCAGCGCCACGATCGCTCGGAACTGCCCGAGGTCGTCGCACTCCACCTCGACGAAGGCGAGCGCATGCCGTGCACGCGCACGGCGCGCTGCATCGGCGACGCGTGCCGCCATCGCGGCCGGGGCCAGGCCCGCCACGTGATTGTCCTTGACCAGCATGGCGTCGAAGAGGCCGATGCGGTGGTTGGCGCCGCCGCCGCAGCGGACCGCATGCTTCTCGAGCGCGCGCAGGCCGGGCGTGGTCTTGCGCGTGTCCAGCACCGTGGCGCGCGTGCCCGCGACCGCGGCCACGAACTCCGCGGTGCGCGTGGCGATCCCCGACATCCGCCCGACGAAGTTGAGCATCGTGCGCTCGGCTGCCAGGATCCCGCGCAGCCGTCCATCGACCGAGAGCATCGCGGCGCCATGATCCACGCGCTCGCCGTCACGCACGTGGGCGCTGCAATGCGCCCCCGGTGCCGCCTGCGCCAAGACCTCGGCGGCGAGGCGTATCCCGCAGGCGATGCCGGCCGTGCGCGGGCGCAGCACGGCACGCGCACGCGCATCCGCATCGATCATCGCCTCGCTCGTCACGTCGCCCGCGTCGCCCAGGTCCTCGGCCAGCACGCGTGCCACCAGCGCCGCACGCGCGGGCGCCGGAAGCAAGGCGTCGAGCAGCGCGTCGGGCGCCAGCGCGGCAAGGTCCACGGTCGGCGATGCGGCGGATCCGGCCATCCGCGCGATGGTATAGAACCCGGCCATGCCCAGCATCTTCAGCCGCATCGCCGCCGGGGAGATCCCCTGCCACCGTGTCTACGAGGACGAGCACGTGATCGCGTTCCTGGACATCGCGCCGGTGTCGCGCGGCCACGTGCTGGTGGTGCCCAAGGAGGAGCGCGAGCGGCTGCACGAGCTCTCGCCCGAGTCGGCCGCGGCGCTCGGCCGCGCGCTGCAGCGAGTGGCGGCAGCCGTCGTGCGCGCCACCGGCGCCGCGGACTACAACGTGCTGCAGAACAACGGCGCCGCCGCGCACCAGGCGGTGATGCACGTCCACTTCCACGTCATCCCGAAGCACGCCGACGGCACGGGGCTCGGCGTCGGCTGGCGGGCGGGCACGCTCGACCAGGCACGGGCCCCGGCGCTCGCGGCGCAGATCCGCGACGCGATGAACTGAGGGCGCGCGGTCAGCGCGCAAACGTCACGCGACCCCAGAACCGGGGCAGGTGCATGTCGATCGCCCACTGCGGCGTCCACACCCAGTTGTCCTCGGGAAGCCCCGGGCGCTTCGCGTAGGGCTCCGGTCCCTCGGACGTCTGCCCGGTGCGCGTGCCGTCGACGGCCAGCATCTCGTGGTCGTGGCGCCACTGGACGCGGGAGAAGTTGATCCGCCACGTGTCGCCCGGGCGCGGGGCCGCGCCGCCGCGCGCACGGTCGCCGAAGTCGCGCTGGCCCTCGGGGAGCGCGTCGATCCGCGCATCGCGCGGCGGCACCATCGAGGACCACGGGATCGCCAGGCGCACGGTCCAGCGCCGGTCGCGGTCGCGCGGGTCGTCCGGCGTGCCATCCACGGTCACCGAGCGCGCGAACCCGTCGCCCACGTGCCACTCGTGGATCGCGGGCGCGCCCTCGCGGTAGGACCGGTGAAGGAACAGGTCGAACACCGTGGCGTGCGCATTGATCTCCACCTCGTAGTACTCGCGCCCGTCGCCGTCCGGGTCGATGAACACCTCGAAGTCGTTGTCCTGGAAGACGATCTGGTCGCGCACGCGCAGCGTCGACCAGACGTGCGGCTCCTCGAGTTCCGCCCCCACGTAGAGGAAGCGCTCGTCCCACAGCATCTTGGCGCGCGTGCGGTACGCCGGGCGCGGCTTGCGCGGGCCCTCGATGTCCACGAAGTCCTCGGTCCACGGCGCGGCGGCCCAGGCGCCCGACTCCAGGTCGCCGTCGATCGCCGGCACCGACGCCGCGAACGGCGCGCGGTACGACAGCGGCTCGGCGAGCGGCTCGGCCACCTTGGGCGGCGACCACGATGCGCAGCCGGCGCACGCCAGCCCAAGCGCATGCGCCGCCACCATCACCACCACCGCCCGCAGCCGGGCGAGGCTCATCGCCGCTTGCCGCCCTTGGCCTTCTTGCCGGCCTTCGCCGCCTTGCGGCCGCCCTTCGGCACGGTGCCCAGCTCGACCGCGGCCTT
>Ga0075471_10003441_pt1 | contig 10285 bp, 7 predicted proteins | sample DEB19_08_DNA_2_FD_74787 | JGI IMG/M metagenome (GOLD analysis project Ga0075471, IMG submission 74787) | Aqueous microbial communities from the Delaware River and Bay under freshwater to marine salinity gradient to study organic matter... | ecosystem: Environmental > Aquatic > Marine > Coastal ... | reverse complement strand
CTGGAACCATTGCGCGCCAAATTGCCAACCGACGTCTTCAACCAACCAGCGCCATTGCCTCCCCAAACCAGTTTGGATCCAGCCTCGGGTCAAACCCTCAGAGACCATTTGCGGTTGGCCCGCGATTTGTTGCAGCAAGCAGGCTGGACTTACCGCGACGGCGCTCTGCGCAATGCCAAAGGCGAGGCTTTCACCCTTGAGTTTTTGGACAACTCCGGTTCAATGGGTCGCGTGGTCACACCGTATGCGAAGAATTTGGAAAAATTGGGTTTCAAAGTCAACTACAAGGTGATTGATTTCGCGGTGTTGCAAAAACGCATGGATGTGTTTGATTTTGAAATCATCAGCAACCGCATCGGAGGCAGTGAAGCACCTGGCACCGAGTTGTTGGAACGTTTCGGTTCCAAAGCCGCAGACACCGAAGGCTCAAGCAATGTGATTGGTGTGAAAGACCCGGCCGTGGATGCGTTGCTGGACAAAGTGGTGGCAGCCCAAACCCGACCGCAATTGGTCGCTGCACTCAAAGCCTTAGACCGTGTTTTGCGTCACGGTCATTACGCCGTCCCGCATTGGTATGGCAGTGTGCATCGCGTGTCATGGCGCGCCGGTCGTTTCGAGCAACCAGAAATCACCCCGCGTTATTACCAACCTGAAATCTGGGTCACCTCCACTTGGTGGGCCAGCACCGCCAACCTTGTAGGACACGAATGACATGTTGAGTTACATCCTCAAGCGTTTGTTGCTGATGATCCCCACTTTGTTTGGCATTTTGTTGCTGACATTTGTGGTGATCCAATTTGTGCCTGGTGGGCCGGTTGAGCAAATGGTGGCGCAATTGCAAGGCCGCGATTCTGGCGGTGAGGGCGCCGCTGTTAGTGGCGCTGGTTACCGAGGCAGGCAGGGCGTGGACGCTGAGCGGATCGCTGAAATCAAAGCGCTATACGGATTCGACAAACCGCCACTCGAGCGGTTCACACAGATGCTGGGTCAATTTGCCCGCTTCGATTTGGGCAAAAGTTTTTTTTACCCCAAAGATGTTTGGCAATTGGTCAAAGAAAAACTGCCTGTGTCTATCAGTTTGGGACTGTGGACATTTTTTCTCAGCTATCTGGTGTCAGTTCCTTTGGGCATTGCCAAGGCCGTTCGTGCAGGCACACGCTTTGACACATTGACCAGTTTGGTGGTGTTGGTGGGTTACGCCATTCCAGGTTTTGTGTTGGGGGTGGCTTTGCTGGTGGTGTTTGGAGGGCAATTGCAGTGGTTCCCGTTGCGAGGCTTGACCTCGGGCAATTGGGAAACCCTCAGTTGGGGCGCCAAAGTGGTGGATTATTTGTGGCATATTGCCATGCCCATCACTGCCAGCGTGTTGGGGGCGTTTGCTGTCACCACCATGTTGACCAAGAACGCTTTCTTGGAAGAGATCGGCAAGCAATATGTACTGACCGCGCGTGCCAAGGGGTTGTCCGAGCGAAAAGTGCTGTGGAAGCATGTGATGCGCAATGCACTCATTCCGTTGGTCACCGGTTTTCCGGCGGCATTCATCGGGGCTTTTTTCACGGGCTCATTGTTGATTGAGACTTTGTTTTCGTTGGATGGATTGGGCTTGCTCAGCTACGAGAGCGTGATGCGACGCGACTACCCCGTGGTGCTGGGCACGCTGTATTTGTTCACCTTGATTGGACTGGTGACCAAGCTGATCAGCGACCTTTGCTATGTGTGGGTAGACCCACGCGTGAAATTTGATTGAACCCCATGGCCACCGTTTCTCTTTCCCCCTCACAGTTGGCATGGCAACGCTTCAAGCGAAACCGCTTGGGCTACGTCAGTTTGGTGTTGTTTCTGGTGTTGGTGGTCGTCAGCATGGCGGCTGAACTGGTCAGCAACGACAAACCTTTGATCGCCAGTTACCAGGGCAAACTGTATTTTCCTATTTTGAAGAATCCGCCAGAAACTGTGTTTGGTGGCGACTTTGAAACCCCGACCGATTATTTCGATCCGTTCATTCGTCAGCAGTTCAAGCAGCCAGGCAATTGGGCGATTTACCCTTTGAACCCCTATCACCACAGCACGTTGAATTACTTTGCCAAAGAACCCAACCCGGCACCGCCTTCAGCGGATAACTGGTTAGGAACTGACGACAGAGGCCGAGACTTGTTGGCCCGCTTGCTGTACGGTTTTCGTGTGTCGGTGTTGTTTGCGCTGGCATTGACCATCACCGGCACCTTCTTGGGCGTGGTGACCGGCGCGATCCAAGGTTTTTTCGCAGGCAAAACCGACTTGGCCATGCAGCGCTTCATTGAAATTTGGGGCGCCATGCCGGAGTTGTATTTGCTGATCATTTTCTCGGCGGTGTTCGAACCGAGTGTCAGCTTGTTGTTGATATTGCTCAGTTTGTTTGGTTGGATGGGGTTGTCAGACTATGTGCGCGCCGAGTTTTTGCGCAATCGCCAATTGGACTATGTGCGTGCGGCGCGCGCGCTGGGATTGTCCAACTGGGCCATCATTTGGCGACATGTGCTGCCCAACAGCATGACTCCAGTGGTGACCTTTCTGCCTTTTCGCATGAGTGCAGCCATCTTGGCGCTGACCAGTTTGGATTTTTTGGGGCTGGGCGTGCCACCCGGCACCCCCAGCTTGGGTGAATTGCTGTCACAAGGCAAAACCAACATCGATGCTTGGTGGATTTCGATTTCTACTTTTGGCGTATTGGTCGTGACTTTGTTGTTGTTGACATTCATGGGTGATGCGTTACGAGACGCCTTGGATCCGCGCAAATTGCGTCAGGAGTCTGCACCATGACCGCATTGCTCAAGGTGCACAACTTGCACATGTCGTTCCAAGGCCGTGAAGTGGTTCACGGGGTGTCGTTTGAAATTCAGCCCGGCGAAAAATTGGCGTTGGTTGGCGAGTCAGGTTCTGGCAAGACCGTCACCGCCCTCAGTCTGCTGGGTTTGGCGCGTGGCGCCTGGGTGCGGGGGGAAATCCGATTCGAAGACCGCGATTTGCAAAAGTTCAACGAACAAGAATGGTTAGGTGTACGCGGCAGCGATATCGCCATGATCTTTCAAGAGCCCATGACCGCGTTGAACCCGCTGTTCACGATTGGCGACCAAATCAGCGAAGTGTTGCAATTGAAAAAAGGCTTGTCCCGCGCACAGGCGTGGGAACGCGCCATGGGTTTGCTCAATGACACCGGTATTCCCGAACCTGAGCGCCGAATTCACAACTACCCCCACCAACTTTCTGGTGGCCAACGTCAGCGCGCCATGATCGCCATGGCCTTGGCGGGTGAACCCAAGTTGTTGCTGGCGGATGAACCCACCACCGCCTTGGATGTGTCATTGCGTGGACAAATTTTGGACTTGCTCGACAGCTTGCAGCAAAAACATGGCATGGCGATCTTGCTGATCACGCATGACCTGAACATGGCACGGCGGTTTGTTCACCGTGTCATGGTGATGGAAAACGGCTACTTGGTTGAACAAGGTGAAGTCAACACGGTGCTCAGCAGCCCACAGCACCCCTATACCCGACGCTTGGTCGACAGCCAACCCGAGCGCAACGTGTTTGAACCGGTCGATGATGCGCCTTTGTGCCTGTACGCAAAAAGTTTGCGTGTGGTCTATCCCGTGCCGCGTTCAGGCTGGCGTGGCTGGTTTGGGCATGCCGAATTCGTGGCATTGCAAGCGGCAGATTTCAGTCTGCGCAAGGGGCAGACCCTGGGCATCATTGGTGAATCCGGCTCGGGCAAATCGTCGCTGGCCTTGGCTGCGCTCGGTTTACTGCCTTTTCAAGGCGAATTGCAAATTGAAAGCCAGCAGTGGACATTCAAAGCACAAGAAGATTTGGCCTTGCGTCGCGCCATCCAAGTGGTGTTTCAAGACCCGTTTTCATCTTTGTCACCGCGCATGACCGTCGAGGAAGTCGTTGGCGAGGGTTTGTTGGTTCATGCGCCGCAACTCAACGCCTTGGACCGCCAAATCAAGGTATTGGCGGCATTGCAAGAGGTTGGCATGGACGAGAACCAGTTTCCCGGCTTGCTTGCCAGGTACCCGCACGAGTTTTCGGGCGGCCAGCGTCAACGCTTGGCCATCGCCAGAGCGCTGATCGTGCAGCCGCGCATGTTGGTGCTTGACGAGCCCACCAGCGCGCTTGACGTGTCTATCCAAAAACAGGTGCTGGATTTGTTGCAACGATTGCAGCGCGAGCGGGGATTGAGCTATTTGCTGATCACCCATGACATCGACGTGATACAAGCCATGGCGCACCATGTACTGGTGTTGAAGGACGGGCAGGTGGTGGAATCGGCCAGCCTCGAGCTTTTGATGCGTTCGCCGCAGTCGGACTACACCCGCAGCTTGCTGGCTGCTTCTTTTGCCAAGGCTGGCCAGACGGGGTAATTAGCGGTTACAATAGCAGGCAAATGAACGATAACGGGCGGACATCCCAACCGCCCGTTTTTTTTGGTCGGGTGAAAAGCGGTGCCATTGCAAGACATCATCGAACAAACCGTCAGTGGTCTGGGTTACCAGTTGGTCGACGTAGAACGATCGGCTGGCGGGTTGTTGCGCATCACCATCGATTTGCCCTGGCAGCCCGGGCAACCCGAGCAATTTGTCCAAGTGGAAGATTGCGAAAAAGTGACCCGCCAGTTGCAGTTTGTGTTGGAAGTTGAAGGCACGGCCTACAGCAGGCTGGAGGTTTCTTCTCCTGGCATCGACCGGCCGTTGCGTTCAGAGAGCGATTTTTTGCGTTTCGTCGGTGAACAGATCGACGTGACTTTGAAAGCCCCAATGGGGGCCGCAGCCGGTGGATTGGTGGCTGCCAACCGAAAAAAATTCAGGGGTGTGCTGGAAACCACCGACACCCCTCAGACTTGGCAAATCACTTGGCGTGATGAGCCGACGAGCAAGCCGGGAATGCGGCCTGCCAAAGTCAAAAAAGACTTGCCAGTGCAAGCGCTGCAATTCACCTTGAGTGAATTGCGTGACGCAAGACTGGCGCCGATTGTGAATTTCAAGGGCCGCAGGCCTGCTGAGAACAGGAGTAATGAATCATGAACCGCGAAATGCTGATGCTGGTAGATGCCATCTCCCGCGAAAAAAACGTCGAGCGTGACCTGGTCTTTGGCGCGGTCGAATCTGCGTTGGCCCAAGCCACCAAAAAGCTGTACCAAGGGGATGTGGACATTCGCGTCGCCATGGACCGCGATACAGGCGAATACGAAACCTTCCGCCGTTGGCTGGTGGTGCCTGACGAGGCCGGTTTGCAAAACCCAGATGCTGAAGAAATGTTGATGGACGCGAAAGAGCGTTTGTCTGATGTGGAAGAGGGCGAGTACATCGAAGAAAGTGTCGAATCCTTGCCCATTGGCCGCATTGGCGCCATGGCCGCCAAGCAAGTCATTTTGCAAAAAATTCGCGATGCCGAGCGTGAAATGCTGTTGTCAGACTTTCTCGCACGTGGTGACAAGATTTTTGTCGGCAGTGTCAAGCGCATGGACAAGGGTGACATCATTGTCGAGAGCGGTCGTGTCGAAGGCCGTTTGCGTCGCGGCGAAATGATCCCCAAGGAAAACTTACGCAATGCCGACCGGGTGCGCGCCATGATCATGGAAGTCGACACCACGTTGCGCGGCGCACCCATCATTTTGTCGCGGTCAGCCCCCGAATTCATGATTGAGTTGTTTCGCCAAGAAGTGCCTGAAATTGAACAAGGTTTGCTCGAGATCAAATCCTGTGCCCGTGACCCAGGCTCGCGCGCCAAAATCGCTGTCATTTCACACGACAAGCGAGTCGACCCCATCGGCACATGTGTTGGCGTGCGCGGCACCCGCGTGAACGCAGTCACCAACGAACTGGCTGGCGAGCGTGTCGACATCGTCTTGTGGAGTGAAGACCCTGCGCAATTTGTCATTGGTGCGCTCGCGCCAGCCAATGTCACCTCCATCGTGGTTGATGAAGAAAAGCACGCCATGGATGTGGTGGTTGACGATGAAAACTTGGCCATGGCCATTGGCCGTGGCGGTCAAAACGTTCGCTTGGCTTCTGACTTGACGGGTTGGAAAATCAACATCATGGACGCGGCAGAATCCGCACAAAAATCAGCCAATGAAACCGAGACTTTGCGCGAATTGTTTGTCGCCAAACTCGATGTCGACCAAGAAGTCGCAGACATTTTGATCGCCGAAGGTTTCACCAGTTTGGAAGAAGTGGCCTATGTCCCCTTGCAAGAAATGCTGGAAATTGAAAGTTTCGACGAAGACACTGTCAACGAATTACGCGCCCGTGCCAAAGACGCCTTGCTGACCATGGAAATTGCCATGGAAGAAAGCGTCGAAGAAGTTTCGCAAGATTTGCGAGACCTCGAAGGCTTGGATGCCGAGTTGATTGCCAAGTTGGCCATGGGTGGTGTGCATACCCGTGACGAATTGGCCGATTTAGCCGTGGACGAACTGGTGGAAATCACCGGTCAGTCTGAAGAGGAAGCAAAAACTTTGATCCTGAAGGCGCGCGAACATTGGTTCGCGGGTCAAGCGTAACGGTCATGAAGAGGAACACCACAGATGACCATCACAACGGTTGCCGAGTTTGCCAAGGAACTCAAAAAATCTCCCGACACACTGCTTGAACAGCTGAAATCAGCGGGTGTCGCCAAGTCTTCATCCGCCGATCCGCTGACCGATGCAGACAAGCAAAAATTGCTGGGCTATTTGAAAGCCAGTCACGGGACAGACACGCCTGAGCGTAAAAAAATCACGCTGGTGAAAAAATCCACGTCTGAAATCAAACAAGCTGACGCCACAGGCAAAGCCCGCACGATTCAGGTCGAGGTCCGCAAAAAACGCACCTTTGTCAAGCGTGACGAAGCGGATGCAGGTGAAGCCGACGCCGCTTCCGACCAGCAAGCCCCTGCCGCTCCTATTCTTGACCAAGCCGAGTTGGCCAGGCGCGAAGAGGAAGCCAGACGTCAAGCCGAATTCATTCGCCGTCAAGAGGAAGAGTTGGCTGAAAAGCGCCGTCTGCGCGAGGCCCAAGAAGCCAAAGATCGCGAAGCCTTGGCAGCCACCGATAAGCCTGCGGCCAATGACCAAGACCTGAGTGAGGCCAAAGCCGCCCAAGCCAAGGCCTTGGCCGAGGAGCGTGAAGCTGCGGCCAAAGCCAGTGCAGAAGAAGACGCAGCCCGCGCCAAAGATTTGGATTCACGCCGCCGCACCGCCTTGGCTGAAGCTGAAGCGATTCGCTCCATGATGAACGCACCGAAAAAGGTGTTGGTGGCGAAAAAACCGGTGGTCGAAAAAACCGAAACGCCTGACCCCAAAGCGATCAAAGGTACCTTGCACAAACCGGCCGCGGGCAGCACTGCGCCCGGCGCCCGGCCCGCTGGTTCCACCACCAGCAAAGAAGGCCAAAAAGAAGTCAAAAGCGCCAAGCTGTCATCGAGCTGGGCTGACGAACAAGCCAAGAAGAAAGAAATCAAAACCCGTGGCGACGCCAGCGGCGGCGTCGGCCGCAACAGTTGGCGCGGTGGCCCTCGTGGCAAGCGAGAGCGTGACCGCGAAGAAACCCCGGTGCAAGCGGCACCCGCAGAAGCCCGTGTCATTGAAGTGCACGTGCCTGAAACCATCACGGTTGCCGAATTGGCACACAAGATGGCAGTCAAGGCGTCTGAGGTCATCAAGCAATTGATGAAGCTGGGTCAGATGGTCACCATCAACCAGCCGTTGGACCAAGACACAGCCATGATCGTGGTGGAAGAAATGGGTCACAAGGCCATCATTGCCTCACTGGACGACCCCGAGGCGTTCACCGAAGAGGAAGCGTCTGCGCACCATGGCGAATCCGTCACGCGCGCGCCTGTGGTGACCGTCATGGGTCACGTTGACCATGGCAAAACTTCTTTGCTCGATTACATCCGACGCGCCAAAGTGGCCTCTGGTGAAGCCGGTGGCATCACCCAGCACATCGGGGCATACCACGTGGAAACGCCTCGAGGCATGGTGTCTTTCCTCGACACCCCAGGTCACGAAGCATTTACCGCCATGCGTGCTCGTGGTGCACAAGCCACTGACATTGTCATATTGGTGGTGGCCGCTGACGATGGTGTCATGCCGCAAACCAAAGAAGCCATCAAACACGCCAAAGCTGCCGGTGTCCCGATTGTGGTGGCCATCAACAAGATCGATAAACCAGACGCCAACGCTGACCGTGTGAAAAACGAGTTGGTTGCCGAGGAAGTCATTCCCGAAGAATTTGGTGGTGACGCGCCGTTCGTGCCGGTCTCGGCCAAAACCGGACAAGGCATCGATGAATTGCTCGAGCAAGTGTTGCTTCAAGCTGAAGTGCTTGAACTCAAAGCGCCCATTGATGCCATGGCCAAAGGCTTGGTCATTGAAGCCAGTTTGGACAAAGGCCGTGGTCCGGTGGCCACCATATTGGTTCAGTCGGGCACTTTGAAAACGGGTGATGTGGTGTTAGCGGGACAAACCTTTGGCCGTGTTCGCGCCATGTTGGATGAGAATGGCAAACCCATCAAAACCGCCGGTCCATCCATTCCGGTCGAAATCCAAGGTTTGACCGAAGTGCCCCAAGCAGGGGACGAGTTCATGGTGCTGTCTGACGAGCGTCGCGCCCGTGAAATTGCCACCTACCGTGCGGGTAAATTCCGCAATACCAAATTGGCGAAACAGCAAGCTGCCAAGTTGGAGAACATGTTCACCGACATGGCCTCTGGCGAAGTCAAAAACTTGCCCATCATCATCAAGGCCGATGTGCAAGGCTCGCAAGAAGCTTTGGCGGCCTCGCTGCTCAAACTCACCAACGAAGAAATTCGTGTGCAACTGGTGTATGGCGCGGTCGGCGGCATCAGCGAGTCTGATGTCAATTTGGCCATCGCCTCCAAAGCGGTCATCATTGGCTTTAACACCCGTGCAGACGCAGGGGCACGCAAACTGGCCGAAAACAATGGCATCGAGATCCGTTACTACAACATCATTTATGACGCGGTAGACGAACTCAAAGCAGCCATGTCCGGCATGCTGACACCCGACAAAAAAGAAGAAGTCATTGGCATGGCCGAAATCCGTCAGGTGTTTCGAATCAGCAAAATCGGTTCGATCGCAGGTTGCATGGTCACCAATGGCGTCGTCCGTCGCAATGCGCGTTTGCGTTTGTTGCGCGACAACGTGGTGGTGTTCACCGGCGAACTCGAGAGCCTCAAACGCTTCAAAGACGACGTGCGTGAGGTCAAAGAGAGTTTCGAGTGCGGCTTGAACCTCAAGGGTTACAACGACATCCAAGAAGGCGATCAACTCGAATTCTTTGAGATCAAGGAAATCGCCAGAACGATTTGACAACCTGCATGCCAGCCAAGAAGTCGTCCACACCCCATCGCGGTTTTCGCGTCGCAGACCAGATCCAGCGTGATCTGGCCGAGTTGATTCGCGAACTCAAAGACCCGCGATTGGGCATGGTCACCATCCAGTCGGTGGATGTGACCCCCGACTACGCGCACGCCAAAGTGTTTTTCAGCGTGTTGGTGGGCGACCCTGAAGCATGTGCCGAAGGATTGAACCAAGCCGCAGGTTTTTTGCGCAATGGTTTGTTCAAGCGATTGCATATTCACACCGTACCCACTTTGCATTTTCAATACGACCGCACCCCTGAACGCGCCGCTGACATGAACGCATTGATCGCTCGTGCAGTGGCTTCACGCGCCAAAGAAACCGATTAACCATGAACTCGCCACGCACACGGGTGCAACGGCGTCCCGTGCATGGGGTGTTGTTGCTCGATAAACCGCTGGGACTCTCCAGCAACCAGGCTTTGCAAAAGGCCAAATGGTTGTTGCGGGCTGAAAAAGCCGGCCACACCGGTACCTTGGACCCATTGGCCTCAGGCGTGCTGCCCTTGTGTTTTGGCGCCGCAACCAAGTTCAGCCAATTGCATTTGGATGCAGACAAAACATACGAAGCAGTTTTGCGTTTGGGACAGCGCACCCGTACCGCTGATGCAGAAGGCGAAGTGATCGCCGAATCGGTGGTCGATTTCTCGCCCGAGAAATTGCAGCAAGTGCAAGCCTTGTTCACTGGTGAATTGTTGCAATTGCCACCGATGCACAGCGCGTTGAAAAAAGACGGCAAGGCGTTGTACGAATACGCTCGCGAAGGTTTGGAGGTTGATCGCCAACCCAGACGTGTAACGGTGCATGCATTGTCCTTGCATGAATTGCCCATGAAAGACGGCGTGAGAAGCATTGCATTGCGCGCCAAATGCAGCAAAGGCAC
>Ga0075471_10003440_pt1 | contig 10285 bp, 12 predicted proteins | sample DEB19_08_DNA_2_FD_74787 | JGI IMG/M metagenome (GOLD analysis project Ga0075471, IMG submission 74787) | Aqueous microbial communities from the Delaware River and Bay under freshwater to marine salinity gradient to study organic matter... | ecosystem: Environmental > Aquatic > Marine > Coastal ... | reverse complement strand
ATTCTCCGAGCGCTGGCTCGAGCCGGCCTGACCGCCAACCGGATCAAGAAAGGGCAAGACCATGTCAAAGAAGCACGACCATGACCACGGCCACGACCACAAGGCCGCCCCGATGGTGGAAGAGATCAGCGATTTCGAGGCGCTCGAGATTGCCGTGCGCGAGCTCGCCATCGAGAAGGGACTCTTCACCGCCGAGGACCACCGGCGGTTCACGGAGTTTGCCGAGCAGATCGGGCCGACGCCTGCCGCGCGCATGGTGGCGAAGGCCTGGCTGGACCCCAAGTTCAAGCAGTTGCTCTTTACCGACGTCATCGAGGCCTCGAAGCATGTCGGCGTCGATTACCTGAAGCCCACCGGGTTCGGCACGCCGAGCGACTACACAGACGTACGTGTCCTTGAGGACACCCCCACCCTCAAGCACGTGGTGGTCTGCACGCTGTGCTCGTGCTACCCGCGCCCGATCCTGGGCTTCCAGCCGGAGTGGTACCGCACGCCGAACTACCGCCGCCGCCTGGTGCGCTGGCCGCGTCAGGTGCTCGCCGAGTTCGGGCTTTCGCTCCCGCCGGAAGTCGAGATCCGGGTTGAGGACTCCAACCAGAAGTGCCGCTTCATCGTCATGCCGGTGCGGCCCAAGGGCACGGAAGGTTGGACGGAAGACCAGCTCACGGCAATCGTCACCCGCGACTGCCTCATCGGCGTGGCACTGCCCAAGCCGGGCGTGACGACGAACGTGAAGCTTCAGGTCATGCACCCCCCGGGCCAAGCGCACTGAGGGTTGCCTGCCATGTCGGATACGTCGAAGGCCCCTACAGCCCCCGCAGGCGCGGAATGGAAGCCGGTCCCCCTTCTGGAGAAGATCAAGAAAGAGGGCCGCGTCTGGGGTGACCTTGCCCAGCAGTACGGTGTTGAAAACCCCGAGCCGCCCTGGAAAACCAGCTTGGAGGGCATTTGCGAGGCCCTGGGCGGAAACCCTTGCGACACGTCGACCAAGCTCGACCAGAAGTGGCTCGACGGGCAGGTCGACCGCAAGGCCGTTGGCGACGCGGCACCGCTTCCGGCCCTCGAGCGGCGTTGGGAGGAGGACGAGCTTTCCGAGACGATCTACAAGGATGTCCCGTTCCCTGAGCGCCAGTTGCTTGCCCTCGCCCACTCCCTGATCAAGCGGGGGCTTGTGAAGGAAGACGAACTGGCGTCGCGGCTGAAGCAGGTTCACCAGCGGCTCACCAGCACATGATCGGTCGCGCCGCACGCAAGGAGCACTGAGCATGTCGATTCGGGGGGTTCGCCTCAACATCCAGGACCTCAGCTACCGCTACAGCTCACGCGGCGAGCCGACGTTCACGGAACTCAACCTGCAGGCGGCCCCGGGTGAATGCCTGGCCATCATTGGGCGCTCGGGGTGCGGCAAGTCCACCCTGCTACACATCATCGCCGGGCTGCTGAAGCCGGCAGCCGGCTCCATCCACCTGGACGATACCCGGGTCGAGGGTCCTTCCCCGAAGTGGGTGATGATGTTCCAGGCGCCGCACCTTTTCCCCTGGATGAAGGTGTCCCGGAATGTCGGCGTCGGCCTCAAGTTCGCCAAGTGGCCGGAGAAGGAAAAGAACGACCGCGTCGCGGAAGCCTTGCGTCTGGTGGAGCTGCAGGACTACGCCGACACGAACGTCCAGGATCTCTCGGGCGGGCAGCAGCAGCGCGTTGCGCTTGCGCGATCGCTGGTGATGGAACCCGAATTGCTGCTCCTCGACGAGCCCTTCTCGGCCCTCGACGCGTTTACTCGCTCGTCATTGCAGCGGGATGTGCGCTCGATCGCCAAGCGGCTGGGCTTCAACCTCATCATCGTCACGCATGACATCGACGAGGCGGTCATCATGGCCGACCGCGCGGTGATCATGGCCGGCGCCCCGGGCAAGATCAAGGATGAGATCGAGGTGGCCCTGCCCGACCCGCGTCAGCGTGAAGACGCCGCCGTGCAGGGCATGCGTGCCCGCTTGATGGATGCCTTCCACAAGGCGGCCGGAAAGCCGCCCGCGTCGGAGGCCTCCGCAGCAGCGTGACCTCTTTTCGACTCACCCGGGAGCCGCCGCCCGCGGCGCCCGCGAATGACCCGCAGCAACACGAAGCAGCGTCCCGCGCCCCTAAAACCCAAACATGAGGAGCAAGCGATGAGGAGAAGGCGAAACGGCAGCGAAGAGAGCCAGTCCCCGCTGGTGCATGTCTATGGCTGCCATTGTTCCAGTTGCGAGTCGATGCCGGGCCGGGATGACCCGATAACCCGCCTGTTCCCCCGGGACCCCGAGGTGCTCGAAGGCAAGCCGGACCCGCGGCTCGCCCTGAACCACGACGAGCGATTCAGCGCCATTCTCGGCACCGGCGTGAGTCGCCGGGATCTCCTTCGGGCTGGCTCCCTCGCCGCACTGGGAAGCCTGATGCCCACGGGCGCCACGTTCGCCCAGGAGAAGAAGTTCGATCCTACGGTGCGTATCGGCTATCTCCCCATCACGGACGCGGCCGCACTGCTGGTGGCGCACGAGATGGGTTTTTTCAAGAAGAACGGCATCGAGTCCGCGCCGCCGACGCTGATCCGCGGCTGGTCGCCGCTTGTGGAGGCCTTTGCCTCGCACCGCTTCAACCTCGCCCACATGCTCATCCCGATCCCCATCTGGATGCGATACAACAACAAGTTCCCCATCAAGATCACCGCCTGGAACCACACCAACGGCTCAGGCATCATCGTCCACAAGGACGCGGGCATCAACACACCAAAGGACTTCGGCGGCAAGCAGTTCGCTGTTCCCTTCTGGTACTCGATCCACAACATCATTTCGCAGAAGATCATGCGCGATGCGGGCATCACTCCGGTGATCAAGCCGCAGGACGCCAAGCTCGCGCCCAACGAGTGCAACTTCATCGTCCTGCAGCCGCCGGACATGCCCCCGGCGCTCGCCGCCAAGTCGATCCATGGATACTGTGTTGCCGAGCCGTTCAACGCCCTCGGCGAATTGCGTGCCAGCGGCAAGATGCTGCGCATGACGGGCGACGTCTGGAAGGGCCACCCGTGCTGCGTCGTGGTCATGCACGAAGCCGACACCCAGGATCCGGCGCGCGCCCAATGGGCGCAGTCGGTGCACAACGCGATTGTCGAGGCGCAGATCCACCTCTTCGAGAACCGGGAAGCGATGGCCGACATGCTTTCCAAGGACGGCAAGAACTACCTGCCGTTCCCGAAGGAGGTCGTGCGCCGGGCAATGATGCTCTACCAGATTCCCTACCCCGGGAACCCGGACGCCATCAAGAACAAGGATTGGGGTGCCGACCGCATCAACTTCCAGGGCTGGCCGTACCGGTCGGCTACGGAGCTGGTCGTCTCGGATCTCAAGCGCACGGTCATCACCGGCGACGCGGCGTTCCTCGCCAAGCTGGAGCCGAAGTTCGTTGCAGACGACCTGGTGAACTACACGTTCATCAAGAATGCGCTGGACCGCAACCCGAAGTGGAAAAACGATCGCAGCGTGCCCTCCACGGGTGACCCCTTCACCCGCAAGGAAATCGTCTCGCTCTGATCGCCGCCATGTCCGCCACCGCCACCAATGCGACCAACCCCCGCGCCGCCGCCCAGGCGGCAGCGCGGAGTGCGGTCAATTGGGTGGTGGGCATGGCCATCTTCCTGGCGCTGTGGTGGTTGGGCGGATACTTCATCGGCGCCAACCCGAAGACCGCGAGCTTCGCGGGTTTCGGCCTCATTCCCACACTCGAGGCGTTCCCCGCACTGTGGCAGTCGGGAAAGCTTCAGGCCGCAACGCTGGCGAGCGGCGAGCGGCTCGGCGCCGGGATGGCCCTTGCGATTGCCATAGGGCTCCCGATCGGCATCATCGTCGGACGCAGCAAGTTCTTCCGCGACTTGAGCAACTCCGGCTTCCAGTTCGTGCGGATGATCAGCCCCCTTTCCTGGACGCCGATCGCGGTGCTGGTATTCAGCAGCTGGGATGGGTCGATCATCTTTCTCGTTGCCATCGCCGCCGTGTGGCCGGTGGTCTTCGCCACGGCTGCCGGCCTCGCCAAGGTAGACCCGGCATGGTTCAAGGTGGCGAGGAACCTCGGCGCAAACCCGGTGCAGATGCTCAACCAGATCATCATGCCGGCCATCGCCTTTGACGTCTTCACGGGCATCCGTCTAGCCCTCGGCGTGGCGTGGGTCGTACTGGTGCCGGCCGAGCTGCTTGGCGTCACCTCGGGCCTTGGCTACACCATCAAGGACGCCCGCGAGACCCTGAGCTACGACCACCTCACCGCCATGGTGCTCACCATCGGGGTCATCGGCTACTTTCTCGACTCGGTCTGCGTGGGACTCATTCGCCGCTTCAGCTGGCATCGGGGCGACGCTTGAGCGCGCGCTCCGCCACGGCGCCCTCCATGGGCTCTCGATTTGCCGGGCTCTCGTACAGCGCCTCGACTTTCGTCGCCGGCCTGGCCATTCTTCTCGGGCTGTGGTGGTTCTCCACGTGGGCACTGTCCCTCAGCCCGTCGACCTCGCAGTTCGCGAGCTTCGGCCCCGGCCCTGCCTTCAAGGCGACGTGGATGATGCTCGAGAACGGCCACATCCAGAAAGCCGTTTGGTCGAGCTCGTACCGCCTGGGCGCAGGCTTGGTGATCGCCATCGCCGTGGGCGTGCCGATCGGCATTCTCATCGGCCGCAGCCGCCGCTTCCGCGAACTCAGCAACTCGCCGTTCCAACTGATGCGGATGATCAGCCCGCTTTCCTGGGAGCCGATCGCGGTGATCGTGTTTGCCGGATGGGACGCCGCGATCATCTTCCTCGTCGCCATCGCCGCGGTCTGGCCCATCATGTTCGCCACGGCCGCGGGCTTGGCCAAGGTCGACCCCTCGTGGTTCAAGGTGGCTCGAAACCTCGGCGCCTCGCCTCGCCAGATGGTGACCGAGATCATCATTCCCGCCATTGCGTTCGACGTGCTCACCGGCATCCGCCTCGCCCTGGGAGTGGCCTGGATGGTGCTCGTGCCAGCCGAATTTCTCGGCGTTCGCTCCGGCCTGGGCTACACCATCGAGGACGCCCGCGAGTCTCTGGAATACGACCATCTGATGGCCATGCTGGTGGTCATCGGTGCCATGGGCTACGCGCTGGACAGCGCCTGCCTCACCCTCATCAAACGCTACAGCTGGCACAAGCAGTAGCGGACGTCCAACCCTCCAACAACGCCACCCCATGCCCCGAAAAATCAGCCTTGTCTGCGTGAGCGGCACCCACGAGAAGCTCCAGATGGCGGCCATGTTCGCCTCGGTCGCGGCCGCCTCCGGAGACGATGTCGCGGTTTTCCTCTCCATGAACGCCGTGCTGCCCTTCGTCAAGGGTCGTGGTGAGGCGCCTGCCGAGGGCCGGTTCGGCGCGCTGCTCGGCGGCAAGGGCGTGCCGCCATACCGGGACCTGTTCCAGATGGCCGCCGAAATCGGTGGTGCGCGCATCCAGCCCTGCTCCATGGCTCTGGACCTCCTCAAGGCCGAGGCGGGCGACCTGGACCCGATGCTGGGCCCGCCCACAGGCCTCACCAAGTTCCTGAGCGACGCCGAAGGCGCCCAGGTGTTCACCTTCTAGCTAGACTGGCCCGCAAAGGCACACGAAAAGGAAATCGGCATGAGTGACACCAAGGTCATCGACGCGCGCAATACCTTCTGCCCTGGCCCCTTGATGGAGCTGATCACCCACATGCGCCTCGCACAGGTAGGCGACGTGGTGGAGCTGCTGTCCACCGACTCCGGCTCCGCAACGGATATCCCGGAATGGGCCAAGAAGGTTGGCCACGAGATGATGGGGATCGAGCAACAGGGCGACACCTGGCATCTCAAGGTGCGCAAGGCCAAGTAGGCGCGTTCGCAACGTAAAGGGAACCCGACGATGAGAATCCTTGTAGTGGGTGGGGGCACGGCCGGCACGATCGTGGCCAACAACCTTGCGCGCCGCCTGAGCGCCGAAACGCGCCGCGGCAAGGCGCGCATCACCATGCTGTCGGCGTCGGACCGGCACATGTACCAGCCGGGCCTGCTCTACGTGGCCTTCGGGCAGATGACGCCGGACCAGCTCTACCGCGACCAGGCGAGCCTGCTCGAGTCGAACATCGACTTCCATGTGGACCCGGTGACGGAGTTCATGCTCGACCAGAACAAGGTCAGGACCCAGAGCGGCAAGGTGCATGAATACGACACGCTGGTGATCGCCACGGGCTCCCGCATGGTCCCGGAGGAAATCCCGGGGATGAATGAAGGCGCGGAGTTCTTCTACACCGAAGCCAGCGCGGTCAAGCTCTACAAGAAGCTCCGGGAATTCCAGGGCGGCAAGGTGGCGGTGGCGGTGGGCGTCCCCCACAAGTGCCCCATCGCCCCGGTGGAGGTGATGTTCTCGCTGCACGACTACTTCAAGGCCCGCGGAATTCGCGACAAGGTACACCTCAAGTACCACTACCCGATCAACCGCATTCACACGATCGAGAACGTGGCCAAGTGGGCAAAACCCGAGTTCGATCGGATCGGCGTCGAATACGAAACCCTCTTCAACATCAAGGAAGTTGACGGTAAGAACAAGCTTCTGAAGAGCGAGGAAGGCACCGAGTACCAGTACGACCTCCTGATTGTGATTCCCCAGCACCGCGGCATGGAGGTCGTCGAGCAGAACAAGCTGGGGCCGGGCGGCTGGATTCCCACCGACCGCTACTCGCTCAAGATGAACGGCCACGACAACGTCTACGTCGTCGGCGACACCACCAACCTGCCCGTGAGCAAGACGGGCTCGGCGGCGCACTTCCAGGCCGAGGTGATCGCCGAGAACATCGCCTCGATCGTGAAGGTCGGCGAGCCGGTGCGCGACTACGACGGCAAGGTCTACTGCTTCATCGAGGCGGGGCATGACCGCGCCACCTACGCCATGTTCAATTACCAGAACCCGCCGGACCTCAAGCCTCCGTCCAAGCCCATGCACTGGTTCAAGCTGTCCTACAACCAGATGTACTGGACCAGCGTCCGCGGCCTACTGTGAACGGATGACGCCATGACCAGCCCCAACGAAACCACCGCCCCCGTCGGCGACGCGGATTTCCAGCGCCTCGCCGAATTTGCCCAGCTCGTCACGTCAGCGCAGGATGCGCTCTCCGACGACATGGTCAACCGGATCGCCTCGACCTTTTCCGAGGGGATCACCATGCTTGACCGCCTCACCCGCAACGAAGGGCTCACCCACCTGCTGCGCGAGCTGGACCGGGTCGAGAACCAGCAATTCCTGATTGCCCTGTCGAACGCGTTCACCCAAGCCAGCCGGGAGCTGGCGTCCTCGCCGCCGGCCGCCGGCGGCATCACCGGGCTGCTGCGCCTGATGAGCGACCCTGGAGTCCAGGAGGGCATGCGGCTGATGGCGATCGTCGGCGCACACATGAGCAACAGCTTGAGGGAAGTCCACCGTCGGGGCTTGTGAGCCCGGATAGGGGTTTCCTATGGCCAGCATCGGAAAATCGACTCCACGCCGAACGTTTGCTCCATCACAATTTTCCCCATCCGTCGTGCGCCACAAACGCAGCGATGGAGCGGGTTGCAGCTCAATCCATTGAAGAGAAGAGGAGAACCGCAATGCACATCGAACCAGGTATCGTCGAAGGCGCAAAAATGACCCTCGGCTTCGCCACGGCAGCAGGTGCCGCGAGCTACACGGTGAAGCTCGCCACGGACATGGCCCGCCGCGATGGCCTCGCCCCGCTCGCCGCTCGCGTCCTCATCGCCTCCGTGCTCGTGCTGTGCTTCTTCCAGGTGCTGCCGCGCTACCCGGTCGGCGTCTCGGAGGTCCACTTCATCCTCGGATCCACGCTCTTCCTGCTCTTCGGCGCAGCCCCGGCTGCTATCGGCCTCGCCGTCGGCCTGCTTGCTCAGGGCCTGGTCTTCTCACCGTGGGACCTGCCGCAGTACGGCATGAATGTCACGACGCTGCTCGTTCCCCTGTTTGCCGTGAGCGCGCTGGCACAGCGCATCATCCCCGCCAACACGGCCTACAAGGACGTCACCTATGCGCAGGCCCTGAAGCTTTCGCTTGCCTTTCAGGGCGGCGTGGTGCTGTGGGTCGGGTTCTGGGCCTTCTACGGCTACGGCGCCACCGCTGCCACGGTGGCTTCGGTGGCCGCCTTTGGCGCTGCCTACCTGAGCGTGATCCTGATCGAGCCGGTACTGGATCTCGGCCTGCTGGCCGCAGTTAAGTCGCTGAGCGGTGCGTCGGACAACAAGCTCTTTCACGCCCGCCTGGGTCGCGCCGCCTAGGCTCCGCGGCTTCAGAACGACCAAACCGCCGGCGTCATGCCGGCGGTTTTTTTTTGCCCTCTGCCAACAGCCTGGGGCGACTAGGCCCGCGCGGCGATGTAGCGTTTGAGCGCCTCGGCGTCGGGCGGCATCCGGTCGCAACGCTGGGGCCGACTTTCGATGCCCTCGAACCCTTTGGGACGAGCCGGCGCCGCCCCCAGCGCCTCGACGATGGTCGCCTCGAATTTTGCGGGCAGCGCCGTCTCGACGCAGACCATCGGCGTTCGCGTGTCATTCGCGGCCAGCGCCACCTTCAGCCCATCGGCCGTATGGGGGTCGACCACAACGCCGAACTCCCGCTTCACGCGCCGGATGGTCTCCAGGCGGTTTTCATGCGTGCTCTTGCCAGAGACGAAGCCTGATTCGTCGTTGATGCGCTCCCACGCCCGCTCGACCGAAAGATCGAAGCCGCCCTTCTCCTCAACCTGCCTCCAGAGCCAGGAGACCTTGTCACCATCCTGCTCGACCATGTCCCAGATGAAACGCTCGAAGTTGGAGGCCTTGGAAATATCCATCGAGGGGCTGGATGTCTCACGGGTATCGGCAGTCCTGCGCGGGCGGTAGCGGCCCGTCTGGAAAAATTCGTGAAGGACGTCGTTCTCGTTCGTGGCAAGCACCAGGCGCCGGATGGGCAGACCCATGCGCTTGGCCACGTGGCCCGCGAAGATGTTGCCGAAGTTTCCCGACGGGACTGCAAAGGAGATCTGCTCCGAATTGGACTTGGTCGCGGCAAAATAGCCTTTGAAGTAGTAGACCACCTGCGCAACGATGCGTGCCCAGTTGATCGAATTGACCGCGCCGATCGCGTGCTTTTCCTTGAACGCCGCGTCGCCGTTGACCGCCTTCACCAGGTCCTGGCAGTCGTCGAACACGCCGTCGACCGCGAGATTGAAGATGTTCGGCTCATCGAGCCCGTACATCTGCGCGCGCTGGAAGGGGCTCATGCGGCCCGCGGGCGACAGCATGAAGACCTTCACGCGGCTCTTGCCCTTGAGCGCATGCTCGGCCGCCGAGCCTGTGTCGCCACTGGTCGCGCCGAGGATGTTGAGCGTGCGCCCCTGGCGCTCGAGCACCGACTCGAACAGGTGCCCCAGGAGCTGCATCGCGATGTCCTTGAACGCGAGCGTCGGGCCGTTCGAGCAGGCGAGGAGGTGGAAGTTGGGCGAAAGCGTCTTGAGCGGCGTAATGTCCGGCGTGCCGAACACGTCCGCCGTGTACGCCCTTGCGGTGAGCGCCCGGAGCTCCGCCCCCGGCAAGTCATCCGCAAAAAGACGCAGCACCTCGAAGGCAAGCTGCGGGTACGTGAGCCCGCGCATGGCCTCCAGCTGGGTCGCCGATAGCCGCGGCCACTGCTCCGGAACTGCCAAGCCCCCGTCGCTTGCGAGCCCCTCGAGCAGGATGTCGGTGAACGCCTGTGGCGCGGCTCGCCCGCGCGTGCTCAGGTAGCGCACGGTCGGTCAGGCGAGGTCTTCAAGCCGGATGCGAACCACCGGCGCAGGGATGGTGGCCAGCGACTCGATGCGCCGAATGGCCTCGTTCACGCTGCGCTCGTAGGTGCGGTGCGTGAGGATCACCACGTCGACGACATCCTCCCCCTCGCCTGCCTCCTTCTGGAAGATGGCGCCGATGGAAATGGAGAGGTCCGCACAGATGCGCGTAACGTCGGCCAGCACACCGGGGCGGTCCAGTGCCCTCAGCCGCAGATAACAAGCGGTCTCGACCTCGCCCATGGGCAGAATGGGCTCGCTCGAGAGCCGATCGGGCTGGAACGCGAGATGGGGCACCCGGTGCTCGGGGTCCGCCGTTGCCATGCGGGTGACATCCACGAGATCGGCCACGACTGCGCTCGCCGTGGGTTCGGCGCCCGCGCCGCGGCCGTAATAGAGCGTGGGCCCAACCGCATCGCCGTTCACCAGCACCGCGTTCATGACGCCTTCCA
>Ga0075471_10003439_pt1 | contig 10286 bp, 17 predicted proteins | sample DEB19_08_DNA_2_FD_74787 | JGI IMG/M metagenome (GOLD analysis project Ga0075471, IMG submission 74787) | Aqueous microbial communities from the Delaware River and Bay under freshwater to marine salinity gradient to study organic matter... | ecosystem: Environmental > Aquatic > Marine > Coastal ... | reverse complement strand
AACTTTTCCATCCGGTTAGCCACATCTCCCAAAAGCTGCTTGTGGCGTTTTCTGGTAACTGTGTTGATGGCAGTCCGCAGTTGTTTTACGAACAATTTGTCTAGATTTGTCATTTTGCTGCAACAAGTGGAGCCTGCCCAATCTTCCGCTGCACCAGCTCATCCGGAAGCACTGCACCTGCAGCACTCCAGAGAGCTTGCGCCTTTTTAAGGCTGATTGAGCCTTGAGCACGGATCGCGTCACCGGCACCAATTGCACCTGCCTCTACAGCCTGCGCAATGTGTTCAGCCTCGATGTACTCGGATGCACGTGGCTTTTGCAACCTCCAGCCTGGTACTCGCACACCAGCCTCGAGGAGCCCGCGTGCCTTTTCTTTTGCCGCGTCCCGAAAGTCATCCAGCGTCTGGCACGCGGCGAGGAACTGCCCGAGCCGGTCGGGGTCGTTGAGCAGCGCCAGAAAGCCCTCGTCCTGCACGGTCGGCGCCAAACCAGCAACGGCCACTAGAGCCTTGTCTTTGGTCGCGACACGGGCGGGACAGGTCAGGCTTTTCGCACACCAGCCGCAGTAGTCGTTTTCGACCGGCGCGGTGCCGACGTTGGCAAGCACGCTGCGCACGAGGTCGTGCGCCTCTTGGTAGGTCCACCGGCGACTCACGAGTTGGCGCTGGTCGCAAAACAGCAGGTGAGTCGTCCAGTACCCCACAAAGTGCGTCTGCATGAGCCCCAGTGCGTACGCTGCCATCTGTGCTGAGTAGTCGTACACCTGCCCGCTTTTGAGGTCGATCGACCACTGCCCACGCACTGCCACGCCGTCAACGGTGCCCTCGTGCTCCAGCCCGCCAGTGCGGACCTTGCAGGCGGCCTCGTCAGTCGTCAGCCGGTCAGCGCCTCCGTTGAGCGAAATGCACCTGTCGATTGCCCAGCGCACTGCGATAGCGTCCTCGTCGGACAAGTCGCGCGGAAACTCGCCGGTCGTCCAGGCATCCCGGAATACACGGTCAAGCATGGTGCCGCGTGCTGCTGCCTCCGAGGTGCCGGGAGCGCCTTCGTACTGCCCGCATAAGGCGAGCTTGGGTAGTGATGAGTGTCGTATTTTCATTAGAATAAACTTGGTTGAGCTTCGATGTTACGCAGGTTCGTCACGGCGTGTTCCGCGTAGGACTTTTTAAGTTCAGATCCGACAAATCGCCGGCCAAGCGTCAGCGCGCCGTAGCCTTCAGAGCCAATGCCGGTAAATGGCGAGTAAACCAACTCGCCGGGGTTGCTCCAAAGCGTGATGGCTCGTTCAATAACATCAAGTTGAAGCGGGCAAATGTGCTTTTCGTCAGCTTGATCTCGTGCCACTTCTCCGTTCAAAACGCGCCCCTGATCTACTGTCATCCAGACCGGAGACGCCACCTCTTGCCACCAAGAAACAGGAAACTCTGATCCGTCCTTTGTCACTGGCACTACAGTTTCTCCGGGAGCGCGAAACACGAGCAAGTAGTCAGCGCAGCCCACTCGCGAACTGGATGAATCGGTTTTCAGCGTCTTGTGCAGTAGCCCGTGCGCTTTGGTGCGCTGCATCTCTGTCACCGGACTCTTCCAAATGCAGATGCGAGAGTGAAAGAGAAAGTCGTGCTTCCAGAACGCTCGGATGATCTCCCCGCTGAAGTCTTGAAACTGGATTGCGCCGTGCTTCCACTTTGTGGAAAGAAGATCCACGCAATGCACTGCCACTTCGCGCCCAGGCTGCATGATCCGTTTGATTTCTTGGATCAAGAAATCAAAATGCACCATAAAATCGGTCATCGAGTCACAGTTGCCCATGTCCTGCGGATCGTTTGAATAGGTAAACAGGTCAGCAAACGGCGGGCTAAAAACTGAGAAGTCAATCGACCCCGTCGGGATCGTCTTGGCAACTCGAACACAATCCCCGTGGTGCACGGTCCAGTTTTTGCCAGAAAAGCTGTCCACGCCTGTTTTTGCTTCTATCGTCTCGGACTTTTGAAAAGTCATTTCTGCTGCTGCTAGTTTCATTTGTTCCTGCATTTGTTCATGTTGTTGGATTTTGCGCCTAATTGATTGAAGGATGGCTCCTTCGGTCTTTGCTTGCACGATGTAGGCGTTCACTTCTTGCGTTTGCCCGAATCTGTAGGACCGTCTCAAAGCTTGGTAAAAGTCCTCAAACGAGTAGGAGAGCCCCACAAACGCCACATTGCGGCAGTGCTGCCAGTTGAGCCCGAATCCGGCAATGCTTGGCTTGGTAATTATGACGCGCGCGCGCCCTTGGCTAAAATCGGACAACAAAGACTCTTTGCGCGATGGCGCATCTGATCCTCGCACTTCGATGGCATCCGGGATTCGCTGCGCGAGATTGTCGGCCTCGTCGTTAGTGTTGCACCACACAATCCATGGCTCATTTGATCCATTCACAAGATTTGCAACAGCGTCGGAACGGTCTGCTGAGGTCATGCGCATTTCGCGATGCATTGTGGTCGCCGATAGCGTAGCGATGCGAAACAAGTCATCCCCGGTGTCTGTGCTGATGTCAGCGTCCACCAAGATGGTTTGCATGTTCAGTGCTGGCAAATCGTACCCATCGTTCGCAAATCCAATGTCAGACGGTTTTGAAACGCACGCCGCCCAGCTTGCCAGCCACTTCCAAAACTGGCTTTCAGCATGCTTTTTCAGACGCCAGTCGCCAGTGTTGAAAGTATCGTTGACAAAGAATGTTGCGAGCATTTGAGCAGGCGAGCAAATGCCAAGGAAGTCAGCGTGCTGCCCGAGTTCGGTGTAGTCGTTCGGTGACGGTGTCGCGGTACACGCGAGCCTGTATGGTGTCTGGGAAAAGGCATCTGTCAGCGCCTTTCTCGTCTTTCCAGTGAACGACTTCAAAATCGAAGACTCGTCGAGCACCACTCCGGCAAAAACTGAGCAGTCAAAATGCTCCAGTTTTTCGTAATTCGTGATCCAGACTCCCGGAGCGGTAATTTCGTCGCCGCTGGCAATCTGCTTTGCCTCGATGCCAAACTTCTGCGCTTCCCGTGCAGTTTGTGAAGCAACAGCCAACGGCGTCAGAATAAGCACGCTGCCGCCAGTATGTCTGACAACCTGGCTCGCCCACTCAAGCTGCTGGGCAGTCTTTCCAAGCCCGCAGTCCTCAAACAGTGCGCAACGCCCTTTCCTGACCACCCAACGCACGATGTGCGCTTGCCAGTCAAACAGCGGAGCGATGATTGGCAAAGGCTCAAAACCGGCATTCCGGACTGTCTTTTGCTTGCTTGTGATGTAGTCGTCGTAGGTCATTTCGTTTTTTTCTTTGCCGCCAGTTGACTAGCTCTGAGCGCCGTCATGCGCCGCCTTGCTGCCTCGCGGGTGCATTCGCCTGCGCAATTTTGGGCAACAGAGTTTGTGCCCGTATAGCGCCAGGGGAACTGTTGTTCGCACACGGTGCAGGTCTGCGGCGGCTTGGGTGTTGCAGCCTCGGCGACTCGCCTGCCCGTAAGCCGGTTAGCGCAGGAGACTGAGCAACACGTTGCCCGTCCTTTGCGTCTAAACTCGGCTCCGCAGAATGCACACGGCACCAGCGGCAACGCCGCCGCCCTGCACTTTTGGCAGCCCTTGCTGAGGATGTGAATGATGACCCCGCACCCGCAGATCTTAGTGGCCTGGTTGGTGTACTGCCGCCACGGTTGGTCCACCGGCTGTGCGTCAACCGGTCGCTGCACGAGCCCGGCTTTGATGGCGGCCTCGATGGCGGCGGGAAATGACGCCAGCAATTGCGCCTTGGTGAGCGGCTTTTCCTCCGGCTTAGGCTCGCGGATCAGCCCTCGCCGCTTGGCGTCGGCCACGATCCGTTTTGCCTGTGACAGATTTAGCGGCGCGTCTTGCTCTTTGACCGTCCAGCCGTCGTCCCAACGCTGCGGGACCGATGGAGACCAGCAAGGGCGCCCGTTCATAGTGCCGTGGTGCCCGCTCATAAAAGGTCTCCCTTCCACATAGTGCCAATCGTGATCAGGGCCAGCGCGGCAATGGTCAGCGACTCGCCCAGGTTGCCGCACTGAGTCAGCGCAACGAGGTCAGCGATGAGGAGTGCGCCAAGCCCAGCAGCGTAAGCAACGCTGCGCCGTTTGGTGTTGGCTGGTACAGTTTGCGTGCCTTGGTACGGCCTGCGGGTGTAGTGTGAGGTGCTCATGTTAGCGGCTAAATGCACGGAGTTTGTCGGCTGCGGCTGGCATCTCTTCCGAGCAGCGAAATTTGGCGCAAGCTGCACGCTTGCTCGTTGCGTTAACTCGGCCAGCAAACACCCACCAGTGCGTGCGCCCAGTTGCGCCAGCGTTGCGGGCCTCGGTCGTCATGGGTAGACGCGCGGTGATGTCGTAGGATTTCAGGATTGTGCTCATTGTTCAGTTCAGTTCAGGTTTACTCTAACGGCCTCGTCAGCACCCGCCTTACGGGTGGACGCCCCGAAGGGCGTTTCGGCCTAAAACTCAAAGGAGGCGCGTCCTCTGCGGACATCTTCTGCCAGTTCCTCTGCGGCATACTCGGCTTCGAGCGCCAGCCGGTCTTCCATTTCTTCGTAGGTTTCGGTTTCGTCGTTAATTGCGGTGTTTGCTGTCATGGGCTCAACTCTACCCACCCAACCGCGCTTGGCTAGCTATTTTTTGCACTTTTTTTTGCACGCTTTAAAGCGTTGAGTTCCCGTGCTTTAGGACGCGGATTGCTGGCATTCCTGCGCGCTGCCTCTGCTTTTTTTTGCGATTTTGCTGCGCCGCCAATGCGTCCGATCTCGCGGCAATGCTCGCGGAGTGTTTTTTCAGTGCTCATTGCGTTCCAAGCGGTTGATTTCTCGGTTGATATACCAAGCTGCTTTGCGTAGATCCTCGACGGCATTGCCTTTTAATCCTGCACGCCACAAATACTTGATGGCGTTGCCGATACAAAAATTCAGGTGCTCGGTGATTTGGATGCACTCCACGCCCGACGGGTGAGAAGTGTAATGCGATGGATGGTTTACGGGGTCACTCATTAGTCTTGGCATCAACGACTTCCATCACCTGTTCTGCTGCCTTGGCAGCCAAAGCAAATATCAGCGGTAGAGACTTTGGCGAGCCTGCGCAAAAGAAGTGTCCATCCACCTTTGCCACCACCAAAAGCTTCTCAGCCTGCACATTTTGCGCCGTCAGCTCGGCAGCGGTTTTGAGCACCGCGTGAATGCGGTCTGCTTCGTTTTGTTCCATGCCCGCAGACTACCAAAGCCCGCTTGGCTGTCAAACTGCGCGCTGCCTTTGTTTCAAGTGGGGAAACTACAAAACCCAGTCGCAGGATCTCCCTGCGCACCATACGGCAAATCGCGCGGCACCATATCGGTGCCACCAACAAAATGGTCACTCACCAAGCAGCGCCAGTCCAGCTTCAAACAAATCCGCTTCCTCGTCCCGCCTGCGCCGCAGTCCCCGGGACTCTGGCCAAAGACGCTTCATTGCGCGAAACTGGTCTGGAATCGGCTTCCATTCTTTCACCCGCATCAGATCGCGGATGGCAGCCATCTCTGTGCGCCGGTCGCCAACCAGCGACGGTCCCCGGTTGAACACGAGCGAGACGAGTGCCGCCGCACAATCACCCGGGAGATCCACGAGTTGCGGGTAGACTCGGAGCGTGCGCAAATACCAAGTCGGGAGCGTGACATCCTCAAACACAGCCAGCGCGGCAGCCCACGGGATGACCAAGTGCCGGACGTGCGGCAGAATCGCCCTGGCATTCTCGCCCTTGCGGCCCGAGACGCCAACAAGCGCGGCCATGGTCTGGCTGTCCAAATGCTTTGCCCACGCCCTAGTGGTCTCAATCACCGGCGTGTGCCCGAGATCCCAGCCGACGCCAATGGTGACGCCAGACGCGCCTCCCGGCCACTCCGGGTTGCGGTCGTAAAATTGCTCGCCGCCAGTCTCCCAAGCAATAATGGCCTTAATCCCGCGAGGGCTCATATTCATCATCGTCGTCGTCCTCTTGTGTTTGTGTCTCGTCGCCGGTTTCCTCGGCAAACCGCATCGCCTGATACAGTCGCGCAAACAGGCTCCCAGAACCGGCTTCGAATGTTGTGTAGGTGTCAGTGTCCGAATCGTGCGCAAGTATTTGCACGCAGTCAAAATGTTCGCCAATCTCGGCAGCCATGCGCTCAATAAATGCCTGTTTTTCGTCTGGGCTCATTGCACTTGGTAGTGTTTTGCCATGACGCGCTTTCCGTCGCCGGTCGTGGTCATAAAGCGAGCGGTCTTCCATCCTTTGCGTTCGGCAAATCTAACGGCCTGAGCGCGGTTGACATCGAGCAGCTTTGCCAGTTGCGCCGGAGTGTACCAGCCTGCCGGTGCAGGCTCGCCCAATAGCTCGGCCTTCAGCGCAGCGATCGCGGACGGCGTCAGACTGGCAGCCTGAATTGTTGGTCCTTGGTCTCTTTTGCCAGCCATACGACAGTTTCACTATCAGAGTATTCGCCCCATGCAAAGCCCCTGCTCCAGGACGTGGTAGCCCGCCGGTTTGCCGCGTAACCCATGGCGTTGACATCTCCCAGCCAGCCAACGCAATACCCCGTCGGGTGAGCCCTGTTGCGCCCTTCGGCCTGCTGTACTCGGTGCAGATGCGCGATCACCACTTTGTTTGCTGCCCCCTCACAGATTGCCTCGGCATGATCGCGGACGGCGTTTTCATTCACCATGTAGCCGTGCCCGAACAGCGCGTCTCCGAACAGCCGCCATCCCTGTTGGAAATTGTAGTCCACAACCTGGCATCGCATGACCTTGGCGCGGTCCTGAATCTGCGCCATCACACGAGCCGCCAACGCGGCCACAATGGCACGCGGTGACTCCATCAACGTATTCAGCCGCGCCTCGTGGTTTCCGAGAAAGTAGACCTGCGGCTCAAGTCGGCTCAAAAAAGCGAGCCCGTCGTTGAGGTCGGACTCGGGGTCCACCGCGTCGTCCGCTGTACCGGCTGCACCAGCGCGAAGGCACGCTAGGTCGATCGCGTCGCCCAGGTGCAGTGTCGTGTGCGGTTTCCACCGCGCCTTGAACGCCAGCACCTTTTTGAGCAAATCCTGATCCGCATGGTGCCCATGCGAGCACCCAACGGCCAAAAACCGCTTCCATGCCCGCGTAATGTTCGCCATGCGTTAGACTCTGGCAAGAAAAGTAGAACCCGGCCCCGGTACGCGTGGAAGGCGTCCCTGCTCGTCGTAAATACCCGAGTACGGGTTGATTTTGTCAGGCGGCAGTGCCACGCCGTCAGTTCCCGCTGGCGGGAGCACTCTTTTTACGGCGGCAAGAATTTGCAGCCCTGCGGGAGGGGTTGCTCCGAGGTAACGCTGTTGCATCGCCGGGATCACCGGCACGGGAAGGACAGTCATTGTAATGGTGCTTGGCCGCGTTCATTCCGAATCACATCGACGAGCCCAAAGATGCCCATGACAGCCGTGCCAATTGCACCGCCGATTCCGGTTGAGTAAAGCCCAAGTGCGGCCCCGAGCTTTGCGAGCCCCAGCCATGTTGAAGGCTGGCTAGCGTAGTTTTTCAGAGTCTGTTTCATGTTCGTTTAAAAGTCGCTCCCAGAGAGCTTTGCGATCGGCTTCGCACTCTTTGATTTTGCCGTTGAGATGCCAAACTGCCGCAAGCGTCAAAGCCATGGAAAGCCCCTGCGCGGCTGCCTGCTGGGCGATGAGGTCGAGGAGTTGCGTCATGCTAGAAGTAGGTGGTTACAACAACAATTCCGCCAGCTCCGTTGCCTCCATTGCCTCCGTTTCCAGAGCCAATAGTTGCGCCGCCTCCTCCGCCTCCATGGCCGTAGCCGCTTGCATTTGCGCCGTTTCCGCCGCTTCCGCTGGCAAAAGTTGTTGCACCTCCACCGCCCCCAGCAGAGCCATTCATGATCAACGATGGCACTCCAGATCGTGGCGTTGAAGGTGTTGCATTACCGCCGTTTGCAACTGTGCTTTGTCCTCCTGCTGCGGAAAACAGATTGATAAACGGATTTGTTGCGCCATTGCCGCCGTTAAAAGGTGAAGGCGTGGCAGATATTCCACCGCCTCCACCGCCTCCACTTGGAGCGTTTGCGGCCCCTGATCCAGCAGATGCTGTTGCGCTAATTGAGGTTCCACCGCCCGCGTTGCTGTTTGGTGCTCCTCCGCTTCCGGCTGCTGGGGCAATGGTGCCTCCGTTTACTCCAGGTTGTCCGCCTGGATTGCAACGCGCCAAAAACGCCGTTGGCGTTGAGGTTAAAGCAAACCCAGAGATGCCCCCAACTTGCGCCGTCGAAACTCCAAAAACAGCTCCAGCTCCGCCAGCTCCAACGGTTACATTGTAAGTTGCTGGGCTATCCGCAAGATCAGCTGCGTTGAGTGTTGTCCGGCTGTATCCGCCACCGCCGCCACCTGTGCCGCCATAAATCGGAGTGCCACTTGTGCCTTTGCCACCAGCCCCACCGCCATTTCCGCCGGAAACCATTTCGACAACAACCAATTTTGCGCCTGCAGGTTTAGTCCAAGTCGCTGTGCCAACCGTTGTGAAAACATCAATTTGGGCCTGCCCAGCCTTGCTTGCAAGCGCGGTAGTCAACCCAGCAATCTTGCTTTGCGCAATAGCCGCCGCTGCGTCCACATCTGCATCCACCAGCAGACTCGCCGGTGATTGCAGCACGCCAGCCACATTTTTCCAAAGCCCTGTGCCCGCTACAAGTCCCAGCGATGTGTGCACATGGCTCGGCGTGTTGTTGCCAAACTCACCAGTCACGCTGTGCCCGTTGCCGGTTGCGTAGGCTTCGAGGGTCACGTAAATGCGGTCAGTGACCAGCATGGCGGTTTCCGGCACGAGCACGGAGATCCCGACGAGCGCGGAGGTCGTGCCAATGGTCACCGCTGCCGAGGTCGCAAGAAGCGTCGGTGCGTTGCTGCCGTCGTACTTGTAGACCTTGGCTCGCACGCTGTTGCTGTGGTTGTTGTCGGCCACACCGTACAGCCAGATATTAAAGTCCCACAGGCCAGCAGGGATGTCAGTTGATCCCGGATCTTGCGGACTCGCCTCGGACACAAAGCCAGCAAACTGAGTCCAGGTTGTCGGCGTCAGACTGCCAGTCGTCGCGGTTGTCTGTGCCGCGTCTGCGCTGCGCCCGAGTTGCTTGGGAGTGCCGGGAAGATTGGTCGTCGGTGCGTCGGCGTCGGTGCCGTTGTTGAGGTAATAGGTCAGCCCGTTTGCACCGCCTCCGCCGCCCGTACTGGCTGCCGGCGCCCATTGCGAGCCGTCCCATGTCAGCACCTGCCCGCTAGTTGGTGCCGTGCCGGAGACTGCGGAGCCCTTGATTTTATCGACGCTCGTCGAGTGCAGCCCGCCGGATACATCGCCGGAAAGGATGGGTGAGTTGAGAGATGGCATGTCAGTAAGTGATGGTTATGCTCGCGTCTCCAGCGCCCTCGGAGATGACGATTGAAATAGTTGTGCCTGCTACGGATGAGAAATCGACAGGGTCTGCAAAGCTGCTGCCTGTTCCGCCTGCGCCTCCAGGTATTCCTTTTCCTCCACCACCTTGCCCGGCTATGCTAGAAGATCCTCCAGAACTCAAAACAATTGAACCTCCACCACCACCGCCGCCTGAGCCATTAAGCCCCCCACCTCCTCCTCCTCCCAAAAAATATTGCGTTGGGCTGGCATAAATTCCTCCACCAAATCCGCCAAGACCTCCCAATTGGCCATTTGTTTCAGCGCCATTTCCTCCGAAGCCTCCTTGATCACCAGAAAGGCCGTAGCCAGCAGGCAAAAAAGCTGAGCCTCCTCCGCCATGTGAAGTGTTACTTGCTGCATATCCTCCACCTCCGGGATAAGGTCCATTTCCAGCAGCCCCATTAGCTGGCAAAATAAACTCTAAAGTGTCTGGATTAAACGCCCCCGCACCACCACTTCCGCCGCCACCATAGCCCGCAATGCCAGTTGTTCCCCCCGCGCCTCCAGTCAAGGTCCAACTGATGGCAGAAATTGAAATTCCTTTACCATCAATACCTGCAGAAGCAATTCCGTCTGCCCCATTTGCACCAGTTGTTGCAGCAATTGGACTACCGTTTTGGTCAAAATAAGCATCAGTCCCAACAGCTCCAGATTCTCCATCTGTTCCAATTCCATCTGATCCATCCCCAGAACTGGCGGAAACATAAACCCAACGCACCCAAGCCGGAACCGTCCACGAATACGATCCCGGCGAATTAAAACTTACGGAGCCGTTTATTGAGGTCGGTTCCCATTTGGAAGTCGTTGCGTTCCACGCCAGCA
>Ga0075471_10003433_pt1 | contig 10290 bp, 12 predicted proteins | sample DEB19_08_DNA_2_FD_74787 | JGI IMG/M metagenome (GOLD analysis project Ga0075471, IMG submission 74787) | Aqueous microbial communities from the Delaware River and Bay under freshwater to marine salinity gradient to study organic matter... | ecosystem: Environmental > Aquatic > Marine > Coastal ... | reverse complement strand
TTGTTCCCGCGATGGGGTCAGCAATGTCAACATTGATAGCCGTGGTCAGTGTGGAAGCGCCGACAAAGCCATACGTTGGAGCGCCAAACACGACTTCGCGCTGTGTGGTAAGTGCCCCGGTAGCAAACTGACGGGTTGCAGCAGTTTTAGAAACGAGGGTGTTTTCCGTGCTCGCCGTCAGGGCTGTGTCTGCGGGCGTCGTGATGGTTAAGGCTGCCGATGGGCTGCCCGTGGCTGCCGCGCGGGCGAGGGCAAGCGCACCAGCGAACGTTGCGCTCTGATCCGCGCCGATGGTGAGTGCTGCCACAGGCGCACCGTTCGTCGCACTCGTGGCGAGGATCACTGCGCCACCTGCCGTGCTGCCTTTGCCACCGGCGATGGTCATCGAAGCGCCGGTGCCCGTGGTGACATCGTGGGCTTTGAAGGTTTGAGCGGTTGGTGTCGTGGCGTGGTCAGCGCCCATCTGGAGCGTGGCGGCGGCGTCGCCGCTGAGGATAACATCACCCCCGAAACTGAAAGGGTATGCTCTGTTCGTGCTGGCGAAGCCACCTGTTGCAGCGGTGACGTTCCAGTAGCCGCACAGACTGGCGTTGTTGCCGGAGCTGCCGAGTTGCGCGACGTTGGCACCGCCGGAGCCGAGATACATGGACGATCCACTCGATGTATAAAGCGTGCATGCGCCGACGCCTCCGACGACCCCGATGTCCATGCGGACCGCGCCCGCCGTGGCGATGCCAATACGGTCAGCGGCGGTGCGATAAAGTCCGGAAGTCGCGTCTCCGAAGTTGAGTGCTGGCGTTCCTGCACTGCCGTTGGGAAGGGCCAGCACTCCCGTCATCGTGTCGCCCGCCAGCCTCACAAAGCCATCCGTCCAGGCAGAACCATTGTAGAGGTTCATGCGCGTGGTGGTCGTGTTCCACACCGTCATGCCCGCTGCCGGGGCGGCAATGGCATCCCGCTGCCCGGTCGTGAGGTTGTTCAGTCTCAGACCGGCATGCGTGGTGCCGCTGAAACTGATCGGCCCCGTGAAGGTGTCCCCGGTGGTGGCAGCCTTGGTGCTCAACTGCGTCAGCATGTCCGCGTTGAGGTCGGTCGTGTTGGCGATGCTGCCGCCTGCGGCAGTGACTTTGGCGTCCAACGCCGTCTGCAAATCGGTCTGGTTCGACAGGGTGCCCGTGATGCTGCCCCACGCGGCAGCGCCGCCCCCACCCCTGTTCGCGGCGGCGATGATGGCCTGCTTGAGCAGGTCGTTGCGAGTATCAGCGAGCGCGGTGGTGCCGAGGGCGGTCAGCGCGGCGGTGATCTGGGACGAGCCTGCGATTGGGGAGAGAGTCATGCGTTACAGAGGGCGATGATGAGTTGCTGCAAGAGTCCCACCTCGGTGTCTGCGAACGCGGTGGTGCCCAGCAGGGCGAGGGCTGCCGCCTCTTCGGCGGTGCCAGCGATAGATGAGGTGGTCATTCCATTCCTCCTTCAAGGGCGGTGGCGAGAGCGGCGTCGTCCATTTCCATGTCCTCCGCCTCCTCAGTTTCAGTGGCGACTGGCATGCCGTCGATGGCGGTCACTTGCAGACCTCCGTCTGTCATGGTGACGGTGGCGGTCACGTCAAAGGTGCTGCCGGGTTCGCGGCCAGCCGTGTCGAACTCTGCGGGGATGGGGATGAGGATCATGTCAGACGGTGCTAAGGGTTTCAGTAAAAAGCGGGACGCCCTATATTCTAGGACGCCCCGCCGAGGAGGTCAACTGCGACCTGCGTTAGTAGGCAGGGCAGTCAGTGGTCACGACGTTCGGGCACCGCTTGAAGCGGACCACGTAGCCATACTGGATTTTCTTGGGCTTGTAGGCGGCGTAGAGGAGAGCCGAGTAGAACCCGATGTTGCTGTAGGGGTTCAGCGTCTTGTCGGGGATGTTGAGCCACTGGATGGCCCCGTTGTAGTTGACCGCCTTGGCCGAGCTGCCCGATCCGAAGCTGGTGGGCATCTTGGGCACCTGGCGAACCACGACATCCGGGTTCCAGAGGTAGAGGTCTTCGTACTCCGCAGCCTCGTAGGCCGGGTTCACGATGGCCTCGTCACCAATGGTGGTGGCCTGCGTGGTGTAGAAGGGGCGCTCGACCCAGGCACCACCCACGAAGTCGTAGCGGGGCATCTTCACGTCGATGACGTGCATGAAGCCGCCGTAGGTGCGGTCGATGCCCCAGCTTTGCAGCAGGGTGGCACCGGCAGCTCCCTTGCCGGAGTCGGCCCAGCGGAAGTCGTTGCGGATGGAGTCGTCGCCCTTGATGATCGTGCGGTGGGCCTCCATGGAGAGGATCGCCGGGACAATCGGAGCGCCTTGCTGCTTGGCGTAGCTCTCCATGTCGCCGCCATCTTGAACGATGCGGTTGTAGAGCACGTCGAGCAGACCTTGGTTGATGGTGCTCGTCGCCACGACTGCGGGCATGGTGGTGCCGTTGGTCGTCTCGGTGAGAGAGGCGTTGAACACGATCTTGTGACCGGCGTTCTGGAAGAACAGCGCCTTGTCCTGGTTTTCCCAGGTATCGACGATGTTGCCCTCGAAGTTGTCGTGGATGCCCGCGAGCTGGTCCTTGGCATCATAGGCCGCACGGAGATCCGTGAAGCAGATGTCGGCGGAGTCCAGACGGGTCTGGTACGCCGAGTAGCTGAGCTGGGTCATCGCGGGGGAAACCACGGTCGGGGTGGGCACGCAGTTGTTGCCGGTGCCGTCCGGGGTGGATACCGCCTGCCAACTGCCGCCGACGCCATTGGAGCGTTTGACGACAACGGTGGAGAAGTTGAAGCCGATGCCGTCAGGCAGGGTTTCCTTCTTGATGAGGGCGGAGACGCGCCCACGGGCGCGCATGATTTTCTCGATCTTGCCCTGGATACGGGAAGCGTCGGAGATGAAGTATTGGTCAAGTGGGTCAGCCATAGTGTTAGAGAATTGCGGGTTTGGGTGTGTTGCCCCGCTCTACGGCTCCAAGGAATTGTCCCGGTGACGAAGGCAAGGCGGTTTGCTTTGCTTTTGTCAGGGGAGGTGTCCTGGCGTGAATTAACGCTCCTTGGATTTGACTGGTGCCTGCGAAGGACAGGCGATTTTTACGCTTCTACCCGTAGCCTGCATTGCCTACGGGAATAGTCAACAATTATTTTTGGCACAAAGAAGCCCCGTTGCTTTAGAAGGGCAACGGGGCTTCAACAACAAAATGCCGCCCGAGGGAACGAGCCTGCTGTTTGTGTGGTGTCGCAAGACCACGTAAAGTACCTCAGCCAAACCCGCTGTCAACTATTTCCCTGCCCGCAACGCCTGTTGCAGGGCGTCCTCATCCATGTCGTCGCCTGTGTTCTCGCGACGGGCTGGCTCGGTGACTTTCTCCACGGTACCACGGCTGCCGAGCAGCGCGGCTTCGGACTCCTTGAGCTTGGCGATCTCCGCCTTGAGGGCTTGCAGTTGACCGACGACCTTGGGCAGCAGGACAGCCGCCTGCGTGGCGAATGCCACGTCAGCGGGGTCTTCGGACGGACGGGCCTCGGCGATGTCCTTGGCGACCTCGACGTCGGCGAACAGGCTCGGCAACTTGCGCTTGAGCTGCTCGGCGATGTGGTTGTGGCTTTCGAGGTACTTGGCCTCCGCCGCCTTGGCCGCTGCTTCCTTCTGTGCGGCGGTCTGGTTCTGCAACGATGACCACACCTCGCTCGCCTTGGCCTCCAGTTCATCCATCTTCGCGTACAGACTGGGGAGCTTGTTGGACTCCGAGATGGCCTCTGCAACAAACTCTGGGTACACCGGCTCCTCGGCGGAGTCGAACACCGCCTTGATGGCTTTTATACGATCCACTTTGGTCTCCGCGTCTGTGGCCTCCCGCAGTTTTTCAGGAGGAATGCCCGCAGCAACGGCCAGCCGGTCTAACTCGGCGAACACCTTGTCGATTGGCTCCACGACCTGCGCCTTCCACTCAGGGGAATCCCTCACGTCGCGAGCATGCTTCCAGGTGCGAAGCTCCTCAAGCTCCTTGAGGGTCTGCTCGCTGTCCTTGGGCTTCTGCTCGGCAAGCTGCTTCTGCAACTCGGCCACCTTCATGCGGGCGTCGTCGCGTTCCGTGGCAAGGAGTTTGGCTTTCACCCGCGCCGCCGCGAAGGCGTCACGCTGGGCCTTAGCCCAGTTCTTGGTGTCGATCTCCGGCTCCTCCTCAACGGGCGGCTTCTCCTCGGCATCGGGCTTCTTCTCCACCTCTTCGTCCGGCAGGGCGTCCAGCCCTTTCTTCTTCGCCTTGTCCTCGGCGGCGGGCTTCTGGTCAGCGGCGGGCTTGTCAGCAGCGGACTTGTCAGCAGCGGGCTTCTCCGCTGGTGCTGGCTTGTCGGTGGCGGGGGCAGTTGCTTCTTTGCCGGGAGGCGAGGCGAGAGCCGCCTCGAAGGCGGACACGTTCATCTCGACGGAGGGGGCTTCTGGGGCTGCCGGGGCAGCGGGTGCGGGTGCGTCCATGGTGTGGGTGTTTTTATGATTCGTTGGTGGAGAGCGCCCCTGTCGATTTGACGACGTATGGCTTCACGCTGGGAGGCTGGGAGAAATACTTCGGACGGCGGACGGCGATGCAGCGGTCTTTGGCGATGCGCGTGATGCACACCTTGTTGCCCTGATTCCCGCCGATGACGTGGTACGCCTTGTCATCCTCGGCAACGTACCAGCCGACATGACCGCCGCCCTTGCGCACGAACACGAGGCAATCCCCGAGTGACGCCTTCGGCGACTTCACCCCGAATTTGGCCCAGTTCCGCGCCCACAGCGGGTCTTTCACCGGCTCCTTGCGCGCCCGATGCGCCACGATGGCGGCGAACAGCCCGCACCACGGGATGTCGTCATCCGAGTACCCGGCGATCCTGATGCCCGCCAAGTTCAACTCGTCACGCCAGCCGATGATGGTCTGGTTGCTGCCCTTGCCGACGACCTCCGCCACGCCGAAGAGTTCGAGGGCGCGGATGATGGTCAGGGGCAAATCTTTGACCTTGGTCAGCCAGCGGTATTGTTCAGGTAGTTCAGTCATTTCGTTTTCGGTTTGGTCTTGAGAAACTCGTCAGGCACGAAGGCTTCGCTCTCCAGCTCGCCGCCGCGCAGCGGGACGCCCTCGGACATGGCGCGAAGGGTGTCGCCGAACGCGACGATGCCCATGGAGCGGAACCACTCGTGGGCGATGGCAGTGTCGGGGTGGTTGCCCGGAATCGGCCCCGGTGTGAACCTCGGGATGGCCGCGTCACGCAGCAGACCCAGCGCCTCCTGCAAGGTGGGGTCGGCAAGCACCAGTTTCAACGCCTCCCGCTTCGGGGCTGAGTTGATAAACTGGCGGATGGCTGGGGTGTCGAGTGTCATTTCGTTCTAGGTGCCGCCTTCTTCGCCCGCGCCATGGCGGCGGCGTGTTGAATCTTCTGCGCGGCGAGGGCGTCGTTGATGGCGAGCCTCTGCTCGGCCTCCTTCTTCATGATGCCCATCTTGGTCTGGCTGGTGGCAAGCAGGATGTCCGCCTTGGCCGAGGCGTCCACGGCGGCACCATACACACCCGGAGGCGTCTCGATGCCTTGCACGGCATGGCCTTCCGCCTGCTGCTTCTGCGCCCGGCGCTGCTGGGCTTCGAGGGACTTGGCCCCGTTGGTGATGACCTCGTTGAACTGCTGCAAGGCTTCCTTGAACTGCGAGTAGGGAGCGGACATCGGATCAATGTACTCCATGTGCTGCCCCGTGTGACCGGACGCCACCTGCATCTGCGGAATGGCTTCCTCAAGCCCCATCTGCTGCGTCTCCAGCATCTCGTTGATGCCTTGGATGAGCGTGAGGTGGGTCGCCACATGAACGATGTGATCCTGGTTCGGCTCCAGCACGGGCTGCCCGCCGAACTCGATGACCTGATTCTCCAGGTTGGCGATCTGCTGATCGACCGGAGGACGCTGCCCCTCGGCCCTTGGCACAAGGCGCAGGGCGTAGTCGGCGTCGGTGTAGGATGCCACCGTGTCGCGGGTGAGAATGCGCTGTCCTTCGGGGTCGAGCCGGGGGAACACCTGCGCGTTGAGCGCCTCCAGCACCGCACGGCGCTCGGAGGACGACCCTTTGCCGATGCCCATGTTGACGGAGATGCGCTTCCAGTCCAGCCGGGTGAGCACTCGCGGGTCAACCCCGCGCTCGACGCAACGCTGGCGGAAGGCAAACACCTCCCTGCCTCCGGGGTGACTCTCCTGCAACGTGGGGTTGGACGCCCGCCTGACGATCTCCCGGTAGTCCCGCGCCCACGCGACGAAGAACAGGTTCATGCTGGCCGAGGAGAGCTTCCCGTCCATCTCGTCGCGGCGTTGAAGCTCATACTTTGTCTTCTGCCCCTTCTCCCCGGATGCCGCCGCGCGCGGGGCCATGCCGCCGCTGCGCATGCGGAAGTTCTCCTGCACCATCTGGAGCGCGGGAACGAGGTTGCCCGCCACAGGCGGCGTGTTGCGCTCGACGAAGCTGACTCCCGTGTTGAGCTGGAAGTACGGCCCACGTGGGGTAATCATGTTGTCGATGGTGGCGTCCTCGCTCTCGGTGGAGAGGAAGGTGTTCGCCTCGTCCATCGCCTTGTCGAGGAACTTGCACTTGGCCTTGTTGAGCGCGGCGGTGCTGGTGAAGAGGTTGTAGGCGTTGCCCCGGATCGAATGCAGGTCGCCGTTGGTGCCCACGCCGTAGAGGTAGGCGTTGACGAACTGCCCCATGCTGCCGTACTTGCCACGCGCCTCGTAGAGGAACTGCTGCTCGCCGTTGTCGTCCGTGCCGCCGTTGTAATCGGCGATGTAGTGGCTGATGGTGCCGTTGATCTCCTTGACCCACATGTGGACGACCGTGACGACGACAGCGTTGTTGCCCGCGAAAACCGCGTTGTCCTTCCACCACGCCTCGATCTCCTCAGGGTCGGCGCTGTTCATGTTGTTAGGCATGGCCTTGCGGCAGGAGCGCATGATCGCCTCGGGGTTCCAGCCCATCTTGCGCCCGGCCTCCGGGTTGCGAATCTTCGCGGCGAGGTCGCTGGGCTGCATGTCCACCTTCATCGTGACACGGTCAACCTTGTCGATGGACGCCTTGGTGCCACGGGGGATTTTGAAGTTCTGCAAGCTGCCCACCTCCCACCGCCAGTCGAGCGTGTCGTCGCGGTAGGTGAACCCGACGCCGAACATGGTGAAGAAGTGCGAGAGCAGCCACCAGTTGAAATGGAAGTCCTCCCAGCCGGTTATCATGCGGTGCATCTCCTCGGCGATGATTGGCTCCTGGACGACCCGCTCGGCGTCGGAGAGGATTCCCGGCTCGACCGGGATCAAACCGAAGTTGTCCATCGAGTCGAGGATGTCGTTGAAGGGCTGCTCGCTCTCGGTCTGCGCCTGCGTCAGGTCGCCCCAGTTGACGTTGGTGATGCCATGAAGCCCGAGCAGACGAAGGCGGGACTCCGAGAAGGGGGTAGCGCCGTCCACCATGGCCTGCACCGAAGCGCGGTCCTTCGAGGCGATCCAGTCGTCGTCGAACAAGGTCTGGTAGTCCTTGATGATGTCAGCCGGGCGTTTGATACGAGTGCTGGGGGCGCACGATTCCACCGACGCCACCTCGTCGGGGATTTTAAGAAGGGGGGAAGGTTTTGCCATAACGGCGGGGAGGTTGCCTCGGATTGCCACATCGCGCAACCGGCATTCCCAACCAAACTGATAGACTTTGTGTGGATGTCAACTAAAAGTGCCGCATGGCGAAGAAGAAAGCGAAGCGTGTGAAGCGAAAGGCGAAGCACGGCAAACGTGCGAAACGCAAGGAGAAGAAGTTCTCCGACTTCTCGACGAACTACCAGCGCACGATCATGCGCAACCGGCGCGGCTTGTGCCATTGCGGCAGGCCGCAGAAGCCCGGGCGAAAGCTCTGCGAGTACCACCTCGAATACCAGCGCAACCTCATGCGCAGGATCAACGGGGCGAAGGGGCGTCACGTCGCCAAGGACGAGTTCCTCACCGTTGACTGGTCGTTCGGTGACGAGGCCGTGGCCGCGATGCTCGGCTGCTCCCCCATCGTCGCCGCCCGGTGGCGTCGTCGCCTGATCCGCACGGGCGAACTCAGGCGCGACCTGTCGGTGAAGGGGAATGTCCGGGCGGTGCTGAGTCCTTGACGGGGTTGTCCAGTTTCCCTTCGTACACTGGGTTTATCCGGGCGAACAGCACGTCGCCCCGGTAGCTAAACTCTATCAGCGGACGCATGTTTCTTTGCGACCGGCAGCGGCAGCAGCAGAGACCGACATAGACAGGCTGGTAGAGGTTGCAGAAGGAGCAGTGGCACGGGGTCGGTCGGTGCATTTGGTGCTTGTCTGTCCACTCGACCCACTCGAAGCCGATGCCGTACAGCAAATCCTTGGGGTCAGGAAGAACTTTTGCGTTCACTGCTTCGTATCCTCGTTGTGCTCCGCCACGATCTCCTTGGCTTCCTGCTCGGTCATGCCTGTGGCAATGACGCGGCGGCTGGTCACGTTGTAGATGTACCACGAGCCGTCAGGCTTGAAGTCTGCGGCCCACTGCGGGGGTTTGGGGTTGGGGTTGGGTAGTTTGGGTGTCATGGTTTCTTCTGAGTGGTGTGAGATGAGTCCCTGTACCCTGCGCGGTGGTACGCGTCAGCGAGCACCCGTCCATAGGGCGTCTTGACGCGACTCCTGTTCCAGGAGATGGATGTTATCGGCGGCGACGTTGAGGATGTGGCAGAAGTCATGGAAGCTGATGTGATTGCCCATGTGGTCCGCAGCACGTACGGAGCGGTGGTAGAGCGGATAGAGGAGATACTGCCTCTTGTTCTCAGGAGCATGGCGAACCCATGTGAGGAGGTCTTTTGTGGGACCGATGTGAAGCTCCGGGGCGGTATCGACGATCTTGTTTATGAGTTCGACGACAGCGGCGGAAAGCACCTCGCCGGGGTCGCGGTAGGGAATCCCTACGTCGATGTTGATGCAGGCGCGGACGACTCTTTGGTCAAACTCGATCCGCTGGGCGGAGGCGCGGAACATCTGGCGGAGCCTTTGGCTGGCGTTGTGCGCCTCGTTCTGGGCGAATCTGAGCTTTCGCTCCGCCGTGGCAGCGGCGACAGCGAGTGAGGTCGCGGCAGCACTGGCCTGCTGGTAACGACGCTGGAGCGTGTTCCTGGACACCGGGCGCTGGCGTCCGGGGGCGGCGGCTGGCGAGTAGCGGAGTTTCTTCATACGTCCACCTCCGTGAGAAAGTAGTTCCGGTAGTGCTCCTTCTCCCTCCTCGACATCGACCCGTTGCCCGAGTAGCGCGGGTGCATGACCCACGAGGGGTCGGCGGCGTGGGGCAGTTTGAAGATGTGTCCCATTTCGTGGACGATGGTGGCATAGGCGTCGTCACCGTTGCCGATGAACCGCGACCACCACGATGTCGCCCACTTGGCCTCACGGTCGAGATAGATCACCCACAGGTCGGACTTCACCCGTGAGCAGTGCGCCCGCTCGCCGTGGCGCATGGTGCCGAAGCTCACGCTCACGTTGATGACCTTTCCCTGCGCCCATGGCACGAGGCTGACGTGGCCGGACATCACGTCGGACCACAGGGCGCAGGCTTTCCTGACGACGGGACGGAGGCGGTCGTCACAGGCGACTTGCAGGGTGTGGGGAGTAGGGGCGGTAATGGTCATGGCTTCTTCTGAGGTGGTCGGTTGTCAACGAGCGTCCCGTGGCGCGCGGCGTCAAGGACGATGGCGCAGCTCGCGGCGATATGGCCGAGGTGGGTGACGCCGCTGTCCGGGGCGCGGTCCTCGCCGTCGAGAAGGGCGTCCAGGTGACGGCGCATGGCCCCGATGTAGGTCATCATCTCCACACGGTTGCTTCTCCAGTTCCACGGGCCGTACTTGGCCGCTCCGCTCTGGAGCGCCGCAGCCATCTCAATGTTGAGCACGGGCGGAATGAGTTGAAGCTGCGGCTTGAGCCTGCCCGCGTCGCCCTTGGGGTCGAGCGGCTGGGCGTCGGGGCATGCAAAGGTCGATAGGGAGCCGGTCATATCCACACCTCCCCGATCCACCCGTGGAGTGGTTTTCCACGATCTGACATCCTGACATAAAAACGCCGACCCCGCAGGCAAACACTTCAACTCCTCCTCCGTGGCGAGGTGGTATCCGGGCGGTGGTGCGGGCGTCGATGTGCTGTCCATGTTGAACGATTGCCCGGTCGGCGAGGGGTGTCAACTGGAAAGGTGTATTATTGTTGCGGGGATGAGGGGATGAGGGGATGAGGGGATGAGGGGATGA
>Ga0075471_10003432_pt1 | contig 10290 bp, 8 predicted proteins | sample DEB19_08_DNA_2_FD_74787 | JGI IMG/M metagenome (GOLD analysis project Ga0075471, IMG submission 74787) | Aqueous microbial communities from the Delaware River and Bay under freshwater to marine salinity gradient to study organic matter... | ecosystem: Environmental > Aquatic > Marine > Coastal ... | reverse complement strand
CTTCCGGGGCTTCGTTCGCTCGATGCTGCCTGGCGCTCCGGCATCCTGCCTCCGCTGGGCAGCAACGCCGGCTCCGGGGCACGGGCAGCCCCTCGCTGAGTTCGTGCCGCCTTCGTACAAGCCGACCGGCCGTGAGGCTGCGGGAAAGCGGCTCGCGTCGGCCGTCATCGCGAAATCAGGATGGGGCCAGGGGAGCGGCGGGCTCGTCTGCGGCGGCGGTTCGCGGAAAGGTCGTCCGCATGACCTCGAGAAACTCCTCGCGGGTGAGCACACGGGAGACCCTGCCGCGGAAGTCGCGGGCCCCCGGTAGCCCCTGGGCATAGGAGCAGGCGAACTTCCGCATCAGGAGCGTGCCCCGCTCCACGCCGAAGCGGCGGCAGACGAGATCGTAGTGGTGGTAGACGAGGTCCCGCTGCTCGTCGAGCGTGGGATCGCGGGGCGGAACCTCGCCGCGGAGCAGTGCGGCGGCCTGGGCGAAGATCCAGGGCTTGGCGACGGCCTCGCGGGCGATCATCACGCCGTCGACACCGCTCTCACGAAGGCGACGAACGGCCGTCTCGGCGGAGTCGATGTCGCCGTTGCCCACGATCGGCATCCGCGACACGCTCCGCTTCACCTCCGCGATCGCATCCCAGTCGGCCGTGCCCTTGAAGAACTGCGCGGCGACGCGGCCATGAACGGTGAGGCACGACGCTCCCGCCTCCTCGATCCGCTGCGCCACCTCCACGCCCGTCCGGCACGAGTCGGAGCAGCCGAGCCGGATCTTCGCGGTCACGGGCACGCCGTCACAGGCCTCGACGACGCGACGCACGATCGTGCCCACCCGGTCGGGATCACGGAGGAGCCACGATCCGCTGTGGGCCTTCTCGGTGACCTGCCGCACGGGGCAGCCGAAGTTGAGGTCGACCACGCTGACCCGGAAATCCTTCGCCAGCCGGCGGCCCACTTGGGCGAGGTTGTCGGGATCGTTGTCCCACATCTGCACCGCCAGCGGCCGTGGTTCGTCGCGCACGCCCCACAGGCGGTCGGGATGCTCGCCGCGGTTGGTCTCGAGCCACAGGGCGCTCCGCGCCGCGATCATCTCGGTGGCCAGGAGGCCGGCACCGCCGAACTCCCGCACGATCTGCCGGTAGGCGAAGTTGGTGTAGCCCGCCATCGGCGCCTGCAGGATCGGCGGATCGACGACGACGGAGCCGATCGTGAGCGGCGCGGGCGTGGCGGCGGCAGTGGCGGCCGAATCGGTGGCGATCATGGCCCCAGCGTACCACTCGTCGCGGCCGGCGGCGGGGAGGCCGGCGGCGGGGACTGCCGCCACTGGATCGGGGTGCCGATGAGCATCGACACGAAGCGGTCGTCCGGCACCGAGAGATCCGCCACGGCCATCGCGTATTCGGCGATGTCGAGGTTGTAGGCCTTGGTGGCCAGGAGAAACTCCCGCTGCTGGGCCACGAGCGCCCCATGGGCCGCGATCACGGCCTCGATCGGACGGTTGCCCTTGGCGTGATCGGCCTCCGCCATCGCCATCGCCGTGGACGCCGCGCGGACGGCGGCCGCCCGGGATTCGAGCGCCTCGTGTCGGGCCGGCAGCGTGCGGGCGATCGCCCGCACCCGGCCCGTGGCGGTGCGGCCGGCGAAGATGGCGTCGAAGTGGGTCTGGTAGGGCCCGGCCAGCGGCCTGTCGACGGGCCAGGGCAGGGGATCGCCGAGGGGCAGCCGTGCGAGATCGACGAGATCCTGCTGCATGCTCCCGAGGTGCGCGCGGGCGTCGGCAAGGTCGGCCCACGCCGCGGCCGTGGCCACGTCGAGCGTGGCGCGGTCGTGGCGATCGCCCCCGGGCGCGATCATCTCCAGCCGCTCGATCGCCTCGGTGCAGCAGCGAACGGCTGCATAGGCGGCGGAGACCTTCCAGTAGGCCTGCGCGATCCAGAGCCGGCGAGAGGTGTCGCCCGACCGCTGGAGGGCCTCGAGCAGCGGCAGGGGCCGCGAGTAGAGTTCGGAGTCCCCGACGGCCGGCGGCAGGGCGCCAGGGCGGCCGGCGAGCGGTTCGAGCAACTCCCCGAGCAGCACGGCCGAGTCGCTCGGCGCGGGATCGGCAGCAGGTGGAATCGAAGCAGGCGGCGGAGCGGCCTGGGCCTCGGCTGCGTCGTCAGCCCACGCCGCAGACCACGGCCCGCCCATCAGCGAACCGCAGGCCAGAAACGTGAGCATGCATGCCGTCTTCATGCCTGGAGACTCACACACGTTCCCCGTCCGAGTCAATCGCATCCCGGGCCGACTACGACGGTGAGTCGAGATAGGGATCCTGGCTCATCTGGATGTGGGCCTCGTTCCGCTGCCGCTCGACATATTCCAGGATCCGCCGCTGCCGGCGGTGACGGGCCTCGACCCGCTGTTGGGCCCGCTTGAACGTGCGGAGGAGCGGCTCCGGGCGGCCGCCGAGCCGCGACCGGATGCCGGTGGCGATCCGCGCGGCCCGCTTCGGCCCGAAGCCCTGGACGAGGATGTCGTCGTCGAGGGCGACATACTGCCGCCAGGTGCCGGGGTCGCCCTGCCGCCCGCAGCGTCCCACCAACTGACGGTCGATTCGCGCCGAGTCGTGCAGTTCGGTGCAGACGACGTGCAGGCCGCCGAGCTCGCCGACCCCCTCGCCGAGCTTGATGTCGGTGCCCCGGCCGGCCATGTTGGTGGAGACCGTGATCTGCCCCCGCTGCCCCGCCTGGGCGACGATCTCGGCCTCCTTCTCGATGTGCCGCGCGTTGAGCACCACGTGCCGCAGGCCTGCGGCTTCGAGCCGCCGCGAGAGTTCCTCCGACTTGTCGATCGACCGGGTGCCGATCAGCACCGGCCTGCCGAGGGCGTGCATTTCGGCGGTCTCCGCGACGATGCGGTCGAACTTCTCCGCCTGATCGACGCAGACGGCCGCGGGCAGCCGCTGCCGGATCGCGGGCTTGTGGGTCGGCACCACGGCCACCGCCACGTCGTAGGTGCGGGAGAGTTCGCCCGCGCTCGTGGCGATGGTGCCCGTCATGCCCGCCAGATGCGGCCAGCGGGCGAAGAGATCCTGGATCGTGATCCGGGCGGCATGTCCCGAGGGCACGGTCACCTCGATCTCCTCCTTCGCCTCGACCGCCTGATGGAGGCCGTCCTTCCACGTTCGCCCCTCGGCGGCGCGACCGGTGAACTCGTCGATGATCACGATCTTGCCGTCGCGGACGACGTATTGCCGGTCGCGGCCGAAGAACCGTCGCGCGCGGAGGGCCCGCTCCACGGCATCGTAGATCTCGAGCAGGCTGACCGATTCGAGCTCGGGCGGACGGGCGAAGGCTCGCACCCGGCTGCGGCCGCGGCCCAGGAGCTCGCAGGTCTGCTTCTGCACGTCCTGCTCGAAGTCTTCCTCAGGCTCGAGGGATGCCGCCGCGAGGGCCGCATACCGGAACAGCGCCTGCTCGACGGCCTGGGCCTCGCCCGGAGGCGACGCGATGATCAGCGGCGTGCGGGCCTCGTCGATCAGCACATTGTCGGCCTCGTCGACGAGCGCGAACCAGAACGGCCGCTGGAGAAGTTTCGCGGAGCCGGCGGCCGAGCCGCCGGTCAGCGTCGCCCCCAAATCGCGATTGCCCTCGTCGAGCTGCCGCTTGATGAGCCGGTCTTTGAGGAAGTCGAAGCCAAACTCCTTGGCCGTGCCGTAGGTCACGTCGCAGGCATAGGCCTTGCGCCGCTCGTCGAAGTCCATCTGCGACTCGACGATGCCCACCTTGAGCCCCAACGCCTCGTAGATCGGCATCATCCACTCGGCGTCGCGGCGGGCGAGGTAGTCGTTCACCGTCGCGAGGTGGGCTCCCTTGCCGGCCAACGCGTAGAGCACGAGCGGCAACGTGGCAACCAGCGTCTTGCCCTCGCCCGTCTGCATCTCGGCGATCGCACCCTTCACCAGAGCCGAGCCGGCCAAGAGTTGGACGTCGTAATGACGCATGCCGATTCGTCGCCGGCCGGCTTCCCGGGTGGCGGCAAACGTGTCGATGAGAAGCGAGTCGAGCGGTTCGCCGGACTTCGCCCGGTAGGAGAGCGACCGGCCCAGCCGCTTGAGGGCCACGTCGTCGAGGGCCTCCATGCGAGGGGCCAGGCTGTCGATCTCACGGACCTGTCTCCAGGTCGCGGCCGTGATCGCCGGCCGTCTTCCCGGCGCGAGTCCTCCAAGCCAGCGAAACATCCGGGCACCACCTCGTGAACGGCCGTGTCGAGCGACGCTGCTCGGCACTTTAGACTACACCGGCTCGGCTCGGGGCCGCCCATACCCCGTCGCCGGACGCTCACTCCGCCCCTCCAGGGCTTCGTTCGCTCGGATGCCGCCTGCGCTTCGCCATCCTGGCTGCGCTTGTCGGCATACGCCGGCTCCGGGGCACGGCCAGCCCCTCGCTGAGTTCACCCCACGCCTCAGGGCGTTGGGCTTTCACCGGGCAGTCCAAGCCGACCGGCCGTGAGGCCGCGGGCCGCGCCGCGTTTGATTCCCGGGCCACCGACCGGCTGCGATGAAAGCCGCGATCAGTATCGGGGCACGGCCGACGTGGGAGTGGCCCGGGCCGGCGGGAGCGACTGGGCACTCGTGGCGAACGGGTTCCACGACGTGGTGGTCGGCTGCGACTGGTAGGTCGGCATCTGCGCCGTCACCTGCTGCTGGGCCGACTGCATGCCCTGCTGCATCTGGTTCGTCGCGCCCTGCGTGTATTGGTTGACCGTGTTCTGCATCTGATTGCCGAGCTGCTGGGTCTGCTGGTTCGCGTATTGCTGCGCCTGGTTGGCCCACTGCTGGGGCTGGGCCTGCATCTGGTTGGCGTACTGCTGGGCCTGGTTCGTGGCGTTTTGGGTGTATTGGTTGGCCGTGTTTTGCAACTGGGCGCCGTACTGCTGCATCGACGGAGGAGCCGTGCCCGGGGCGGTCGTCGCGGGCTGCGACCACGACCAGCTGTTCGTTGGCGGTGCGGTCGGTGGCGCCGGCGCGGCGGCCTGCCACTGGGTCGCAGGGCCGGGCATCGGGGCCGCGGCGGGGGGGCCGGGCATCGGCGGGGCGCTGATCGTGGGCGGATAGGCGGCGCCCTGCGGGGGCGTCGCCCAGCTGCCGTATTGGGCCGGCTGGCCGATCATGCCCGTCGGGGGCGCGGCCACCGTCGCGTTCTGCGGCGTCTGGCAACCGGCGGCGCCGAGCAGAACCACGATGCCCGCGATCGCGGTGAGCGATCCGCAGGCCGGGTGTCGAAGGTGCGAAGAAGGCGACACGTCAGGCACTCCACGTGGGTGAGGTTCAAAAGACGTGGGAACGATTTGGCATCCCGCCGCCGCCGGGGACAATGGGCGGCGGGAAAGGTAGCGAGTCTCGCCGGCCGGTCCAGATCAGTTCCGCAGTCGTGCCGGCTCGCGTCGACACCATCCGCTTTCCCAGATGCCCCATCCGCCGCCATTGCCTTCCATGCCATCTCCCCCGCCAGCCTTCGATGCCGTGGCCCTTGCGGCGGATCTGCGGCGGGAGGGCCTGCGGCTGGGGTTTTCAAGGGTCGGAATCGCGGCTGCCACCGAGCCCCCCCATCACGACGCCTTTCGCGGCTGGCTGGCCCGCGGCCTGGCGGGCCCCACGGCCGCATGGATCGCTCGTCATGAGCCGCTCCGTCGGTCGACCGACGCGATCCTTCCGGGGGCGAGGAGCGTGGTGATGCTGACGACCGATCACGCCGTGGACCCGCCGCAGGACCAACCGGGGCGGGGCAGGGGCCGCGTGGCACGGTATGCCTGGGGCGACGATTATCACGACCTGCTCCGCGACCGTGTGAGCCGGCTCGGGGCGTGGCTGCAGGCCCGCGTGCCCGGCTGCCGCACGCGCGGCGTCGTCGATTCCGCGCCGCTCGCCGAACGTGATTTCGCCTGGCTCGGCGGCCTCGGCTGGTTCGGCAAGAACACCATGCTCATCGACCCGAAGGCGGGCAGTTATTTCCTGCTCAGCGGCCTGCTCACCGATCTGCCACTGCCGGTCGATGAGCCGCTCCAGGTCGATCACTGCGGCACCTGCACGGCATGTCTCGATGCCTGCCCGACCGGAGCCCTGCCCGCGCCGAGGGTCCTCGACGCAGGCCGCTGCATCGGCGGCCTGACGGTGGAGCATCGCGGACCGATCCCCGCCGACCTGCGAGGCGGCATGGGAGACTGGATCTTCGGCTGCGACATCTGCCAGGAAGTGTGTCCGTGGAACCGGCACGCACCGGGCTCGAGCGAGCCCACGTTTCAGCCCCGCGATGCCGCGGCAGCCCTGCCGTTGGCCGACCTGCTGCGGCTCGACGACCAGGGCTTTCGAACGCGATTCAAGGGCTCGGCCCTCAAGCGGGCGAAGCGGACCGGCCTGCTGCGGTCGGCGGCGATTGCGCTGGGCAACCATCCCGATCCTGACGGCTTCGCCGGTCTCGACACCGCGCTCGACGACGCCGATCCCGTGATCCGCGGAGCGGCCGCCTGGGCGCTCGGTCGCTGGATCGTGGCGGGGGTCAGGGCCGACGACTGCCGGGCGGCGCTCGCGCGGCGAGGCGCCGTCGAACACGATCCGGTCGTGATCGAGGAGATCCGTGCCGCGGGGTGAGTTCGGGTGGAGCAGGATCTCCGCGGAGGTCGGCCCGCCGCTCAGCCTCCCATGCCGCAGTCCGACACCTCGTCGACATCGGCCGCTGGATCGCGACCGGGGCCGTCCGCTGCGTAGAACCGCTCCAGCACGGCCTGCCAGTCGGCATTGACCTTCACGCCGATGAAGGCGTCGCGGACGGCGAGATGCTCGGGATGCACTCGGGCATACTTGATGGCAAACTTCCGCATGCTTCGGCCGGCCACCTGCTCGCCGTGAAGGTCCATCGACAGGGCCCAATGGTCGCGGAGCACGTCGCGTTGCTCGTGAATCGAGGGGGGTGGCAGGGGCGGCTCGCCGGCGAGCAGGGCGAGCGTCTGCCGGAAGATCCACGGATTCCCGATCGCCCCGCGGGCGATGCTCACGCCATCCACGCCGGTCTGCTCGAGCATCGCCACACACGCTCGTGCCGAGAAGAGGTCGCCCGAGCCGATCACGATCCGGTTGCCGGCCTGCCGCTTCACCGCGGCAAGGAAGTCCCAGTTGCTCGGCCCCACGTATTTCTGCTGCACGGTACGGCCATGCACGGTGATCGCCGCGGCGCCGCGGGCGAAGGCACCGTCGAAGATCGTCCAGAAGTTCTCCAGGCTCGCCGGCGAATCGTCGAGGCCGCGGCGCATCTTGAGCGTGACGGGCACCTGGGGCGGCACGGCCTCGCGGACCCTGGCGACGATCTCGAGCGCCGTCGCCGGTTGCGAGAGAAGGTAGCCGCCCCGGCAGCGGCCGAGCACCTTCTTGACGGGGCAGCCGAAGTTGATGTCGATGACGTCGTAGCCCTCGGCGACGAGCCGCCGGGCGGCCGGCGGGAAGTCGTCGGGGTTCGAGCCCATCAGCTGCCCGCCGACGGGATGCTCCTCGTCGGCCACCGCCAGCCGGGCCAGATTGCGGCGGTTGGTGCCCACGGTGGCGACGAACTGATCGAGCAGCACCTCGCCGAGCGAGTAGGCCGCGCCGTGCCGCCGCGCGAGCACCCGCATGGCCCGGTCGCTGTAGCCGGACAGCGCCGCCTGCACGACGGGCGACGCGATCGTGACGCCGCCGATCGAGAGCCGACGCTCGCGGGCCGCCGTCGCGGTCACGTGAGCACCGGGCACATGTCGAACCAGGTGCGGCCCTGGGCGGCCATCCAGTCGAAGCTCGCCAGCGGGCCCCAGTCACCCGGCTCGTAGACGTCGATCGGCGGCATGTCGACCGACGACCAGGCCCGCACGAAGGGATCGATGATCTCCCACGATTTCTCCACCTCGTCGGCGCGGGCAAAGAGGCTCGCATCACCCGTCATCACGTCGAGGAGGAGCGGCTCGTAGGCCTCGGGCAGCCGGCCCGCGAACTCCCGCGAGTAACTGAACTCCAGGTCGGTGAGCCGGAGGTTCATCCCCTCGCCCGGAACTTTGGTGTGGAAGTGGAGCTGGATGCCCTCGGCGGGCTGAATCTGGATCACCAACCGGTTGGGCTCGCGGGAGGGGCGATGCTTCCCCTCGGCGAACAGTTCCAGCGGCGGCTGCCGGAATCCGATCACGATCTGCGTGGTGCGGCAGCTCATGAACTTGCCGCTCCGCAGGTAGAATGGCACGCCCTGCCACCGCCAGTTGTCGACTTCGAGCCGGATCGCCCCGAAGGTGGCGGTGCGGCTGTCGGCGGGCACGCCCGGCTCGTCGCGATAGCCGCGGTATTGCCCGCGGACGCCCGCTGCGGCGACTTCGGCGAGGTCGAGCGGCCGGATCGCCTCGAGCACCTTCACCTTCTCGTTGCGGACGGCGCTGGCGTTGAACCGCACGGGCGCCTCCATCGCCGTCACCATCAAGAGCTGGAGCAGATGATTCTGGAACATGTCGCGGAGCACGCCGGCCGAGTCGTAATAGGCCCCGCGGCGACCGACCGCCACCTCCTCGGCAACCGTGATCTGCACGTGGTCGATGTAGCGGCGATTCCAGACCGGCTCGAAGATCGTGTTGGCGAACCGGAGGGCCAGGATGTTCTGCACCGACTCCTTGCCGAGGTAGTGATCGATGCGATAGACCTGCGCCTCGCGAAACACGGTGTGGATGCGGGCATTGAGGGCCTGGGCGGTGGCCAGGTCGGTGCCGAAGGGCTTCTCGACGACGATCCGGCGGGAGCCCCGCGTTTCCGCGGCCATCTCGTGAATGCCCAAGGCCGTGATCACCGGCTCGTAGAACTGCGGGGCCGTGGCGAGATAGTAGACGCGGTCGGTCGGCCCCTCGCCTTCGAGACTCCGCAGCCGGCTCTCGAGCCGCCCAAAGTCCGCCGTCTCGGCGATGTCGCCAGGCTGGTAGTGGACATGGGCGGCGAAGGCCCGCCATGAAGCCTCGTCGAGTGGCCCGCAGTCACAGTGCTTCGCCGTGGTCTCGCGGAGGCTGCCCCGCCATTCGTCGTCCGTCATCGGCGTCCGGGAAAAGCCGACGATGCGGGTCTCCGCGGGGAGCGATCCGGTCCGCATCAGGTTGTAGAGCGCGGGCACGAGCTTGCGGCTGGTGAGGTCGCCCGAGGCCCCGAAGATCACGATCGTGTGCGGCATGCCCTTGGACCTCGAAGGTGGTGCTCGAGCCTCGACGGCCGCCGGGACGCGCGACCGCGGCAGCCATGGAAACCTGCAGCGTTTCCATCGACTGCCCAAGCCTGCCGGGGCCATGGCCGGCCCCGCAGGCGTGACTATCAGATGCTCATGCCGGTGAACCCGCCATCGACGTAGACCTCGGCGCCGGTGATGAAGCTGCCGGCGACCGGGGCGCAGAGCAGGATCGCGGCACCGAGCAGTTCCTCCGGCGTGCCAAAGCGGTTCATCGGCGTCTTGCCCATGATGGAGGCGACCCGCTCGGGAGAGAGAATCTTGCGGTTCTGCTCGGCGGGGAAGAAGCCCGGGCAGAGCACGTTGACGCGGATGCCCTTGGGGGCGAGTTCGCGGGCCACGTTCTTGGTGTAGTTGATCACGGCCGCCTTCGAGGCGGAGTAGATGAACACCTTCGAGAGCGGCTTGTCGGCCGACACGCTGCCGATGTTCAGGATCGCCCCGCCGCCGGTGGCGGCCATATGGGCCCCGAAGACCTGGCAGCCGATGTGGGTGCTCTTGAGGTTCGTGTCGAGCACCTTGTCGAAGTCGTCGTCGGGAATCTCGAAATAGGGAACCGACGAGTTGACGCCGGCGCAGTTGACGAGAATGTCGGCCTTGCCGCGGGCGTGGATCGTCGCGTCGAGGAGCGCATGCACGCTGCCGCGGTCGACGGCGTCGACGCTCACGAACATGGCAGCGCCGCCCGCCTCGCGGATCGCGGCCACGCGGGCCTCGCCGCGGTCGGCCCCGCGTCCTGCCACGACGACGAAGGCACCCGCCTTGGCGAGCCCGTCGGCCAGCGCCCCGCCGAGCACCCCCGTGCCGCCCACGACGACGGCCGTGCGGCCGGAGAGCCCGAACATGGTTTCGAGGTAGCCGTTTGCCATGAGAACCGTGTGCTCCAGAAACTCCGATGGGATGACGTCGGATGCCGGGAAACGCCCGCTGGTCAGACCTTGTGGCGGAGGTCGAGCCACTCGGTGTGGTAGGTGCCGGGCTTGTCGGTTCGCTCGTAGGTATGGGCGCCGAAGTAGTCGCGCTGGGCCTGGAGCAGATTGGCCGG
>Ga0075471_10003431_pt1 | contig 10291 bp, 9 predicted proteins | sample DEB19_08_DNA_2_FD_74787 | JGI IMG/M metagenome (GOLD analysis project Ga0075471, IMG submission 74787) | Aqueous microbial communities from the Delaware River and Bay under freshwater to marine salinity gradient to study organic matter... | ecosystem: Environmental > Aquatic > Marine > Coastal ... | reverse complement strand
CACCTGGAACTGCACCCAGGAGGAGCTCGCCAAGCGGCTCTCGGTCGATCGTTCGACGGTGGCCAATCTGATCCGGCTCTTGGAACTCCCGGCGGGAGTCCAGGGGCGACTACGGTCCGGCACGATCTCCATGGGACACGCTCGTGCCCTCCTGCCGCTCGGCGACGAGGAGGAGCAGGTGCGGCTTGCCGACCGGGTCGCGGCCGAGGGGCTGTCGGTGCGGGCGATCGAGTCCGAAGTCCAGGAGATCATCCGCCGCGAGGAGGGGGACGATCTCGGCGACGACGCCTCGGATATCGCCACGGAATCGGCCGACGTGGGATCGGTCGGCGTGGCATCGGCTCCCAAGCGGAAGCCGGGCCGGCCGGCGACCCGACGATCGAGCCAGGTGGCGGCCGTGGAATCGCAACTCCGCCGGGCGCTCGGTGTGAAGGTGGTGGTGCACGCCAACGGCAAGGGGGCCGGGCGGATCGTGATCCCGTTCGGCGATCTCGACGAGTTCCAGAGGCTCCTCGACCACATCACCGAGTGATGCCGGGTCGGGCGTGGTTCGCCCGCGGCCTTACGGCCGGTCGGCTTTCATCGATGCGGCTGCTTCCCGGTGGGCCGGCCGGCGGCGTGCTACACTGACGTCACTCGGAGCGTAGCGCAGTTGGTAGCGCGCTTGGTTTGGGACCAAGAGGTCGAGAGTTCGAATCTCTCCGCTCCGACTCGGCCATCCCCGGGCCGCATTCCCCGAAATCCCCGTCACGATCTGGGGTGCCAACCATGACACGACGATTCGGAAAAGAACTGCTGCTGGTGGCGATTCTCCTTGGGCCGTCCACCGCCGCGTTTGGTCAGGCCACCTTGACGGAACTTGGCGCGGCGAATGCCGCCCGCAACGACATGATGTCGAACTCGGCCGGTGTCGCCACGGCCGCAGCGCCGGAGCAATCGCGGCCGGCCCCGGTCGCGGCCGTCGCTCAGACCGCGAGCTACGGCATGAAGTACACGCTCTCCTATGCCCTCACCGGGTTGCTCCTGGGGCTCGGCATGTATCTGGTGTGTCGTCCGAGCCATCGCCACGAGGCGGATTGATCACGTCCGCCGCCCCGCTGGAGGTTCCCCCATCCTGCTCGATCACGGAGCCAGTCCGGGGCTCATCGGCCACTCACGCCCCCCTCACCGACGGAGACTGCGTTGAACCAGAAGACCCTCCTCGACCTCGCCAAGAAGCACGGCACGCCGCTCTTCGTCGTGGATCACGCCGAATTGCGGAAAAACTACGCCCTGTTCCGCAAGCACTTTCCCCGCGTGCAGGCCTACTACGCGGTGAAGGTGAACAGCGATCCGGCGATCGTGGAGACCTTCTACAAGCTCGGCGGCAGCTTCGACGTGGCCAGCATCCAGGAGTTTCGCACGGTCTACCAGTTCATCGCGAAGCTCCCGGCGAAGCAGCGGCAGGACTTCATCTGGGACAAGGTCATCTACGCCAATCCGATCAAGCCGGTCGAGACGCTCGAGGAACTCGACCAGTACAAGCCGCTGGTCACCTACGACAACCACGAAGAGGTCAAGAAGATCGCCCGCCATGCACCCCATGCCGGGCTGGCCCTGCGGCTCCGAGTGCCCAACACCGGCTCGATGGTGGAACTCTCCAGCAAGTTCGGCGCGCTGCCCGGCGAGGCGGTGGATCTGATCAAATATGCCCACGAACACGATCTCGTGGTGGAGGGGCTGTCATTCCACGTCGGCAGCCAATGCACCAATCACGAGAACTACATCCAGGCGCTCCACCTCTGCGCCGGGATCTTCGCCGAGGCGAAGTCGCGGGGCTTCAACCTCAAGCTCCTCGACATCGGCGGCGGCTTTCCCGCGGCGTACGACGCGACGGTGCCGAAGTTTTCGGCCCTGGCGAAGAAGATCAATCACGAGCTCAACCGGCTGTTTCCCCAGGAGATCGAGATCCTCGCCGAGCCGGGGCGATTTCTCGTTGCCTCGGCGGGCAACGCCGTGAGCAAGATCATCGGCAAAGCCGTCCGCAACGAGAAGCTCAGCTACTACGTCGACGACGGCGTGTATCACACCTATTCGGGCGTGATCTTCGACCACTGCACCTATCACATGAAAAGCTTCAAGCGGGGCACGCCGCAGATGTGTGCCGTCTTCGGTCCGACCTGCGACGCCCTCGATACGATCAGTCTCTCGGAACAACTGCCGGACCTGGAGATCGGTGACTATCTCTACAGCGAGAACATCGGCGCCTACTCGGCGGCCAGCAGCACGCACTTCAACGGCTTTCCGCCCGCGAAGGTGATCCACGTCAACCGGTGATCCGCCCGCGGCCTCACCGCCGGTCGGCTTTCAGGGTGCCGCCCGGGATCGGCCTCGAACCGTGTCAGGCCCGGACGGCCTCGATGAGATGGTAGGTCTTCACCTCCTCGCGGGCGACGTTCGTCCACATGCGGGGAAGGTTTTCCAGATACCACGTGGGCTGCTTCGTCACCACGAGGAGCGTGCCCCCGGGGGCGAGAGCCAGCCGCGCCGACTCGACGAAGAGTTCGGCCAGGCGGAAGTCGGAGTAATACGGCGGGTTTGCCAGCGCGAGGTCCCAGGTGCCGGGCTCCGGCACGCGGCCCTCGGCCTCGAGGGCCACCGTGGCATTGGCCAGGCCGTTGTGCTCGATGCCTCGCCGGGTGCATTGGACGGCGCGGGCCGACGAATCGAGGGCGTGCACGCGAACGCTGGGCTCCCGGGCGGCGATGCCGAGGGCGACGCAGCCCGATCCGCAGCCGATGTCGAGCACGCGGGTCTCGGAGGCCACGTCGACGGCGCCGAGCAGATGGCGGGCGCCGGGATCGATCCGGCGGTGGGCGAAGACACCGGGCCGGGTGAACGCGGTGAGCAGCCGGTCGCGGTCGCGAAACACGACCTCGCAGGAGAAATCACGGATTCGCGCGGGCTCCCGGGTCTTCTGCACGATGTAGGCGATCGTGCCGGCCTTGGCCTTGGGCGCGAGTCCCTCGGCGGGCCGCACGCGGACGGTCTCGCCGGTGTCGGCGAGCTGTTCGCGGAGCCACTTGTCGGCGGGATTGTCGATGGCGGCGACGAGGTGGCCGCCGATGGCGAGGCTGACGAGCGCGGCCTGAAGGAGGTCGCGGGAGAGCTCTCCCTCGCCGGTCTTGGCCAGCGGGACGACCGCAAGGTCATAGGGCCCCGGCGGCATGTCGGCCGCACAGACGGCCGAAAGATTCGCGGGGGCCGGCGACCACGCGGCCGCCGCGGCATCGTGCGGATGGAGGTCGAGGAACCAGGCGACCACGGCCGCGCCGGGCCGCTCGGACGCCAGGGCATGGGCGGCTTGGCCGCGGCCGGCGGTCGTGCACACGATCCGGTTGCCCGGGAGCGTGCGGGCGACGGCCAGGGCGTGGGCCTCGGCGGGACGGGCGGGAAGTTGCTCTGCGGAGGGTGTCATGCTCCGCAGAGCATACCCTGCCCTACTCCGGCCGTCGGGGACGCTCCGGCCGATCGTCGTCGTCCGAGCCCTCGGAACGCCACCGCGGCCCTTCACGGTCATGCATTCTGGCGCGGTCCGCCACCGCGTTTCGCATGCGGTCGGCCATCTCGCCGGCGAACTTCTCCAGTTCCGACTTGTCGAGTTTGCCATCGCCGTCGGCGTCGAACGTCATGGCCCGCTCCACGAATCGTTCGGGGGATGGTCCACCGGCTCCGCGGCCCTCGCCACGGGGAGCGGCGTCGCGGAACGGGCGGTCACCGCGGGGCGGCCTGGCCTCTCCCTCGCTTTCACCCGGAGGCGGCGGTCCGCGGAACCCGCCCGGCCCCCGAGGGATCGGCGGCAGCGGTGGCCGAAACTCGTCGTGGCCGATTTTTCCATCCCCGTTTTTGTCGGCTTTCGCCAGGCTCGCGGCCGCATTCTTGATCTCGTCGGCGTCGAGTTCGTGGTCGCCATTGGTGTCGAGGGCTTCCCGGAGGTGGTCGCGCCTCGCAGGGGGCGGTCCGTCGCGGCCCTCCGGGGGCTGGGCCAGCGCGGTCGTGAAGTCTGTGGCGAGAAGCGTGATTACGAACACGCCCAAGGTGATGCCGTGTCTCATGCTGGGATCTCCTAAAGGAAAGAGGTCGGGTCGATGCCTTCCCGATGCTTCAACGGCGAAGTGGCCGAGAGGTTGCGGCCGTGGTGAGGATGGGAAACCGCTCATTCGACGATCCTCAAGACGTCGTTTTTCTTCACGGCCCGCGTGCGGCGGCCCGTCTCGAACTCCAGATGGCAGTCGAGCAGCATCCCCAGGGACGCGTCCGACGGCACGTCGATCGTGGCGGTCACGGTATCGCCTTCCCGGGCGATCGCCACCGCCTCGTACGGCCCGAACTGCACCCACGCCGGAGTCGTCGGCGGGATCACTCCGCGGTTGGCGGCGCGGGGATCGAGCACGAGCGTCACCACCCGGCGGCCGCCCCGCGAAACACTCCCCGGGCGGACGTCGGCGATCACCGCCTCCATCCGACTCTCCCCCTCGGCGTTGTCCACGATCGGGCCGGTGCCCATGCGCCGCATCCCGCGGTTGTTGGAGGGCTCGGCCGCGCCGCGGTAGCCGCCGATCACGTAGGGGAAGCGGCCCGGGGTGACGTGATAGTGGTAGCCCCGCTCGGCGTCTTCGTGGCCGTTGCAGACGTCGAGCGCCGCATCGCCGTCGAGATCCATCGCCATCACGTCCTTCGATTCGTACGGCCCGTGGATCGGGAAGCCGTCGAAGGCGAAGCCGATCACCGGCGAGTGCCGAGTGCCGTCGTCGACGAAGGGGCTTTTCACGCAGGTCGGATACTTGTGGTAGTGGTAGACGCCGGTCTGCTGCGGATGTCCGCAGCAGCTGTCGAGCCAGACCTCCGAATAGCCCTCGACGGCATTCATGCCGCCCTGCTCGAAGGGATTGAAGAACACCACGCCGTTGAGCGCCACGCCGATCGGCCCCATCGGCAGCCGCGTGATCTCGGCGGCCTTCCGCGGCTCCAGCGGCAGCCGGAAGGTGAAGGCCTGCACCCGGATCGTGTTGGGATTGCCGCTGTTCGGGAACGTGGCGGTGGGGTGGTTGGGCCAGCCCTGGCTCTCGATCACGAGAAACCCGGACTCATGCCTCAGCCGGACCTCGTCGGTGCCGTCCTTGTTGGAGTCGCTCTGGTGGTAGGAGAAGAGATCGACATCCGTGCCGCCGTCGCGGAACAGGTAACGGGACTTCTCGGGGCCGGTGTCGAGCGACCAGCGGCCGCCGACAGGCTCGGCGGCCTCGGCGGTGCGGGCCGAGAGCAGGCACAGGCTCATGAGGCATAAGGGCAGCGGCATCGGTCGACCTGAATCCCGGAAATGGTGATTCAACGGCCGACCCGCGGCGGAGTTGCACGGGCGACGGTGAAAGCCTAGTTCGCCGCGGCGTTGGACCAGGTGCTGAAGAGGTCGCCCCGCCTGATCCGGGCGGCGTCTTCCTGCATCACGGCGGGCGTGCGGCGGGTCATGCGGACCGTGGCACGACGGTGCCGCCAGGTCCGCGTGCGGGCAACCGCCGCCGGGCCGCTGGCCGCCGGGGGGGCGACGATCGTGGGTGGGACTGCAGCGGCGATCCCGGCGGCGAGGGCCGACAGGACGGCGACCGCCATGGCCGTGCGGCGGATCACTTCGCCTCCTTCGCCTCGGGAAGCGGCTCGAGGGTGAGCGGATCGCGGAGGGGCAGATGCTTGACCGCGCCCTGGAAAAACTCCTTCATCGTCGCGCGGCCCTCCAGATCACCCTTGGCGATCGCATCCCAGTCGCCGACCACGAGAATCGCCATCGTCGCCGGGTCGAGGTGCTTCTGGGCTACCCGCCGGAGATCCTCGCGGGTCACGGCGGCCACCTTCTGGCGGAAGGTCTTCCAATAGTCGGCCGGCCGCTTCGTCCACTCGTCGTTGACGAACACCCGGAGCATCTGCGGCTTGCTCTCGAACTGACGCGGAAACGTCTCGATGAGGCTCTGCTTCGCGGTGTCGAGCTCGTCCTCGGTGACCAGTTCCTCGCGGATCTTCGCAATCTCGTCGAGCACGATCTTGGTGGCGAGGGCGACCGTCGCCGTCTTGCTCTCGAAGCCGGCGCGGAAGTCTCCGGGATAGTCGACCTTCGGGGTGACCGTCGACCGCACCGAGTAGGCGAGCCCCTCGTTGCTCCGCACCTTCTGCATCAGGCGGCTGGTGAAGCCGCCGGCACCCAGGATCTCGTTGAGGAGCAGGAGGGGAATCGCGTCGGGATCGTCCCGCGTGATGCCGCGGCGGCCCATCACGACCTTGCCCTGAGGAATCTCCTTCGGAACATGGTAGACGCCGGGCGTCAGCACCGCGGTCGGCGCCGTCGGGCCCGGCGCCGGCTCGCCCCGCTCCCAGCCGGAAAAGGCCTTGGCGAGGGCAGCCAGCATGTCGGGCGTGTCGAAGTCGCCCGACACCGCCACGATCGCGTTGCCGGGATGGATGATCCGCCGATGCATCTCCGCGAGCCGCTCCCGGTCGATCGCGGCCACGCTCTTCCCGGTCGGCTCGGCCGCCTCGAAGTGATCGGCACCGTACAGGAGCCGCTTCCACTCGCGGCCCAGAATCGATGCGGCGTCGTCGTTTCGCTGCTTGAGCCCCTCGACGATCCGGGCCTTCGCGGTGTCGAGACGGTCGGCGTCGAAGCCGGGTGTCCGCAGCATCTCCACGAACAGGGCGAGGCTCTCGTCGAAGTTGCTCGCGAGACAGTTCATCGTGGCTGTCGTGAAGGTGTCGTTGGCGGCGACGCCGGCCTCCGTGGCCAGGAAGTCGAGCGTCTCGTCGAACTCAGCCGGCTTCCGCCGGAGGGTGCCCCCTTCGCGGAGCATCCGCGCCGTCATCGCGGCCAGACCCGGCGCGTCGGCGGGATCGAGCGACGCACCCCCCTTGAACGTGATGGAGACGGTGATCAGGGGAAACTCGTGCGACGGCGCCAGGTAGACGGCGGTGCCGTCGGGAAGCACGTGGCGAAACGAGGCCGCAGCGGGCGGCTCGAACGCGAGCGGCTCGAACTCGATCTGCTCCGGCCGCGAGGGAATCGCGGCCGGCGGGGCCGCTGGGGAGACCGCGGCCGGTGGGGCCGCCTGGATCATCGATGCCGTCAGCAAGGCGGACAGGGCGACGATCGCGAGGGCGATCCGGGTGGCGTGGAACAGCGGCTGGCGTGGGGTCATGGGTCGTCCGTGGGATGAATGGACCGTGGGATCGTGTCGGGCGTCCGCGGGCGGCCCGACGAGGGTTGCTCGCCGGGGCATCAGTCCGCCTGGCGGAGGTACGAGGCGACGCTGCGGTTGGTCTTCTTGAAATATTTGTTGGCCACGCGGCGGATGTCGGCGGCGGTCACGGCCTCATATTTGGCGGGCCCCTCGTTGATCTCCCGCCAATCGAGCACCGCCTCGGCGAAGCCGAGTTGCACGAAGAGCGACATGTTGCTTTCGAGCTTGCGGTAGTTCTGGGCCGCGACCCGGTTCTTGACCTTGCGGAGCTCGCGATCCGAAAGATCCTCCGACTGGAGCTTCGCGAGTTCCTCGTACCACGCGGCCTCGAGTTGCTCGGGAGTGGCCTCGCCCCGGGTCTGGGCCGAGACGGCGAACATCCCGGCATACTTGCGGGTGTCGGACATCGCCTGCGCCGTGGCGGCGATGCCACGCCCCTCGACCAGACCCCGATAGAGCCGGCCGGTGCGGTCGTTGAGGATCTCGGCGAGCATGTCGAGTGGATAGGAATCGACGTGGCCCGCCGGCACGGTGTGGTAGCGGACCTCGATCGCCGGAGGGAAGTCGCCCGCCGCGTTCATCCGCTGCTCGGCGAGCTGCTCGACCTCGAGCGTCACGACCGGCGGCGGCTGCTGCTTCCCGGGCTCGAGCCGCGAGAAGTAGTTGGTGATCAGCCGCTTCGCCCGGGCGGGGTCGAAATCGCCCACGAGAATGCCGACGAGGTTGTTGGGGCGGTAGTAGATGTTCCAGTAGTCCTGGGCCTGCTCGAAGGTGTAGCTGTTCAAGTCGCTCGGCCAGCCGATCACCGGCCAGGCATAGCCACACGACGCCCAGAACATCGCGTCGAACTGCTCCTCGAACTTCCCGGTCGGAGTGCTGTCGGTCCGCAGCCGCCGCTCCTCGTGAACGACGTCCCGTTCGGAATAGAACTCGCGAAACACGCTGTCGTGGAGCCGGTCGCTCTCCATCCAGGCCCAGAGCTCGAGCTTGTTGGACGGCACCGTGATGAAGTAGCAGGTCAGATCGTAGGTCGTGAAGGCGTTCATCCCGCTGCCGCCGTTCTTCGTGTAGACCTGGTCGAACTCGTCCTTGACGATCGTGGCCGCATCCGGACCGGCCTCGCCACGGCCCTGCTGGGCCTTGATCAGCGAGTCGAGCCGGGCCCGCAGCACCCGCAGTTCCTGGGTGTCGTTCGCCGGATTCCAGGGGTCGTCGATCTCGCCCTTGAAGTAGCGGTCGTATTGCCTCGTCCAGACCAGGCGGTTGATCTCGTCGCGGATCGCCTTCTGCTCGGTCCGGTATGTCGAGTCGCGGCCGGGATCGCGGGTGCCGATGGTGTCGGTGCCCTTGAACATCATGTGTTCGAAGAAGTGGCTGATCCCGGTGATGCCGGGCCGCTCGTTGACGCTGCCCACGCGGGCGATCCAGCCGGCGCTGACGACGTTGGGCTGGTCGCTCCGGGGCACGAGGAGGAACTGCATGCCGTTGGGGAGCGTGAACTCCTCCACCTCGACCTTCTGCGCCCACGCGGTGGCGGCGACCGAGACGAGGGCGGCAAAAAGCAGGGGGGCGAGCAGCGTGCGGCGCATGAACGACGATCCTCTTCGTTGGGGGGTCGGAAGGTTATAGCCGACGAGGCGATTTTCAGACGAATCGTCAGTGGCTGCCGCCGGCCAGCGCCCACTGAATCAGCGTCAGCAAGATCTCGAACACGATCAGCCCCACGATCGCCCACTCGACGCGGAGCGAGCGGCGATTCTGCAGCAGCTCGAGCGCTGTCTCGGCGGTGCGGGCGATGAGCGCGAGCTTGCCGTGGAGCGCGGCGTAGCGTTCTCGAATTTCGAAGTCGTCGCGGAGTCGGGCCCAGAGTCGCTCCAGTTCCGGGTGGTCCCAGAGCAGCTCGGGGGAGTCGTCAACCCGCGCCCCGGCGACGACCCGATGCTCGGCCAGCAGGGCGGCGCCGAGATGCTGGAGAAGCTCACGGGCGGCACGGCCCCCGCGGCCCCAGTGGTCGAGGTTGGCCGCAAAGGGCTCGATCCGCTCGAACTGGCTCTGGATGGCCCGCTCGTGATGGGCCAGCGACACGCTCTTGGCGAGCACGTCGGCCACGAGCTGGAGCTTCTCCACCGTGGCGTCGGCCAGCACCAGCACGTTGCCGTCGAGCGTCTCCCTCTCGGTGGCCTCGATCCGGATGTCGAGCGTCTCCGTCTCCTGATCCGCCTGCGGGAACGGCTGGCGGACGACCGGGGCGATCTGGCGGACGTACTCCGTGATCGCGGCCGGGGAGGCGTCGAAGAAGACGATCGCGCCGTACCGGAAGAGCACCGCCAGGCCGTTTCCCTCGGGCCGGCTGCCCGCGAGCGTGCCGCCGATCAGCGAGCCGATCAGTTCCATCACCAGCGGGGCGTTGCCGGTGCGGTCGGTCGAGCCGAGTGCCGCCACGTCGATGCCGGTGCCCACGAGCACGGCCCGGGCCTGGAAGCCGTGGCGGCCCGCATGTGGAAGCCTGACGGCGGCGGGGCCGGGAGGCGAGTTGGCTGGCTGGTCGGCCATGATGCGTGAGGGTGAGGGTGGAGGCGTGCCCAGAGTGTCCTACGGCAGGGAGCCCGGGAGCGTGCGTTCGAGAACCGTGGCTATCGTCCGTGGCATCCTTCCAGACTAACAATAGCCTCGGCCTGCGGTGCTGATGTTGGCGTCGGGCAAAGGCCGGCCGCCGGCGGGCGAGGTGGGGTGCGATGGCTTCGTTCGACCGCATCGATCCGGTGATCCTCGGCCACATCCTGGGCCAGCATCGTGACCTCCATGCCCAGATGCTCTCGTTGCGGGCGCTGTGCGAGGACGCGGCCGCCCCGGATCGCCAGCGGCTGACAGAGGTGCGTGGCCGGCTGAGCGGCCTCCGCGAGTATCTGCGTCAGCACTTCGAGCAGGAGGAGCGGGGCGGCTTCATGGAGGAATCGATCGCGCGGATGCCGCGGCTCTCGGTCGTCGCCCGCGAGGTGCTGGCCGACCATCCGCGGCTCCTCGCGGAG
>Ga0075471_10003430_pt1 | contig 10293 bp, 8 predicted proteins | sample DEB19_08_DNA_2_FD_74787 | JGI IMG/M metagenome (GOLD analysis project Ga0075471, IMG submission 74787) | Aqueous microbial communities from the Delaware River and Bay under freshwater to marine salinity gradient to study organic matter... | ecosystem: Environmental > Aquatic > Marine > Coastal ... | reverse complement strand
CCCACGGATTCGTAGCCCGGAACGAGCGGATAGCCCATCCCCGGAAATGCCGGCATTTTCCCCGACCAGAGCAGACGCTCGGTACCCGTGCTGATACCGCTCCACTCGGTCGCGACGACGAGGTCGTCGTCCGCAGGGGACTGCAGGGCGAGTCGGTCAAGCGCCAAGCGCTCCGGCCCCTCAATCACCACGGCGAGAGTGTTCAATCCCTGATGCATGCAGGCTCCCCGGCCTGACTTCCCAACTGTCAGTCTACGCTTACGCTTTTAGGTGTCAACTTAAAACGACACTTTCCCGACCGGATGTGCCGCGTCCTACCCCGCCCGCTCGCCCACCAGCACGCTCGTCTGCAGGGGAATGCGCGTCGGGCAGCGCCGGATACGGCAAAACCCGGCGTTTTCGAGCATTACGGTGAGTTCCTGGGCGCTGCGGGGGCGGCCACTGCCCATCGCCCAAAGGTATAGGCCGAAGTAGGCATCCCCCATCCGCTCTGCACCCCGGGTCCCTGCCATGGGCTCGGCGACCAAGATGCGGCCACCGGGCGGCAGCGCAGCCGCCGCGGCCCGCAACAGGCGCTCGACGAGGGGATCGTCGTGGTCGTGCAGCACCCGCACGAAGCTGACCAGATCGGCGCCGACCGGCAGCGTATCGCGCGAAAAATCTCCGCCAAAGATTTGCACCCGATCGAGCAGCTGGGCGGCCGCGAAGCGCTCGCGCGCGACCGCAGCGACGCCTGGCAGATCGAACAACATCAAGTGGATGTTTGCCGATCGCTGCGCCAGGGCGCGCAGGAAGCTGCCATCACCGCCGCCGACGTCGAGGATCGCGCGATGACCCCTCACATCGTAGGCGTCGAGGATTTCTTCGGCGACCAGACTCTGCGAGGCGGACATCAGACGCGTGTAGTCGTGGGTCTTTTCCGCCGCCACCTCGCCCGGCGTCGAGGCGCTCGCGTAGGGCCAGTATTTGGCGAGCGCCGTGGCCCCTCGCGGCGCTCGCAGCATTGCGAGCGGATCGACGAGATCGCCGTAAAGCACCGCATGGTGTTCAATCATGGCGAGCACGCCCGGATTGCCGAGCAAGGCGGCACCGCGACGGCCGAGCGCCCAGCCGGCACGGCCCTCATCGAGGTTGGCGGGTTCGAGCAATTCGAGCGCTGCCGCGGCACGCAGCAGCGTCCGCGCGGCTGCGACGCTCATGGCCAAAGATTCGATCAGGATCGCTTCGGACACGCGCCCCGCACGCACACGCTCGAGCAAACCCAATCGCACGCAGCTCAAAGTAATCTGCGAATAGGTGAAGCCGGCGACGAGGTCGAAGAGTTCACGCGCTTCGCGCCTCGCCTGCGGTCGCGAGAGCCAAAAAGCCGCTGCCGCGCGCTGAAAGCGCGGGCTCATCAACAGGCGATTGCGCCACTCGCGCCAGCTATCGCGCCACACGGCGGAGGGTTCGCTCAGGCAGCGCGCTGCAACAGCGAGGCGGGCAATAGCCGTTGCGCTTCGAGATCGACGAGTTCGCGCAGGAACTCCGCGCCCGGGCAATCCGGAATCGAGGCCGCGGCTTCGGTGATCAGGCGCTCGAAGCGCTGCACCGCACCCTGCACGCCAAGCTCCGCAAGAGCCGTCGGCCTGCCGAGATCGGCGTCGCGACCCGCGGGCTTGCCGAGTTCTTCGTCCGTCCCCAAGGCATCGCGAACGTCGTCGGCAATCTGGTAGGCCTCACCGAGTCGCTCACCCAAGATGCGCCAGGGCGTTGGGTCAGCCCCCGCCGACAACGCACCGCCCACCGTCGCCGCGATGAACAGCGCACCGGTTTTTTGACGACGATACTCTTCGAGCGGAGTCGACTCTTCGCACTCCCAGGCCTGTCCGGCCACGAGTCCGCCCGGGGCGCCGACCGCACGCGCGAGCGCGAGCACCAGCGGCGGCAGACGATCCGGCGCGTTCGCAAACGCACGCGCGACGTTCTGAAAGGCGAGCACGATCAGCGCATCGCCCACCAGTAGCGCAATGCGTTCGTCGAAAGCACGATGCACGGACGGCCGGTTGCGACGCACTTCGGCATCGTCGAAACACGGCAGATCGTCGTGCACCAGCGAGGCGCAGTGCAGCAATTCGATCGAAGCGGCCGTGGCGATCGCGAGCGGCGACTGCGGCTCGCCGCAGCCGGCAGCGATCGCGAGGCACAACCGCGGACGCACGCGCGCACCGCCGGGAAATACGGCGTAACGAATCGCCGCCGCGAGCCGCGGCGGGCAGCCGAGCGCGTCGCACGAGGCGACGGCGGTTTCGAGCGCAGCTTCGATTCCCGATGCAGTTTCCATGGTGCGCCTCCGCGGCTACGGGAACAGGCACCGAGGTGACTGGAAAACGTCAACTTCGGTTGTCAGACTAGACTGTAATGCAATATAGACACCCCTCCGTGGTGAGTCAAACCGGCCCGGATTTCTCGGCCGCCGTGCCGCGCGACGGCTACGCCTGGTGGTATGTCGATGCGCTGAGCGACTGCGGTCGCCATGGGCTCACCCTGATCGCCATGCTCGGTTGCGTGTTTTCGCCGTGGTACGCGGCGGCGCGGCGGCGCGGCGCGGGCGACCCGCTCGCCCACCCCGCCCTCAACCTCGCACTCTACGGGGAGGGTGGACGGCGTTGGGCGCTGACCGAACGCGGCGCACGGGACATCGAGCGCAGCGACCGACGTCTCGCCATGGGTCCTAGCGAGTTGCGCTGGGATGGAACGCGTCTGGTCGTCGAGATCAATGAAATCACCTCGCCGTGGCCGAGCCGGCTCCGCGGTCGAGTGACGGTGCATCCCTCGATGCTGCTGTCACGGGCTTATGCGATCGATGCCACGGGCCGCCATCTGTGGACACCGATCTCGCCTTACGGTCGCGTCGAGGTCGAATTCACGCAACCCGCGCTGCGCTGGCAAGGGACGGCCTACCTCGATGCCAACGAGGGATCAGCGCCACTCGAGTCGGATTTCGATTCCTGGAACTGGTCCCGCGCCTCGGCAATCGACGGCAGCCGGATTTTTTACGATACGCGATGGCGCACCGACGGCGCCTCGCCGACGAATGCCACCACGACGCCAGAGGTCGCGGAGTCTGCGATTGGACGCTCGATTTCTTTGGCGATCGACGCCCAGGGCGGTACCGAAGAATTGCCACCACCGCCACGCCAGAGCCTGGCTGCGACACGCTGGGGTATTGCCCGTGAAACGCGCTGCGATGCGGGCGCTCGGGCCACGGTGCTCGAAACGCTGGAAAGCGGCCCGTTCTATGCGCGCTCGCTGGTCCGAACAAGGGCCGAGGGGCGCGAGTGGACCGCGTTTCACGAAAGCGTTTCGCTACGCCGTTTTGCAGCTCGATGGGTGCAGGCGCTGCTGCCGGTACGCTTGCCGCGGCGCCCGTTGCGTTGACGCCTGCTCGCCGCTGACGCTCGCGCGCTTAGGCGCGCTCCAATCGTTCGAAGACGCCGAGCACCCGCGAGAGCTCGCGCGTGAACAAGGTCTCTCCGGCGAGCGGATCGCCACTGACGCCGCGCGCGCGATCGTGGCGCGTGATCGCATCGAGCAGGTAATGCGCTTCGGGCAACACGGGATGGGCCGCGTTGCCGGTGCGCCGCGTGGCCGCGATCAAGGCCTCCGCCAACAAAAACAGTTTGCGCCGTGCCGACACCACGGCGCGACTCGATACCGAATCGCCGCCCCGTCGACTGACCTCATCGCCAATCGCCGCGTACATCAGTCGTGCGGCGTGAATCGCCGGTCGGCATTCGACGGGCAGTTCGTCGACACCCGCTGCCGCACGCTGGTAGAGCATGCGTGCCTCGGCCAACAGGCGATCGATGACCGCGCCGAGTTGCGGAGAAAAATGCGGCGCACGCAACCAGGCAACCGGGTCGAGACCGGCTTCGCGCATCCAATCACGCGGCAGATACAACCGACCCATGCGCGCATCCTCGCCCACATCGCGCGCAATGTTCGAGAGCTGCATCGCCACGCCGAGATCGGCTGCGCGCGCGAGTGCAGCGGTCGAACGCACGCCCATGAGCAGGGACATCATCACCCCCACCGTTCCGGCTACACGCACCCCATAGGCTCGAACACTCGAGAGGTCGTGGTAGTCGCGGGCCGTGGCATCCCAGGCGAAACCCTCGAGCAAGGCCGCAGGCAGAGTCTGCGGAATCTCGAACTGCGCAACGACCGCAGCGAGTGCGCGGTCGGCCGGGTTGTCGAGCGGGTCGCCGCGATACGCGCGATCGAGTCGACGCTGCAATTCTTCGAGCGCTCGCCGTGGTTCACTCGGACGATCGATGGCGTCGTCGGCTTCGCGACAGAACGCGTACAAGGCGAGCGCGGAGCCCCGGATCCGGCGCGGCAACAGCAACGAGGCAGCGTGAAACGTTTTCGAGCCCACGCGGATCGAAGCACGACAGGCAGCAAGATCGGCGGGCGCCGCGACCAAGTCACGACCGGTCACGCGCACCTGCGCAATCTCGGGTGCGCCCGCCGTCGGCAGGCTTGTCACGCTGTAGCTGCTGGCCATGCTGGAGAAACCCCGTTCTTTTTTACTCTACGACTTCGGCGCTCGCGCCCGCAACTCGGGATTGCTCCGCCGCGTTCCAGGCAAAGTCGAGCATGGCCACTTCGCCAAAAGTCATACGCTTGCGCGACGCGAGCGCAATGATGTTCCACGCGGTGTAAGGCATGCCGATGAAGGGCCAGGGATCTGCGGCATCCCAAGTGACCTCTCGGGCCTGCAAAAGACAGCGCAGGTTGCGGCGAAATCGCGGCGTGAACATGGACTTTTGTGTCTCGGTCAAACAGGGATAAAACTGCTGTGCGAAACGACCCGCGCGTAGCGTCGGCGGCGCCGCGGTCTGCGGCTCGAGCAGCGCTGCGGCGAGCCCCTGCGGTTCGACGAAATGGATACCACTCGTGGCGCGCGGGTTGCACTCGATGCCGTGCACCTGACCCTCGGCATCGATGATGAGATCAAAGGAAACGAAACCATCGAAACGGGTATGCGCCACGAAACTGCGAACCCATCGATCGACGGCCGCAGGCACGTCGATCCGCTCGAAACACACGGCGACCGTACCTTGCATGACGGCGCCGCGGTACAGCACAGTGAGCCTGACTTCACCCGCTCGCGCAATGCTGAAACTGCTGACGAGCTCGCCGCGTAGCAAACGCTGCACGATGGAGCGTTCCGCCACGGGTGGCACTTCATCCCCTGCCGCCAAGAACCGCACCCCGCGCCCCGAACACGAGGACGTCGGTTTCAAGACGTAGTCGAACTTCGCTGCGAGTTCGCGGGCACTCTCGTGATCACTCGGATGGCTCTGCGGTGCACTCACCCCCGCTGCCGCACAAGTCTCCACGAAACGACCTTTGTCGTGCACCGCGAGGATCTCGGCCTGCGACATCGACAACAGCCGACATGATGCGGGCAACGTGCCGTGAAGCGCGGAGACGTGCACGATTTCTTCGGAGATGGGCACGAGCAGATCGACCTGGTGGGCGCGCACGAGGGCACGCAGATCATCGAGATATCTTTGCCGATCGAGCGCCGGCGCCGTGACCACGAAACTCTGCGAAACCGCGTTCGAGACACCGCTCAAATGTCGCTCGAAAGGCTCGGCGACGAGCACGCGCGCTCCGGCCGAGTGCAGTGCGCGCGCCACTTCCAGCGCCTTCGGCAAACGACCCAGGGTCAAAAGGACCGTCGTCACGCCGCCGCGCCCTCGCGCCCGGCACGCCGACGGCTCACGATCGCCATCAGTTGCTGCTGCGGCCGAATCGTCAACCGCGCCACGGGGCGCACCTTGTGCGAATCCCGGACCACGAGATCGTATCGACGGATGAGGCGTGCGAGGATCAACGTCGCCTCGAGCGTGGCAAATCCGGCACCGATGCAGGTCCGTGGCCCGAGTCCGAACGGCAGGTAAGTACCCGCGACGAGCTCGTGCTCACGCTCCGACGAAAAACGATCCGGGTCGAACGCGTGGGGGTTGCGCCAATAGTCGCGATGTCGATGAATGGTCCACGGCGCGATCATGATCATCGCGCCCTTCTTGACGCTGTATTGACCGATTTTGGCAGCCTCGGCTACAACCCGCGGAATGAAGGGAATCGGCGGATAGAGTCGCATGCTCTCGCGAAACACGTTGCGCACCAGCGTCATGCGCCGAACCTGCTCGAGCTCCAAGGGACCATCGCCGGCGATCGAATGAACTTCGGCTCGCACGCGCTCGACGAGCCCCGGCTGCATCGACAAAATGAAAAACGCCCAGGTGAGTGCGCTCGCGGTCGTTTCATGTCCTGCGAGAAACATGACACCGAGCTGATCGAGCAGCTCCTTGCGACTGAAACCGGCGCCCGACTCGAGATCTCGTGCCTCGATGATTTCGGCGGCGATGTCGTCCCATGCCGAGCTTCCCGCCGGCAGATGCGTATCGATCAGATCGCCGAGGTGGTGGCGGATGCGCTCGCAGGCAGCCAGTACGTCCGCGTGCTGCGGGATCTCGGTGAAAGGCGGGTCGAAGATCAGACGCCGCAACTCGACTTGCGCACACGTACGTTCGAAAACCGTGAAAGCCTCGAATACGTCGATCGCGGTCTGCGACTTGAGCGAGGTCGAGAATACGGTACGGCAGATGATGTCCGCCGTCAGATGACTCATGGCGAGGTCCAGCGAAAAATGACCCCCGCTCGCGGCGAGCTCGTCGAGTCGGGATTCGTAGTCGTCGACGGCGGCCGTCATCGACGCGAAAGCCTTGTTGAGTCGCATGTGCGAGAACGACGGCTCGATCATACGTCGCTGGCGACGCCACACCGTGCCACTCGAGACGAAGATCGAGTTACCGACCAAGGGCTCGAGCGCACCGACCATGAGGTCGCTCTTCGGAAACACGTCGAGCGGGTCGGTCAGGACGTCGCGTAACAGATGCGGCGCATTGACGATCAGGATCGAGCGACGCGAATAGCCGAGCCAGCCAGCGTCGACCCGATACGCCTTGCGCGGCAAAAGACTGAGCAGATCGCCATCGCCCTGCGCAGCGACGCGCAGCAGCGAGGCGATCGCTGCGAGCGACGTCGGTCTCGGCGGTTCGTACATACGGACACCCTAGCGCCACTCGCCTCGCTTTGACAATTGCGCGATGCTTTGACAACTGCGAGTCGGCGAGCGCAGCATCTTTGCCATGCTCGCGCAAAACGCCCAGACCGTCGTGCTTGCCTTCGAAGCCTTCGTGATCCTGCACATCCTCGCGGGTAGCCTCGGACTCGTCTCGTTCTGGGTACCAGTCATCGCTCGCAAAGGCAGCATCCCGCATCGGCAATGGGGACGGATTTTCACGCGCGCCATGCTGGTCACGGGCTTCGCGGCCATCGGCATCAGCACTTGCACGCTCATCGATCCGCTCGCAACCCATCCGCATTTGCCGGATGCGGCCTGGGTCAAGGGAATTTTCGGCTGGATGATGCAAGGCCTTGCGGTGTTGACCTTGAACCTCGCCTGGTACGGCCACAGCTGTCTCGTCAATCGCGACGATCATCGCCGCAATCTCGAGTGGCGAAACGTCACCCTGCAAGGGTTGCTGCTCGTCACCTCGATCAACTGCGCCTGGCAGTCGATGCAAATCGGTCAACCGCTGATGCTCGGCATGCCGGGCATCGGCGTGGCGACCGTTGCCACCAATCTTTGGTTCATGCTCAAAAAAGACCCTGGACGACTCGACTGGCTGAAGGAGCACATCAAGGCCCTGGTCGGTGCAGGCATCTCCGTCTACACCGCCTTCTTCGCGTTTGGCGCCGTCCGAACCATTCCGACGCTCGCGCTGCATCCCGGCCTCTGGTCGATCCCCCTTCTCGTCGGGCTCGCGCTGATCATCTACCACCGCCTGCAGATCGATCGCGGTCGCGCCTACGGCCACCTCAAGCGCGGCACGTCGGCAGGCTGAGGCATGCGACACATCGCCGTCGTCGGTGCCGGCATGGGCGGCTTGAGCGCGGCGGCCGACCTCGCCCGTCGCGGTCACCGCGTCAGTGTCTTCGAAAAAGAAAACGCACCGGGCGGCAAGCTTCGGCAAGTGCAGGTGGGCGAAGCCGCCATCGACGCCGGGCCCACGGTCTTCACCATGCATTGGGTGTTCGACGCTCTCTTCCGCGACGCGGGCGCTCGCCTCGAAGATTATCTGAGCCTCGATCGAGCCGAGGTGCTGGCACGCCACGCCTGGCCCGATGGCGGGCGCCTCGATTTGTTCGCCGATCGGGCACGTTCGCAACGTGCCATCAAAGAATTCGCTGGTCAGCGCGAGGCGGCGGGTTTCGGCGATTTTTGTCGTCGCAGCTCCAGCGTACACGCGGCACTGCGCGATAGTTTCATGACCCGCTCCCTGCCCTCGCAACGCGAGCTCATCGCGACGCTCGCGCGTCGGGGCTTGGCCGCCGATGGTCTGCGCTCAATGCTGGGTACGCCGCCTTGGCAAAGTCTGTGGCGAGCGCTCGCCGCACACTTTCACGACCCACGGCTACGCCAACTCTTCGGCCGATACTCCACCTACGTCGGCTCGTCCCCCCTCGCGGCGCCCGCCACGTTGATGCTGATCGCGCACGTGGAACAGGAGGGCGTTTGGCTCGTTCGCGGCGGCATGCGCAAGGTGGCCGAGGCACTGCAACGACTCGGGGAGGGCTGCGGCGCACGCTATCGATTCGGTTCGAGCGTGAGCGAGCTCGTGCTGCGCGACGGACGGTGCCGCGCTCTGAAGCTCGCCGACGGTGAGATCATCGAAGCCGATGCCATCGTGTTCAACGGCGATGCGAATGCACTCGCCGCCGGTCTGCTCGGCCGTGAGGTGGTGCCCGCCGGCATGCCGATGACACGCGACGCGCGCGCACTTTCTGCCGTCACCTGGTGCGTCAAGGCGCCCACGCGCAGCTTCGAGCTCGAACACCACAACATATTCTTTGGCGATCGATACCCCGAAGAGTTTGCGAACATCTTTGAGAAACGGCGCATCAAATCGCAGCCGACCGTTTATCTTTGCGCGCAAGATCGTGGTGCAGTGCCGGCGGGATCCGCGCCGGCCGAACTCGCCGCAGGCGAGCGCATGCTGCTGCTCGTCAATGCACCGGCCGACGGTGACGTGGGTGGTATCGATGACGACCGACTCGCCAGCCTCGAACGCGACGTGTCGCTGCTCCTCAACCGATGTGGACTGCAGATCGAGCGCAGTGCAGACGACGGCATCGTCACGCGACCGCAGGATTTCGAGCGGCTTTTTCCCGGCACCGGGGGCTCGCTGTACGGTCGTGCCAATCACGGTGCTTTCGCGAGCTTCGCGCGACCGGGTGCGGCGACCGCGATTCCAGGGCTCTACCTCGCCGGAGGCTCCGCTCATCCCGGCCCCGGGATTCCGATGGCGACGCTTTCCGGACGCCTCGCCGCAGCAAAGATTGTCGAAGATTTCGCCTGAATCAGCCAGGCGGCGGGACCACCTTGTCGAGAATGTTGGCCGACGAAACCACGCCGGGAAGCCCTGCTCCCGGATGCGTGCCCGCACCGACGAGATAAAGTCCGCGCACTTCCTCGCTGACGTTGTGCGGCCGAAACCACGCGCTCTGGAACAATTGCGGCTCCATCGCGAACGCCGCGCCGTTGACCGATGACAAACGGTCGCGAAAGTCGAGCGGCGTCAGCATGTGCGAAGTCACGATGGAGCGCCCGAGACCCGGCAACACCGTATCTTCGAGACGACGCTCGACGAGCGCGCGGTAACGCTCGCCCTCGACCTGCCAATCGGTCCCGCTCTGCAGATGCGGCACGGGCGAAAGCACGTAGAATGAGTCGCAGCCCGGCGGTGCCAAGCTCGGATCGTTGGCGCTCGGCCGATGCAGATAGAGACTGCAATCTTTGGCCAGCACCTTGTGGCGGAAAATGTCGTCGAGCAGACCGCGGTAACGCGGGCCGAGCACCATGGTGTGATGATAGACGTCGTCGAAGCGACGATTGGTGCCGAAGTACCAAACGAACAGACTCATCGAGTAACGTGCTCGTGCGATCTTGGCGTCGGTCCAACGACGTCGCGGATGCTTGGCGAGCAGCTTGCTGTAGGTGAACGCCGCATCGGCGTTGGAGACGACGACATCCGCCGCCATTTCTTCTCCGTTCGCGAGTCGCACGCCGCAGGCGGCACCATCTTTGACCAGAATTTCGGCGACCTCGGCGTTGCAACGAACTTCACCTCCGTTGTGCTCGACCAGCTTGACGAGTCCGCGCATCAACGC
>Ga0075471_10003426_pt1 | contig 10301 bp, 10 predicted proteins | sample DEB19_08_DNA_2_FD_74787 | JGI IMG/M metagenome (GOLD analysis project Ga0075471, IMG submission 74787) | Aqueous microbial communities from the Delaware River and Bay under freshwater to marine salinity gradient to study organic matter... | ecosystem: Environmental > Aquatic > Marine > Coastal ... | reverse complement strand
GAAGCCAAGCTGGCAGTGATTCGCGAACTCGACGTGACCCGCTTGAGTCTGGGCGTCGAGAATTTTGACGATCGGATCCTCGAGCTGAACGGTCGCGCGCACCGCACGCCGGAAATCGGCCGTGCCTATGCCGCGGCGCGCAACCTTGGATTCCCGCAGATCAACATCGACCTGATCGCGGGCATGCTCGGCGAGACCGAAGAGAACTGGCGCGCGAACATCGAGCGCACGCTGGCGCTCGAGCCCGACAGCGTCACGATCTACCAGATGGAGCTGCCTTACAACACCACCATCAGCGGCGACATGTTGAAGGGCACCGGCCAGTTCTCCGACGCGGTCGCCAACTGGTCGACCAAGCGCCGGTGGGTGGCGGAAGCGTTTGAGGCGCTCGAACGCGCCGGGTATCACATCGGCAGCGCCTACACCGCCGTGAAGAATCCGGCCAAGACGAAGTTCGTGTATCGCGATCGCCTGTGGGAAGGCGCGGATCTGCTCGGACTCGGCGTGGCGTCGTTCGGACACGTCAACGGCGTCCACGTGCAGAACCTCGACACCTGGCCCAAATACCAGGCGGCCATCGAGGCCGGCGACATTCCGCTCGGCCGGGCGTACCGGCCGAGCGACGAAGAACGGCTGATCCGCGAGTTCGTGCTGCAGTTGAAACGCGGCGCCAACAACCCGGCCTACTTCGTCAGGAGATATGGCGTCGACGTCCTCAGCCGCTTCGCGGATGCGATCAATTCATTACGCGACGACGGCTATCTCTCGGAAGTTTCCGCTGAACGCATTGCGCTGACGCGCGACGCCCTGATGCGCATCGACGTGCTGCTGCCCCGTTTCTTTCTGCCGCAACACACCGGGATTCGATATACCTAGTAGCCAGTAGCCGGTAGCCAGTAGCCAGAGCTCATGTCGCATATTCAGGCTGATTACGATGTCGTTGTCATTGGTGGCGGACCGGCCGGTTCGACCACTGCCACACTGCTCGCGCAGGGAGGACTCAAGGTCGGACTGTTCGAGCGCGAGAAATTCCCGCGCTTCCACATCGGCGAATCGCTGATCCCCGAGACGTATTGGGTATTGAAGCGGCTCAACATGCTCCAGAAGATGCAGCAGAGCCACTTCGTCAAGAAGCACAGCGTGCAGTTCATCAACTCGAACGGCAAGCTATCGGCGCCCTTTTACTTCTGGGACAACAAGCCGCACGAGTGCTCGCAGACCTGGCAGGTGGTCCGCAGCGAATTCGACCAGATGATGCTCGACAACGCGCGTGAGCACGGCGCCGACGCGCACGATGGCGTTCACGTCGTTGAGGTGCTCTTTGACGGGGACAAGGCCACCGGCGTCGCGATCAAGCAGGACGGCGAACGACGCGACATTCGCGCCAAGGTCGTGGTCGACGCCAGCGGCCAGGCCGCGCTGTTGATGAATCGCATGAAGCTGCGGCTGTGGGATCCCGTCCTCAACAAGGGCGCGATCTGGACCTACTGGGAGGGCGCCTATCGCGACACCGGCAGGAACGAAGGCGCCACCATGGTCATCCAGACGCCGGGCAAGGAAGGCTGGTTCTGGAACATCCCCCTCCATGACAACATCGTGTCGCTGGGTGTCGTGGCCCCCTTCGATTACCTGTTCAAGGGACGCAAAGGCAATCACGAGCAGACGTATCAGGAAGAAGTCGCCAACACACCTGCGGTGCAAGCGCGCATCAAGGACGCCAAGCGTGTCACCGGCTACTTCGCAACCCGCGACTACTCGTATCGCTCGACCGAGTGTGCCGGCAACGGCTGGGTGCTCGTCGGCGATGCGTTTGGCTTCCTCGACCCGTTGTATTCGTCGGGGGTCCTGCTTGCCCTCAAGTCCGGCGAACTGGCGGCCGACGCGATCATCGATGGCTTGAAGAAGGGCGACACCAGCGCCCCACAGCTCGGTGCGTGGGGGCCTGATTTCAACCTCGGCGTCGATCGCATGCGCCGGCTGGTGTGCGAGTACTACGACGGCTTCAGCTTCGGCAAGTTCGTGAACAACTTCCCCGAACTCCGTAACACCGTCACCGATCTGCTGATCGGCGACCTGTTCACCGACAAGGTCGACAAGGTGTGGGGCCCGATGGAAACGCTCTACGATCCCGACAAGCAGCGCCTGCGGACGTGGCAGGAAGGCGTGCGTCCGGACGACGCGCAGCACAAGGCCAACGAACTCGTCCTGCCGGACGGCCGCCGTCCCTGAGGTCTGACATGACCTACAAGCGTCGCGTCGAGTTTGCTGAGACGGATGCGGCCGGCATCGTCCATTTCGCGGTCTTCTTCCGCTACATGGAGGAAGCCGAGCACGCCATCTGGCGCGCCGCCGGCATGGACATCTATGCCAGCCGCGAGACTCACAGCTGGCCGCGCATTTCGGCCAAGTTTGACTTCAAGGCGCCGCTCCGGTTTCAGGATGACTTCGAAGTGCGCACGCAGATGGGCGCCGTCACCCGCAGCACGATCCAATGGGCGCACGTGCTCATGCGTGGAGACGTCGTCATCGGCAACGGCACGATCACGGTGGTCTACGTGCAGAAGCACGCGGATGGATCCATGAAGTCCGCCGCCATCCCGGACGACGTCCTGGCTAAGCTGCGCTCGGCTGTTTCTTCCTAATCCACCGCCAGATCGTTCGCGCCAGCACCACCATCATCACCAGGATCACCGCGCTGACCCCAAGCGCGAGCAGCGGGAACTTCATCGTCAGGAAACTGAGGCCGATCACGAAGGCATCCTCGGCCAGGCTGAGGAACCAGTTACTGAACGGCTCGGGACTGGCGTTGGCGGCCACGCGGGTGCCGGCTTTGGTGGCGTGGCTGCCGGCAGAGACCAATCCCCCGAGGAGCGCAATCGCTGCGGTGGTTGTGCCCGACGCCTCGCCGAGGGACGCCACGGCGATCAACGCTCCGCCGACCGGGCGAATGAGCGTGTGCACGGAATCCCAGATCGAATCAACCCAGGGCACCTTGTCGGCCACGAACTCGATTACATACAGCGCGCCGGCCAAGCCGATGATCCACGGATGGTCGAAAATCTTGAACTGTTCGGGAAGCTGAACCCACTGATAGCGCGACGCCAGGCCGAGGATCGCGACCGTGGCGTAGAGGTTGACTCCCGCCGCAAGCGAGAAGCCGAGCGTCCGGCCGAGAGTCGCGAGCACGTCGACCATCGTCTACATACTTCGACGTAAATCTTCGATGCGTGTTCGCACGATCTCGATGAGCTCGTCGCGCTGGTCCAGCGACATCCCGACGGTGTCGACCGGGTCACCGATGACGACGTCGACCATGACGGGACGCACGAACCAGCTCCCCTTCTGCATCGCCGCGCGCCCACCGGACACGGCCACCGGCACGATCGGCGCCTGCGCCTTGATCGCCATGATGAAGCCGCCTTTCTTGAACGGCAGCATCTCCCCGGTCTTGCTGCGGGTGCCTTCGGGGAAGATCAGGAACGAGTTGCCCTCGCGAATCGACCCGGCCGCGCGCTCAATCGAAGCCATCGACGCTTCGCGCCGGTCACGCTCCACCGGCACGAACCCGCCCGCGACCATGACGGCGCCGAGAATCGGCAGCTTGGTCAATTCAGCCTTGAACAACACGTGCAGGCGTTTGTGCAGCGCCAGGAACAACACCGGCGGGTCGACGTTGCTTTCGTGATTGGAGCAAAACACGACGGCACGGTTCGGGATGCGCTCCCGGCCGCGCACGCGGTAACGAATGCCGATCAGGCCGAGCGCCAGGCCAACGCCGATCCGTCCCGGAATGTAGAGGGCGGGCTTGTACTTGAAGGGAACGCCGATCGCCAGCGCAATCGTCCCGGCCACCAGCACGTACACCGAGACGATGATGTAGGTGAGTACAGAGCGAAGGGCGGCGATGAAATCACTCATGGCCGCCCCTCCGAGTCGACACTCAATAGTCGGCTGTTAAGAGTTGTTACGAAGCCGCGCGAGCCTGGCGGACCGGCTTGGCGACCGCGGCCTTGGCCGGGGCGGCCTTCGTCGCCGCACGGGCGACCGCGCGCTGGGCGTTGCGGGCCTTGGTCGTGAAGCACTTCTCGAGCTGCTCGTTGACGCGATCCTCAATGGCCTGCGCGGTGGTCTGCATCACTTCGGAGATCTCCGAGATGATCAGCGCCTTGGCGCGATCCAGCATGCGCTTTTCGCGGAACGACAGGCTCTTGGACTTGGCCAGGAACGTCAGGCTTTTCAGCACATCGGCCATGTCGTAGATCGAGCCGGTGCGCATCTTGTCGGAATTGTCCTTGAAGCGCCCCTTCCAGTTCTGATGGTTGTCGATCTTGCCGTCGCCAAGCAGGCGGAACAGCTCCTCGACTTCTTCGTCAGTGATGGCGCGGCGGAGGCCAACGTTGTCCACATTGGCGACGGGAACGAGCACGGTCGTCTCGTTTGACAAAATTCGGAGGTGGAAAAAACCGCAAGTAGTGCCGAGAATGGTCTTCTCTTCGACCTTCTCAACGACCCCGAGTCCATGATTCGGGTAGATGACCTTGTCACCGATCTTAAATCCCACGTGCCCCTCGTTTCGGTCTCGCTCTGATCTGGTGGTAATGGCGGGAGTGAATTGCTCTATCAGGTTCAGTCAGTATAGCCGACGAAGGGCCAAAAATCAACGGATTTGGCCGGAAAACTGGCATTTTCGTGAATTGACGCCCCCTCACATTGTTGCCTTCTAACCCCTGATTTCGCGCACGGTTACACGGGATTTTGTATGCTCACCAACATGCGACGACTCGCCATTGGTTTGTCACTTTTTGCATCTTTGACCGTTTGTTCAGTTACTGGCTTTACGGCCACCGGGATGCCGTCAGCCACCCAGGCACCCAAACGGCCCGATGCGCCTCAGCTAGCCCCCTACGTTCCGACTCCCCAGGACGTGGTCGACCGCATGCTGGCGCTCGCCGGGGTCACCAAAGGCGATTACGTCGTCGACCTGGGATGCGGGGATGGCCGAATTCCGGTCACCGCGGCAAAGAAATACGGCGCCAGGGGCCTCGGTGTCGACATCGACCCGGTCCGTATCGCAGAGGCCAACGCCAACGCCAAGGCAGCCGGCGTGGAACATCTGGTGACCTTCACGCTGCAGGACGCGATGAAAACCGACGTCTCGAACGCCACGGTCGTGACGACCTTCCTGCTGTCGGCGTCGAACCTCCGCCTGCGTCCCCTGCTGACGAAGCAGATGAAGCCAGGGTCGAAGATCGTGGCGCACAACTTCAGCTTTGGCGACTGGGCACCCGCCAAGACCGACACCTTCAAGGACGCGGACGGCCGGACGCGGACGCTCTACCTGTATGTGAACGACGGCAAGGTGCGTCAGTGAACCCAGCGGACTTCGAAAAGCTCGGGCTCTTCTACCTCGGTCGCGAGCTGGATGCCTCGAGCAAAGCCCGGACCGACGCGCCGCTACTCTACGATTCGTCCGACCTGGTCACACATGGCGTGATCGCCGGCATGACGGGCAGCGGTAAGACGGGGCTCGGCATCGGCCTCATTGAAGAAGCCGCGATCGACGGCGTGCCGGTCATCGCGATCGATCCCAAGGGCGACCTTGGCAACCTGCTCCTCACGTTTCCAGCACTCGCGCCGGCGGACTTCGCGCCGTGGGTCGACGCCGACGAGGCACGCCGCGCAGGCCTGGCGCCAGACGCATTTGCAGGCGCTGAGGCCGCGAAATGGTCGAAGGGGCTGGCGGAATGGGGGCAAGACGGCGCGCGCATCCAGAGGCTTCGGGACGCGGCAGAACTCGGACTGTACACGCCGGGAAGCACGTCTGGCCGGCCGCTGTCGATCGTGAAGTCGTTTGCGGCACCGGATCCGGCACTGCTCGACGACGCCGACCTGCTTCAGGACCGGGTCTCAACCGCCGCAACCAGCGTCCTGACGCTTGCCGGCGTTGATGCCGAACCCATGCGGAGCCGCGAGCACACGCTGCTGGCGGCCCTGTTCAGCGAAAGCTGGCGTGCGGGCCGCGATCTTGATCTTGCGACGCTCATCACCCAGATCCAGACGCCACCCATCCAGAAGATCGGCGTCGTCGACATTGAGTCGTTCTTCCCGTCGAAGGACCGCTTCGGGTTGGCAATGCAGCTCAACCAACTGCTGGCGGCGCCGGGCTTTGCCGCCTGGCTGGAAGGCGAACCACTCGACGTCAGCCGCCTGCTGTACACCGACAGCGGCCGGCCGCGCATCAGCATCATCTCGATCGCTCATCTTGACGACCAGGAACGAATGTTCTTCGTGTCGCTGCTGCTCAACGAAATCGTCGGCTGGATGCGCAGCCAGCGTGGCACCTCGAGCCTGCGGGCGTTGATCTATTTCGACGAGATCTTCGGCTTCCTGCCTCCGGTTGCCAATCCGCCCTCGAAGGCGCCGCTGCTGACGATCCTGAAACAGGCGCGCGCGTTCGGCATGGGTCTTGTGGTTGCGACGCAGAATCCGGTCGACCTGGATTACAAGGCACTCGCCAACGCGGGAACGTGGATGTTGGGCCGCCTCCAGACCGAGCGCGACAAGGCACGCGTGCTCGATGGTCTCGAGGGCGCGGCCGCCGGCGCGTCACTCGATCGGTCGCACATCGACAACCTGCTGTCGGGGCTTGGCAAACGTCAGTTCCTGCTCCACAACGTGCACGAGAAAGCACCCGTCGTGTTCGAGACTCGCTGGACCCTGTCGTACTTGCGAGGCCCCCTCGGCCGCGACGAAATCAAGAAGCTGACCGCCACGGGGGAACAAGTGCGACCCGCCCCCCAACGCAGCAGCAATGTTCGGGAGGTGGCCCCAGCGGCTGCAACGCCGCCTGTCGTCGACCCGGCAATCACGCAACTGTTCGTCCCCAGCGCAACCGCGTATGCGCCGATGCTGCTGGGGGTTGCGAAGGTCTCGTACTCCGACGCAAAGCTGGGGCTCGATGAAACCAGGGCGATCGCCGTCGTCACGGCCATCACCGATGGGGCGGTCGCGGTTGACTGGGAGCGCGCCGAGATCGCCGACTTCTCCATCGACGACCTGCTGAAGACGCCACCCACCGGAGCTTCGTTTACCGACGTGCCGCCGCCCGCGGCCAAGACGAAGAACTACTCGACCTGGGAGAAAGACTTCTCGAAGTGGGTGGGACAGTCGCAGTCCGTGGAACTGTTCAAGAGCAGCCGCGCCAAGCTGGTGTCGCAACCCGACGAATCCGAGCGCGATTTCCGGATTCGACTGCAGGGCGAGGCGCGCGAAGCCCGCGATGCAGCCGTCGCCAAGGTCCGCGACAAATACGCCACGAAACTGACGACGATGCAGGATCGGATCCGGCGGGCCGAGCAGGCCGTGCAGGTGCAGGCCGAACAGGCCTCGAGCGCGAAGATGGGCGCGGCGCTGTCAGCCGGCGCGGCGATCTTCGGCGCACTGCTCGGACGCAAGACCATCAGCGCCGCCAACATCGGTCGAGCCAGCAGTGCCGCGCGAGGTGTCAGCAAGATCGGCAAGGAGTCACAGGACGTGACCCGCGCCACCGAGAACGTCAACGCGCTGAAGGACCAGCTCGCCCAGATCGAAGCCGATATGCAGGCTGATATCCAGGCGGTGACAGCCGACTGGGAGCTGGCCAACGAGCCGTTCGAGCGGGTGCTGGTCAAGCCCAAACGCGGCGGCATCTCGGTGCAGCTCGTCACGCTCGTGTGGGTTCCAGCCTGATGGTGCCTGGCCGTTGTGTCGTCGAGGCACTTCGCGGCGGCATCGTTGAATCGGTCCACCGCGTCCACGTCGCCGTGGCGCATGCGGAAGATGGCCTGGTCGCCAGCGCCGGCAATCCAGCGCACATGAGTTTCGTGCGTTCGTCGATCAAGATGTTCCAGGTGCTGCCGTTTGTGGAGGCTGGCGGCGTTGCACGCTTCCAGCTCACGAGCGAAGAACTGGCCTTGTGTACCGCGTCACACGGCGGCGAACCTTTCCACGTGGCGACCACACGATCCATCCTCGCCAAAGCCAGGGTGACTGAGGCCGCGCTGGCGTGTGGCGCCCACCTTCCGATGCATGAGGCCACGGCGAACGCCATGGTTCGCGCCGGCGAGGCCCCCGGCCGCGTGCACAACAACTGTTCAGGCAAGCACGCCGGCATGCTCGCGCATTGCGTGCAGCAGCAGTGGGTCCCCAACGGCTACCACAAGGCCACGCATCCAATGCAGCAACGCGTCGTCTCCACGCTGGCGCGCTGGATGCGGGTCGATGCAAACGACCTTGAAAGCGGCATTGACGGGTGCGGACTCCCGACGTTCGTCGTGCCACTGGATGCCGTCGCAACGGGCTGCGCGAAGTTTGCTGCCGCCGTGGCCGACGGCGATCCAGCGCCAGCGACGATCTTCAAGGCCATGGTGGCGCATCCGGAATTCGTCGCCGGCACGGACCGGCTCGATACCGACCTGATGCGCGCGGCCGGCGCGACGCTATTTGCCAAGATTGGCGCCGAGGGATTCTATACGGCCGCGATCCCGACGATGCGCATCGGCCTCGCGCTGAAAGTGGAAGACGGCTCCAAGCGCGCGGCCGAGCCGGCACTGCTTGCGGTGCTGCACAAGATCGGCGCGATCGGGAGCGATGTACTGGAGCGCCTTCGGCGGTATGAAACGCCAGAGCTGGCGAACACCCGCAACGAAGTGGTCGGCCGCATCCGCGCGACGCTGACGTTCTGAACGCGCCTGGACCATCGGCACGACGCCTGCTCCTCTCGCATAATGGACGAGATGACGTTGACGCGTATCACGGCAGTGCTATTGCTCTCGGCAACAGCGCTGGGCTGTTCTGGCACCTCGAGTCAGTCGAGTCCCACCTCACCGACGCAATCGACCTGCACCTATACCGTCTCGACAAGCAGCTTCAGCCTCGCAGGGGCCGGCGCAAGCGCCACTCTGTCAGTCACGACCGGCAGCACGTGTTCGTGGACCACCCTGAACAATAACCAGTCGTTCGTCACCGTGTCCTCGAGCAGTCCGCAGACCGGGTCTGGCACCGTGAGCTTTTCAGTCAGCGAGAACAGCGGCGACACGCGTACGGGCACGCTCACGGTGGCCGGCCAGACCGTGTCGATCACCCAGGCGTCCGGCGATCCGCTGTTCGGCAACTGGCGCGGCACGATCAGCAAGGGGACCGGCTGCCCGGCGTCATTGCCCTCGTCGGTGGAATGGACCGGCACGTTCCGTCGCACGTCGCTGGCGACCACCGAGCTGGTGATCTCGATCCCGTCGTTGCTGGTGGTCAACCAGGTGCTGCCGATCACGTTCAACGGCAGCAACATCTCCTTTGGCGTGCAGATCGATACGCTCTACACATTCCTCGCGACGCTTAGCAGCGATCGACGGTCGCTGTCGGGCACCTTCTCGGGTGGTGGATGCTCCGGCACATGGAGCGGGTCGCGGCAGTAATTCCTCCCCTGATCAGAGACGACGGACATGCCTGACTCGCACGATTCGCTGCTCGATCCGCTACTTGGTGCGATCCTCGATTCGTGGGATCGCAACAACACGATTCTCACGAACCTGCTGCGGCTGATTCCCCAGAACCTCATGGATCTTCGTGGCACGGATTCCAGCCACTCGATCGCGCAGCTGTTCACACACATGCACTACTGCCGGCTGGTCTCCGTCTTCGAAGATGCGCCGGAGATCGTACCCGTCGAACCAACGGGCGAATATGCGGTGGAGCCGGATCGCGAGCGCTTGATTCAGAAGCTCAACGAGAGCGCCGTCGCAGTGCGCGAAGCCGTGCGGACGCGCCTCGCGTCTGGCCGCGCGATGGATCGGCACTACGACCACCCGATCCTGTTACTGCAGCACTTCATCTGGCACGAGGGCTACCACCACGGTCAGATCAAGTTGGTGCTGAAGCAGAACGGCCACGCCCTGGATGACGAGCTGACTGGTGACGTGACGTGGGATATCTGGATGGACAAGGCCGCCGACCGCGCGCGGAATAGCGGCGCGAGACGAGCCGCCCCCGTTCAGCAAGCCTGAATTTGGGGTTCCGGCGTCTCTGAAGTATCCTGAATGACTCCGGCCGGAGTGGCGGAACTGGCAGACGCGCGGGACTCAAAATCCCGTTCTCCTTGCGAGAGTGTGGGTTCGACCCCCTCCTCCGGCACCATTTGATTCACTCGTCCCATCTCCGCCTGGTTTTCACCTACAATCAATTCGCTCCCTGCTCCCCGCTTGGAGTGGTTTCGTGCTGACCAAAGTCGTGCTCTACGCCACACCGAGTGGCGACGTGAAATTGGT
>Ga0075471_10003425_pt1 | contig 10302 bp, 6 predicted proteins | sample DEB19_08_DNA_2_FD_74787 | JGI IMG/M metagenome (GOLD analysis project Ga0075471, IMG submission 74787) | Aqueous microbial communities from the Delaware River and Bay under freshwater to marine salinity gradient to study organic matter... | ecosystem: Environmental > Aquatic > Marine > Coastal ... | reverse complement strand
CCCGCCTCGCCCGAGTGCGACGACGGCGTCTTCCTCCGCCGCGTCTCGCTCGACGTCACGGGCACGCTCCCGACGGCCGAAAAGGCGGCGGCGTTCCTCGCCAGCCGCGAGCCCGACAAGCGGGAGCGGCTCGTCGAGGAGCTCCTGCAAAGCCCGGAGTACGCCGACTTCTTCGCCAACAAGTGGACGGCGGTGCTGAAGAACCGCCGCGACGACACGAGCGACCTGCTCTCCAACTTCGCCTTCCACTCCTGGATCCGTGACGGCCTGCTGGCCAACAAGCCCTACGACGTGTTCGTCCGCGAGCTGCTCGGCGCCACCGGCACCGTCGTCTCCAGTCCGCCGGTGGCCTGGTACAAGCGGGTGAAGGATCCAAAGGAGCAGATCGAGGACGTCGCCCAGCTGTTCCTCGGTGTGCGGATGCAGTGTGCCCAGTGCCACCATCATCCGTTCGAGCGGTGGAGTCAGGACGACTACTACGGCATGGCCGCCTTCTTCAGCCAGGTTGGCCGCAAGCCATCGTCGGTCCGCAACGAAGACCTCATCTTCCACAAGCGGGGCGTGGCCGGTTTCACGAATCCACGGACGTCGTCGCCGGTGCGGCCCGTCGCCCTCGGGGCCGAGGCCGAGGCGATCCCGGCCGACGAAGACCCACGGCTGGTGCTCGCCGACTGGATGGCCGAGCCGTCCAACCCCTTCTTCTCGCGGGTGCTCGTCAACCGATACTGGAAGCACTTCTTCGGCCGTGGGCTGGTCGAGCCCGAGGACGACATGCGGGACACGAACCCGCCGAGCAACCCGCGGCTCCTCACGGCGATGGCCGAGCACTTCGTCGCCTCGAAGTTCGATCTCAAAGAGCTGGTGCGGACGATCACGCGGTCGCGGGCCTACCAGTCGGCCGACGGCATCGACGGCAACGAGGGTGACGTCCAGAACTTCTCCCACGCCTATCCGCGACGACTGACGGCCGAGGTGCTGCTCGACTCCATCGACCGGGTCGCCGAATCGACGTCGTCGTTCGCGAACCTGCCGGCCGGCACCCGGGCGATCTCCCTACCCGATAACAGCTACAACGCGTCTTCGGCGTTTCTGAAGGCGTTCGGTCGGCCCAACAGCGCGAGCGTGTGCGAGTGCGAGCGGTCGCAGTCGCCGAGCCTCACGCAGAGCCTGTTCATGATCAACGCCGCTGAGATCAAGGCGAAGCTCTCTGCGGCGGGCGGCCGAGCGGCACGATACGCCCGCGACGCCCGCCCTGACTCGGAGAAGATTCATGAGCTGACATTAGCCGCGCTCTCCCGGGAGCCGACCATGCAGGAACTGCTCGTGTCGGAGGCCTACCTCGCGGAGGCCGGCGTGGGCAAGGCCGCCGAGGTGGCAAGGAAGGAGCGGTTCGAGGATCTGATCTGGGCGCTGATGAACACGAAGGAATTCGTCTTCAACCACTAGCCGTCCGCGGAAACTGCACCGAGGCCGGAGCCAATCCATGACACACCACAGCGATCGAGCCGCTGACGAGACGCCGACCAGCGCGGCGCCGGTGTCGCGTCGCGGGTTGCTGCTCGGGGCGGTCGCATGGCTGGCAATGCTCGCGGGCGGCACGCACCCCGCCGCCGGGCAGCAGGTCTGCCTGCCGCTCCCGCGGCTCCTCACGGTCGTCCCGGCAGGCGGCTGCGTCGGCACCGAAGTCGAAGTGGTCGTCGGGGGCGAGCGGATCGAGCCGGCCTCGGCACTGCTCTTCTCGCACCCCTCCCTGACGGCGCGGCCGAAGCTCGGCGATGACGGCAAGCCGGTGACGAACACATTCCTCGTGGCGATCGCCGCCGACGCGCCGGTCGGCATCCACGACGCGACGCTCGTGACGGCACTGGGCATCTCGTCGGCCCGCTGCTTCAGCGTCGGCCGCCTGCCCGAGACGACCCGCTCCGCCGCGAACACCACGGTCGCGACGGCGACGCCCATGGCCGTGGGTTCCGTCTGCAATGCTGCCACCACGGCCCAGGCGATCGACCACTACCGGCTCGAGTTGCATCGCGGCCAGCGGATCCGCGTCGAGTGCGCCGCCGTCGGGATCGATTCGCGCTTGCAGCCCGTGATCGCGGTCGCCGACGCCGCGGGCAACGATCTCGCCGTCGAGCGCCGTGATCGCCCGCTCGACTTCACCGCGGAGGAGGACGGGGTGTGCATCGTGAAGGTGCACGACCTCTCCTTCCAGGGTGGCGAGAAATGCTTCTACAGGCTCGTCGTGCGTGAGCCGGCGGCCGACGCGCCGCGGCATCCTTCCACGAGCCAGGTGAACACCTTCTCCTGGCCGCCCGCCGGCCTCCCGGAACGGGCCGCCTCCGCCGAGGCGGAGCCGAACGACCGGCCGGCCGCCGCACAGAAGATCTCGCTCCCCTGCGACATCGCCGGCGTCTTCCTCGACGCGGGGGATGTCGACACGTTCGAGTTTGAGGCCGCGAAGGGGGACGTGTGGTGGGTCGAGGTCGCGTCCGAGCGGCTCGGGGCTCCAACCGACCCGGCCGCCGTCGTGCAGCGGGTCGTGGTGGAGGGCGACGCGGAGCGGCTGGAGGACGTCGCCGAGTTCAACGACATCGCCAGCCCGCTCAAGCCCTCGAGCCAGTTCTACTCGTACGACGGGCCGCCCTACGTCACCGGCTCCGCGGACATCCTCGGCAGGCTCGAGATCAGGGAAACGGGCCGCCACCGCCTGCAGCTCCGCGACCTCTTCGGCGGCACCCGCGTCGAGCCACGCAGCGAATACCGGCTGGTCATCCGCCGCGGCTCGCCCGACTTCGCGCTCGTGGCGTGGCCGCTGCACATGGAGCTCCGCAATGGCGACCGGGCCGACCTCTCGAAGCCGTTCGCGCTCCGCGCCGGTGGGACGATCGCGGTCGAGGTCGTGGCCCTGCGCCGGGACGGGTTCGATGGCCCCATCGACCTGTCCGTGGAGGGCCTTCCCGCGGGGGTGACAGCGGCGGGGCTGCGGATTCCCAAGGCCGCGGCGCGGGGCATCATCGCGATCACGGCCGCCGAGGGTGCGTCCTCCGCGCCGGTGCCGCTGAAGATCGTCGGTCGCGCGGTGGTGTCCGAGACCGAGGTCACCCGCGCCTGCCGGATCGCGTCGGTGGCCTGGCCGATCCGTGATCACTCGGCGGAGCTTCCACAGCCGCGGCTCATGTCGGCCCCGATGCTGTCAGCCTCGACCGTCGAACCGTTCCCGCTGTCGATCCACGGTGCCGCGGCAGGACCCATTCAGGCCGACGCCGGATCGACCGTCAAGATTCCGCTCACGCTCGTGCGCCGCGGCAAGCTGCTGGGCACCGTGACGAAGCTCCGCATGTTCGGCGAAGGCTTCGAAAAGGCCGCAGCCGTCGACGTGCCGCTGTCTGCCGACTCGCACGAGGTGCCGGTCGACCTCGGCAAGCTTTCGATCGAGCCGGGCCGACATACGATCGTGCTCTACGGCGCCGCGACGGTGGCCTACCAGCCGCCTCCGGAGGGCGACAAGCCGGCCACGGCCGTCGACATCGCGGAGATCATCGTGTCCGAACCGATCGAACTGGACGTGAAGCCGGCGGCAGCAGCCGCCCCACAGGGAGAGAAGAAGTCATGAGCAGCCACGACATTTCCTCCGTCATGAGGCACTGCGCGGGCCCGGCCGCCCGGCGGCATTTTCTCCAGGCCGGCCTGGCGGGATTCGCGAGCCTCTCGCTGCCCGGGATGCTGCGGCTGCGCGCCGAGCATCCGACCGCGGTCACGCCTTCCTCGACCGCCGTGATCATGGTTTGGCTGCCCGGAGGCTGCTCGCAACTCGACACCTACGATCCGAAGCCCGACGCGTCGACCGAATATCGCGGCCCATTCCGCACAATCCCGACGAAGATCCCCGGAGTGCACTTCACCGAGCTGCTGCCGCGGCAGGCGGCGCTCGCCGACAAGATCACCACGGTGCGATCGATGATGCAGACCGCCCCCGGACATCCGGCGGGCACCATGCAACTGCTCTCCGGAGACATGGCCACGCAGGACAAACCGGCGGTGAAGTACCCCGACTGGATGTGTGCGACCAACTACCTCCGCTCCAAGGCGGGCCGCCGGGAGAACCCGCTGCCGCGGTACGTCGGCATCAACTGGCCGCTCGCAGGCTATCACGGCCCTGCCTACGTGGGCGATGCCTACCAGCCCTTCACCGTCTCGGGTGATCCGAGCCTGCCGACGTTCTCGGTGCCCAACCTCGGCGTGTCGGGGGCTGCGGAGCTCGGTAGGCTCGACCGTCGTTCGAGCCTGCGCCGCCGGCTCGACGGCCTGCAGCAGTCCGTCGACAGGCAGTTGGAGATGGACGCACTCGATCAGTTCGAGACGCAAGCGATGAGCCTGCTCACCGATCCTCGCGCCAAAGATGCCTTCGATCTGACGCGTGAGGACGAAAAGACTCGCGACCGCTACGGCCGCAACACGTGGGGCCAGCGGCTGCTGATGGCGCGGCGGCTCGTGGAGGCCGGCGTCGACATCGTCACCGTGATGCTCGATGGCCCCCTGTGCGGTCGAGTCAACAACTGGGACGACCATGCCGTCAACCATCACGTCTTCGAGGCCCTGAAGTTCCGGGCCGATGCCTACGACAATGCCGTCGCTGCGCTGATCGAGGACGTGTTCGACCGTGGGCTCGACAGGCGGGTGCTCGTCGTCGTGACCGGTGAATTCGGCCACACGCCGAAGATCAGTTACGGCGCCAGCACGGGAGCTGGCAACGCCAGCGGACCGGCGGGCACGCAGCAGCCCGGCCGCGACCACTGGCCAGCTGCGTTCTCCAACATCTGGTTCGGCGGCGGCATCCGCCCCGGCCAGGTGGTCGGAGCGACCGATCGCCGCGCCGAGGCCGTGATCGACCGCCGCTGCACGGCCCACGACTTCCTGGCGACGATCTATCACCACCTCGGCATCGATTCCTCACGAGTGACGATCCAGGACTTCACCGGCCGGCCGACCCTCCTGGTCGAGAACGGCAAGCCAATCCCGGAACTGATGGGCTGATCGAGGACCCACCGGCGGTCCACCCCCTCCCGGAATGCTCTGCGTGCCGCTGCTCGATCGCTTCCTTCGATACGTGCGAATCGACACGCAGTCCGATGAGCGCGGCAGCGGAAGCCCGAGCACTGAAAAACAGCTCGATCTCTGCCGGCTGCTCATGGACGAGTGCCGAATGGCGGGCCTCGCGGACGTATCGCTTTCCGAACATGGCGTCGTCATGGCCACGGTGCCGGGGACGCCCCGTCACACGAGCCCCACGATCGCCTGGGTGGCCCACGTCGACACGTCCCCCGAGACCTCCGGCACAGGTGTCGTGCCGGTCGTCCATGCACCGTACGACGGCCGCGACATCGTCCTGCCCGGCGATCCATCCCGGGTGATCCGCGTGGCCGACAACCCCGATCTGGAGCGGCTCGTCGGCGGCACCGTGATCACCTCGGATGGCACGACGCTGCTCGGGGCCGACGATAAGGCGGGCGTGGCCGTGATCATGACGGCGGCGGAGCGGCTCATGCAGGGCGCCGGCGGCCCGCACGGCCCGGTCCGCCTGGTGTTCACCTGCGACGAGGAGATCGGACGCGGCACCGCCGGCCTCGACGTCGCGCGGATCGGAGCGGTGTGCGGCTACACACTCGACGGTGATGGCCGCGGCGGGATCAACGCCGAGACCTTCTCCGCCGACGCCGCGATCGTGACCGTGACGGGCATCAACATCCATCCCTCGATCGGCAAGGGGGCCATGGTCAATGCCATCCGCATCCTGACGGAGTTCCTGGCGGCGTTACCGACCGACCACATGAGCCCCGAGTCGACCACGGGCCGCGAGGGATTCATCCACCCCTACTCCGTCGACGGGAGCGTTGCCCGGGCCGAGGCACGGCTCATCCTTCGTGACTTCGAGGACGAGGGGCTCGCCACACAAGCTGCGTTGCTGCAGAACATCGCCCGACGGCTGCGGGAAACGCACCCCCGCGCCCAGATTGACGTCGCAATTCGGCCGCAATATCGCAACATGCGAGACGGCCTGGCCCGTGAGCCGCGGGCGCTGGCGAAGGCGATTGCGGCCACCCGCAGGGCCGGACTCGAGCCGCGGCTCGAGGTGATCCGGGGCGGCACCGACGGCTCACTGCTGACCGCCCTGGGACTGCCGACCCCCAATCTCTCGACCGGCGAGCACAGTCCGCACTCGCCGCTGGAATGGACGAGCCTGGAAGAAATGCAGGCGGCCGTGGACGTCCTGCTGCACCTGGCCGCGCTGTGGGGCGAGGAGCGGGCCTGAACACCGCGGCACTGCCGCTCAACGAGACGGCGGTCCGAGGATGTTGTTCGCCCTCGACACGGCGTCAGGCAGGACGAGATCCTGCAGCCGGCAGCCAAGCACGCCGCAGCCCACCGGGTCATGGCCCGCGGCCGTCCGCCACTCGATTGCACTCCTCATCAGCGGCGGATCGCGGTCGTCGAGGACGGTGCAGCCGGTCACGAGCGTGTCGTGGCAGTCGTCGATGAGCAGTCCGACCGGCGTAGCCTCGAGAATGTGGCAGCCGGATAGCGTCATCCGCCTGCTGCGCACTAACTCGACGAGCGCATCCTTCGACACGGGCTCCACGCCATCGAGCGTGTGCCTACCAGCGAGCGCATCCTGGATAGAGAGCCCCTCGACGACACAGTCCTGGCAGTCGACGAATCGGATGCCCGTTGACAATTCCTTGTCGCCGTAATCGGGATTGTGGCCGATCACGTTGGCGCCGACCGCGATCGACCGCGACCGCTCCACCAGCATGGTGCGTCGTGTCGCGCTGTAGGCATAATTGCCGCTGATCGCGAAGCCCGCACAGCCCTCCAGGTGGATGTTCACCTCCTGGTTGCCGATGAGGTTGCCGGCGATCGTCCACATCCCTGCGGCGTAGCTCGTGCCGCCGCCCAGGAATCGGATATTCGCACCGCCGGGCGAGGGTGTGGCCTGGATCGTGTTGGAGACGATGGTGCCCTCGCGGATCGTCCCCTCGCGACTGTCGATGACGATTTCGGCCGTCGGCTCCCCGTCGGCGTCGAGTACGCCGATGGATTTATTGTTGTTGTATTCGATGTCGTTGCCCGTGATCTGCACGTTGCGTATTTCCCCGCCGGCGATGCGGATGCCGCCGAGACGGCAGTAACTGACGTGGCTTCCCGTGACGATCACCTGGTGAAGGTTTGCACCATCCAGAAAGATTCCGACGCCGGTGTTGCGGTAGATGTGGCTGTGTGACACGAGCAGGTTGCGGGCCCGCTTCGTCACGTGAATGCCGTGCCGCAGTCCGCGGAGCAGCACGGCGGTGATGGTCGGCTGCATCACGCCCTCGAGCCGGATGCCGTCGGCCTCTGCATGGGCTCCCGCGATCTCGAGGTCGCGGATGACCGGCATCCTCTCCTGCTCCCACACCGCCGGGGAGAACTGCCGTGGATCGGCGTTTCCCCCATGGCCGCCGCGAAAGAAGAGGGCCGGTCCCGGCCCGGTCATCGTCAGCCGGGCGGTGCCCGCCGAGCCATCGATGCCGGTCCGCCGGCTCACGGCCAAATCGATCACGATCGTGCGGGAAATTCGATAGTCACCACGAGGCAGGACGAGCATGCCGTCACCGTCCGCCACGGCGTGCTCGATCGCCGCCGTGTCATCGGCCTCGCCGTCCCCGACCGCTCCGTAGTTTCGCACATCAGCCATGATCGGCCTCCCTGAATCGGTCGTCACCATAGGACATCCCGCGATGGTCGCCAAGCCTCTCGGTACGACGGCATCAGCGGATGGCCGCTCACCACCGGAGGACATTCGACGCGACGCGCCACACCGTCAACCTCCGTGACAGCCGCCACACGGCTCCTCGTCTCTTCCGAGGGCGAATACCCCGAGCCGCCGCCGCATCGATGCCGCAACCCTGGCAAGCCAGGAAAGGCGCTTTCGATGTCTTGCTCGCGGGATCCTTCAAAAACTGCACAAAACCGCGCTGCAACGACGAAACAGGGGCGAGGACGAAGGGGGGCACCATGATTGCGATCCCGCGACAACCGGGGCACGGCGGCGAGCCGGCAGCCGCCCCCGGAACCCGCGCACGACCGGCGTTGTTTCGAGCCCTGGGATCGCACGATCCGCCGGACACCGTCCTGCTGCATGGCAAAACCTTCACTCGTTCGGAGATCGTCAAGCACGACTCGTGGGCGGCGACCGCGATTTACACGTCGTCGCACTGTCAAGCCGTCTGCAAGTTCAACCGCCTTCATCCAGTGTTTATCGTCCCCGTGCGCTGGCTCGGCAGAATGCTGGCCTCGCGAGAGCGGCGATTCATGCAACGGCTCACGGGCATCGACGGCATCCCGGTGTCGATGGATCCGGTGTTCATCGACGGACACGTGGCCGAGCATGCGGTGTCGCACGAGTTCATCCCCGGTCACCCGTTGAGGGCGAACGAGCAGGTCGACGACCAGTTTTTCCCCCGGTTGGCCGCATTGCTGGCGGAGGTCCATGGTCGGGGCATCGCACACGTCGACCTCCACAAGCGCGAAAACATCCTCGTGGACGACGACGGCAAACCGCATCTCATAGACTTTCAGATTTCCTTCGGCCTCCCTCGCAACCGCTGGGCGGCGGCGGTCTTCCGCGGCACGCTCCGCATGCTCCAGCGCTGCGATGAGTATCACCTGCTAAAACACCGAGTCCGGATCAGGCCAGACCAGGCACGAATGACCGAGGCGGACATCCATCGCCTCCGCCCCTGGTGGATCCGCCTGCACAGAATCGTCGCCGTGCCGTTCCGCACCCTGCGCCGATCGCTCCTGACACGGCTCCGAATCCGCTCCGGTCCGGGCCAAGCCACCTCGGAGGTCTTCCCGGAGGCGGCGTTTCAGGGAATCGTGAACCGGAACCTCTGCTCACCGCACTGAAAGTAGCAGAACGAAGTCAGCGGAATGGAATGAATGTTGGTCCACACACCATTTCGCGTCTTCAGGGCCACAATCTGCCAGATGCCATTCGGATCCCGGTGCAAGGTCGCATGCCGCTTCGCGACCAGCGGATCGTCGATCTCGATGTCGCAACCGCTGAAAACACCTCCGATGGCGATCGCCGGCTTCCGAATGTGATACCGCATGCTCTCCGGCCGGCCGGCGGCGTCGACGAGCGACGGCCACCCATGCTCGAGCGGTTGCTGGTCGACCAGCAGCGTTCCCGGACGACTCTCGGACGACTGCTGAAACGTGGCGTCGAGCTTGTAACGACGTCCCCCGATCATCACGATCGTGTCGGCGAAGAAGCTGGCATGATGCACGCGCACGAACGTGCCGTTGATGCTTTCCAGGTTGTGCAGAGTCCATTGCGCGACACCGCGATTCTGGACGAGCCGAATCTCCGCATGCCTGCCCGAGATGGTCGAGTCGTTTGGCAGCACGAGATCACCGCTCGATCGGCCGATCACGAAGGACGGTTTTCGGATGCGGATCTCCTCGCCGACGTCCAACGAACCGTCGTCCAGCACCGTCAGCACCGGCACCGTCGAGCGCAGCATCGGGCGGAACAGTGGCTCCTCGGCCTCCACCGGCTCCTTCGGCATGCGTCCGTGATCCGAAGGGGATGTGAGCCACTTCACGATGCGGAAGGTTTCGAGCTCGGGGCCGGCTCTCCGCCCGAGAGGGCCATCCTCCGCGGGATCGATCACCTCCGCCGGACGAGGGCCGGCCTCCGTGCGAACCGGCCCGAGCAGTCGGTTAGGCGCCCGCACGGCCATGTCGGTGACGCAGGAGATCTGACAGGACAGCCTCACTCCAGGCTGGCCGAGCAGACCCTTCGACTCCAGTGCGGCCTTCTCTGCGGGTCGCATGGCCGCAGGCTCACCCGCAAGAAACACCACCTTGCACGTGGTGCACTCCGCGAATCCGCCGCAGGCATGCGGCTGGTTTAGACGGCACTCATCCGTCAGCGCATTGACCAATCGCTTGCCCTGCGGCACGCGAAATGTTCCCACGCCTTCTACGGTCAGTTGGGGCAAGGTGAATGTTCCTCGACACGCCCATGCATCGATGCGGCCGGCTTAGGGCACCGTGGGCAGCCCCACCACCGACACGGATCGTGCGCTTTATCGGCGGCGGCCGGCGGCAATGGCCGATGTATCAATCTTACGCCATACTGCGGCCTGCTTCGACCCCTCCCCGCCCGATGCGGCCCGCTTCCGGCGTGTGTCCGCCATTTGGCCACACGGTGGAGTGCAGCGACGCAGGGCTGCACTGCCCTATGGAACGCATTCT
>Ga0075471_10003424_pt1 | contig 10303 bp, 8 predicted proteins | sample DEB19_08_DNA_2_FD_74787 | JGI IMG/M metagenome (GOLD analysis project Ga0075471, IMG submission 74787) | Aqueous microbial communities from the Delaware River and Bay under freshwater to marine salinity gradient to study organic matter... | ecosystem: Environmental > Aquatic > Marine > Coastal ... | reverse complement strand
TGGGTAAACACCTCCTCTCAAATTCGGACTCGAGTGTTCAGTGACACAGGAACTCAGTTTGCCACATTTGGTGGGACTGGGTTTTCCGGAAACACTTGGGTTGCTGGCTCAAGAAGCGGGGACTTTGTTTACGCCGGTTTTAATGGTGGATTTAATGAATGGAGGTTCCAATTAGTTGGCAAGGACAACGCGACCAACGGCTGGACCACAATATCAAATGAAGTTGTCATTAGTGGCATTGATAGAATATACGATCAATTTTCTAGCCCGACTGGCCCAGATGATATTTCCTTGTTCGCAGGCGGTATATCTGGCGCGAATACAATGCGTTATTATGGGGTTGTTGCATCCAACTTAGGACCGCCTTCAAATATTACCCAAACATACAATGCAACCTCTGGATCAACGCCTTCGCTTTCCGTGTCTGGAAACGGAGATTTCGTTGCAATCGCAACTGACACGGGGACTATTCGTTACGCTCGTGTGGCGCCTACTGGCGCCGGCTTTACGCCTACGTTTAGCACATCGTATCAAACGACGGGCGCTACATGCGCGACAAATACTGGTATTTCGTCGTCTCCATATTATGGGGACTCAATAGCCATTCTTTATCCAAATGCGTCGAATGATCTAACCCTTGCGATTTTGTACGTGAACTCGTCGTCATTCACAGCGACTGTCACACAAGGGGTAACCGCTTCCAATCCAGTATCACTTAGCTACGCAATCGGATATTCATTCCTCGGCGTTGCTGTCACGGATTGCGCGGCTGGTGGAGCTGGCGTGGTCCAGACATCTGGTAGCACAGCCCTGAGTTCTTCATATGCTTCAGTTGATCCGCAGTATTTTGATTTTAGGAACAACACCACATACGGGGCGAGCGGCGTCGTCTCTGGCCGCACAGTAGCGATGGGAGTCTGAGATGTCCTTACCTCAAACATTGTCTAATATTGCCGCCCCCTTCACGGGGACATTCGGCAATGGTCTAACTCAGATCTTCCCGGTGACAGGGACGTTCACTGTCCCGCTCGGTGTATCTCAGGTGCGTGTGCGCGTTTGGGGTGGTGGCGCGGGCGCTGCTTCTAACGGGAACGCAGCCGGTGGTGGCGGTTTCTCTATGGAGACGATCACTGGCTTAACGCCGGGGGCAACAGTCGCAGTTACAGTAGGCGCGGCAGGTACTAACGGAACTGCTGGGGGAACATCAAGCTTTGGTGGCTTCTGCTCAGCAACTGGCGGCACTGTTTCAAGTGGTGGTGCAGGAGCTGGGGGTGACTTCAACTTTACTGGGGGAGCTGGGGGCGCCACTGGGGATTCTGGCGGCGGTGGCGCAGCCAATGTCTTTGGAGATGGCGGCGCTGGCGGCATAGCTTCTCGTCCCGGACTTTGCGGCGCAAGCGGCGGCGGGGGTGGAAGAGGAACCGGGACCAATACTTCTGGCGGTGCAGGGGGTAATGGCTTTTTTGGTTCCGGTGGGTCCGGCCAAGGTACTAACGGCACTGCCGGAACTAACCCTGCTACTAACGGCTCATTCTATCAGATTTTAAATGTTGATCATATTGGGGCTGGCGGCGGCGGTGGTGGTGGCCATACTACTAACGTATACGGCGCTAATGGATTTAATGGTGGTGGCGGCGGTGGCGGCGGTGGTAACGGAGGATTCCCCGGCGGTGGTGGCGGCGGCGGTGGTAGTGGCGTAGTTAGCACCGGCGGTCGTGGCCTCGTGATTGTGGAGTATTAATCATGGCGAAGATGGCTAGAATTATTGATGGCGTCGTAGCTGACGTAATCGTTCCGGTCGAGGGCTTCACGCTTGAGCAGTGCTTTCATCGTGACTTGCTGGCTCAGTACGTGAATGTCGTCGAAGATGCAGAGCCGGGTTGGACTGAGGTCGACGCTGTAATTCCTGAGCCTGAGCCTGAGCCTGAGCCTGAGCCTGAGCCTGAGCCTGAGCCGGAAGCGCCCGCTGAGGAGGCACCTGCGGAAGAAACGCCTCCTGCTGAATAACTCCCTTCATAGGATCGCGCCGCGATGCTCGTACCCATTAACGTCAGATCAGAGCCCGGCATCAAGCGCGACGGCACGAAGTTCGAAGGTAACTTCTACGTTGACGGGCAATGGGTCCGCTTTCAGCGCGGGCTGCCGCGCAAGATTGGTGGCTATCGTCAGATCACCAATTACGTTGAAGGCATCGTCAATCAGTTCCACCTGCAATCACTGAACAACTTTACCTATACCCACATGGGTTATGGTGAGGGCATCCAGCGCATGACGATTGATAGCGACGGGAACACCAGCTCTGTGGTGTCTCGGACGCCAACGACGTTCACTGGTGGCCCGGACATCATGTGGCAGTTCGACGCGCTATATGACGGCGCTGGCAGCTCGACAGTGGTTATCGCGCATCCATCTGAGGCCGCGCTCGACATCTCAACCGGCACGAACTATCCGGCCTATCTCGGTGACATCTATGGCACGACACCACTGACGCCCATCCCGACTGCCGGGGTGAGTGGTGGCGTGGTGGTGCTGCACCCGTACCTGTTTATGTTTTCCCAGAACGGATACGTGAAGTGGTCGGACGCAAACGACCCCACGAACTTCACGACGGGTGACGCGGGCGATGCGTTCATTGCATCCTCGAAGATCGTCAAGGGGCTGCCGCTGCGTGGTGGTGGTCAGAACCCTGCTGGCCTACTGTGGACGCTCGATAGCCTGATCCGCGTCTATTACACGGGTGGCACGGATGTGTTCGCCTTCGACACGATCAGCTCGTCGTCATCGATCATCGCGGTGAACAGCGTGATTGAGTATGACGGGATTTACTTCTGGGTCGGTGATGGCCGCTTCATGATGTACAACGGTGTCGTTCGCGAAGTGCCGAACAACATGAACATCAATTACTTCTTCGACGGTCTGAACCGGGCATACGCGAATAAGATCTTTGCCTATAAGGTTCCGCGTTTCGGTGAGATATGGTGGTGCTATCCGCGTGGCAATGCAACGGAATGCACGCACGCTGTGATCTATAACTTCCGTGAACAGACGTGGTACGACACTGAGCTGCCCAATCTGGGACGGTCTGCTGGTATTTACTCAGGAACTCTGAACCGGCCTCTGTTGGCTGGTGTTAATCCGATCAGCCCGGGCGTGGCGGATATCCGCATCACGCAAGCCGACGACACACGTATTACCCAGACGGAAGCTACCCGCGTCGTGAGCAATGGGCCTACGCGATATCGCATCTGGCAGCATGAGTTTGGGGTCGACGAGATCGACGGCGCGCAGATCAATGCCATCGAGAGCTACTTCGAGACTGGAGATATCTCACTGATTAATGCCGAAAGTCCGCGCAATAAGTCTATCCACGTCGAGATGATTGAGCCTGACTTCGTGCAGCAAGGTGACATGACCGTCCAGATCACTGGCCGTATCAACGCGCGCGCACCTGAAGTTAGCGGCCCGCTGCACAGCTTCCCGGCTGTGGCCAATGATCGGTATGAGCAGCAGGTGTTCTTCAAGGAGCAGCGGCGCGAGCTGCGCTTCCGGTTCACATCGAACACGGTGGGTGGGGATTATCAAGCCGGTCAGATTATCGCCCACATCGAGGCTGCGGACGGGAGGTATCAGAGTTAATATGGACCCTGAAACCCTTCGCCAGTTACTTTCATACAATCCTCAAACGGGAGAGCTTGTCTGGCTTTTGCGTGACGAAAGTTGGTTTAGAAAACCCACCGATGCAAAGGGTTGGAACAAGAAGTACGCTGGAACCAAGGCATTTCAAACGCTGTATTATGGCTATTTGCATGGGCACATCTTCAAAAAACATTATTTTGCTCATCGGGTAGCGTGGGCGATATATCACGGATCTTGGCCGTCTGGACAAATTGACCATGTCAACGGCCTCAGGTCTGACAATCGGATTGTAAACCTTAGGGATGTTTCGCATTCCGATAATCAAAAGAACGTAAAGCTGAGGCATGATAACAAAGCCGGCATGCCCGGAATCGATTGGAAGAAGCACGCCTCTGCATGGAGGGTCCGTGTTAGTCGAGAAGGCAAAAGGCATCTCGTCGGTTATTTTAAAAACCTAGATGAGGCAGTTGCCGCCCGCAAGGCAGCGCAAAATCAAGCGGCATATCACGTCAATCATGGTCGCATAGCTGTAAGGCACATCCCATGAGCCGAATCGTCACCACCACGATTGATCCGCGCATTGTCGACAATGTGGTGGACTGGGCGGACTATATGTTCCCGTCGATTGAGGACTTTGGGGTGGCTGTGCGCCTCATGGACGAAAGAGATTGGAAAAACTGGGCGTCTGGGTTATCAACGATTGCGTCACTCGCATCTCTTGGCGTCCCCGACGCCTATCAGTTTGACGATTGGCGTGAGTGGGCGATGCGTTTTAACGACGTGATTAGTCAGGGATCTTAGGGATGGCGGAAGCTGCTGACATTGAACGCCTGAAGGCAATGGGTCTGAGCGATCAGGCTATTGCGGAAATCCTTGGCTTTGATCTAGCAAAGTATCAGGCTGACTATCAGCGCCGACAAGCAGAGATTCAATCGAAGGACGCCGCTTCCCTTGCTGCTGCCCAGAAAGCCGGCATTTCCAATATTGGCATGTACGAGAATCCTGTTGGAGCGGCGGAAATTATTCCCGGTTCTACTGCTAACATCATGTCCGGTCTTGGAATTTATAATCCCCAGTATCAGGCTGTCATGCGGACCTATGGCAGCCAGACTGACAGGGAAAATGAGAACGACGTAACTGAGCGTTCGACGTTTGCTGTTGATCCCAACGCAAGTTATCGATTGGTTGACGGCAAGGGCAACGTAATCGGCAGCACGGCGAGCGGAGATAGCATCCGTAGTCTTGTTGATGCGGCGAACGAAATGTCAGCGTCGCAGGGTCAGGTCGCAAACTGGACAATTGAAAAAGCTGGATACGGGGATAGCTGGCAATCTGTTGCGACTGACAGGCCTGATTATGGTACGTTTGATAAGCTTGCAGGTGCTGCCCTCCCCATCGTCGTAAGCATGATCCCGGGTCTGCAGGGTGTTGGTGCTGTTCTGGCGCAAGCTGCTGCTGGCGGCGCTGGCTCCGCGATTTCTGGTGGCGATCCACTCAAGGGCGCAGTGGTTGGCGGCCTTACAGCCGCAGGCTCGGAGTTACTTGGGCCATATATTGAGAGTGTGAATGCTAAACAACAGGTAGCTACGAAACTTGGATCTGCTGTTGGCGCTGGCGCTGGCAGCTTTGCTGGCAATATCGCTACCGGGCAGAACTTTCAAAACTCACTGCTAAATGCAGGTATCGCCGGTTTTAGTGATTACCTCGCGAGTGAGCTTTCTGAAGAACTTACGGACGCTAAGCAGAGAGCTGCATCTGAGGCGCGCAGCAAAATTCAAGATGAGATCTATAATAAGTTGGATTTTTATCGCGACATTTCTGACTTAAGTGGAATCAAGTCTGAGCTTAATCAAATCGTTGTTAATGCGTCTAAGCAGTATGGTGATGATGTCGCAAGGTGGGCATCGCAGATTGCTAATAATGTGTTTTCTGATTTGGTTAAAGAAAGAGGTGGAGGATCTACCGATGGCGCTGGCGGCATCACTGGCGCTGGCGGCTCTACCGATGGTGGCATTGACGTAACCGGAACACCCGCAGGCGGAACAACCGCTGGTATTGGTGGCACCACTGGAAACATTAATGTAACTGGCACGCGCAGCGGGGATAATACGCAGGAGCCGGGTGATAATACTCCTCCCGGCATTACCGTGTCTCCGACCCCAACAGCAACTGGTACTGGCACTGGCACTGGCAGCGGGCCCGGCATTACCGTTTCGCCAACTCCAACGGCAACTGGCACAGGTACCAGCACTGGCAGCGGCCCGGGGATTACCGTGTCTCCGACGCCGACGACAACAGGTACTGGCACAAGTACCGGAAGCGGACCCGGTATCACCGTATCGCCGACGCCGACAGCAACTGGCACCGGCACCGGTACCGGTACAGGGCCGGGGATTACCGTATCGCCGACGCCGACAGCGAGCGGGACTGGTACTGGGAGTAGCACGCCGAGCGGAAGTGTTACTGTTTCTCCATCGCCGACCCCATCCGGAACCAAGAAGTGGACGTGGAAGGACTGGGCGCGCCTCGGTTTGCTTGCGCCGACCCTTATCAAGGGTCTTGGCGATCTCATTGATAGCGGTGGTGGATCTGAAGTAATCACCCCTGATCAGAGCAGGGTCTCTTTCACGCCAATGAACCGCGAGCGTGGGATTGGTAGCTTCGATCCATTTACATATGGTCAGGCTGGTCCCGGCAAGCAGACTGCTGAGTTCGAGTTCTTTAAGCCGGCTCCGACAGCTGCGGTTACTCAGACTTACACTCCTGCCACAGTCCAGACTGTAGGTGGCACGCCGCGTTATCAGTACACGCAAGAGCAGGTCGATGCGCTGAATGCCGCGACCATGAACACGTACAATCAGAACGTCGCTAGGTTTAACGCCTATCAGGATGATCTGGCTAAGCAGGTCGAGGCAGGAACGCTGACGCTTGATCAAGCTATTAAGCAGGCAAACACGTTTGGTGCCGGCCTTGGATCTGTCGCGCCTGTGACTGCCGCTGAGGGTGGGTACATGTCATACGCCGAAGGTGGCGAAATGAATGATGATATGGTAAAGCACCTCATTGAGTATCGCAAAGGCGGCGGTCATCATGGCCCGGGTCCGGTTAATGGTATCGGCAGTGGGCAAGAAGACAAAATCCCGGCTTGGCTTTCGGACGGTGAATATGTCTGGAGCGCTCAGGACGTGGCCGATCTTGGTGATGGCTCGACGAATGAGGGTGTGCGGCGTCTTGACAAGATGCGCCAAATGGTGCGCAAACGGGCGGGGCGCAAGAACGTGAAGAAGATTGCGAAACCGCAGCAGGGTATTGAGCAGATGCTTAAAGCGGTTGGGAGTAAGGCATAATGGCGGTTCAACAGACAACTACCCAAACGATCCTCCCTGAGTGGTATACTCAGTATGCACAGAACGTCCTCAAGAAGGCGTATGAGTCCACGTCTGAGCCGTATCAGCGGTATGTGACCAAGGACGCGGCGGGCAAGGAAGTTCCGATTGCCCGCATCGCCGGCTTCCAGCCCGAGCAGGAGGAGGCATTCAGTGCATTCAAGTCATCGATGGGTGCGTATCAGCCGTACATTGGCGCGTCGACTGAAGCTCTAGGTCGTGGCACCACATCTTTCACCACACCCGGTGTCGCCCAGCAGTACATGAACCCTTACATCCAGAACGTCGTGGCCGGTATTGGCTCGATGGCTGGTCGCAATCTCTATGAGAACATCCTCCCGGCTGTGAACCGCACCTTCATTGGCGGCGGCACGTTCGGTGGCTCACGCAGCGCTGAGTTCACGCAGCGCGCCATCCGCGACGCGCAGGCAGCCGCACTTGAAAAGCAGGTCAGTGCGCTGACTGAAGGCTACAAGACGGCTGCTGACCTCTATGGTTCCGAAGCCAATCGCATGCTTGAAGCAGCTCCTCGCTTTGCTCAGCTCGGTTCCCAGCTTCAGGAGCAGCGCACTGCTGACATTACCGGCCTTCAGGATATTGGGCTGCTTCGTCAACAGCTTGCTCAGCGTTCTGCTGATCTGGCCCGTGAAGACTTCGAGGCGCAGCGTGACTATCCGTATCTGCAGGCACAGCGCCTTGCGGCTATCGGTGGCGCTCCAGCGGCGACCGGCTCTGGCACCCGCGTTGAGAGCGCGCCGGGGCCGTCGACATTGCAACAGATACTTGGGGTTACGGGCAGTGTTGCTGGTATTCTGGGTAAGCTTGGCGTCTTCGGTAAAAAAGAGGGCGGCGAGATTGAAGGCCCGGTCAAGGATGGCAAGCGCAACATGAAGCACCCGATGCATGGTCTCGGCTGGTTGAAGGATGTACGCTAATGGCTGGCATGATGTCTGAGGAAGAGCGCCAACGCATACTGGCAATGATGATGGCGGGTCAGCCGTTCCGTCGTCCACCCCCAGTTCAAGCAACGCCTGCCACACCTCTTCCCGGTGTGCCGATGAATGTGGGTGTAGTCGCTCCGCAGTCTGAACGCGCTGTGGCCGCGCCTCCTCCTCAGCAGTATGATGAGATGGCTGCGGTCAAGCAGCTGCTTCAGCCGCGTCAGGCTACGGTTACGGGCAATAAAGAGATTGATGCCATCCTTGCTTCGCAGGCGCAGGCACAATCTGGCGCTGAGCAGAACCTGATGAACATCATTCAGGGTGCGCAGCTCAACCCGCTTGAGAAGGGCATCCTTGAGGCTCGCCGTGCGCAGGCTCAGAAGGATATGGCACAGCTCGAGAAGGACCAGAAGCGCGCAGGATGGGACGCGCTGGCGCGTGCTGGCTTCGCGATGGCCCAGAGCAATAGCCCGTATTTCATGCAAGCTTTGGCTTCTGGTCTTGAGGCTGGCGTTAAAGGCCTTGATGAGAGCAAGCTCAAGGCGGAAGAGAAGCGCTCACGTTTGAAGGCTGCTGAAGAGGACACGATCCTCGCTGAGATCCGTGGCAAACAGGCGGCTCAAGAGCGCATGCTGGCAGTTTACAATGCTGCCCGTGCTGCTGGTAAGTCTGAGCTTGAGGCACGGGATCAGGCTATCAAGAGTGCCGTTACTCTGAAGACCCTGCCGCAGCAGCTCGAGATGGCTGACCTTGAGGTCAAGGGTAAGAAGGCTGATCTCCGACTGACCGAGGCAAGGATTATTGACACCCTTCGTGGCCCTCGCAGCGGAGGAAGCGGCGGCGATGGAGCCGCTCCGAAGCCACCGTCAGCAACCGCTGTTCTGGAAGAGACTGGTAAGTTTACCCGAGATCTGCCTGAGTTGCGCACGAAAGCCAGTGATGCTTTCTATGCCTATCAGAAAGAAAAAGACCCAGAGAAGCGGAAAGAACTCAAGGGTAAATACGACATTGCCCGCGACAACTATCGCCGCGCGCGTGATCGGCTCGCCGTACTTGAGAACCGGAAGCCGGGAACACCGTTCCGGCGTAGTATTCGCGGTGAAGTTTACACCGGCCCAGAGCGCAAAAATTTCACTGGCACAAACGCTGAGTGGAATGCTATGACAGCTGCGGAAAAGAAGCTGTTTCAATAAGGGTGGGCAATGGCAGAGTTGACTCTTGAACAGCAGCGCGCATTAGCTCTAGCCCGTGCGCGGGTTCGTGTTCAAAAGCAACAAGCCGCTGAAAAGCAGAAGCCCAAGAAGCCCCAAGAGACTGGCTTCCTTCAGGATATTGCAGACGTTGGCGGTAAGCTTGGGCAGGCCGTCATAGATATCGCCAAGCCCGGTCAATACATTGCTCAGCGCGCTTTCCCTACGTCATTTCTACCGCTTGTCTCTGGCACCGTACTGAGTGAAGCTGAGAAGTTTCTGAAGGGCGCGCGTTCTGAGGCTGGCTTGCAACGCACGCAGGAACAGCAGCGGAAAGTAGAAGAGGAAGCCAAGGCTCCCGGCGCTCTGGCTCGCGGGCTTTCCAGCGCGCGTCAATTCCTTGAGGGACCGAAGCGTCCTGAGGCTGCGCGCTCTGCGTTGAGCGACATTGCTGATTACATCTCTCCCGGTCGTGTGTTTGGAAGCCTTCTGCCCGGCACCCCTGAGGAGGCGCAGCGCGAAGTCTCGACCGTCACTTCTCAGTTTGGTTCTCCGATTGAGGTCGCCGAGTTTTTCGCGTCTCAGGTACCAGCTACTGCCGCCACAGTCCTTGCTGGTGGCGTTAATCGCGCGACCGCGCTGGCTCAGGGGCTTGGCCGCACGGCTGCTGCGCAAGCTGGTGAGCGCGCCGCTGTCCGCACTGGCATCGCACTGAACGCTACTGACGCTGGCTACAGCGCAGCGCAGGATGTTCTGGCTAAGGGCGGCACGCAGGAAGAAGCTGACCGCGCATTCGTTGTGGCCGCTGGTGGCGCTGCACTGGCATCGAACGTCGCATCGAAGCTGCCGGGCCTCGAGCAGAACCTGTTCTCGAGCAAGGCTCTGAAGCCCGGCATCATTCGCGGTGCTGCGCGTTCAGCCGTTGGTGAGGCGCCACAGGAGTTCATTGAAGAGTCCGGTGCGCAGCTTGCCCAGAACATTGGTAAGCTTGGTACCGCCGCCGAGACGGATATCAGTGAAGGCTTACTGTCCTCTGGCGCTCTAGGTGCAATTGGTGGGGCTACCATTGGTGCTGGCGCTGGTGCGGCTCAAGGCTTTGCAGCGCGTGGCACTGAGCAGCCGGCTGCTGCGCCTCAGCCCACAATTGAAG
>Ga0075471_10003419_pt1 | contig 10306 bp, 8 predicted proteins | sample DEB19_08_DNA_2_FD_74787 | JGI IMG/M metagenome (GOLD analysis project Ga0075471, IMG submission 74787) | Aqueous microbial communities from the Delaware River and Bay under freshwater to marine salinity gradient to study organic matter... | ecosystem: Environmental > Aquatic > Marine > Coastal ... | reverse complement strand
CCCGAGTGGATCGCCTTCTCCGAGCTCTCCGGCGCCACCTGGAAGGCGAGCTTCCCGCTCCGGCCGTCCGTGACGCTCGGGGACTACGCGGGCTTCGGGTTCACCCCGGAGATCGAGGAGGTGACGGACGAGAAGGTCACCCAGGTCCTCGACCAGCTGCGCGACCAGCAGGCGTCGCTCGCCCCCGTCGAGGGGCGCGCCGCCCAGTCGGGCGACTACGTCGTCATCGGCTTCTCCGGGACCCGGAACGGTGAGCCGGTGGAGGGTGCGCAGGCAGAGCGGTTCCCGCTCATCATCGGCGCCGAGCGGATGATCCCCGGCTTCGAGGATCAGCTCATCGGCCTCGCCGAGGGCGCGGAGAAGAGCTTCGACATCACCTTCCCGGCGGACTACGGCCAGGAGGAGCTCGCCGGTCAGGAGGTCTCCTTCGCGGTGACGCTGCGGGAGCTGCGCGAGCGGCGCCTGCCGGAGCTGGACGACGACTTCGCGGCATCGCTCGGGGCGTATGCCTCGCTCGATGCGCTGCGCACGGAGATCCGCGGCCGCCTCGAGCGGAACGCGCTCGACCGGGCGCGCCACGAGTTCGCGGACAAGATCATCGAGTACGCGGCCGCCAACGCCACCGTCGAGCCCTCGGATCACCTCGTGGAGCGCGAGGTCGAGGTGATGGTGGATGAACTGAAGGTCCGCCTCGCCGAGCAGGGGATCGGGCTCCCGGAGTACCTCGAGGCCACCGAGCGCGACGAGTCGAAGCTGCGCGAGGAGATGCGCGAGGGCGCCGAGCACCGGGTGAAGGTGCTCCTCGTCCTCGGTGCCGTCGCGGACGCGGAGAAGGTCGAGGTCCCGGAGGCGGATATCGAGGCGGAGGTCGCCCGTGGGCGCGCCGCCAACGCGGACAACCAGCGGCTCGTGGAGTACCTCGGCTCGCCGCGCGGCCGCTCCTACATCCGCTCCACGCTGCGCCGGACGCGGACGGTGGAGGGGATCATCGACCGCTGGATCGCCGCACACCCCGAGTTCTCGAACGTCCAGCACAGCGAATCCCAGCCCCAGGCGGCGGAGGTGGGGGCATGATCTCCCGGCCGCGCAGCGCGCCCTCCACGTCCCGGGCTCTTGCGGCGGCCCGCGAGACGACCGCGATGCTCGTCCCGATGGTCATCGAGAGCTCCAGCCGCGGTGAGCGTGCGTACGACATCTACAGCCGCCTGCTCAAGGAGCGGATCATCTTTCTGGGTGACCAGATCGAGGATCACATGGCGAACCTGATCATCGCCCAGCTCCTCTTCCTCGAGGCCGAGGACCCCGAGCGGGACATCAGCATCTACATCAACTCCCCCGGTGGCGTCGTCACCTCCGGCCTCGCGATCTACGACACGATGCAGTACCTGCGCGCCCCGGTGAGCACGATCTGCATCGGGATGGCCGCCTCCATGGCCTCCGTCCTCCTCGCCGCGGGGGCCAAGGGGAAGCGCTACTCGCTGCCGAATAGCCGGATCATGATCCACCAGGGATCGGGCGGGTTCCGGGGGGCCACGCCGGACGTCCTCATCCAGGTCCGGGAGCTGGAGGAGCTCAACCAGCGGCTCCACGCGATCCTTGCCCGCCACACCGGACAGGACGCGGAGAAGGTCGCCCGGGACACCGAGCGCGACTACTTCATGAGCCCCGAGCAGGCCCGGGCCTATGGCATCATCGACGAGGTCTACGCCGAGCGCGACGGCTCGCTCATCAGCGAGGCGCGTCGTGGCGGAGCGTCCACGCCGGCCGCCGCGCCGGCCGCGGATGAGCCGCCCGCTCCCGGTTCCGGGAAGGCGAGCCGCTAGGCCGCACCGCCGGCCGGGCGACGAGCAGGGGAGGATCCGCACGGGATGTCGGGGACGACCGGGAAGGGGACGAAGGTCCCGTACCGCTGCAGCTTCTGCGGCAAGAGCCAGGAGCAGGTCCGCAAGCTGATCGCGGGCCAGGGCGTCTACATCTGCGACGAGTGCATCCACCTCTGCCAGGAGATCATCGAGGAGGAGATGCTCGAGGCGCCGCGCCCCAAGCCGGCGGCCGCCAAGCTCCCCAACCCGCGCCAGATCAAGGACGCGCTGGACGGGTACGTCATCAGCCAGGAGCGCGCCAAGCGCGTCCTCTCCGTCGCGGTCTACAACCACTACAAGCGGGTGGACGCGGGGAGCCAGGTCGATGAGGTCGAGCTCCAGAAGGCGAACGTCCTCCTCGTGGGGCCCACGGGGAGCGGCAAGACCCTCCTCGCCCAGACGCTCGCGCGCGTCCTGGACGTCCCCTTCTGCATCGCGGACGCGACCTCGCTCACGGAGGCGGGCTATGTCGGCGAGGACGTGGAGAACATCCTCCTCCGGCTGATCCAGGCGGCGGACTTCGATATCGCCCGCGCCCAGCGCGGGATCATCTACATCGACGAGATCGACAAGATCGCGCGCAAGGCGGACAACCCGTCGATCACCCGGGACGTCTCGGGGGAGGGGGTCCAGCAGGGGCTTCTGAAGATCCTGGAAGGGACGATCGCGAACGTGCCGCCCCAGGGCGGCCGGAAGCACCCCCACCAGGACTTCATCCAGATCGACACCACGAACATCCTCTTCATCTGCGGCGGCGCCTTCGAGGGGCTGGAGCGGATCGTGGAGGACCGGGTGGGCCGGCGCGGGATCGGCTTCGGCGCGGAGGCGCCGGCGGACCGGGGCGAGCGGGCCCGGATCCTCGAGCAGCTGATGCCGGAGGACCTCCTGAAGTTCGGGCTCATCCCGGAGTTCGTGGGCCGGCTCCCCGTCACCGTCACGCTCTCCGCGCTCACCGCGGAGGACCTCATCCGCGTCCTCGTGGAGCCGCGCAACGCGGTCACCCGCCAGTTCCAGAAGTTCCTCGCCCTGGACAAGGTGGAGCTCGTCTTCACCCCCGGGGCGATCGCCGCGGCCGCGGAGCTCGCGCTCGTGCGCAAGACCGGGGCGCGCGCGCTCCGTTCGATCGTGGAGGAATCGCTCCTGGACGTGATGTACGAGATCCCGGAGCGGACGGACGTGCGCAAGTGCATCATCACGGAGGAGACGATCCGCGAGGGCCGTGCGCCGCTCCTTCTCACCAAGGCGGAGGTCGACCGCGGGGTCGACGAGACGAACCACCCCCTCCTCGTGGAGCGCGGCGCCTGACCGGTGCCGCGCCGCGGGACACCCCGGCGGAGCGATGACGAACGACCGAGCCCCCCAGCCCGACCGCGCCGCCCCGTCCGGCCCGCTCGCCGCGGAGATGGGGCGCGCCTACCGGCCGGGTGAGCTCGAGCCGCTCGTCTACGAGCGCTGGCTGGAGGCCGGCGTCTTCGCGCCGGACGGAGCCGGATCCCGGGCCCTGCCGGACCGTGAGCCCTTCGTCGTCATCCAGCCGCCGCCGAACGTCACCGGATCGCTCCACCTCGGGCATGCCCAGCGGAGCGCGGTGGAGGACCTCATGGTCCGCCACGCCCGGATGCAGCGGCGCCCCACGCTCTTCCTGCCCGGCCTCGATCACGCGAGCATCGCCGCCCAGTTCGTCCTCGACCGGATCATCGCCGGCGAGGGGGAGACGCGCGCCTCGCTCGGGCGGGAGCGCTACCTCGAGCGGATGTGGCGCTTCGTGGAGGAGACGCGCGCGGTCATGCTCGGCCAGCAGCGCCGGGTGGGGGCGTCGCTCGACTGGACCCGGCTCCGCTTCACGATGGACGAGGTCTCGTCCCGCGCGGTCCGCGAGGCCTTCCTCCGGCTCTACCAGGACGGGCTCGCCTACCGGAGCGAGACGCTCATCAACTGGTGCCCCAGCTGCCGGACGAGCCTTTCGGACCTCGAGGTGATCGCCACCCCGGAGACCGGGTCGCTGTGGACGATCCGCTATCACGTGGTGGACCCGGAGACGGGGGAGGATCGCCCCGGCGAGGAGATCCTCATCGCCACGACCCGCCCCGAGACGCTGCTCGGTGATACCGCCGTGGCGGTCCATCCCGAGGATGCGCGTTACGCGGATCTCGTGGGCCGGCACGTCCGGATCCCCTACACGGGCCGGACCGTGCCGATCATCGCCGACGCCGTCATCGACCCTGCCTTCGGGACCGGCGCGGTGAAGATCACGCCCGCCCATGACCACGACGACCACGCGACGGGGAAGCGCCACGCGCTCGGCCTCATCGACATCATGGAGGACGACGGCCGGATCGCCGCGAGCGGGGGTGACTTCGCCGGCCTGGACCGCTACGCCGCCCGCCAGCGGATCCTGGCCCGCCTCGAGGAGGACGGGGACCTCGTGGCCACGAAGGCGCACGAGATGGTCGTGGGGCGCTGCCAGCGCAGCAACGATGTCGTGGAGCCGCGCCTCAAGACGCAGTGGTTCATCCGGACCCAGCCGCTCGCCGAGAAGGCGCTCGCGGCCACCCGCTCGGGCCGGACGCGGATCCTCCCGGAGCGCTTCGAGAAGGTCTGGGAGCACTGGCTGACGGAGATCCGGGACTGGAACGTGAGCCGCCAGCTCTGGTGGGGCCACCGGATCCCGGCCTGGTACTGCGCTGCGGGCCATGTCACCGTCTCCGCCGAGGAGGCGGGTCCGGCGGCGTGCGAGCGCTGCGGGGCGACCGCGCTCACCCAGGACGCGGACATCTTCGACACCTGGTTCAGCAGCGGCCTGTGGCCCTTCTCCACCCTCGGCTGGCCGGAGCGGACCGAGGACCTCGCCCGGTTCTACCCGGGGACCGTGATGGAGACCGCCTACGACATCATCTTCTTCTGGGTCGCCCGGATGATGATGCTCGGCATCCACCTCATGGGGGATGCCCCCTTCTCCGTCATCTACCTCTCCGGCCTCGTCCGCGATCCCTACGGGCAGAAGATGTCCAAGACGAAGGGGAACGTCGTCGACCCGCTCGAGGCGATCGACGAGTCGGGGGCCGATGCGCTCCGCTTCGCGCTCATCCACGGCGCCGCGCCGGGGAACGACCAGCGCTTCAGCGCGGAGAAGCTGGAGAACGCCCGGAACTTCGCGAACAAGCTCTGGAACGCGGCGCGCTTCGTCCTCGGGGCGCGCCCGGGGACGATCCCTGCCGATGCGCCGCGCCGTGCCCCGGATGCCGCCGCGTGCGGGCCGGTGGAGCGCTGGCTCCGCAGCCGGGTGGCGGCCACGGTGGCGGACGCGGACCGCGCGATGGCCGACTTCGCCTACGGCGAGCTGACGCGCGTCCTCTACGACGGGATCTGGGGCGACTACTGCGACTGGGCGATCGAGCTCGCCAAGATCCGCCTGACGGACGAGAGCCGGCCCGTGGCCGAGCGCGAGGCGACCTGGTGGACCCTCGTGGAAGCGCTCGATACCTATCTCCGGCTCCTCCACCCGGTCATGCCCTTCATCACCGAGGTGATCTGGGCCGGCCTCCCGCACGCGGCCGATGACCCCGAGCTCCTCGCGGTGGCCGACTGGCCCGCCGCGCCCCCCGTGGATGCCGCCGCCGCAGCCGCCACCGGCGAGCTGATCGAGCTCGTCCGGGGCGTCCGGAATGCGCGGGCGGAGGCGGGCCTCGACCCGGTCGCCTGGCTTCCCGTGGGTGTGACGCTCCCGGATGACCTCGCCCCGGTCTTCGATGAGCTGCGGCCCGCGCTCGAGCGGCTCGCCCGCGCCCGTCCCCTCGAGCGAGCCACCGGTCCGCTGCCGTCCGGCGCGGGGATCGTCGCCGTCGTCGCGGGCCGGCTCGGTGCCGCGATCCAGCCCGACCTTTCGGATGCCGAGGGCTCCGTGGAGCGCGACCGCGCGCGCCTGGAGAAGGAGATCGCGGAGACGGAGCGTCTTCTCGTCGCCGCGGAGGCGCGCCTCTCCGACCCGCGCTTCGTGGAACGTGCGCCCCAGCCGGTGGTCGAGGGGGCGCGGACGCGGGCAGCGGAGCTCGCAGAGCGCCTCGCTCGGCTGCGGGAGCATCGCGCGGCGCTCGGCTGACCCCGTTCCCGGCCACGGCGCGCTAGGATTCCGCGTCGGCCATGCACGGCCGGCGTGACCGGAGAGGGACAGGTGCCGATCTACGACTACGTGTGCTCCGCCTGCGGGCGGGAGATCGAGGTGGTCCACGCGATCTCGGCGAGCGGGCCCGAGCGCTGCGAGGCCTGCGGCGGACCGATGCGCAAGGCGCTCTCGGCTCCGGCGATCCACTTCAAGGGGAGCGGCTGGGCGAAGAAGGACGCGCGCTCCACGAGCGGCCCCGTCGCGAAGAGCGCGAAGCCCGGCACGGGCGACGCCGCCCCCGCCGCGCCGGCAAGCGGTGATGGCGCTGCCGGCGGCGGGTCGGGCGGGTCGGCGGACGCGGACTGATCGTGAGCCGCCTCGTCTCCGCGCGGACCCGCGCCCGGGAGACGGCGATGGCGGTGACGGCCCATCCGGTGGTCCGGCGGGTCCGGGCACCGATCCAGGGCTTCGGGGACGCGGACGGGACGCTGATGTCCGCGGGGCTCGCGTATCTCGCGATCTTCGCGGTGGTCTCCGGTCTCCTCCTGCTGATCAGCGTCCTCATCCTTGCCGGCGACTCCCCGGAGGCGCGTGATGCCGCGGTCTCCTGGCTGATCGCCCGTGTCCCGCCGCTCGAGGCGCTCGCGACGCAGATCGTGGAGGGGCTCGCGGACGGGGCACGCGTCGGCAGCATCGTCGGCCTCATCGCGTTCACGTGGGGCCTCAGCGGCTTCTACCTCGGGCTCCATGACGCCCTCGACCGGCTCTTCCCCGCGCAGCGGAGGCGGAACCGGATCATCGCGCGGATCCAGGGGATCGTGGCGATCCTGCTCCTCGTGGTCGCGATCGCAGCGGTCGTCGCGCTCGGGTCGCTGATCGCCGCGATCGATGCCTTCCGGGCCCTTGCGGGGCTCGGGCTGGGGACCTTCACGGAGCCGGTGCTCACCGTGCTCGCCGCGATCGGCGTCCTGCTCGTCGTCTACCGCTGGCTGCCGAGCGACCCGCCGAGCGTCCGGGAAGCCGCCCCGAGCGCGATCGTCGCGGGCGTGGTCATCGGCTTCCTCACCGCGCTCTTCGGGCTCATCGCGCCGCTCCTCGTGGGGAGCCTTGCCGGCCTCGGGGTCATCACCTCGGTCTTCGTCGCCCTCATCTGGTTCTCGTGGGTCTTCCGGGTCCTCCTCTACGGGGCCGCGGAAGCCTGCGTGCGCCGCGACGAGGCCCGTGGGCTCCCGCTCCCGGGCGAGGACGGCACGGGCTGATGCGGTCGCTCGCCCGCCTGGAGGAAGGGCTGGAGAGCCTCGCCGAGCGTCCGGTCGCGCGGATCCTCCGCCTCCGCCCGCCGGTGGAGGAGATCGCGCGCCGCCTGGAGCGGACGATCGTGGCGCTTCCACGGGAACCGGATGGCGCGCCGGCGGCCTGGGAGGTCGCGCTCGAGCCCGGATCGCCCCTGCTCGCCGATCCGGCGCGCGCGGCGCACGAGCGCTGGCTCGCGGAGGAGCTTCGGCGACGTCTTCGGGCGCGCGGGATCGCGCTCGCGGGAGCGCCCACCGTGCGCCTCGTGGCGGACCCGTCCGTGGCGCGGACGACGCTCCGCATCGATCCGGCCGGCGGACCCGCGGACCGGGAGGAGGGAACGCCCGCTGCAGGCGTCGGGGCCGGCGGGGAGGCCGGTGAGCCGGAAGGGCCGTGGGATGCGGCCGGCGCCACGGGACCCACCGCGTCCGCGGAGCGGCCGATCGTCGCGCTCGAGATCCGGCTGCCGGGACGGCGCGCGGTCGTCGTTCCGGTCCGGCCCGCCGGGGCCACGCTGGGCCGCGGGCGCGACTGCGAGCTGCGTCTTCCGGACGGGGCCGTGAGCCGCCGGCACGGCGTCCTGATCATCCGCCAGGGGCTGCTCGTCTACCGGGACGAGGGGAGCCGCAACGGCAGCCGCCTGAACGGCGTGCCCGTCCGCGAGGCTGCGCTCGGGCCGGGCGATCTCCTCGAGCTCGGAGGGACGCGGATCGCCCTCCTCGAGCTCCCGCCCGCCCGATGACCGACCCGCTCGTCCTCCTCCTGTGGGGGCTGCGGCTCGCCTTCCTCGCCCTCCTCTGGCTCGTCCTGCTCCTCGTCGTCCGGGCGCTCCTCCGCGACCTCCGCCGGACCGCCCTGGAGGCGCCGCGCCCGCTCGCGCGGCTGCTCGTCCTCGTCTCGCCCACGGGGATCCCTCCGGCCGGGAGCGAGATCCCGATCGGCGCGGTCACCTCGCTCGGGCCGGATCCGGCCTGCACGGTCCTCGTGGATGACGATGCGCTCGCGGAGGGGCCCGCCCTGCTTGCCTATCGCGGGACGGGGTGGCATCTCTCGACCTCCGCCCCGGATGCGCGCATCCGGATCGCGGGGCGGAGCGCGCCGGAGGGTGGTCCGCTCGCGATCGGGGACACCCTCGAGCTCGGTGGGGTCCGCCTCCGTCTCGAGCACGCGGTCGAGGTGCCGGGCGGGTGAGCAGCCTCGCGGCCGCAGGGGTCACGGAGGTCCAGGAAGAGCGGTCGGGTCCGCATCCGCGGGCCACCGAGGGGCTCCTCCTCGCGGTCGTCGCCGCTGCGCTCATCGTGGGGCATCTCTCGCTCGCCTCGACGCGCGCCGGCGCCTTCGCCGTGGGCGATCCGCTCGCGCTCGTCGCCTATCTCGGCGCCCTGGCCGGCGTCCACCTTCTCTTCGTCCTCACCCGGCGTCCCTTCGACCCCTTCCTCCTCCCCATCGCGGGGCTCCTCGGGGGGATCTCGCTCCTCCTCATGGAGCGCCTCGCAGGGGAGGAGGGAACGCTCGCCGGCCTCCAGCTCCAGTGGCTCCTCCTCGGGCTCGGCGCGCTCGCCGCGACCGCGATCGGCGTGCGCGGCATCCGGATCTTCCGGGACTACCGCTACACGTGGGCCGCCGCGGGGATCGCGCTCCTCCTCCTCGTCTTCCTCCTCGGCGAGGAGGTGAACGGCGCCCGCCTGAGCCTCCGGATCGGGCCCGTCTCGGGGCAGCCGTCCGAGCTGCTCAAGGTGATCCTCGTCATCTTCCTCGCCGGGTACCTCGCCGAGCGGCGGACGATCCTCGCGCGCGACCTGCGGATCGGTCCGATCCCGCTGCCGCCCCTCCCGTGGCTCCTCCCGCTCCTCGGCATGCTCGGCCTCGCGATCGCGGTCGTCGTCGTCCAGCGCGACCTGGGTGCGGCGCTCCTCTTCTACGGTGTCTTCCTCGGCCTCCTCTGGGTGGCCACCCGTCGCGCGAGCTGGATCGTCGCCGGGATCATCCTGGCGGCCGGTGCGGCCGTGATCCTCTACGGAGCCTTCGCCCATGTCCGCGTGCGCGTGGACGCCTGGGCGGATCCCTGGGCCGATCCGCTCGGCGCGGGCTACCAGGCGCTCCGGGCGCTCTTCGCCTTCGCGCGCGGCGGGATCGCAGGGACGGGGCTTGGGGCCGGGCTTCCCGAGGTCGCCGGGGCGCCGGCGATCCCGGCGATCACGACCGATCTCGCCTTCGCGGCGCTCGGCGAGGAGCTCGGCCTCATCGGCGTCCTCGCGCTGTGTGGCTGCTACCTCGTCATCGGCGGCCGGGGGCTGGCGATCGCGCTCCGGGCCGGGGATGAGCTGCGGACGCTGCTCGCGGTGGGCCTCACCCTCGTCATCGTCCTCCAGGCCGCGCTCATCATGGCCGGCAACCTGAAGCTCGTGCCGCTTACGGGGATCACCCTGCCCTTCATCAGCTACGGCGGGTCCTCCCTCCTCGTCAACGCGATCGTCATCGGGCTCCTCCTCGCGCTCGATGCGCAGGGAAGGGTCCGCCGGTGAGCCCGCGCGGCCGAGTGGCGCCCGGGACGGAGGGCCGGGAGGGGCCGGTCCCGGTCGCGCCGCGGATGGAGGGACCGATCCTGCGGCTCGCGCTCGTCCTCGTCCTCCTCCTCGGCGGGGTCGCCGCGGGCGCGACCTGGTGGCAGGTGGCGGAGGCCGCGCGGCTCTCCGCCGATCCCCTCGACCCTCGCCGGCTCGCGGCCGTGGCGGTGGCCGTCCCCGGGCGGATCCTTGCCGCGGATGGCCGCGTCCTCGCCGAGGGCGGGGGAGGGGACCGGCCGGAGCGCCGCTACCCGGTCCCGGAGGCCGCCCCCATCACCGGGTACCGCTCCGCCCTCCTCGGCACGGCGGGCCTGGAGCGGACGTGGGATGCGGAGCTCACCGGGCTCCGGCCTCCCGGCGGTGCGGGCGAGCTCCTGCGCAAGCTGCGCACGGATCCCTGGGCGCCGCACGACGTCATCACCTCGATCGATCTCCGGCTTCAGCGACTCGGTGCCTCCCTGCTGGGCGAGGACCGAGGGGCG
>Ga0075471_10003415_pt1 | contig 10312 bp, 13 predicted proteins | sample DEB19_08_DNA_2_FD_74787 | JGI IMG/M metagenome (GOLD analysis project Ga0075471, IMG submission 74787) | Aqueous microbial communities from the Delaware River and Bay under freshwater to marine salinity gradient to study organic matter... | ecosystem: Environmental > Aquatic > Marine > Coastal ... | reverse complement strand
GGGTGGCGTGGCTGCAGGCCCAGCGCCGTCTGTGGCCTGGCCAGATCGCTGATACGGTGAGGGTTGTGGCCTGAAGGGCAGGGCCGGCATGGCGAGTGCGATGGCTGCGGCCGGCGATGGCCCCTTCCACTGGGACTACGTGACGCCGGGGCTGCCCGACGTCCTGTTCGCCGATGCCCCAGGCTTCAGCCCCACGCCGATGGAGCTGCGGGTGATGCTCCTGGCTCACCTGCGGCCCCGGCCCGATTCGCTGGTGTGGGATGTGGGCGGCGGCACGGGGGCCCTGGCCCTGGAAATCGCCCGGCTGATGCCCGCTGGCGCGGTGCACACCCTCGAGCGCGATCCGGATGCGATCGAGCTGCTGGAGCACAACCGCCGCCGCTTCGGCATCGCCAACCTGCACATCCACGCCGGCGATGCGCCGGAGGGCCTGGCCCAGCTGCCCCCGCGGCCGGATCGGGTGCTGCTGGAGGTGGGCCGGCCGCTGCGGGAGGTGCTGGAGCGGGTGTGGGCGGCCCTGGTGCCCGGCGGCCGGCTGGTGATCAGCACCGCCAGCCTCGAGGGCCTGGTAGATGCCACCGACACCCTCGGCCAGCTCGATGCCCGGGATCTGCAGGTGGTGCAGGCCACCGTGCACCGCATGCAGCGCCGCGGCAGCCAGGCGCGGCTGGCGGCGGCTGAACCGCTGTTCCTGATCGCCGCCGAACGGCCGTGATCCCCGCACCCCGCTCCCGCACCTCCCCTCAGCGCCTGCTCAGCGGCTATGGCGCCGGAGCCTTCGGCCTGCTGGTGGTGGGCCTGGGCGGCTGGTGGTTCACCGTGGCCCTGGGGCTGATGGTGCACCTGGGGCTGCTGGAGTACTTCCGCCTGGCGCAGTCGAAGGGGATCCGGCCCGCCAGCAAGACCACCCTGGTGCTGGTGCAGCTGCTGTTGCTCACCACCCAGTGGGCCCATGGCGGTGATGCGCTGGGCATGGGCTTCGCCACGGATCTGGCCGCCGCCGTGTTGCCCCTCTCCGGCGCGGCGATCTGCGGCTGGCTGCTGCTGCAGCCGCTCACCGGCACCATCGCCGACATCGCCGCCTCGATCTTCGCGCTCTTCTATCTGGGCTTCCTGCCCAGCTACTGGATCCGCCTGCGTGATCTCACCGATCCGGCCCTGGTGCCGCGCCTGGCCGCCTGGCCGCCCGCCTGGCCGTCCATCAGCGCCGGCATGGTGCTGATGCTGATGGCCTGCCTGCTGATCGTCGCCACCGACATCGGCTCCTACGTGATCGGGCGTCGCTACGGCCGCCAGCCGCTCTCGCCGATCTCGCCGGGCAAGACCGTGGAGGGGGCCCTGGGCGGTGTGCTCTGCGCCCTGCTGCTCGGGGCCGGCTTCGGCGAGCTGCTGGGCTGGAACTGGGGCTGGGCGGTGGGTGGGCTGCTGGGAGCGGTGGTGGCCCTGTTCGCCCTGGTGGGCGACCTCACCGAATCGATGATGAAGCGCGATGCCGGTGTGAAGGATTCCGGCGATTTCCTGCCCGGCCACGGCGGCATCCTCGATCGCATCGACAGCTACCTGTTCACGCCGGCGGTGTTCTTCACCGTGGTGACCCTGTTGCTGCCGCTGATCCGCTAGGGCGACACCCGGGCGCTGCCCTGCAGGTTCAGCAGGCCGCCCTCGAGGCTGGCGCTTTCGATGCGGATGTTCGGATCACCGGGCAGGGCCACCCGCTGGCCGTTGTCGACCTGGACCAGCTCCAGGCGGCCGTCCACCGCCTCCGGCACGGTGTCGCAGCTCATGCCCTGCGCCCTCAGGCGCAGCCGATCGCGCTCGATCGAGACGGCCTGCAGCGGGGTGAGCCCCAGCAGGCCATCAGCCAGCTGATCGCCCAGGCCGCGCCAGTGGGCGGTGCTGAGCGAGCGGCTCAGCCCCGGCCCCGACAGGGCGACGAAGCCCTGCACCTGAAACGGGTGGTCGAGCTTCAGGGGCTGGCCGCGCAGCAGCCCGCCCACCTGCACCTGGATCGCCTCGCTGCGCAGCTCCACCAGCTCCAGCTCCAGCGCGCTGAACACCGCCCGCCTGGCCACCAGGCTCACCCCCTCCAGCCGGCCCCGCAGCAGCCCCAGGGCCGAGCCGTGCAGCTGGATCTCCAGGCTGTCCACCGACTGGCACTGCTGGCGGATCCAGAACTGGAGGCCGCTGGCGATCAGCTGCAGCACCGGGCCCGAACGCTGCGCCTCGCTCTCCTGCTCCGGACGGTTCGATTCAGCCATGCCAGCTCTGCGCCACGGTGGCGGGCTGATCGATGTGGGGCAGGTGCCCGCACGCCGCCAGCTCGCGGATGCGCTCTCCTAACAGAACCTGGGCTGCCCGCTTCTGGGGCGGACGCAGGATGCGGTCGTCGGCGCCCCAGAGGACGTCGATCGGCTGGGGCGGCAGCGGTTCGCCGCAACCGGCGAAGCCGCCGCTGCTGGCGAAGCGCGCCAGGGCTTCCGCCCAGCCAGGGCAGCTCAGATGCAGCGAGGCGATCTCCAGCTCCGCGGGGCCCACATCGCGGTCGGGATCGGCGAAGGCACTGCGGCAGAGGCCCCGCCGCACTCCCGGCAGGCCGAGGAAGCGTGCCCCCAGCGGGGCCAGCCAGCCAGGCACCGGCATCGGCCGGCCGGTGAGGCCCGCCGGTGCCAGTAGCAGCAGTCGCCCGATCGCCTCCGGGCGGCGGCGGGCCAGCTCCACCGCCACCGAGCCGCCCATCGAGGCGCCGATCACGCCCACCGGAGCCGGTCCGTAGCGGCGCTGCAGCTCCGCCAGCACCGCCTCGAGGTGGGCCAGCACGCCAGCGGGGCTGTAGTCGCCATCGGCGGGCCGCGGAGAGAAGCCGAAGCCGTAGAGGTCTGGAATCACCAGTTGATGGCCGCGCGCCAGCAGCGGCGCCAGCCGCCGGAATTCCAGATGGGAGCTGTCGAACCCGTGCAGCAGCAGCAGCGGGCTGCCCTCGCCCAGCACGGCCACCGGCCAGGCGCCCGGCCAGCCCTCCAGCTCCCACCACTGCACCGCGGCAGCCAGGGCGCGGCCCTGCGGATCCAGCAGCTCCCGCGCGGAGCGCTCCAGCAGCTGCCGCTGCGGCTCCATTGGTGCCGTCGTCATGCGCTTCAGCCCTGCCGCACGGCGCTGCTGGCCTCGCCAACGGCGGTGGTGCTCACCAGCGCCGCCAGCAGATCGGTGGGCTCCACCGCGAAGGGCAGGTGGTGCAGGTCGGAGCCGGGGCGGCAGGCAAAGGCGCAGGCCGTCTCCAGCTCCCGCAGGCTGGCCTCGCCCAGACCGAGATCGGCCAGGCTCACCGGCAGGCCCAGCTGGGTGAAGAAGGGCAGCAGCTGCCGCCGTGCCTGGGCAGCCAGGCGGTTGCCGCCCACCACCTCCTCCAGGCGCAGTTGCACCAGGATCCCGAAACCCACCTTCTCGCCGTGCAGCACGCCGTGGGTGGCCTGCAGCTGGGTGAGGCCGTTGTGCACGGCGTGCGCCGCCACCGTGCGGCAGCGGGCGCCACCGATGCCGCCGATCAGCCCGGCGGTGAGGGCGGAGGCCTCCGCCACCCGCACCCAGGCTTCACCACCGGGCTCGGCGAGGGCGCCGGCCCCCTCGAGCAGCAGCTGATCGCGCAGCACCCGCGCCTGCTGCACCGCCTGCTGCACCAGGCCATCGCGGCTGGCGCCACTGCTCACCGAGGCCTCGTACCACTTGGCCATGGCGTCGGCGATGCCGCTGGCCAGGGTGCGGTTCGGGGCCTGGCGCACCAGGTCGTGATCGAACACCAGCAGATCCGGGCAGCGATCGAGGCTCACATCGCCCTCGAAGGCACCCTGCGTTGAATAGAGGTTGGCCAGGGCCGTCCAGCCGGCGCAGGTGGCGGCGCTGGTGGGCACCGTGATGCAGGCCAGGCCGAGCCGATGGGCGAGCAGCTTGCCGGCATCCAGCACCTTGCCCCCGCCGGCCGCCAGAACGGCATCGCAGCCGGCTGCGCGGGCCTGCTCGGCCAGGGGTTGCAGATCGGTTTCGCAGCAGTCGTGGAGCAGGCTGGCGCTGAGGGGATCGAGTCCCAGCTCCCGCAGATCCCGCTCCAGCGCCTGTCGCAGGGATGCGGTGGCGGCGCTGCGCCCCAGCAGCAACGGCCGCCGGCCGAGGGCGGCGATCATCGGCAGCGCCTCCCGCCAGGCCCCTGCGCCGCGCAGCACCACCGCCGGGGCGATCGCATGCTGCTGCAGCATCCCCGAGCCTGGGGCTGCCTGCACCTGGGGCTGGCTGGGCTGCGCGCCGCTGCTGCTCATGGCCGATTGCGCCGAAGGTCCACTCTAGAAGCGGCAACGCTGCCACCCCGTATTCCCCCGACGCCGTGAAAGTGCTGGTCGTTGAGGACGACGACGCCCTGCGTGAGGCCCTGCTCGAGCTCCTGCGCAACTGGGGCTACGCCCTGGCGGCCGCCGCCGATGGCCCCACGGCCGTGGCGATCACGGCGTGTGAGCCGATCGATCTGGTGCTGCTCGATGTGGCCCTTCCCGGCTGCGATGGCCTGGCGGTCTGCCAGGAGCTGCGCCGCCGGCCGGGCCATCAGCCGCTGGTGCTGATGCTCACCGCCCGTGATGGCAGCGCCGACAAGGTGCGCGGCCTGGATGCCGGTGCCGACGATTACGTGGTGAAACCGTTCGATCCGCCGGTGCTGCGGGCGCAGCTGCAGGCCCTGCTGCGCCGCCGTGATCGTCCGCTGAGCAGCGAGCTGCGCTGGGGGGAGCTGGTGCTCGTGCCGGGTCAGACCTGTCTGCAACTGGCGGACGCCAGCCTGGAGCTCACCCGCAAGGAGGCGCTGCTGCTGGAAACCCTGCTGCGGGCCGGCGGCCACAGCTGCAGCAAGGCCCAGCTGCTCGATGCCAGCGCCGATGGCCGCCGCGATGTGGGCGAGGAGACGATCAAGGCCCACATGCGCAATCTGCGCAGCAAGCTCACGGCGGCCGGTGCCGCTCCCGATCTGATCGAAACCGTGTACGGCCTTGGCTATCGCCTCAACCCAGCCCTCGCTGCCTGATCCGCTCCAGCTGCGCCGCCGCCTCGGGCTGCAGGGCATCGGCTTCGGCCTGCTGCTGCTCGTGGCGTTCGCCTCGGCCGTGTACTGGGGCATTGCAGCGGAGCGTCGTCAGAACCTGCGGGGGGAGGCCCGTCAGCTGGCCGCTGCCGCCGCCACCCAGCTGCCGCTGATCAGCCATGAGCAGCAGGAGGAGGGCAATGCCCGCAAGTTCCGCAACGACCGCGAGGTGGTGGCGCTTGCGGAGCGCCGCAGTCAGCGGGTGCAGTGGCGCGATGCGGCGGGCCGGCTGCTGCAGCAGGAGGGGGATCTGGTGCTGCCGCAGGGGCCGCCGCCGCCGGTGGCGGTCGGTGGCCTGCGCTGGCAGCACTGGCCCGGCGGCATTGTTCTCCAGCAGCCCGTGTACACCCGCCTCCGCGCCGGTGGCAGCCCCCAGCTGGCCGGTTACGTGCGGGTGGGCCTGGCCACCGCGCCGTTGGAGCAGGAGCTGGCCCGCCTCCGCCGCGGCCTGCTGCTGGGGGGGATCACCGCGGCGATCGTGGCGCTGATGGTGGGTCGCCGCCTGCTGGCCGAGGCCTTCCAGCCCCTTCAGCAGCAGATGCAGGCGTTGGAGCGCTTCAGCGCTGATGCCTCGCACGAACTGCGCCACCCCCTCACGCTTCTGCGCACCCTGGTGGCGGCCGAGCCGCAGCCCCATGGCCCGCTGCTGCAGCGCGTCGATGCGATCGCTGCCGCGATGGCCTCTCTGCTCAATGATCTGCTGTTCCTGGCCCGGCAGGAGCAGCGCGAGGGTCCAGCCGCCGTCGGTGGCGGCTGGTGCCGCTTCGATCTGCTGGAGCTGCTGGAGGACGCCCTGATCCGCTGCGGCCCGCTGGCGGAGGTCGATGGGCTGTCGCTCCAGCTGCTGGCGCCGGAGCCGGCCGGCGCGGAGCTGCCGGTGTGGGGCCAGCCGGATCAGTTGCTGCGCCTGTTTACCAACCTGCTGCTCAATGCCATCCGCTTCTCGCCTCCCGGCGGGCTGGTGGCGCTGGAGGGCATCCGCCAGGGCGGCCGTCTGCGCGTGCGGGTCTGCGATCAGGGGCCCGGGGTGCCGGCGGAGCACCGCCAGGCGATCTTCGAGCGCTTCTGGAGCTGCGGTCCCGGCAGCCACAGCGGCCTCGGTCTGCCGATCGCGCTGGCGATCGCCCGCCGCCACGGCGGTGAGCTCAGCCTGGAGAGCGCCGAGCCGGGCCGCTGCGTGCTGCTGGTGGATCTGCCGGCCGCGTAGCCAGCTTCACGACTTTTTGACCGCCCCTGAGTTACCAACGGTGCATGGCCCTTTCCCCTCCCGGCGAGCCCACCCTCGCCGCCTTCGGCTCCAGCCTCACCGCCATCACCCTGGCGGAGTTGGGCGACAAGACCTTTTTCATGGCGCTGATCCTGGCGGTGCGCCATCGCGCCCGCTGGGTGTTCGTGGGGGCCTTTGCAGCGCTCACGGCCGTCACCTTGATCTCCCTCGGCCTGGGCTACGGCCTGCGGGAGCTGCTGCCCCAGGCGGTGGTGCCCTGGCTGGCGGCGCTGCTGTTTCTGGGCTTCGGGTTGAAGCTGCTGATCGATGCCCAGGCCATGGCGGCCGATGCGGCCCGCGAGGAGGCCGAGGAGGCGGAGGAAGCGATCAACGCCGCCGAGACCAGCCACGCCATCACCACCCCCTGGGCGGTGATCTGGGAGGCCTTCGCCCTGGTGTTCGTCGCGGAGCTGGGCGATCGCACCCAGTTCACCACCATCTTCCTGGCCACGGCCCCGGCCCGGGTGTTCAGTTTCGCCGGCCTGCTGGCGGGCACCCTGCTGGGCCATGCCCTGGTCACCTGGCTGGCGGTGGGCGCCGGCAAGTGGATCGGTCAGCGGGTCAATGAGCGCCTGCTCTACCGCCTGAGCGGCGGTCTGTTCCTGGTGTTCGGTCTGGCGGCTCTGCGGCAGGCCCTGGTGGGATGAGTCACAGCCACGACCACGACCACACCCACGGCCACGCTCATGGCAGCCGCTCCGGCGCGGCCTTCCGCTGGAGCGTGCTGCTCAATGCCGCGCTCACCGGCCTGCAGCTGGTGGTCGGCTTCGCCTTCGGCTCCCTCGCCCTGATCGGTGATGCGGTTCACAACCTGGGCGATGTGGTGGGCCTGCTGCTGGGCTGGGGGGCGGATCACCTCAGCCGCCGGCCCCCCAGCGGCCGCTTCACCTACGGCTACGGCCGCAGCACGCAGCTGGCGGCCTTGATCAATGGCCTGCTGGTGTTCGCCGCCGGGGCCGTGCTGGTGGTGGAGGCGATCCAGCGCCTGGGATCCCCGGTTCCCCTCGATCCGGAGCCGGTGGCCTGGGCTGCTCTGGCCGGGATGGTGATCAATCTGCTCTCGGCCCGCCTGTTCGGTCACGGCCACCAGAGCGACCTCAACCGCCGCGCCGCCGTGCTGCACCTGCTCACCGATGCGGCCGTTTCGGCGGCGGTGCTGCTCACCGCCCTGCTGGTGAAGCTCACCGGCCTGGCCGTGCTGGATGCGCTCACGGCCATCGGCGTCGGCGCGGTGGTGATGGCCAGCGCCTGGGGCCTGCTGCGGGAGGCTCTGGCGGTGAGCCTCGATGCGGCCCCCCGCGGCGTCAGCCTCGAGGCGATCGAAGCCGAACTGCTGACCCTTCCTGGCGTGGTTCGGGTGGCCGAACTGCATGTCTGGGCGGTCAGCACCTCCCGGCTGGCGCTGACGGCCCATCTGCAGTGCAGCGAACCCGCGCTGCAGCGGCCCCAGGAGCTGTTGCAGCAGGCCGAACGCCTGCTGCAGCGCTTCGGGATCGGCAAGAGCACGCTGCAGCTCGAAACCCGCCACGATCACGGGTCTCAGCACCCCCACACCCACCCCTGAGCCGGACCCGCGCTCCCATGGCAGTCCCCTGCCAGCCGTCGCTGCTGCGTCTGCTGCACGGCGGGCCGGCCCTGGTGCTCTCGATGCTGCAGCTGCATCTGCGCCCGGGCGATGGCCCAGCCGACTGGCCGGGCCAACTGCGCCGTTTCTTCGGCTTTCCCTCTGTTAAGTCTCCCGGCGGCCCGTCAGATTGAGAGCACAGCTCCGGAGGTGGTCATGACCCGGCATGGATGGCGCAGCCGCCTGGCGGACACCCTGATCCGCTGGGGTTCCGCCCTGCAGCCGGCCCGCGCCCTGCCGCCACCGCCGCTGGTGCCCCCGCCGGAACCCACGGCCGATCATCACCAGCAGGCCGCTGCCGCCAAGTTGCCTGGGGTGCGAGCACCGCTCTCGATCGAGCGGGCTGTGCGCAGCCGGGACCTCACCGTGCTCAAGCGGGAGGCCTGCGATGCCCTCGCGGCTCTCGGTGCGGCCCATGCCGTGGTCACCTCGGCGCGCCTCGCTCAGATCCAGACCCTGCGCTCCGAGGTGGATCGCGGCGAGGCCAGCGAGGATGATCTGGTGGACCTGGCTGGCGACTACCAGGCCTGGCAGAACGATCAGGTGCGCCTGTTCGATGCCCTGGCCCTGGTGCTGGGCATGGCGGTGCCCGATGGCCGCGCGTTTGATCAGATCGAAACCGGCATGGCCGAGGCGGCGCGGGCCCATCTCAGCGCCCTGGCCGCTGAATACCAGCGCCGCCTGCTGAGCGAGCAGTTCGAGGCCGGCGAGAAGGAAGGCTGAGGCCGCCGTCCCGTCGGCGGGGCTGAGAGGATCAACGCATCTGCTGCGCCCCATGGCCCGCTTCCTGCTGGTGCTCAAACCTCGGGTTCCTGCGCCGCCCGCCGCCCTGATCGAGGCGTTGCAGCCCCTCCTCAACGGCCTGCACGCCGAGGTGGATCACCGCACGCCCGCTCATCTCAGTGCCCTGCTGCGCGGGGGACAGGAGTATCTGCGCCTGCAGCTGTTCGCGGATGTTCAGGCCAAGGCCGAGGGGTCCGTTCTGGAGCTGGTGTTGATGAGCCGCGAGCCGATGGGTCAGGGCGCTCCGCAGACCCGCCAGGTGTTCGAGCACATGCTTGAGCTGGTGGCCAGCACCCAGCCGGATCTCGAGATCCGCTTCCGCTCCGATCGCGACGGCGCCCTGCCGGGCTGAAGAGAGCGCCGTAAGGTGAGCCTTTAACAACCCCAGTGCCGGGGCCCGCTTCCATGACCATCCGCATCGGCATCAACGGCTTTGGTCGCATCGGCCGGCTGGCCTTCCGCCGTGCCGTCACGCTGGGTGATGTGGAGGTCGTGGGCATCAACGACCTGATCGATGTGGAGTATCTGGCGTACATGCTGCGCTACGACTCCACCCATGGCCGCTTCCAGGGTGAGGTGGCGGTGCAGAACGGCCAGCTGGTGGTGAACGGCAAGGCCATCCGCATCTCCGCCGAGCGCGACCCCAACAACCTCAAGTGGAACGAGGTGGGCGCCGACTATGTGCTCGAGAGCACCGGCTTCTTCCTGACCGATGAATCGGCCCGCGCTCACATCAACGCCGGCGCCAGGCGCGTGGTGATGAGCGCCCCCTCCAAGGACGCCACACCGATCTTCGTGATGGGCGTCAACCACACCACCTACACCGGTCAGGACGTGGTGTCCAACGCCAGCTGCACCACCAACTGCCTGGCGCCGATGGCGAAGGTCGTGCACGACAACTTCGGCATCGTCAACGGCTTGATGACCACGGTGCATGCCACCACCGCCACCCAGAAAACGGTGGATGGCCCCTCGGTGAAGGACTGGCGCGGTGGCCGCGGCGCAGCCCAGAACATCATTCCCAGCTCCACCGGTGCTGCCAAGGCCGTGGGCCGGGTGATCCCCGAGCTCAACGGCAAGCTCACCGGCATGGCCTTCCGCGTGCCCACCCCTGATGTGTCGGTGGTGGACCTCACCGTGAACCTGGCCAGACCCGCCAGTTACGAGCAGATCAAGGCGGCGATGAAGGCTGCTGCCGAGGGGCCCATGGCCGGCATCCTCGGCTACACCGAGGACGAGGTGGTCAGCACCGACTTCCTCGGCGAGAGCTGCACCTCGGTGTTCGACGCCAATGCCGGCATCGCCCTCACCGACACGTTCGTGAAGCTGGTGGCCTGGTACGACAACGAGTGGGGCTACAGCTGCAAGTGCATCGACCTGATGCGCCACATGGCCACGGTGGGCTGAGCCCCTTCCCATGGGCGATTCATCCGCCAGCCCTCAGGGCCGTGACTCCGGGGGGAGACCCGCTCCCCCGGATCGCTGGAGCTGGTTACAGCCGTGGCGTTCGGGCGGTGCACCC
>Ga0075471_10003414_pt1 | contig 10322 bp, 8 predicted proteins | sample DEB19_08_DNA_2_FD_74787 | JGI IMG/M metagenome (GOLD analysis project Ga0075471, IMG submission 74787) | Aqueous microbial communities from the Delaware River and Bay under freshwater to marine salinity gradient to study organic matter... | ecosystem: Environmental > Aquatic > Marine > Coastal ... | reverse complement strand
ACTCGTTCTCCCCCAGCTGCTCCACCCATGCGTGGGCGGGCTCGGGGCGCATGATGATCGTCGACTCGCCGACGGGTTCCTGCTGACGGGCCTGGCTGACGAGGGCTGCGAGTTCACCGACCACCTGACGGACGTTGCTGTGCGTGATCGCCGACATCGAGAGGTGTTTCCACTGAGACATGGCCTCGGGAGTGATGCTGTCGGTCTTCGTGCCCACAATCAGGCTCGGACGCTCGAGCAGCTCGGGCCGGTAGTTGCCCACTTCGTGCTGCAGCACCTTCAGCTGTTCCTCCGGGTCGATGCCGTCGAGAGCGACGAGATCTATGAGGTAGCACAGCACGCGCGCCCGTTCGATGTGGCGGAGGAACTGGTGACCGAGGCCGCGGCCCTCGCTTGCGCCCTCGATGAGCCCGGGGATGTCCGCCATCACGAATTCGGTTGCGTCGTCGACGCGCACGACGCCGAGGTGCGGCTCGAGAGTGGTGAACGGGTAGTTGGCGATCTTCGGCTTCGCGGCCGAGACCGTGCTGATGAAGGTGCTCTTGCCGGCGTTCGGGAAACCGACGAGCGCGACGTCCGCCATGAGCTTCAGCTCGAGAAGCAACCAACGATCGGTGCCCTCCTCGCCCTGTTCGGCGAACGACGGCGCACGGCGCTTGTTGTTCAGAAACTTCGCGTTGCCGCGGCCGCCACGACCGCCCGTGGCGGCGAGCCAACGGTCCCCGTGGTTCACGAGGTCGGCCAGCACCTCACCGGTGTACATGTCGCGTGCAACCGTGCCCTCGGGGACGTGGATCTCCATGTCCTCGCCGCGACGACCATGCAGGTCCTTGCCCTTGCCGTGGACGCCGTTGCCTGCGCGACGGTGCGGGTGGTCACGGAATGCCAGCAGCGACGCCACGTTGCGGTCGGCCACCAGCCACACGTCGCCACCCTTGCCGCCGTCACCACCGTTCGGACCACCGAACGCGACCGGGCCCTCACGACGGAAACTGACGCACCCTGCGCCGCCGTCCCCACCGCGGACATTCAGTTGGGCTTCGTCGACGAACACACTCATAGGGACCTTGGAAGGCTACCTGTGGGTGTCGCCGCACTCGGGGAAGCCCTGCCGACGCGGGACACACCGCTCACCTACTGTGTTCCCGATGGATCAGACCCCGCTGACCGGACACACCGAACGCGCCGACACGTGGGTCTCCACGATGTCCGGAAGCAGCTCCGATCACGGCATCACCGTTGCCCACGCCGATTCATGGGCGGGCATCGGCACCCGGGAAATTGCCGACCGCACCGTGCGAGAGGACATCCTCGACAAGGAACTCGCTCCTCTCGCAACGCGGGCAACAGGCGCCGGTACCCGTGACACCCAGGAGGAAGCCGACCCCTACCGCACGTGTTTCGAACGCGACCGGGACCGCATCCTCCATGCCGCCTCCTTCCGACGACTCGCCGGCAAGACCCAGGTGTTCGTCTTCCCGGACGACCACCAGCGCACGCGGCTCACCCATGCTCTCGAGGTCGCCCAGGTTGCCGTGTCGATCGCCCGCGTCCTGCGGCTGAACGTCGCGCTCACCGAGGCAATCGCGCTCGGCCACGACTGCGGTCACGGCCCCGGCGGTCATGCCAGCGAGGACGCACTCGCGCCGTACATCGACGGCGGGTACGACCACGCGGTGTGGGGTGCGGATGTCGCACTCGCCCAGTTGAACCTCTGCCACGAGACACTCGACGGGATCAGGAACCACAGCTGGTCACGCCCCGCGCCGCGGACACCCGAGGGTGAGGTCGTCAGTTGGGCCGACCGCATCGCCTACGTGTGCCATGACTTCGAGGACGCCGTCGATGCAGGCATCGTCACGCCGTCCGACCTGCCCGACACCGTGCGCAACCTGTGCGGCACCACCCGTCGTGAACAGCTCGGTGCGTTCATCACCGCCATGATCGATGCAACCGCCCACACGGGCCGCATCGGCATGGTCCCCGACACGGCCGATGCACTCGCTGCGTTCCGACGCTTCAACTACGACGCCATCTACCACCGCGCGGAGTCACGTGCCCAGGCACAGTCGGTCATCGACATGCTCCGTGCCCTGGTCGACCACTACATCGCCAATCCCCGGTTGTTGCCCGCACACGCGGTGGCACCGTTCGACGCGGGTTCCGGGACTGCCGCACACGAAGCGGTGGCCTACGTCGGTGGAATGACCGACAGGTTCGCCTGCAAGCAGGCAGTTCTCCTGCTCGACTACCCGGCGGACAGGTTGCCGCAGGGAATCGACACCCTCCTCGGCAACTGAGCCCGGGAAAAGAAAAAGGCGCGCCCGAAGGCGCGCCGATCTCAGGAGAATCTCACTCAGACGAGCGGGTTCACGTCCACGACCTTGCGGCCCTTGCGCTCACCGAACTTGACCGAGCCATCGCACAGTGCGAACAGGGTGTCGTCCTTGCCGATGCCGACGTTCTTGCCGGGGTGGGTCTTCGTGCCGCGCTGGCGGATGATGATGGTTCCCGCGGTGATCGCGGTCCCGTCGAACACCTTCACGCCGAGGCGCTGTGCATTTGAGTCGCGGCCGTTACGAGTTGAGCCGCCGCCCTTTGTCTTTGACATGGTGAATCAGCCTTTCGCGATGGAGGTGATCTCGACGATGGAGTACTGCTGGCGGTGACCGTACTTGCGGCGCTGGTTGGTGCGGCGCTTGTAGGTGAAGCCATTGATCTTCGGGCCCTTGGCGGTCCCGATGACACGACCCTTGACGGAGGCGCCCTTCAACTGGTCGGGCGTGGAGAGGACGGTGGCACCGTCAACGACGAGAACCGGCGTGAGGGAAACCTCGGCACCGTCCTCGACATGGAGAAGCTCGACCTGGATCTGCTGACCCTGCTCGCACTTCTCCTGCTTGCCACCTGATGCGATCACTGCGTACATAGCGGTTTCCTACCCTATCTGCGGAAATCGGGACGGACAATCGGCCGACCCGTCGAATTTGGGGGCAAATCTCAGTCCAGGAGACCGAAATCCACCTGGACTCCCCGGCCGCTGCACTCGGGGCACTGGCCGGCGAACGCGGTCAGGAGACCCTCGCCGATTCGCTTGCGGGTCATCTCGACGAGGCCCAGTTCCGAGATGTCGAACACCTGCGTCCGGGTCTTGTCGCGGGACAGGGCCTGGCGGAAGGACTCGACGACCTTCTTGCGGTTGTCCTTGATCTCCATGTCGATGAAGTCGATGACGATGATGCCGCCGATGTCGCGGAGGCGCAGCTGGTGCGCCACTTCCTGTGCAGCCTCGAGGTTGTTCTGGAAGACGGTCTGCTCCAGGTTGTTGGTGCCGACGTTCTTGCCGGTGTTCACGTCGATGACGGTGAGGGCCTCGGTGTGTTCGATGATGAGCGAACCACCCGAGGGCAGCCACACCTTGCGGTCGAGCGCCTTGTGCAGTTGCTCGTGGACGTGCTGGCTCTCGAACAACGAGAGCGGCTCGGCCTCGCGGTCGTAAAACGTGATGCGGTCGGCAAGTTCGGGGTTGAAAGCCGAGACGTAGCTCTTCACTTCCTCGAAGAGCTCCTTGTCGTCGATCATGACGCCGCGGTAGTCCGCGTTGAACTCCTCGCGGATGACGCGCACCGCCAGGTCGGGTTCGCGGTACAGCAACGCCGGACCGTTCGCCTTCTTCGATGCCTCCTCGACCTTCGCCCACTCGTCCAGCAGGCGCAGCATGTCGGCGCGGAGTTCCTGCTCGGTGGCGTGCTCGGCAGCGGTGCGCACGATGACGCCGTGCTCGGCCGGCTTCACCCGGTCGAGCACGTTGCGCAGGCGACGGCGCTCGGAGTCGTCGAGTCGCTTGGAGATGCCGTACGTCTTCGAGTTGGGGATGAGCACCACGAAGCGGCCGGGCAGCGACACCTCCTGGGTGAGACGCGCACCCTTCGCGCCGATCGGGTTCTTCGTGACCTGGCAGAGGATCATCTGCCGGGAGCGGAGGATCTGCTCGATGCGGGCATCCCCCGCCGGCGTGTCCACGTCTTCCTTGTCGTACTGCACGTCACCGCGGTAGAGAACGGCATTCTTCGGGGTCGCAATGTCGACGAAGGCGGCCTCCATGCCGGGCAGGACATTCTGCACGCGACCGAGGTAGATGTTGCCGTGGATCTGGCTGATGTCGTCGGCCGGGCGGCTGACGTAATGCTCGATGAGCGAACGGCCCTCGAGCACGGCCACCTGGGTGACGCCCTCCCGGACCTGCACGCACATCATGTAACGACCGACCGGTCGACCGTCGCGCTCGCGCCCGCGGCGCTTCTCGATGATCTCGGCCTCGATCATCTCCTGCGTGCGTTGCGGGCCACCGTTGCGCTGGCCACCCTCACCGCCTGACCCGCCCGAGCGGGAACGGCTGCGGCCGCCGCGACGGCGCTTCTTCTTGTCCCCCGATGACTCCTGCTTCGGCTCGGGGGCCTTGGCCACCGGGGCCGGACGGGTGTCGCCGATCTGCGGCTTGCGCACGAGTGCCCGCTCGGCGGCATCGACGTCCGTGACGCGTCCCTCGTGCGGAGGGTCAGGGAGTTCCTGTGGGATGCGTCCGGATTCAGGGGCCTCGTCGTCCCGCGAGGTCTGGGGGCGCTGCTGGCGGGGCTGACCGTTGCCACTCTGCCGCTGGCCGCCCTGGCGGTTGCCTGGCTGGCCGTTCGGACGGGGTGCTGACGTGGCGTTGCCGGACTCGCCTTCCGGATGGCCGCCCTCACCGGTCGGCTTCTTGCGGTTCTTCCCGCCACGGCTGCCGCGTCGTCGCTTCTTCGCGGCGGTGCCGGTGCCGTTCTCGGCGGACGACCCGTGCGATCGGGTCTCAGGGGTCTGGGAGGGGGTGTCGGCGCCCGAATCAGGGGCAGAGCCAGTGTTTTCCATCAGTTTTTCCTTGTCAGTCGCGCCTTCTGGCGCGCCATGAACGACCCGATTGGCTGCCCGGGAGGCGCCACCAGGCCGAATCGGCCTTTCCGAAACCCTACCCCTCGCGTCAGCGGAAACGGCGCATGTGCACGCTCTGGACAAGGCCGATCATCATCGCGAAGGCCACCGTGTGGGACCCCCCGTAAGAGACGAAGGGCAGGGGCACACCGGACACGGGGGTGATGCCCATGGTCATGCCGATGTTCTGGAAGGCCTGCCACAGGATCATGGTGAAGACGCCCGCACAGACGAGCACCCCCAGTTTCTCGTTCGCGATGCGGGCGATGCGGTAGATCCTCCACAGGACCACCCCAAACAGCCCGAGAACGGTGGCGCACCCGATCATTCCGAACTGCTCCCCAAGCGCCGAGAACACGAAGTCCGTGGACTGCACGGGGATGAACCGTCCGTTCGTGAGGGGCCCCTGCAGGTATCCCTTCCCGAAGAAACCACCCGTGGCCACGGCCCGTTTGGCGAATTTCACCTGGGTGATGAGGTTCTGGAGGTCGGCACTGTCGGAGTTCTGCTGCAGGAACGCAGTGATGCGCTTCAGCTGGTACGACCGCACGACTCCCGAAGCGACGCCGGCGATGCCCGAGAGGATCCCCATGCCCGTGATGAACGCGATGTACTTCACCTGTGCGCCCGCGACGAGAAGCACCCCCATCGCGCACGCAATCAGAACGGAGGCCGAGCCGAGGTCGGGCTCGGCGAGAACCAGCAATGCGGGTGCCCCGACGATGAACAACGACTGGATCAGTCGTTCGTAGGGAACCTTGTCCCCGTCATCATCGGCGAGGAAGCCCGCGAGCATGAGCAACGTGACCACCTTTGCCAGTTCGGAGGGCTGGAGCGCGATCGGACCGATGTCGAACGACAGCTTCGCCCCGCCCTTCACGCCACCGATGACGAGCACCATCACCAACAGGAACATCGTTCCTGCGTAGAGCGCCTGCGCACTGCCGCGCAACTGCACGTAGTCCATCCACATGACCACCGCCATCACCACGATTGCGATGATGAGAAAGATCATCTGCCTCTGCACGAACTGGTACGGGTCGAGCCCGTTCGAGATCAACCGCGGACGGGTGGCCGAGAATATGAGGAACAACCCGATGACGGAGAGCGCACCGACGGCAGCCATGAGGATCCAGTCGATGTTGCGGCCCGGGTCGGCGAAACCGCGCTTGATGTTGCCGAGACCCGAGTTCGGCCGACGCGAGCGGAACACAGCGCTCATCAGTCACGCACCGTGGAACCGGAACCTACGAGACAGAACGGGCTGTTCAGGCGCTGCTCCGGGGCCGGCGCGACCGCGTTGACGTCGAGAGGGTCCGCAGGTTGCGCATCGATCACCCGCGTCTTGCCAGCGAGAGCGGTGAACACGCATTTCACGACGGGTGCCGCGGCCCGCGACCCGAAGCCGCTCTTCTCGAGGTACGCAACCGCCGTGTACGGGATGTTCGGGTTCTTGCTGAACGCGGCGAACGCAGAAGAGTCGTTCCACGGCAGGTTCCCCGCACCCTGGGCCGTCCCGGTCTTGCCGGCAATCGGGAGTGCGCGCTTCGGGTACGAGCGGAACAACTTCTCGCCCGTGGTGGAGTGATAGATGTCCGAGCGCACACCAGGTCCGGTGATCACCCTGGTGAGTCCCTCCACGATGGCCTCGCGGGCGGTCTGGTCCATCCCGATGTCACGCTTGATCTCGGGTGCCGAGTAATCACGCAGAACGACTCCCTTGTCGAGGTCGACCCGGCCGGGCTTGCCGTTCGGTGTGCCCGGGCCCCACACGGCGCGCACCACGTGGGGCAGAACGACCTTCCCGCCGTTCGCGATGGTGCCGTACGCAACCGCCAGCTGCAACGGGGTGGCGGACAGAAGACCCTGGCCGATCGCGAACTGCACGTTGTCACCCACGTAATAGCCCTTGCCCTCCTCCTTCGCGATCGCCCCGCTCGCCGCGAGCCGTTGCTTCAGCGCCTTGTTCGGAACGGTGCCGATGAACTCGTATGGGAGGTCGATCCCCGTCGGGGACCCGAACCCGAACTGGCGCACCTGCTCCTCGAGGATCGGTCGGTAGCCGCGCTGGCTGAAGATCTCCTCGCCGATCTTGTAGAAGAACACGTCGGACGAGATGGCGAGCGCCGACACGACATTGACGCGGCCGTACTTGCACGGTGCGCCGTTTCCGCAGTTCGCGTTCTTGAAGATGCACTTCACGTTCAACTGGCAGCGTTCCTCGGGGATGCTCGTCAGCTTGTACGTGCCCGTGTCCTTCAACGTGTAGTCGACGCCGCCGGGCAGCTGGCCGGTGTTCAGTGCGGCGTACGCCACGAACGGCTTGAACGTCGAGCCCAGGTTGTATCGGCCACTGATCGCGCGGTTGACGAGGATCGACTGGTCGGGATCCTTCGTGTTCGGGAACAACTGATTGAACTTCTCCGAGCTGATGCCGGCGTTGAACCAACGGTTGTCGAAATTCGGGTAGCTCGCCATCGCGAGGATCTCGCCCGTGTCGTGGTTCATCACCACGCTCGATCCCGCCGGCGCCTTGTACAGGTTGACCAGCGGGTAGTCGGGGTCGGGCTCCCCGAACTTCAGGATGGTGGGCGCCTCGGTGTGGCGCCGCGCGTCGAGTTCGGTGAAGAGGGCCTGCTCGGTGAACTGCTGCATGTCGATGTCGATGGACAACTGGATGTCGTTCCCGGGGACCGCCTCCTGCCGGGAGATCTGACGGAGGATGCGGCCGCGCGAGTCCACCTCGTACTTCACGAAGCCCGGCTTGCCGCGCAGGTCGTTCTCGTACATCTGTTCCACGCCGAACCGGCCGATGCGGGAATCGGGGTCATAACCGAGCGTCTTGTAGTACGTCGCGGCCGTCTTGCTGTCGGGGATCGCCCCCAGGAACCCGATGACGTGACTCGCGATCGGTGCGTAGGGGTACTCGCGTCTCCAGTCCTCCCGCACGTCCACACCCGGGTAGTCCTCGCTCCGCTCTCGCAGGAACGTCGCGAGCTGCTCGGAGACGTCCTCCTTCAGGGGCAGGGGCTGCAACTGGTCGTAGCGCTTCGACAGCCACCGGTCCTCGAGTGCAGTGACGGACATCCCGAGGGCCCCGCCCAAGCGGTCCCACATCTGCTGACGGTCGAGTGACTTTGCGATGATGGCGCGGTCGATGGTGATGGTGAGGATTCGCTCGTTGTCGGCGACTATGCGTCCCTTCACGTCGAAGATGCGACCGCGCTCGGGGGTCAACCTGACGGTCCTCGTGCGCACCTCCGAGACCCTGTCCTGGAGTCCCTTCGAGTCGATGGCCTGCAGGAACCACAACCTCACCGTGAGGAGCGACGCGAGTGCGATGGACACCGAGACGAGCACAGAGAGACGCGAGATGTTGCGGTCGCGCGGCATCAGCGGACGACCCTCGGTTCGCTCAGTGCCCATCGGCAGATGCGCTCGAACGGCAGGCTGAATGCGGCATTGAAGAGGGCCACCACGAAGGCAATGCCGATGACGCGGAACGTCAGGACTCCCTCCACACCAACCACTGTCAACGCGATCGGCATCAGGATCGTGCCCACGGCACTTGCACCGGCCGCAAGGACCATCTGCGACCACCAGTTGGGTTCGTGCACGAAACGGTGCGCGTAGCCGGCCAGGTACCCGACTGCGGCGAACACTGCCGCACCGACCCCCATCGGGGTGGTGAGCACCATGTCGTACATCAGCCCGATCATGAAGCCCGCTGCCGCACCGGTCTCGGACCCGCGGGCGAGCCCACTGCTGGCCGCCAGCAACAGCATGATCTGCAGGCAGACTCCGAACGGCCGCATGTCGTTCAGGATCGTGGTCTGGAAACTCAGCACCACGAGACCGACGAGGAACAGCCGGAAGTAACGGTTCTCCGCAAGGTCAACCAGGCGGTCGATCACGGGGCGTTCACCTTCTCGGTGGAGGGCTGGTAGAGGAGGACGCGGATGAAGTTCAGTGCGTCGAGATTGGCCGAGATCTTGACCTCCAGCAGAGGACCGAGGGTTCCCGACCGTTTGATGACCCGCGAGACCGTCCCGATCACGATGTCAGGCGGTGCGAGTGACGACGCGCCACCGGCCGAGATGACGGGCGACCCCACATTGACCTCGCCGAACCGCGGCTGGTTCTCCACGAACCTGATGATCGGCGCCTTCGAGATGCCGCGGCCCTCGAGTGCGCCCGTCTCGCGCAACGGCAGGTTCGCCCCCGCCGGCACGGTGATCTCCGACTGGTTCGCCGACCCCGGCTTGTTGATGTCCCCCGTCCCCGTGGGGGCGACGACAGTGGCATTCGGGGATGTCGACTGCGACGGGTTCGTCACGGTCGGCGCGAGCGTGGACCCGGGCGTGAAACCTGGGATGCCCGCGGTTGTCGTGGTCTTCGGGATCGTGGTCGTGGTGGTGGTCGACGTGGTGGTGCTCTGGTCGACGGTGATGACCGGCGCGCCCGGCACGGTCGTCGTAGTGGGTGGCGTGTTGACCACCTTCACGGCGAGCGAGTAGCCGGGGTCCGTCAGCAGCATGACCACGGCACGACCATCGAAGACGTCGGTGACCTTGCCGATCAGCCCGGCGGCGTTCAGCACCGGCATGCCGACCCGAATGCCGCACTCACTGCCCCGGTTGATCTCGACGGTCTGGGCGAAATTCGACGGTGACTGGCCCACCACCTGGGCCGAGCACGAGTTGATGCCGGCAAGCGACGGAAGACCATTCAGCGCCAGAAGCTCCTGGGCCTCGCGGACACTGGCCACGGCACCGATCTTCGCACCCTCGCCGTAGGCGACCAGGTCCTTCAGTCGGCGGTTCTCCTCCACGACGTCGTTGTAGTTGGTGATGCCGTGCCACGCGTTCTCGACAGGGCGGACGACGACGCGCGTGACGCTCTCCACCGGGCGGAACACGGTCCCGAAGACCGACCTCAACCCGTTCACGGAACCGCTGCCACGGAGATCGAGCGTGACGAGCATGATCGAGGAGAGAACAAGCAGCAGGATGATCCTGCGTCGGGTGAAGGTGTTGCCCGCCATGGGGAACCGCTTACTGAACGTCGAGTCCCGGTGAGGACATCATCCCGCGCATCGCCTCGATGTTCTCGAGGGCGCGGCCCGACCCGATCGCCACCGCGTACAGCGGGTCCGGCGCCACGTAGCAGGGCATGCCGGTCTCGTGGGAGATGCGCTGCGTCAGACCGGTGAGGAGCGCCCCGCCACCGGACAGGCAGATTCCCCGGTCCATGATGTCGGCGGCGAGTTCGGGAGGGGTGCGGTCGAGGGTGGACTTCACCGAATCAATGATGGCAGTCACCGGCTCGGCGATGGCTTCACGCACGTTCTCGCTGGT
>Ga0075471_10003412_pt1 | contig 10325 bp, 9 predicted proteins | sample DEB19_08_DNA_2_FD_74787 | JGI IMG/M metagenome (GOLD analysis project Ga0075471, IMG submission 74787) | Aqueous microbial communities from the Delaware River and Bay under freshwater to marine salinity gradient to study organic matter... | ecosystem: Environmental > Aquatic > Marine > Coastal ... | reverse complement strand
CGCTCCACGCCAAGCCGGCGGACATCGCGAAGTATCGTGGCAAGTTCGCGCACGGCTGGGACGTTGAGCGCGAGCGGCGCTTCGCGAAACAGAAGGAACTCGGCCTCTTCCCGAGCAATGCCCAGATCTCGCCCCGCGCACCCGAGGCGAAAGCGTGGAAGGATTTGCCCGCCGCCGCGCGCGACGACTGGGACCTGCGCATGGCCATCTATGCCGGGATGATTGACTGCATGGACCAAGGCATCGGGCGCGTGCTCGACGCGGTGAAGAAGCTGGGCGAGGAGCAAAACACGCTCGTGCTATTCCTCTCCGACAACGGCGCAAGCGCGGAGTTCCTCGATTCCTGGCCCAACCCAGGACGAGGCCACAAGCCCGGCAGCGAGGCCGGCACGCGCGAGTCGCACAAGTGCCTCGAAGTCGGCTGGGCCAACGCGGCGAACACGCCGTTCCGCGAGCACAAGATGTGGAACCACGAGGGTGGCATCAGCACGCCGCTGATTGTGAGCTGGCCGGCGGGCATCGCCGCGCGCGGACAGTTCACCCGCGAACCCGGCCACATCATTGACCTCCTCCCCACTTTCCTCGAACTCGCCGGCGCGAAGCATCCCGACAAGTTCAAGGACCGCGCCCTCACGCCGCTGCCCGGCAAGAGCCTCGTCCCCGCACTGCAAGGCTACTCGCTCGGCGAACGCACGCTCGCGTGGGAGCACGAGGGCAACCGCGCCGTGCGCGTCGGCGACTGGAAGCTCGTTGCGTCCTTCCGTAGCCCGTGGGAACTCTACGACCTCAGCCGCGACCGCGCGGAGTTGAAGAATCTCGCCGCACAACAGCCCGCCAAGGTGGCGGAACTCACCGCCGCCTGGCAGACGTGGGCGGACAAGGTGGGCGTCGTGCCGTGGGAACAGTTGCCCGGCGCGAGTTACCAGCCGAGTGCGACGTATCAGAAGAAGGGCGAGGTGATGGCACCGAAATGAGAACAGCCAAACGGCTCCGCGCCGGAATGGAGTGCGGTTGACCGGTCTGGACGAGAAAAGCCACCCCTGCAGGAGAGCCAGCGCACCGCCTGACCTCAACGCGCTTTGCCGCGTGCATTTCTGAGCTTTCCTGCGAACCTGTGGTGCCGTAATACTTCAGCCAAACCGTGTATCTCAACTACTACGGACTGCGCGAGCCGCCGTTCAACATCAACCCGAACCCACGGCTCCTGTTCTACAGCGCGAAGCATCGCGAGGCGCTGAACCATCTCCTTTACGGCATCCGGGAACGCAAGGGCTTTGTGCAGTTGACCGGGGAGGTCGGAGCGGGGAAGACGACGATTTGCCGGGCTTTGTTGGAGCATCTGGGCCCCAACTATGCCACCGCGCTGATTCTCAACCCCGTCCTCAATGCGGACCAGTTGATCAAGGCCATCGCCATGGAGTTTGGCCTGCAGGTCAAAGGGTTTGACCGGCTGGAAACCGTCGCCGCGCTCAACCAGTTCCTGCTCGATCAGGTCATGCGCGGCCATGATGCCGTGCTGATCATTGATGAGGCGCAGGATCTTACGCCCGATTTGCTGGAACAGGTGCGCCTGCTCTCCAACCTCGAAACCGACGACCGCAAGCTCCTGCAAATCATCCTGCTGGGGCAGCCCGAGCTGCGTGACCGCCTGAACAAGCACGAGCTCCGCCAGCTCCGCCAGCGCATCACCGTGCGCTACCATCTCGCACCGCTGACCCCGCGGGAAGTCGGCCAGTATATACAGCACCGGCTGGTGGCTTGTGGGGCCAATGGGTCGCCTTATTTCAGCGCTCCGGCAGTCTGGCGCATCCACCGCTACAGCGGTGGCATCCCGCGCCTGGTCAACGCCGTCTCGGACAAGTGCCTGCTCGCCGCGTTCGTGCAAAAGCGCGACCGCGTGGACTACCGCATGGTTGGCACCGCCATCCGTGAGCTGGAAGGATTGATCCGGGTATGAGCCTGATCAACGACGCCCTCAAGCGCGCGAGCGAGGCCCAGGCCTCGGACCAACCGCCGGGCGCTGCGCCACCCCGTTCCCGCGGCCCCAAGGGCGTGACAGACCTGCCCATGCCGATGATGCCGGCGGCCACTCCGGCCCGCTCGCAATGGCTGCCGGTCGTGGGCGTCGGGCTGGTGATTTTCCTGCTGCTGACGGCGTCAGGCTTCTTTTTCTGGAAGTGGTGGGAGGAACGACGGGCTTGGCAGCCCTATGAAGAAACACCTCCCGACCCAGAAGACGATTCCCCCAAGCGGCCGCTGATCAAACCCGCCCTCGTCACGACCTCGCCGCCGCCTGCCGTCGTCAGCAAAACCCCGGCGACCACCAACCTTCCCCCAAGTGCCGTCGTGCGGCCCTCCGTGCCGGCCACCAACCCAGTGGCCGTCATTCCCCCCGTGACGCCGCCGGTTCCAGCCCCACCGGCAGTGGCCGTGGTCAAGCCGCCGACCGTGTCCACCTCCGCTCCGCCAGTTACTGTGCCCCCTCCGACAGTGGTGGTGATCACTCCTCCGGTTAATCCGCCCGTCACCGCTCCGCCCACCAACCCGCCGCCCGCAACCGTCGTGCAGGTGGCCATGAATACGTCCACCAATCCGCCTCCTCAACCCGCACCGCCAACCATCCGGGTGCCGCCAACGCCACCGCTGGACACGAAGAAAAAAGCGGAGCCCCCGGTTCCTGCGGTCGTTGAGGTGCAGTTCCCCGAGCTCAAGCTCCAGGGCATCATCAAGGGCAAAAAGAAAGTCACGGCGCTAGTGAACGGCAAAACCATCAGCTTGGGCGATCGGATCGAAGGGGCGACGCTCACACAAATCGAGAATGAGAGCGTGGTCTTCGAAAAGTCTGGCACCCGACGGGAGCTGTTCCTCCTGCGGTGAGCCAGTCCCCTGCCCCCGACCGGCCGGCCGGCCCGCCGTCCTCCCGGCCTGAACCCGACGTGCTTCCGCCCTGCGTCCTCTTTGAAGACGAGCACCTGCTGGTGGTCAACAAACCCGCCGGCTGGAACACCCACGCTCCGGCTCCGCATGCCGGCGAGGGCATCTATGACTGGCTGCGTCACCGGGAACCGCGCTGGGCGGAACTCGCCATCCTGCACCGGCTCGACAAGGAAACCAGCGGCGTGCTGGTCTTCGGCAAAACGCCCCAGGCCAACAAATCGCTGGCTGATCAGTTTGAGCAACGCCGGGTGGTGAAGCGTTACCTGCTGGTGAGCGACCGGTCCGCGCCCTCCAGCGATCTCGTGGTGCGCAGCAACATCGCTCGTGACGGCGAGCGCTACCAGAGCGTGGCGACGGGCGGGGCGGGAGAACCGGCGGAGACACGATTCAAACTGAGAGCGCGGAACCCAGCGGACGGAACGTGGGAAATTCAGGCCGAGCCCCACACCGGCCGCACGCATCAAATCCGTGTCCATGCCGCTGCCAGCGGCTTCCCCATCCTCGGCGACATACTTTATGGCGGCACGCCCGCCACCCGGGTTTTCCTCCATGCACAGGAACTGATCATCACCCATCCGGCCAGCGGTGAGCCGATGATTTTTCGCGCCCCCGCAGATTTTCAGGCAGACACGCGGCTGGCCCTGCGCTGGGCGGTGGTGGACGTGCACGGCTCGCCTGCGGAACTCGCCAATGCCTTCCGCCTGATCCACGGCGCGGCAGACGGCTGGCCCGGGTGGCAGGTCGAGCGGCTCGGTGACTTCCTGCTCTCCCAATCCGAGGCGGCGCTCACCGCCGCGCAGTCGGACCAGCTTTCCACCTGGCTCAAACAACTCGCTTTGCGCGGCGCTTATCACAAACGCCTCGACCGCCGCGTGCGACAGAGCAAAACGGAACAAGCCTCGCCGCAACTCGTCCTCGGCGAAGCAGCCCCGGAGCGCTTCACCGTGCGTGAAAACGGCCTCGCCTTTGAACTCAGTTTCAACGAGGGCTACAGCTACGGGCTGTTTCTGGACCAGCGCGACAACCGCCGCCGCCTGCTCACGGGCCACGTTGCCGCCGACTTCCCATTCCGCACTCCGCACTCCCCATTCCGCATTCTCAACACCTTCGCCTACACCTGCGGCTTCTCCGTCGCGGCGGCCAGGGCCGGCGCGCACACGACCAGCCTCGATCTCTCGAAGAAGTATCTGGAGTGGGGCCGGCGCAACTTCGCGCTCAACGGGCTCGATCCGGCGGCGCATGACTTCATCTATGGCGATGTGTTCGACTGGCTGCGGCGGCTGGCGAAGAAGGGCAGGCAGTTCGACGCCGTGCTGCTGGACCCACCGACGTTTTCGCAATCGAAGGAGAGCGGCGTCTTCCGCGCGGAGAAGGACTACGGCCGGCTGGTCACCCTGGCGCTGCCGCTGCTGAAGCCGGGCGGCGTGCTTTTTGCCTCGACCAATTGCGCGACGCTGGCCCCGGAGGAGTTTTTAGCCAGCATCGCCAGCGCGTTGGCACAGGCCCGTTGCCGGGCGGTGCAGGAACACTACTTTCCCCAGCCGCCGGACTTTCCCATCACGCGCCAGGAGCCGGCTTACTTGAAAACCGTCTGGCTGCGGGTGATGCCCAGTTCCAGCGGGGCTCGATGACGAGGTTTGGACCGGGCTGAAATCACAAGGTCTCCACGATCAGCGGGTGCTCGAAGGGCGGTTGGGCGGCGATGGTGAAGGCGGCGTGCAGCCGCGCGCACGCGCTCTCCGCCTGTTCCAGCGTGGTGGCGTGGATCCGTCCCAGCACCTCGCCAGACCGCACGGGCTCGCCGGGCTTGAGCAAGGCATCGACCCCGACATCCGGCTGAATCACGGACGCCTTGGTCATGCGTCCGCCGCCCAGATCGCGCACAATCTCGCCGATGATGCGGGCATCGCACCGGACGACAAATCCATCGGCCTCGGCGAAGCACTCGCGGACCACGGGCGCGGTGTGATCGAGCTGGAGCTTGGCTTGGAAAGCATCGAGATCCGCGCCTTGGGCCGTGATGAGGTCGTCCCACTTCCGGCGGGGCGCACCGGAGGCCAGGCAGGCCGCAACCGTTTGGCGGGCGGCGGCAAGGCCGTGGGATTTGCCGGTCTGCACCAGCAAGGAGGCGGCGCACTCGGTGACGAGGGTTTGCACATCGGCGGGACCGGTGCCTTCCAGGCAATGGACGGCCTCCCGGACTTCCAGCCAGTTGCCGGCCGCGCGGCCGTGCGGGGCGCTCATGTCCACCAGCAGCGCACGGGTCATCACGCCGCACTCGATGGCCAGGCTGACGATGGACCACGCGAGATCACGCGCTTGATCACGCGAGGTCATGAAGGCAGCGGAGCCAAACTTCACCTCCATGATGAGGGCGTCGAGCCCCTCGGCCAGCTTCTTGGAAAGGATGCTCGCGGTAATCAGCGGAATGCTGGGCACGGTGGCGGTGACATCGCGCAGGGCGTAAAGCAGCTTGTCGGCGGGAATCATGTTCGCTGTCTGCCCGCCCATGGCCACGCCGATTTTCTGGGTTTGGGCGATGAGCCGGTCTGGAGCGAGCTGGGTGGTCAGGCCGGGAATGGATTCGAGCTTGTCCAACGTGCCGCCGGTGATGCCCAAACCGCGCCCGGAGATCATGGGCACGCGAAAGCCAAGGCAGGCCAGCAAAGGTGCGAGGACGAGGGAGACCTTGTCCCCCACGCCACCGGTGGAATGCTTGTCCACAATCGGGCGCGGGTCAGGCGGGAACTTGAGCACCTCGCCCGAGTCGCGCATGGCCAGTGTCAGCGCGCGGGTTTCCCCGCCATCGAGGCCCCGGAAGAACACCGCCATCAGGAAGGCCGCCATCTGGTAGTCCGGGATCTGGCCCGCGGTGTAGGCGGCCACCGCCTGCTGGATTTGCGCGGCCTCCAGCACCTGCCCATCGCGTTTGGCTTCGATGAGCGGGAGGAAGTTCATGGGCCGGCGCGGCCGCAGGGATAGCGCAGGAACACACGGCGCGCAAGCCGCTTGGCGGTCGTTGCGCATGGCACGCAGCCGGATTCCGCGTGGCAATTTTCACCCCGCACGGTTAGAAGCAGCGCATGGCCGAAGGCACTGCCACCGCTTCAGCACCGGGACGCGCCCGCCCACGCCGGGGTTTTGGAATCGCCGCCATCGGCCTGGCGCTACTCGTCGCGTTCGGGTTTGCGGAATTGGCGCTCCGACTGCAAGACAGGCAACCCTTCTCCGCCCAGCCCGCCGACATTCGCGTGGAGCCGGGCGGCAAGTTGTTCCGGCCCCTGCCGGACGGCGGCTTTGGCCATTTTCCCGGCGAGTTTCAAGTGACGCTGCCCACCGGCTACCAGTTCCGAGTCACGCACGGGACGAACGGCCTGCGCAGCACGCATCCCCCGCGCGCACCGGAGACGAAGCCGCGCCCGGAGCTGTGGATTATGGGCTGTTCGCTCACGCATGGCTGGTCGCTCAACGACGAGGACACCTACCCGTGGCGCGTGCAGGCGGCGCTGCCGGAGTTCGAGGTGGTGAACGGCGGCGTGTCCGGCTACGGCACCCTGCACCAGCGGCTGTTGTTTCAGGAACTGCTCAAGCAGCGCGGCAAGCCGGCGAGCGTGGTGGTGGCCTACGGCCGGTTTCATGACTACCGCAACACCTACGTGCGCATCTGGCAGAAGGGCTTTGCCCCTTACAATCGCCTGCCCAATCTCATCTATCCCTTCGCCCGCCTGACCGACGCCGGGGAACTCCGCTACGACGCGTCCCCGGCAATCTACTCCGAGTGGCCGCTGCAACGGCAGTCCGCACTGGTCCACTGGCTGGAGCAACATGCCAACGTCGCGGAGGAGCGGGCTGTCAACAGTCACGACGTTTCGCGGGCGCTGCTCAAGAACTGGGCGGCCGCCTGCCTGAAGGATGGCATTGCGTTCACCGTGGCCGGCATCAGCTCGGACGCGGGTCCGATGCTGGAATGGTGCCGCGCCGCGGGCATCAAGGCCGTGGACATCTCCGTGTCGCTTACCGAACCGGGCAACACCAACGCCCCGCACGACGGCCACCCGAGCGCGAAGGCCAACCGGGTATATGCGGAGAAGCTGGCGGGGTTCTTGATAGCCGACCTGCCGGCCAAGGTCCGCAGCCGGGATTGAGCGACTAACCCTTGTTCTCTCGGTTAAAATCCAACGTCTCCTCAATCATCTCGTCAGCAAAAGCTCTCAGGCTGCCTGCCCGCAGGGCAAAGCTGGCGACCTCGTGGTCATAGAAGTGGACAGCCCCCGTGTCCGTCTCGGTGTCGATGGCGAAATAATTCCCGCAGTCATCGTCGCCAATCACAAAAAAGCGGGTGGGCCAGCCGTTGCCGTCTTCTAGCCAAGAAACCCCCGGCGTTCGGACGATGCGATTCAGTTCTGCAATCCGGTCTGGCGACTTCAAAAAATACCGTTCTGAAACCGCCTCTTGGCACCAGCCCAAATTCAGCTTGGTAGTCTCAAGCTCGGAAGGGTAGTCCTGCATGAACGCAACGAAACTCGCGGGCAATGAGACTCCAAACTCGCGTCTTACGTCCTCCAAGTAATCGTTCGTCATCGCACGAAGAGGGTTCCACCTGACTCAAATATGCTTCGAGTCGTCGTGGTCCTTCTGCGTGTAGCCGGATTCCTGGCGCTTGAAGTTGACCTCGTTCTTCTTCACATAGGCGGCGAAGACGTCGTCCGCGCTCATGCCCAGCACCTGGGCCATTGAGATGAGGAAGTGGAACAGATCCACGACCTCCACCCGGGCGTTCTGCTCGTCGAACTTCTGGTATTTGGCCCACCACTTCCACGGGACGCTGTCGGTCAGCTCGGCCAGCTCCTGCTGCATGGCGCGGGTGTAGTTGAGCAGCCACTTGGTTTTCTCCTCCTCGGTCATGCCCTCGGTCTTGACGCCGATGCGTTGATTAAGGGCCTGCTGCATCCGAAAAAGTTCGCGGAGCTGGTCGGGATTTTCCATGCGTAAAAGGGTGGCGGGCCGGGTTCAAAGTTCAAGGTTCAAAAGTTGATCCTCAGCGGCGCTCCGATGGCGCGGCTGAACAACGGGCTGCGCCACAAACGCTAGATTTTGCCATTCTTGACGCGAAATATACGGCATCTATGTTCACCCCATGCTGCCTGGTTGGCTAAAACGAAGCGGTAAGGGGAACGAGAAGGTAGCCGCCCCGTCGAGCCAGAGCAGCCTAGGCGATGAGGAAAGGACGATAACGGGCAAACGCCCCGTGAATGGTGAGGACGCACCGGTGAAGATGGAGGGGGCATATCAGGCCTCACAAGAGGCGTTGCGCCGTGGCGCATGCGGATTCCTTTTCGTCTACGAGGGCCCCGCCAAGGGGATGGTCTACTTCCTTGGGCGAGCAGCCGTGACCATCGGGCGCCATTCCCGCGACTGCCAATTCGCGCTCACTGATCCGCTCGTGTCGCGGATGCAGTGCAAGGTAGAGCCAATTCGCAATTCATTCCGCATCGTCGACAGCGGATCGAAGAACGGCACGCTGGTAAACGATCAGCCCGTAACCGAGCACGAGTTGGTCAATGGTGACCAGATTAGCATGGGTGCGTCGCGAGTTTTCGTTGGAATCCTATGACACGAACTGAGCAGATGGGGCCGGCCAACACTTTCGGCTACTCCAGTCTGCGTCAGCGTTGGCTTTATCCGTTCTTCGCCCTCTGGGGGCTTGCCCTGGGCTGTTTTGCCGTCCTCTATGTAATCGACCAAGCCAAGTATGGGGTTTCTCAAGGAACTGCAAACCACCACCCCTTTGAGAGCTTCTGGCGCTTCGACCCAGAGCTCGCATCTAACGCCATAAGCTCGCTGGTAGCCCTCTTGGTGGCTCTGCTGGGCATTGTTATCACGGTCGTCTCCATCGTCGTCCAGCTCTCGGCGCAACTCTACTCGGGGGTCGGCCGAATGTTTCTCAGGGAGCGGACCAACATCTTGGTGCTCGGGTTCTACATTGTGGCCTGCATTTTCGGGGTGTGGATTTCCTTCGCAGCCCGCCGAGATTTCGCTCCGCGTCTGGGAATCGCGGTAATGATTCTTTTGACCACCGCGGGAATAGCTCTCGTGGCCCCTTATTTCAGTTTCGTTTTCCGGCTGCTGGAGCCCAGCAGCATTATCGCCCGGATTCGAGAGGAGGCGCTCGCTGCCGCCCGCGCCGCCAGGAACACGACGGACGAGGCTGCCATCAGCGCCTTGCAATCCCGCATGGCGATGGCTTTCGAGAACATCACCGATCTGGCCAGCGGTGCAGTCGCGAGTCGAGACGTGGTAATGGCAAGCCAGGCAGTTGACGCGCTCCGGGACGTCGTGTCGGATTATCTCCCCATGAAAGCGGAACAGCCGCAAGCTTGGTTCACGCTCGGAGCAGGCCTCCGGCGAGCACCCAGCTTTGTCGCGCTCGACAGCGAGACGAAGTTTGTTCTGGAGGATCGGCAAGTATGGGTCGAGTGGCAGGTGATGCAGCAGTATCTTCGCATCTATCGCCAGGCACTCATCGGGAGTCAGGAACTCAATTACCTGATTGCGATCGATACGCGCTACATCGCCGAAGCGGGTGCTTTTGCCAACGACGTCCAACTGTTGCGCCTGACGGGGCGATTTCTAAACAGCTACGTCCGGGCTGCGCTGAACGCACGGGACATTCGCATGGCCTGCAATGTGATGAATCAAATCCGCCTGCTCGTGGAAACGCTGCTGAACCTGCGGCGCAACGACGATGCCCTCGCAATGGCCCGCCAAATGAGCTACTACGGGACCATCGCGTTGAACATGGATCTCCCCTTCGTGACGGAGACCGTCGCCCACGACCTGGGAGCCCTCTGCCAGCGGGCCAACCGAATCAACTTTCCCGAGGAAGTCCGGCTGATTGGAATACTGCTCGGTCAGGAGCAGCTCGTTACTAGCTCCAAACCCACCCCGCTCGGCGTGCTCAAAGCCCGGGCTAAACTTGGCGTCTTTTACTTGTTCGAACAAAAGCCCCATCGGGCAGCCGTCATCCGTGAGCATTTGTTCAAAGAGCCGTTTAGCCAGCTTCAGGCTGTGCGTGACTCGTTATCGCGAAATGTTCAGGAGGAATTCTGGGAAGTAGTAGAGCGAGGCTACCGGGACTTTGACCATCTCCCCACCACACATCGCGACTGCCTCGGGCAACTGTTCGCGGGGCTTGGTGCGCAGCCCAGTCCGGCCACTCCCAGTGTTGCGCCGTAACTTAAGGCGCAGACCCTCTCCGCGCAGCCGGGACACTGACAGGCAACACCGCTCTCTGGCTTCTCACGGTCGCGATAGGCCGCATCCGTCAGTCGCCGCCCCTGCGGAAGCACGATGTCATCCCCCTGATCGCCGTGCCCGCGCGGCGACGG
>Ga0075471_10003411_pt1 | contig 10329 bp, 7 predicted proteins | sample DEB19_08_DNA_2_FD_74787 | JGI IMG/M metagenome (GOLD analysis project Ga0075471, IMG submission 74787) | Aqueous microbial communities from the Delaware River and Bay under freshwater to marine salinity gradient to study organic matter... | ecosystem: Environmental > Aquatic > Marine > Coastal ... | reverse complement strand
GCGACCGGCGTAGGTGGCTCCCACCTCTGCCTTGGGCGGATCCACGATCATCAAGATGCGCTCGCGCGCCGCTTCCACCTTGTCGCCGTCGGTGGAACCAATGGTGACAATGCCGAACACGCCGTCGTCGTCGATGGCGATGTCTGCGCCGGTCTCCTGCTGGATGGTGTTGATGACCTTGCCCTTGGGCCCGATCACCTCACCCACCTTGTCGAGCGGAATGGTGAAGTTCACGATCTTCGGTGCGGTGTCGCGCACCGACGGCCGCGGTGCCGAGATCGCGCTGTTCATCACATCGAGGATCTGCAGACGTGCCTCTTTGGCCTGCTGCAGCGCAGCGGCCAGCACATCGGCGGGGATGCCGTCGATCTTGGTGTCCAACTGCAGTGCCGTCACGAAATCGGCGGTGCCGGCAACCTTGAAGTCCATGTCACCGAAGGCATCTTCGGCCCCGAGGATGTCGGTGAGCGTGGTGTACTTGCCCTCGGCGAAGATCAGACCCATCGCGATACCCGCAACGGGAGCCTTGATCGGCACGCCTGCGTCCATGAGCGACAGGCTGCTCGAGCACACCGACGCCATCGACGTGGAACCGTTGGACGACAGCACCTCGGAGACGAGGCGCAGCGTGTACGCGAACTCCTCCTGGCTCGGGACCACCGGCAGCAGTGCACGCTCGGCGAGGGCACCGTGGCCGATCTCGCGACGCTTCGGTGAACCCACGCGACCGGTCTCGCCGTTCGCCCAGGGCGCCATGTTGTAGTGGTGCATGTAGCGCTTCTGGGTCTCAGGGGTGAGGGTGTCCAGCAACTGATTCATGCGCGGCATGGCGAGGGTGGTGATGTTCATCACCTGGGTCTCACCACGCTGGAACAGGCCCGAACCGTGGGCCGTCACCAGCACGCCGACCTCGGCCGACACCGGACGCAGGTCCTTCGGGCCACGGCCGTCGATGCGCACACCCTGCTCGACCACGCGCTTGCGGACGAGCTTCTTGGTGAGGCTGCGAACGGCCTCCTTGATCTCTTTCTCGCGACCCGCGAACGCGCCGGGAGCATCCTTGGTGCCGCACAACTCGGCAACCGTCTCTGCTGCGGCAGCATCGGTTGCGGCGTTGCGCTCGGCCTTCAGTGCGATGGTGATGGCCTTGGCAAGCTTGTCGGTGGCGACGCGGGCAACGGCGTCACGTACGTCGTCGCCGTAGTCGAGCACCGGCTTGTACGACAGCGGAGCGATGGGACCACGGGTGCCCACCACGGCGTCGACGAGCTGACGCTGCAGCGCGATGGACTCCTTGATCCAACGCTTCGAGGCCTCGAGACCTCCGGCGATGACCTCTTCGGTCACCTTCGGGGCACCTGCCTCGTAGTACGAGTAGGACTTCTCGGTGCCGCCGGCTTCCACCATCATGATGGCCACATCGCCGTTGTCGAGCTGACGTCCGGCAACCACGAGTTCGAACGTGGACTCCTCGCCCTCTTCGAAGGTCGGGTGCGGGATCCACTCGCCGCTCTGGCTGTAGGCCACGCGGACGGCACCGATGGGCCCGTCGAACGGGATGCCGCTGATCATGAATGCAGCCGACGCCGCGTTGATCGACAAGATGTCGTGCGGGTTGGTCTGGTCGGCACCCAGCACGGTGATGACCACCTGGGTCTCGTTGCGGTAGCCGTCGGGGAACGCCGGGCGCAGCGGTCGGTCGGTGAGGCGGCACGTGAGGATTGCGTCCTCGGTGGGCCGACCCTCACGACGGAAGAACGATCCGGGGATCTTTCCTGCCGCATAGGCGCGCTCTTCGACGTCGACGGTGAGCGGGAAGAAGTCGATTCCGTCACGGACATCTTTGGCTGCATTGGCCGTGGCCAGCACCGTGGTGCGTCCGATGGAAGCGACAACCGCTCCCTGGGACTGCAGGGCCAACTTGCCCGATTCGAACGACAGGGTTTTGTCGGTGCCCCCAACGGGACCCGACACGCGGATGGCGTCAGCCATTCCATGCTCCTTTATGTGTTGTGGAGCGCCCCGGTTCCCAGTCGGCGACCCTCCCGGTGCGGTCCCTCCCGCTCAGGGGGACTCCGGAGGACTGGCGACTGACAACCGGACGAAACGCTCCGGATGATGTAGTGGGCGGGTCTTAGTGACGCAGACCCAACTTGGCCACGATCGAGCGGTAGCGCTCAATGTCGTTGGCCTTCACGTAGTCAAGCATGCGGCGACGCCGACCTACGAGCATCAGCAGACCACGACGGCTGTGGTGGTCCTTCTTGTGGACCTTCAGGTGGTCGGTGAGCTGATTGATACGCGACGTGAGCAGAGCGATCTGCACCTCGGGCGAACCGGTGTCGGTGGCGTGGAGCTTGTTGGCTCCGATGACTTCCTGCTTGGACATGATGCAGCCTTCCTGGGGTGGAGGGACGCCGGGGACGGTTGCCCGCCGGCATCACGTCGCAGCCTCGGGCCGCAACGGACCCCGGCAGGATAGCAGCGGCGGGTCCCCGTTCGACCCGGGCGGCGGGCTCTCTACGGTCCCCCGAGGTCCAACGGCTACCGTCGGCCCCGATGACCGACCTCGCCGACCTCCGGGCACGTATCGACGGCTTGGACCGTGAACTGATCCGGATCGTGGCCGAGCGGCTGGCCGTGTGTCACGAGGTGGCCCGCCTCAAGGAGCGCAGCGACACACCCATCATCCAACCGGCGCGGGTGCGCACGGTGATCGACTCACGCCGACAGTGGGCGATCGACGCCGGGGTGGACCCCGACTTCGCCGAACAACTCGTGCGAGTCCTGCTCACCGAGACACACCGCATCGAGGTGGCGCGAGGCCGCGCCGAACCGGCGCCGTCCAAGGAGGCCGCCACGGGCGACCGCAGCGGACTCGACACGGTGGCGAGCCGAGTCGACCATGTGGTGGTGGCGGTGCACGACCTCGTTGCTGCGCGCGCATCGCTCGTGGATCGACTCGGATTCCACGACGAGACGATGGCCGAACCCGGAACCGGCATTGCGGTGGTTGCGGCGGGTGGAGTTCACATCGTGCTCGTGAGCCGCGAGGCCGGACCCGAAGTGGCCCACTATCTCGACACGCACGGGCCCGGCGTGCAGCACCTCAGCATCGAGGTGCTCAATGCGGGGTACGCCCGCGCTGCGCTCGAGGCGCTCGGTGCACCGTTGCTCACCGATGTGGCGGTGGACGCGCACGGACACGAACAGTTCTTCACGGTGCACGACCCCAGCACCGGCGTGCAGTTCGGCTTTCTCTCGCGCACCGGACACCGTGTGGGATTCAGCGCGTCGGCGGTGTTGTCGCTGTTCCGCGCCCTGCAGCGCTGACGCGCCCTCAGAGCGCGCCCGACATGAAGCCGAGCAGGCACTCGTTGACGTAGGCCGAGCACTCCTCGCCGAGGAAGTGGCCACCGCCCACCGAACGCGCGCGCAGGTCGGGGAAGTAGCGCGTGAACTGATCGAGGAATGGGTTGCCGGTCGGGGTCTCGGTCCTTCCCTCCACGAGTGATCCGCCGAGGTAGCCGCCGTAGAGCCAGAGCGTCGGATGCGGATATCGCTTGTGACGGTCCTCGGGCCCGTAGTCGGGAAACTGCGGCCACGACGGATGCTGCTCCATTCCTGCGGGGTGCCCCCAGTACTCGGCGACATCGTCCTCCGACAACGACCGATACCGCTCCCCCGTTGCCCGGGCGGCGTCGGTGATCACTTCGTGGAAGGGCAACCCGTACCGGTAGTAGCTGATCGCATGCCACCACGACTGCGGATCGGCGAACGACTCCCGGTAGTGCGTCAAGGCATCGTCGTCGATCCACGTCGGCCGCGGCCGCACTCCTGCCGGGATCCCACCCCACGGACTCTGCGGTCGATCGCCGAGCAGCGCGGAATCTGCTCCGGCGAACAGCACGTCGATGAAGGTGCGGTGATGGCGCTCGAAGAACGACTCGGCAAGACCGGGCACCTTGAACCACCAACCGTGTGGACCCACCGGCGACCACGTGGTGCACAACGTGTCGATGAGTGCCAGACGCGTGATGCGATCGGGGTGGTCGATCGCGGTCTTGAACGCGATGATGCCGCCCCAGTCGTGTCCCACGAGCGTGCACTGCCCGATGCCTTTGGCGTCCAGATAGTTGATGACGTCTTGCGCGAGCATCGCCCGACTCACGCGCGCACCGGGTTTGTCGGTGAGCCCGAAGCCCCGGTTATCGGGGGCGAAACCCGCGTAACCCGCGTCGGCAACCGCCTGCAACTGATGGCGCCACTGGTACCCCGTCTGCGGGAAACCGTGCAGGAACACCACCGGGTTCCCCGATCCCGAGCCGGACACTCGTTCGTGGACACGGAGATCCACGGTCTGGACGTACTGCGACACCAACCCCACGCGAACAACCCCCACACTCGGCTGCGAGCAGCAGCACCGTTCCCCGCCGAACACTAGGTTCCCACGACATGATCCGCCTTCGACAGGTTGCTCTCGTCGCTCGCTCGCTCGAACCCGTGGTTGATGCGTTGTGCTCCACATTCGATCTGACGGTGTGCTTCAACGATCCGGGAGTTGCCGATTTCGGTCTCCACAACGCGCTGATGGTGGTGGGCGACCAGATCATCGAGGTGGTCGCCCCGGTGCGCGAGGGAACCACCGCGGGCCGGTTGCTCGACAAGCGCGATGGCGACGGCGGGTACATGGCGATCTACGAAGTGGACGACCTCGACCGACGTGAAGCGTTGCTTGCCGATCGTGGTGTTCGGATCGTCTGGGCCGGCAACACCGCCGAGATCCGCGGCCGACACCTGCATCCGCGCGATGTGGGCGGAACGCTGGTCTCGGTCGACGAGCCCAAGGTGTGGGGACGTTGGCCGTGGGCCGGCCCCACCTGGGTGCCTCGGGTGGGCGTCGCCACGGCCATTGCCGGCATCACGGTGGGAGCCGACGACCCCTCGGCAATGCGTGCCCGATGGAGCGAGATCGATGTCCACTACGGCGTCCGGTTCGAGCGCTCCGGCAATCGCGGCGAGGGCCTCGACGGGATCGATCTCGTGGCCAATGATCGATCCCGCGTGGGCGAGGAACACCTCATCGGCGGGGTGCGCTTCCGCCTCGTCTGACCGGACGGGACGACGAGATACTTGACACTGTCATGTCGTGGGACTAGACAGTGTCAACATGACCGCATCGTCGTACGAGTTGGCGTCCGCACACCCGGATCCACGGGTTCACGGTCGGCGGTGGTGGATCCTTGCGATCCTCTGTCTCTCGGTCTTCCTCGTGGTGGTGGACAACCTCATCATCAACGTGGCGATTCCCACGCTCGCACGCGAACTCGGAGCCACCACGAGCGGCCTCCAGTGGATCGTCGACTCGTACGCCCTCGTCTTCGCCGGCCTCCTCCTCGCCTGCGGTGGACTCGGGGACCGATTCGGCCGCAAACGGATGATGCAACTGGGCATGGTGCTGTTCGGCGCCTTCTCGACGTGGGCGGCATTCACCGGCTCCACGGGCGAACTGATCACGGCCCGGAGCCTCATGGGCGTGGGAGCCGCACTCGTCTTCCCGGGGACACTCGCCATCCTCATCGACGTGTTCCGGGACCCGACCGAACGCGCCAAGGCGATCGGCGTATGGTCGGCGGTGTCCGGCGCAGCGGTCGCCTTCGGACCGGTCACCGGCGGCTTCCTGCTCGAGCACTTCTGGTGGGGATCGGTGTTTCTCGTGAACATCCCGATCGTCGTCATCGGTCTGGTGCTGCAAGGAGTGTTCGTTCCCGAATCGAGAGATCCCGGCGCCGAACGACTCGACGTCCCCGGATTCATCCTCTCCATCTCGTTCGTATCACTCCTCGTGTACACCATCATCGAGGGACCGCACCGCGGTTGGGCGAGCGGAGCCACGATCGCCGGGTTCGCCGGCACGGCAGTGCTGATCGGCGCATTCGTCGTTCGTGAGCGCAGAACGGCCCATCCATTGCTCGACGTGCGCGTGCTGCGGGACATGCGAGTGACCGCTGCAACATCAGGAATCTTCATCGCCTTCTTCTCGCTCTTCGGCTTCACCTTCCTCGTCACGCAGTACTTCCAGTTCGTGCGCGGATACGACCCGCTCGAGTCGGGTCTGCACACACTCCCCTTCGCGGTCGGTGCCGGCGTCACGGCACCCATCGCTGCACGACTCGCGATGCGCTTCGGTGCGAAGCGCATCGTTCCGCTCGGACTGCTGTTCATGGGCATCGCGCAGCTCTGGGCCGGATCGTTCGATGCAACGTCTGCGTACTTCGGAACGATCGTCGGCAGCATGGTGCTCATGGCCTGTGGGCTCTCGCTGGTCACGAGTCCGGCCTCGGAGTCGGTCATGGGATCGCTCCCGCGTGAGATGGCAGGTGTGGGGTCTGCGATCAACGACACGAGCCGCGAGGTGGGCGGCACGCTCGGGGTCGCCATCATCGGCAGCATCTTCTCCACTACCTACGGACCGAAGATCGTCGAACTCATCAGCCCCTTCGGGCTTCCGAGCGAGGCCGTCGATGCCGCGAAGGACTCCGTCGGTGCTGCTTTCTTCGTGGCGGAACAGACCAGGAGTCCGGTTGCGCAGGCCGCGATCCGCGATGCCGCATCATCGTCGTTTCTCACCGGGTTCCAGGCGGCGTGTACCACGGTGGGCATCGTGGCGATCGTCGGCTCGGTGCTGGCCTACCGCTTCCTCCCGAGTCCGACATCGGCGAGCGATTCACAGCCCCACTGACACGAGGCTCGCGCCTCGGTGACGACGGACTGAGTCAGTGATGACGACGGACTGGGTCAGTCGCGGTCGTCGCAGGACTTCGGTACGCGCAGTTTGCGTCCCGCGTACAAGCGCTCGACATCGGGGTTGGCGTTGCGCATCTGGCGGTAGGTGCACCCCACCTTGCGCGCAATACGCACCCACGAGTCGCCTCGCTGGATCGTGTAGGAGTTGTAGGACTCCTTGCGCGTCGTGGTGGTCTTCTCCGGAGGTTTCGTGTCGGGCACCACGGTCTCGTTCAGGATCGCCTCGGTGATACCCGGCCCCAGGCAGTTCGCCGGGATCTGCAGGATCACCCCTGCCTCGATCGTGGTGATCTCGGGGTTCGCCGACATGATCTCGGCCCCCGAACAACCGCCTCCCGCACGTTGCGCGATGAGATTCGAGTAGTCACCCTCACGCGCCGTGTAACTGATGTTGGCAACGGGAGCCACCGTGGGGATCGCGGTTGCCGAAACCGGTGGCACCGTGCGCCACGGGGTCGCACTGGGCGACAGCGTGGTCTCCGAACTCGTCGCCGACGAACCGCACGCACCGAGCAGCAGAACGCCCGCCAGAACGGGCAGCGCACGACGGGGGGTCCGCGGAGACATCGGCCCGATGGTAATGGTCTCCGTTGCCCAACTGGTGGCGCGCCGGATCTGCCGCCGCGCCGGGTGACGAATCAGACGAGCGGACGAGCAGTCGGCGGAATCGGCGCGGGCAGGCGGGTCTCACCCATCAAGTACTGGTCCACGCCCGCTGCGCATGCCCGACCCTCTGCGATGGCCCACACGATGAGACTCTGGCCGCGTCCCATGTCGCCGGCCACGAACACACCCGGCACATTGGTCATGTACTGCTCGTTGCGGGCCACATTGCCGCGCTCGTCGAGCGCGACTCCCAACTGATCGAGCCAACCACCCTTCTCGGGACCGACAAAGCCCATGGCGAGGAACACCAAGTCGGCGGGCAGCTCACGATCGGTTCCCTCCACCTTCACGAAGCGACCGTCACGCAGTTCCACCTCGTGAATCACCAGCGCGCGCACGTTGCCCTGACCATCGTCCACGAACCGTTCGGTGTTCACGCTGTACACGCGCTCACCACCCTCTTCGTGTGCCGATGACGTACGCATCACCATGGCGTACTGCGGCCACGGGTTGGTGGTGGCTCGCTGTTCCGGAGGTGCCGGCATGATCTCCAACTGGGTGATGCTCGCAGCACCCTGTCGGATCGCCGTACCGAGGCAGTCGGCTCCGGTGTCGCCACCACCGATGATCACGACGTGCTTGCCCGATGCATTGATCGGGCTCGCCTGCAGGTCGCCCTCCTGCACGCGGTTCGCCAACGGCAGGTACTCCATCGCCTGATGGATCCCTGCGAGCTCGCGGCCCGGCACCGGCAGATCGCGCCACGCCGTCGCACCGCAGGCCAGCACCACCGCATCGTGGGACGCGAGGAGCACCTCGGCGTCCACGGTGGTGCCCACCGAGGCATTCGTCCGGAACTCGGTGCCCTCGGCGCGCATCTGATCGAGGCGCCGGTCCACGTGATGTTTCTCCATCTTGAATTCGGGGATGCCGTAGCGCAGCAGTCCACCGATTCGATCGGCCCGCTCCAGCACCACTACGTCGTGACCGGCTCGGGTCAACTGTTGGGCAACGGCGAGACCTGCGGGTCCCGAACCGATCACAGCAACTCGACGACCCGTGCGCACCGACGGGATCTGCGGAGTGATCCAACCCTCGGCCCACGCTCGGTCGACGATCTCCACCTCGACCTGTTTGATGGTCACTGGATCTGCGTTGATACCGAGCACGCACGCGCTCTCGCACGGGGCCGGGCACAAACGGCCCGTGAACTCGGGAAAGTTGTTAGTTGCATGCAGACGGTCGATGGCCTCACGCCAGTGGTCCCGGTAGACGAGGTCGTTCCAGTCCGGGATGAGGTTGCCGAGCGGGCAGCCGTTGTTGCAGAACGGGATTCCGCAATCCATGCAGCGACCAGCCTGAAGCGCCAGAGCCTTCGGATCGAATGGCTCGTACACCTCTTTCCAGTCGTGGATGCGCACCGGAATCGGGCGGCGCTTGGGCGTCTGACGGCCCCACTTCAAGAACCCTGTTGTCTCACCCATGGGAAGACTCCATCACTCGCTTCATCGTCTCTTCCTCCGACAACCCGGCCGCCTCGGCCTCACGAATCACGTGCAGCACACGGTGGTAGTCGCGCGGCATCACCTTGCGGAACTTGTCGAGCGACTCATCCCAATCGTCGAGCAGCCGCGTCGCCACCGCCGACCCCGTGTACTCGATGTGCTTGCGCAGCGTCGTCTCCAGGAACTCCACGTCATCGTCCTCGAGGGGTTCGATCTCCACCATCTCGTAGTTGACACGCGCGCCGAAGAAGCCGTCCACGTCGTACACGTAGGCGATGCCGCCGCTCATGCCGGCGCCGAAGTTGCGGCCCGTCACGCCCAGCACCACCACGCGACCGCCGGTCATGTACTCGCACCCGTGATCGCCAACACCCTCCACCACTGCAGTGGCTCCCGAGTTGCGCACGCAGAAGCGCTCGCCCACCACACCGCGCACGAACACCTCGCCGCCCGTGGCGCCGTAGGCCACCACGTTGCCCGCAATGATGTTCTGCTCGGCCACCACGGTGCAGGTGCGATCGGGTCGCACCACCACACGCCCGCCCGAGAGTCCTTTGGCGAGGAAGTCGTTCGCATCACCCTCGAGCCGGAGCGTGATTCCTGATGGCACGAACGCACCGAAGCTCTGGCCCGCAGATCCCCGCAAGGCAATGTCGATCGTGCCGTCAGGAAGACCGGCGCCGCCGTACCGCTTGGTGACCTCGTAGCCGAGCATCGTGCCCACCGTGCGGTTCACGTTCCGAATCGGCATCTCGATGCGCACCGGGGTGCCGTGCTCGAGTGCCGCTCTGCTCTGCTCGATGAGCGCGTTGTCGAGCGCAGCATCCAGACCGTGGTCCTGTGCGATCGTCTGACGGAGCGACTGGTTGTAGCGGTTCTCGGGAATGGCGAGGATCGGGGCCAGATCCAGACCCGACGCCTTCCAGTGCTCCACCGCTGCGTGCGAGTCGATCATCTCCACGTGGCCGATCATCTCGTCCATCGTCCTGAAGCCGAGCTGCGCCATGAGTTCACGCACCTCTTCTGCGATGTACTCGAAGAAGTTCACGACGAACTCGGGCTTTCCGCTGAAGCGCTTCCGGAGTTCGGGGTTCTGTGTGGCCACTCCCACCGGGCAGGTGTCGAGGTGACACACCCGCATCATCACGCAGCCGCTCACGATGAGCGGTGCCGTCGCGAAACCGAATTCCTCGGCGCCGAGCAACGCTGCCACCACCACATCACGACCGGTCTTCATCTGACCATCGGCCTGCACCACGATGCGGTCACGCAGTCCATTGAGCACGAGGGTCTGCTGAGCCTCGGCGAGACCGAGCTCCCATGGACCGCCGGCGTGCTTGAGCGAGGTGAGCGGTGACGCACCCGTGCCGCCGTCGTGTCCCGAGATGAGCACCACGTCGGCCTTGCACTT